>Ga0075030_100000450_pt1 | contig 35530 bp, 29 predicted proteins | sample LitLauG_LLR_2012_FD_71393 | JGI IMG/M metagenome (GOLD analysis project Ga0075030, IMG submission 71393) | Freshwater sediment microbial communities from Pennsylvania, USA - Little Laurel Run_MetaG_LLR_2012 | ecosystem: Environmental > Aquatic > Freshwater > Creek > Sediment | place: USA...
GGGAGGACCGGGTCGGTGCGCCCGCGGCGCACGGGGTCCCTGCCTACAAGGGCCGCCTCCTGACATATCGCAGGGCCAGTGCCCCGTGACCAAGGCATCGGCCGGTCGCCGCCGGCGGCGTGGCCAATTGCCGCTACAAGGGATGCACGAATAGATTCAAGGGCCAGGGGTACACGCCCGCTTGCGTTCCAGGCCGCAATAAAAAGCGGTAGCCCAGGGCATGCTCGGTCGGCACCGCGGCAGAGACCAGGGGCGTGACGCCACCGGCGTCCGGGCTGACCTCCATCGTTGGGCCCAGGCCGGTCACGAAGGCGGTATCGAACATCGCCGCGCTGGGCTGGATTTCCACAAGATAGGACTCGCCGGGCTTGCCACGTACGCAAAAACGCGACCCGGAAGGTACGTCGACGTAGCCGCGCGCCAAATCATCCTCGCTCACCGCCAGCGACGCTTCCTGAAACTGCAGGTCCACCTGCAAGGCCTCCGAGCATGCAACATCGATCCGCGCGCGCGCGGCCGGTGGGGCAAGCGGCTCGGCCACGGCATGTACGCCGCCAGGCCCCGGGGTGCCAGCCAGCGCCAAGGCCGCGAGCAGGACGTTGTTGACGAGCGCACGCTGCAGGGCAAGGTCGAACGAAACCTGGGCGGCTTGCACCAATCCTGCCGCCACCAGCTCTTCGCCGATACGCCGCCCGCTGGCTTGTTGCCGCGCCAAGGCCTCATCAAGTTGCTGCTGGTTGATACGGCCGCGCGCGACGAGCAATGTGCCCAGATGCAGTGCGCCGCCCGCTTCCGACGGCGCACGCCCTTGCTGCTCCTGAAAACGCAGGATCACGTCGCGCTCGGCGGCGCTGATCAGACCATGCGCAACCAGGACTTCGCCCAGCTTTTGACCACTATCGCACTGTTCCGCAAGGGCGTCGGCCAGCTGTCGCGGTGTGAGCTTGTGCGTTGCGCAGATCAGGTCGCCCAGGCGCTGGCGTTCGCCGGCGGCGCGCGCCAACAGCCGCTCCAGCGGTTCAAACCTACCGGCGCCCTGCGCGTCCTTGGTAACCATACGGTGATCCCAGCGAAATGGCTTGGAGCCTGGAAGTTGGCGTCAAGGCTGGGATTGTCCCGCGTCTCCCGCTACGACTCATGACGAGGGTCAAACCGTCCTCATGTGCCAAGGCCAAGTGGCAGAGCCAATCGATCCTGCCGAAGGCTTGCGAAGCGTGCATGCCGCGGTCGGAAAAATTTACGAATTCTTTACGCCCGCGCCCACAAGCCTTGCGCATGTTTAATGCGATGCACTCTAGGCTTTGCGCCTTGCCAACATGGATATATCAATATGGACCCTGCACTCTGGCGCCTGCTGGCATATACGGCGGGAATTCTTTGCCTGGCGAGTTGCCTGGAAGTGACCATCCGCTGCGCGCGCGCGGCGTTTCGGGGTAATTCAACAGCCCTGTATTTCACGGTTATCGGAACCGTCATCGCGTTTTCGCGGATCGCCGCACCGCGGATCGCGCTGGGTTGAGCGTTCGTGCGTCGTCGGAAGGATCAAAGCGTCCGGGTCATGAAAACGCTGTGCGGATCCAGTACGTAATCGCCAAAGGGTGCGCATTGCCGGAATCCGAACTGGCGGTAAAGGAGCTGGGCGGGCTCGAAGGCGGTCGAGGAGCCCGTTTCCAGCCAGAGACTTTCGTACGATCGCGCCCGCGCCTCCTGGATGATGCGCTGCAGGATGGCGCGCGCCACACCGCGACGCAGGTGCGCCTGCACGGTGCGCATGGACTTGACCTCCCCTTGTCGAGGATGCAGTTCCTTCAGGGCGCCACAGCCGAGCAATTCCGTTCCCTCCCACGCGGACCAAAAGGTGATGTCGCGGCCGCGCAATCGATCGATATCGAGGGCGTGCACGCTCTCGGGCGGAGAAAGCGCAAACATGCTGCGCAAATGCTCCTGCAGCAAAGCGTGAACCTGGGGTTGGGTCAGATCGTCGATTTCGATTTTCATGCTGTCGACCTGGCGATTCGGCGGCGCTACTGCGGCTGGCCCAGCGCTTCGGCGGGGCCCAGCGGCCCAAGTTCCCGGCCCGCAGCGCGCAGCTGTTCCTCCAGGTAGGCAAAGGCTTGCGGCACCAGCGCCGCAGGCCCTTTGACACCGAGTTCAATGTGGCGCCGCGGCGCGCGCCCGTCGGACCCGTCGCCCACCGAGGGCAAACTGAAGGTACGGACGCCGGGGAAGCGCCCTTCGATGTCCTGCATCAACGGCGCGATCGCCGATTCCGGGGTCGCAAACACCAGCAAGGCGCGTTCGACCTGCGGCTGCGCGTGGAACAGATCGCGATACCGGGTGTCGAGGACCCACTCGATCATCGGCCAGGCCATCACCGGAAAGCCCGGCACGAAATGGTGGTGCGCGACGGCAAAGCCGGGAATACGATTGAAAGAATTGGGGATCAGGCTTGCGCCTCTTGGAAACTCCCCCATCATCAGCACCTGACGGCCCTCCGCCGAAGCCAGATCCTGCAAGCCGCGTTTGGCGGCAACCTGCGCGATTTCCTCCCGTGCGCCCGGATGCAGCACCAGGTCGCGGCCCAGCGCAGCCGCAGCGGCCTGGCGGGTGTGATCGTCGGGCGTGGCGCCGATGCCGCCACAGCTAAACACGACATCGTCCGTGGCAAAGCTGCGCGCAAAGGCGTGCTCCAGCGGCGCGCGCTCATCGGGCAGGAACTGTGCCCAGGAAAGCACAAGCCCGCGATCGCGCAGGATGCTGATGACCTGCGCAAGATGGCGATCGCTACGCCGGCCCGACAAAATTTCATCACCGATGACGTAAAGACCGAAGCGCCGCACGCCCAACCCCCTATTCGCACCGCCGCACTTGCGCCACTGCGCGCCGGTATTGCCGCCACAGCGTCATTGCACGCCGATCATCCGACGATGTCCCGGGCTTTGGCAAATCGCCTCCGGGGACGACCTCATGCACGACCATCGCGCCAAGGCCCGGCGCCCACAGGCGGCGCGCATCGATCGATTTGACGCGCCATCGCCCACCATTTGCATGCGCGATTTTGCCGATCCGGCGGAATGCGGGCGGAAGCGCAATGGTGTTACGGTTTGTTACAAATGGCCCACTTGCGCTACTCAACGGCTGCCCCTGCCCGCCGTAAGTGCAAGTGTCGGGACGCAGGGCAGGGAACACGTACTTAAAAATTCCCAGCGTATCCAGCGCGCGCACGATTCCCCGAGCGCGGCCAAATGATCGAGAGGAACGGCAATGAGCGTACAAGGAATCGTTTCGAGCAACCCCTGGCTTGCGCTGCAAGGCGCTGCGCCCCCAAGCGGCACCACGAACACCACCGGCAGCACGGCAAGTACCCCGGCGGGTGACAGCGACGGGGACAACGATGGCAGCGGCGCGGCCCACGGCGCCGAAGGCGGCGGTTTCAAGGCATTCCTGGATGCCCTCTTCCAGGCCTTCGGCCAGTCGGGCCTCGTACCCAGCGCCGCAGGCGGCGCTTCCACCACGAGCGCAAACAGCAGCCTCGCCCCACCGGCGGCCACCACAAGCAACACCGTTGCGCCAGCCGCAACGACCGCGGGCGCGAGCAGCAGCCAGAGCAGCGCGCCGACGAGCAATACCCCGGCCAGTGCCCTGGCCGCATTGCACACCTTCCTGGACGACCTGTTCTCGGCGCTGCACTCGGCGTCCTCGAGCGCAACGAGCAACAGCGCGGCCGCGCCCCAGGTCGGCAGCGGCACAACGGACAGCGATGGCGACAACGACGCCAGCAAGGGCAGCGGCGCCCACCACGGCCACGGTCATCATCGGGTCGGCGGCGCTTATGGCGAAGGCGGCGGGATCGCCCAGAAGCTGCAGAACCTCATCAGCAGCCTCAATCCCCCGGCAACAGGCGCTGGCGGCACCACCGGCACGACCAATCCGGCGAGCACGACAAGTACGACAGGTGCAACGTTTACGACGAGCGCAGCCACCACGTCGGCCAACGCCGGCGGCAGTGGCTCGGCAAACGGCGCCGCGACACCCAGCACCAGCGGCCCCAGCAGCGCCCTCACCCAGCTGCAAAGCGATTTCCAGGCTTTGGTGAGCGCCTTGAACCCGTCGGCGGCAAATTCTGCGTCGGCACCCACTCTTACGGGTTTCCTGCAAACCCTGCTCAGCGACCTGGGCGTCAAGGCCAGTGCCGGCGCCAGCGCCAGCGTCCAACCCGGCGCGCTCGTGAATACGACCGCCTGAGGATGGCCCGCGGGCTTGTGCACGTGCGCCGTGCACAGGCCCTACCGCGCGAGCGCCTGCCAGACTTTTTCCAGGCGCTTGATGCTCACCGGGTAGGGCGTGCGCAGTTCCTGGGCAAACAGCGACACCCGCAGTTCCTGTAGCTGCCAACCGAATTCATCCAGGCGCGGATCGGCCACGCCCTTGCGCGCGGCAAGCTCGCGCAGCCAGCGCGTTTGCAGCGGCGCCAGTTCGCGGGCGCGCGCCTGGTCGCGCGCCGGATCGCTGCGCAGCTTGTCGATGCGCATGCCAATGGCCTTGAGGTACCGCGGCACCTGGGCCAGCGCATCAGGCGGCGTATCCACCACGAAACGCCGTGGCAACAGGCGCGCCAGCTGCGCCTCGATGTCCTGTCGGGCGGGCTCTTCACCGCGCAAGCCGGCGAGCTTGCGTTGCACCGCCACGGCCTCCTCGACAATTTGCGCGACCAGGCGCGATAACTCCTGGGCAATCAGGCTCACCCGGCCGCGGGCGTCGTCCTTGCGTGCCACGAACTGGGCTCGATCCATCGGCCAGGGCTCGGCCAGGCACGCTCGATCCAGCGCTGCGCTGACGATCTGCTCGACCAGTGGCTCGAGGCGGGCCATGGCCGGCAGGGCCATGGCCCGCATCTGCAGTGGCGCCACCGCTGTCAGGGACTTTTCCAGCGCCGCGAGCTGCTGACGCAACTGCAGGCGGAACAAGCGACGCAATCCGGCGCGATGCGCGCTGCGCGCACTGTCCGGGTCGTCGAAGATCTCGATGGTGCAGTGTGTCTGCTGGTCTGCCAAAGCGGGGTGTCCGATCAGCACCTGCCCGGCCCGGTGGATTTCCCGGCTCGATTCGAGCACGCCAAAGTCCCAATCGCTGATTTGCGCGCCCGGCGGGGCCTGCGCCGGCGCCACCTGTGCGGCCGCCTTGCGAAAGCTCTCCTGCACCTGCGACGCAAGCTCGGAACGCAGCACGGCGAGGTTGCGCCCCATCGCCAGCTGCCGGCCTTGTGCATCGATCACCTTGAAGTTCATCGTCAGGTGCGCGGGCAGCGCCTCGAGCTTGAAATCGGCGGGCGCGCAGGTAACGCCGGCATGTTCGCGCAGGTCGGCAATGAGACTGTCGACCAGGCCGCTCACCGCTGCCTGCGCGGGCGGCACGCAACGGTCGACGAAGGCCGCGGCGTACGCCGGCAGGGGAACACACGCCCGGCGCAGGCGCTGGGGCAGCGACTTGAGCAGCTGGATCACCTTTTCCTTGCGCATGCCCGGCACCAGCCATTCACAGCGCGTGGCATCGATCTGGTTGAGGGCAAACAGGGGCACGCTCAGGGTCAGGCCGTCGCGCGGGCTGCCGGGCTCGAAGTGGTACGACAGGTCCATGGTGACGCCGCGCATGGCAAGCTGCTTGGGAAAAAGCGCGGTGGCCGCCGCCCCGGCTTCGTGGCGCATCAACGCCTCGCGCGAAAGGCGCAGCAGGTCCGGGTCCTTGCGCTGGGTCCGCTCCCACCAGTGCGCAAAACTCTGCGCGTCGCAAACCTCGGCGGGCACGCGCTCGTCGTAAAACGCGTAGATCTGCTCCTCGTCCACCAGCACGTCAGGCCTGCGCGTGCGATGCTCCAGCTCCTGGATCTCCGCGACCAGGCGCCGGTTGTGCGCCAGAAACGACGCGCGGCTGTCCCAGGCACCGCCTACCAGCGCCTCGCGCAGGAAGATCTGGCGCGCATGCGCCGGATCGATCGGCGCATAGGCAACGCGCCGCTGCACGTACACCGGCAGGCCGTACACGGTGGCCCGTTCCAGCGCCATGACGCGGCCCGCCCGCTTTTCCCAATGCGGATCGCCATGGTTCTTCTTGAGCAGGTGCGCGCCCACCCGCTCGATCCACACCGGGTCGATCTCGGCGATGGTGCGCGCAAACAGGCGCGAGGTTTCCACCAGTTCCGCAGCCACGATCCAGCGCGAGGCCTTGCGTGCCCGCGGCGATCCGGGCCAAAGGTGAAACTTGATGCCGCGCGCCCCGATAAAGGGCGGTTCGCGCCGGTCGGCCGGATCGACCTCGGCGCTCTTCATGCCGATGTTGCCCAGAAGGCCGGCGAGCAGCGCGCAATGCACCTGCTCGTAGGTGGCGGCGCTGGCGTTGACGCGCCAACCCTGCTCGCCGACGATCTGGTGCAACTGGCCGTGGACGTCACGCCATTCCCGAATCCGGCGCCCGCTGAGGAAATCGCCGCGCAACTGCTCGGCCAGGCGCCGATTGGACTTTTTGTGCTCGAAGCGTTGCTGCAGGTCGTCCCAGAGCCGCACCAAAGAGAGAAAGTCCGAACGCTCATCGGCGTAGCGTTTGTGCGCCTCGTCCGCGGCCTGTTGCTGGCCCGCGGGCCGCTCGCGCGGATCCTGGACGGACAGGGCCGCGGCAATGATAAGCGCCTCGTGCAGGCAATTTTGCTGGCGCGCCGCCAAAAGGATGCGGCCGATGCGCGGATCCAGCGGGATGCGCGCCAGCGCCTGGCCTATCGTGGTAAGCGCCCGGCCTTCATCGACCGCGCCGAGTTCGGCAAGCAACTGGTAGCCATCGGCGATGGCACGCGGCGGGGGTGCATCGAGAAAGGGAAACCGTTCCGGGTCCCCCAGTCCGCTGGCGCTCATGCGCAGGATCACGCCCGCCAGCGACGAGCGCAACACCTCCGGGTCGGTGAAGGCAGGGCGCGCGGCGGCGTCCGCCTGGGCGTACAAACGAACGCAAATGCCGGCGGCAACACGCCCGCAGCGGCCGGCACGCTGATCGGCTGCGGCCCGCGAGATGGGCTCGATGCGCAACTGCTCGACCTTGTTGCGATAGCTGTAGCGCTTGACCCGCGCCATTCCCGTATCGACCACGAAGCGAATGCCCGGAACGGTCAGCGAGGTCTCGGCAATGTTGGTGGCCAAAACGATGCGCCGGCCCGAACCCGTGCGAAAGACTCGCTCCTGCTCCTCGGCCGAAAGGCGCGCAAATAGGGGCAGGATCTCGGTGCCCGGCGGATGATGCTTGCGCAGCGCCTCGGCGGTCTCGCGAATCTCGCGCTCGCCCGGCAGGAAGACCAGGACATCGCCCCGCCCGGCGCCAACGAGTTCGTCAACGGCATCGAGCACGGCTTGTATCTGCGACTTTTCCTCGCGCGGCGCCCCGGCGGCCGATGCAACGCCACTGGCGGCAGTCCGGGCGTCGGTGTCCTCGAAGGGCCGGTAGCGGATTTCCACCGGAAACAGGCGCCCGGAAACAGTCAGCACCGGCGCGGGCACCTGGTTTTGCGCAAAGTGCTGCGCAAAACGCTCGGCATCGATGGTCGCCGAGGTCACGATCAGCTTCAGGTCCGGGCGCCGCGGCAGCAACTGGTGCAGGTAGCCCAGCAAAAAATCAATGTTCAGACTGCGTTCGTGGGCCTCGTCGATGATGATCGTGTCGTAGGTGCGCAGTTGCGGATCCGACTGGATCTCGGCGAGCAGGATCCCGTCCGTCATGATCTTGACGCGCGCGCCCGGTCGCGTCTGGTCGGAAAACCGGACCTTGTAGCCGACGATCTGCCCCAGCGGTGAATCGAGCTCCTGGGCGATGCGCCGCGCCACGCTGGAGGCGGCGATGCGCCGCGGCTGGGTATGCCCGATCAATCCTGTTCGGCCCCGTCCCAGCTCCAGGCAGATCTTGGGCAGCTGCGTGGTCTTGCCCGAGCCGGTCTCACCACACACAATGACCACCGGGTGCGCCGCAATCGCCTGGGCAATTTCCGCGCGGCGTGCATTGACCGGCAGCGCCGCGTCAAAGCGGATCGGGGCCTGCGCGTTCGGGACTTGGGGATCGGAGGACACGCCTTGGGCCTGGGGATCAGAGGATGCCCGGTCGGGGCCGGAAGTATACTTTTGACCATCCCACCATGAACGACACCAGCCCACCGCCCGGTCCGCAGGCGCCAGAACTTACCCACGCGCAGTTTGTGACCTGGCTGCGCGAGGTCGCGCCCTACGTGCACGCGCACCGTGGGCGCACGTTCGTCGTCGGCTTCGGCGGAGAACTCATTGACGATGGCCGGCTCGATGCCCTCGTGCATGATCTGTCCTTGCTGCAGGCGCTGGGAATCCGCCTGGTGCTGGTGCACGGATCGCGGCCGCAGGTCCAGCGCCTGCTCGCCCTGAAGAACGTGCCCTCTGAATTTGTCGGCGGCGTGCGCATCACCGACCGCGCCTCGCTCGAATGCGCCAAGGAAGCGGCCGGGGCAATCCGCCTGGGCATCGAGGCCGCCTTTTCCCAGGGCCTGCCCAACACGCCCATGGCCAACAGCCGCATCCGCATCGTCAGCGGCAATTTCGTGGTCGCGCGCCCCGTGGGCATACTCCATGGGGTCGACGCCCAGCATACCGGCGTCGTGCGCAAGGTCGATATCGACGCCATTCGCGCCAGCCTGGATAACGGCTACCTGGTGCTGCTGCCCCCGCTGGGATTCTCGCCCACCGGGGAGGCCTTCAACCTGACCATGCAGGACGTGGCCGCCAGTACGGCGATCGCCATGCGCGCGGACAAGTTCATCCTGATGGGGGCAAGCGATGGGGTGCGCACGCGCTCCGGAGAGTTTTACTCGGAGATTTCGGCCGGCGATGCCGAGCGCATGACCGCCAACCAGGAGATCGACCCGGCGTGTGCTGCGGACCTGGGCTACCTGCTCAAGGCGTGCCGTGGCGGCGTATCCCGGGCGCACTTGATTCCGGCACGCCTGGATGGCGGCCTGATGATTGACCTGTTTACCCACGACGGCGTGGGCACGATGCTCACGCCCAGCGATCTGGAGGCGCTGCGCGAGGCCAGCGCGGACGACGTCGGCGCCGTGCTGCGGCTGCTGGCGCCGCTCGAAGAAGACGGCACCCTGGTCAAGCGGCCGCGCGAACTCATCGAGCGCGAGATTGCGCAGTTCTCGGTACTCGAGCACGACGGGGTGATTTTCGGCTGCGCCGCGCTCATTCCCTTTGCGCCCGAGGGCATGGCGGAGATGGCGTGCCTGAACGTACACCCGGAATACCGCGAACTCGGGGACGGGGAACGCCTGCTGCGCCATATCGAGGCGCGAGCGCGGGCGCTGGGCTGCCGGCGCCTGTTCGTATTGACCACGCGCACCACGCACTGGTTTCTCAAGCGCGGTTTTACAATCGCCGCGGTCGAGGATCTGCCGGCCGAACGCCAGCGTCTGTACAACTGGCAGCGGCGCTCGCAAATCCTGATCAAGAACCTGTGATTGGCGCCCGGCGCCTCGAACTTCCAAAGGACGGTAGATGGCTCGGATGGTGAAGTGCATCAAACTGGGACGCGAATCGGAGGGGCTGGACTTTCCCCCGGTACCGGGCGAGATCGGCAAGAAGATCTTTGAAAGCGTGTCCAAGGAAGCCTGGCAGCAGTGGCAACGCCACCAGACCATGCTGGTCAATGAAAACCGCCTCAACCTCTCCGAAGCGCGGGCACGCCAGTACCTGCGCACGCAGATGGAAGAGTATTTCTTCGGCAGCGGTGGGGATGCGCCCGCCGGGTACGTGCCGCCGCCACGCTAGGCTCGTATAATCGGCTTGTAACGCTAGGGGTCCCGCACAAATCCGCGCGCGTCGCGGTCCAGCGGGCATAGTGCAGACCTGTCGCACAGGTCTGCACTATGCCTTCGTTGGACGGGTGAGAAAAACCCTTGGAACCTGATCAAGTTAACTCTTGCGCAGGGAAGCGTACGCCGGGTTCCAGGAACGCAGTTTCATCTCCAAAATCCGGTCTCGCGTCTCCCTGCCATCGTTGCGCGGAGGCACGCGATGGCAATCCGATATTGGCATACCCTTCCCTGGCCCCGAACAGCGCCTCATCGCCATGGCCGCTGGATCAAAGCGGCCATCGCCGGCGGTTTGGCGTGGAGCCTGGGCCTGGCCCACGCGCAGGCACTGGACGACGCGGCCGCGGATGCCGGCGGCAGCGCGGGTGGGGGCGCGCCGGCGACGGCCCTGCCGGCGGTCGTGGTAGATGCCCAGCGCCCAGCCCTGGGCGGCAGCGGCGGCCTTGCCGGATTTTCAGCCGCGCCCATCGCCACCACGCCCCTGGCCATCGACCGCATCGGCGCGCAGGAACTTGCCGACCGGGCAGTCAACAGCCTGTCGGCGGCAATCCGCACCGAACCCTCCGTGGGCGACAACTACAACACCTTCGGCTACATCGAGGCGCTGCAGATACGCGGCTTTGCGCTCAACGAACTGCTCAATACGCAGCGCGACGGCATGAATGTCAGCAGCCACCTGCCCGTTGCCCTGGAGGACAAGGAGGCGATCGAGATCCTCAAGGGCGTGTCGGGAATGCTGGCCGGCGCCAGCGCGCCCGGTGGAATCGTCAACTACGTACTCAAGCAACCCACGGCGCAGGAGCTGCGCCAGATCGATGTCAACGTCTCCGAACGCGGATCGGTCCTGCTGCATGGGGACTTTGGCGGCCATTGGGGTGCGCAGGGCGAGTTTGGCTACCGCATCAATGTCGCGGCCGAGGAACGCCGGCCGCAGATCGACAATGCCTGGTCCAAGCGCACGCTGGCCAGCGGATTTTTTGACTGGCGCATCGGGCCCCAGACGCTGCTGCAGTGGGAATTCGAGCACCAACAGGTGCGCGAGATCAGTGTGCCCGGCTACGGTCTGCTCGATAGCGGCAATTCCGGCGTTGCCAGCACACTGCCGCCGCCGATCGATCCGCGCATCAATCTGAATGCGCAGCCCTGGACCCAGCCCTTCGAGAGCACGCAGACGAGCGGCTCGCTGCGCCTGGCCCAACGGCTTTCGGCACAGTGGGACCTGGCCTTGCGCCTGGGCACGCAACGCAGCCATACCAATGACCGGATCGCTTTTCCCGACGGCTGTTCCTACGTGGATGCCACCCGCAACAGCGCCAGTGCAAGCAACTACTACTACCTGTACAACGGGATGTGCGGCAACTACAACACCGACATCTACCAGTACATCAGCGATGATGAGGTGCGCAACACCAACGCCACCGACGTGCATGTGCACGGACGCCTGGCCGGCGCGGGCCTGGAGCAGGAACTGACCCTGGGCTTGCGCAGCACGCGCTACAGCGAACGCTACCCGCCGCAGCAGACCTATACCCTGGTGGGCACGATCAACGTGTTTGCGCCGCTAGCCCTGCCCGCGGCAGCGGCGCCCAACGCGGCCAATACCTGGCTCGACACCGACCTGGACGAGCTCTACGCCTTTGATGTCGTGCGCCTTGCGCAGCGCTGGTCCGGCTGGTTTGGCGGCCGGGCCACGCGCATCACGCAGGACAGCACACTCACCGACGGCACCCAGGCAACATCCCTGCAGCAACACCTGCTCACGCCCTGGCTGGGCGTGGGAGTGGAACCCTGGCCCGGAGGCTTTGCCTACGCCGCAGCCGGCAGCGGCGTGGAAGTGGCCAACGCGCCGAACCATCCAACCGTCACGCTGCGGGCCGACGGGTCCTCCTGGAACCTGCGCAATCCCGGGCAGGTCCTGCCGGCGCAGCGCAGCCGCCAGGTGGAGCTCGGATTCAAGCAGCACAGTGCGCGTAACTGGAATTGGGAAGCGGCGCTGTTTCGCATAGAAAAGCCCTTTGTCGACAACGTTCCTGTCAGCCCAACGGACGTGATCCAGGTTGCCGGCGCGCGCGCCGAGCGCCACCAGGGCCTGGAACTGCAGGGGGAATGGCAGGCGCTCAATTCCTTGCGCTGGCGCGCCAGCGCAAGCTTGATCGACGCACGCACGATCCAGGCGGTAGATCCATCGTGGATCGGCAAGCCGGCCACCAACGTCGCGCCCTGGGCTGCGTCCTTGCAACAGGCCTGGACGCCAGCGGCGCTGGGTGGCCTCGAGTGGTCCAACCTGCTTACGCTTGCCGGACACAAGACCGTCCTGCCCGACGGCTCCGTCGCATTGCCCAGCTACTGGCAGTGGGATACGAATGTGCGCTACGAGGTCACGCAGCGCGAGTTGCACTGGACCTGGCGCGCGGGCGTGGATAACGTGAGCAATCGGCGCTATTGGCGCGAAGCGCCCATGGCACCGTGGGGATCCATCTACCTCTTTCCCGCGGCGGCGCGCACGGTACACCTGGGCCTGAGCCTGAACTGGTAATAAGAAAGCGCGCCCCAAGTTGCTTGCTGCAATGCGCCAGCGCATTCGTTCAGGTCCCGTGCAGCTTGCCGGCGACAATGCCGGCCAGGGGAGAGGGTTGGCGGCTGCCGGCGCACGATTGCGCGCAACCGTGTGCCCGCACTTGCGGCAATGTATCTACGTGACCTGGTGCTGATCAGCGATGACTTCGAATGGAACGAACTGCTCCAGGATTACTTGCAGGGCGAGGGCTACAGCACGCAGATGCTTTGCGTCAACGAGGCCGGCATCGCAACGGCCGAGTTGTCGGCACGCTTTCAATTGGCCGTCATCGATTGCGCCGCGCAGGACGCGCGCGGGACGGGCTTGCTGCGCGCGGTCCGGCGCTATAGCCGTCTGCCGATTCTGGCCCTGACCGCGCAGGGTGATCGCAGCGAGCGAGCGCAGGTGCTGCAAATCGGCGCCGACGACTGCCTGTCCAAGACGGCCGGTCCCGCCGAATTGACTGGCCGCGTGCGCGTTCTCCTGCGGCATTCACGCGACGAGGAAAGCGGCGCGTCGGCCGTGCGGTTCCTGGGCCGCCTGGCGCTATGGTCGTTTGCGCAACGCGCCGAATGGAATGGGCGGCTCATCGACCTTTCGATTCCGGAGTTTCGACTCCTGGGGGCTCTGGCCATGGCCGGCGATCGACCTGTGCCGCGCCAGGACCTGTCGCAGTGTGCGCTGGGGCGCCCCTACACGGCCGAAGATCGCGACATCGAGCTTTGCATCAGCAACGTCAGCGCCAAGTTGTGGCAGCTGACCAATGGCCACGCCAGCATCCGCCCCGTGTTTCGCCAGGGCTACCAGCTTTTGCGAGGGTAAACGGATGCTGCGCCTGTTCGCAAAATTCTTTTTGCTCTCCTGGCTTGCCCAACTGGGCGCAGCCGCGCTGCTCGGCCTGTTCAAAGAACCCGCCGGGGCCGCCGCAAACCTGCGCGACACCGCGGTGGACGCCGCCGGATCGGGCGCCTCCCTGCTGCCAACACTGGGTGCCCATTGGCAGGCGCTGACTGCACTGCCCCCGGAAGGCGGCCTGCTCGCCGCCGTTCTGACAGCAGCGATGCTGACCGCGTACTTTACCGTGCCGCTGACGCGCCTGCGCGCGGCGATCGAAGCGTTGGCATGCGGCAATTATTCCGCGCGCACCCGCGTCGGCGACAAACCCCCTACGGCGGCGCTGGGGGAGGTAAGCCAGGGGTTTGACGAAATGGCCGGCCGCATTGAGGCCACCGTGGAAGGCCAGCATCGGCTCCTGCGCGACGTCTCCCATCAGTTGCTGCACCCGATTGCCCGCATCAAGGTCAACATCGGCCTAGGGCGGCAGCAGCCGCAACACGCGCAGGGCGCACTCGAACGCATTGAGCGCGAGGCCTACCGCATCGAACGTTTGGTGGCCAACCTGAGCACCCTATCGCAGCTCGAGCTGGGCGTGTATTGCTGCACCGAACCGCGTCTGGAACTGCGCCAGCTGCTTGCCGATGTCGTCGCCGAGGCGCGCAGGCACGCGGCAAATCCGCCGTGCGTCGTGCAGATGCACGCCCCCGGAGAGGCTCGCATGCGTGGCAATCCAGACCTGCTGTACCGCGCACTGGGCCAGGTGGTGCGCAACGCGATGCGCCGCGCCGCGGGCGCCGTGTGCGTGCAAATGCTCGACCTGCGCCATTGCGCGCACATCCGGGTGAGTGACGATGGCCCTGCGCTAAGCGCCGCCGAGGCCAACTTGGCACTGCAGCCCTTTGGCGGTGTCGGCCCTGCCGGCGACCGTGAGGGCAATGGCTTGGACTTGGCGCTGGCCCAGCGCATCATCGTGGCCCACGGGGGCACGATGCGCGCGCGGTGCGGATCGGCGTGCAGTCCAACCGCGCCTCCCCCCGGTCCGCTTCACGGCGCGGGATTTGCGATCGAGATCACGCTCCCGCTGCAATGAGCCCGCGCCGGCGCAACGCCGGGCCAAGGCCAAACTCAACCGCGGCCCACGAAGGGCATGTCCGTGGCCATGATCGTCAAGAAAAGCACGTTGGCATCCAGCGGCAGGCTTGCCATGTGCAGCACGGCCCGACCAACATGGTCCACATCCATGCGCGGCTCGGGCACACGCGTGCCGTTGGCCTGCAAGATGCCCTGCGCCATTGCCTGCGTCATATCCGTGGCGGCATTGCCGATGTCGATCTGGCCGCAGGCGATGTTATAGCCGCGACAATCGAGGGCCGTCGACTTGGTCAGCCCCGCCAGGGCGTGCTTGCTTGCCGTGTACGGTGCGGAGAGCGGCCGCGGGCTGTAGGCAGAGATCGAGCCGTTGTTGATGATGCGCCCGCCGCGCGGCTGCTGGGCCTTCATGATGCGCACGGCCGCCTGGGTACACAAAAATGCGCCGGTAAGGTTGGTATTGAGAACGGTCGCCCACTGCGCAAGGCGCAGCTCCTCCAAGGGCACGGCCGGCGCAGCGGTTCCCGCGTTGTTAAACAACAGATCCAGCCGCCCAAATTTGGTCACGGCCGCGGCAAACAAGGAACGCACCGAGGCCTCATCGGTAACGTCGCAGGAGTGCGCCAGGACGGTGTCGTCCGTGCCGCCCAGTTGTGCCGCAAGCGTTTCGAGCCGCTCGCGCTGGCGCCCGGCCAGCACGAGGCGGTAGCCCGCGCCGAAAAGGGCGCGCGCGACACTTGCACCGATGCCGCTACCGGCGCCGGTAACGAGGGCAACACCGGGCGCACGCTCGGAACTCATGACCGGTCCTGCACCATGGCCGAACCATCGGCGCCAGTGCCCATGCGCATGCCGCGGCGAAACGTTTCCACGATGATGAAGAGGGGACCGTCGGGCGTAATGATCGTGTAGGCACGGGCGGCGCCCGGATCGGGCTGTCCGACCTCGGTCCAGAGGCGCTCAAAGAGGGGCCGCGCAGCAAGCTTGGACACCGGCACGCGCCGTATCCACAAGGTGTCGAGAAGGTGCCCCACGGGAATCGAGCAGCTATTGAAGGCGCCACGCAAATCCGGCGGCAGCGCATCGCGGGCAACGTACACCAGGTTGTCGGTCATGACCTGGCCGCGCGCGGCCAGAAACGAAAAACGCTCGATGAACGCTTCGCCGTGCAAGAGCTCGCGCACCAGCCCGGGAACCTCGCTGGTGACCTCCTGACGTCCGACAACAATCGTCGGCGCGACCCCGGCGATGGCCTCGCAATTGCGCGTGGTCGAGCCATCGCTGGCCAGCAGCAAGCGCAAGAGCGTCTGCTCGGGCGCCGAGGCCGGCCGGCCGGGCGGCGCATCGAAAAAGCGCTGGCGCTCAAAAAACACGTTCCGATCCATGCGCTCGCTTGCCAATTCCCGTTCCAAGGCCCGCAAAATGCCGCCCGCACCGGCTAGGGCTGGCGGCGCAGTTCCTGCACGCCGCCGGGCGCGCCCAGCAGCAGGATGTCGGCGCCGCGCCGGGCAAACAAACCGACGGTTACCACGCCGGGCAACTGGTTGAGCTGCTCCTCGAGCGCGCGCGGCGCGTGGATTTGCAGACCGTGGACGTCGAGGATCTGGTTGCCGTTGTCGGTGACAAAATCCTTGCGCAGGCGGGGCTGCCCGCCGATGCGCTCCAGTTCCCGATGAACATATGCGCGCGCCATCGGGATCACCTCCACCGGCAGCGCGAACTTTCCCAGGACAGCAACCATCTTGCTCGCATCGGCGATGCACACGAAGGTCTGGGCGACGGCCGCGACGATCTTTTCGCGCGTCAGGGCACCGCCACCGCCCTTGATCATAGCCAGGGAGGCATCGATTTCATCGGCGCCATCGACATACACCGGAATGGTCACGACCTCGTTGCAATCAATGACGCGGATGCCATGGCCGCGCAGCCGCGCCGCACTTCTTTCGGAACTTGCCACGGTCGCGGCGATCGAATCCTTGTGCTGCGCCAATTCATCGATAAAAAGATCGGCGGTCGAACCGGTACCCACCCCGATGGCCACCCCTTTGCCCAGCCAGGGAACGACATGGGCAAGGGCCGCGCGCGCCACCTGGCGCTTGAGTTCGTCCTGGCTCGACATATTTTCTCCCATCCCCTTGCCGGAACTTCGTAAACCCGGATGATAAGAGCATGTTGCTCGCGCGCCTAAGGCACTGGCTTTGGTCGGGCGTCGTCGGCCTGGCGACCCTGGTCTACGTCGTCGAGGAATGGCTGTGGGAACTGCTCACGGGCGCCATGCGCGCGCTGGGCCGGCTGCCGGGAATCCGCAATGTCGAAGCCTGGATTGCCCGCCTGCCGCCTGCTGGCGCAGCATTTTTCTTCCTTCTACCCACCAGCCTGGCCCTGCCCGTCAAGCTCATCGCGCTGCACCAGATCGCCCACGGCCACCTGCTGCGCGGAACGCTGGTGATCATCGCCGCCAAAGTTCTGGCCACCGCGCTGTTTGCACGCATCTACGTACTCACGCAGCCGGCGCTGTTGCAAGTCCACTGGTTCGTCTCGGTCCACGGCGCAGTTTTGCGTTGGCGCGACTGGGCCTATGCCCAGATCGAGGCGCACGTGGTTTGGCGCACGATCCGCGCGCGGGTTGCCCGCTGGCGCGCAGATCTTGCCGCCTGGCGCCAGCGTAACCACCTCGGCGGGCGCAGCTGGCGTGCGTTCCAGCGCCTGCAACGCATGCGCCGGCGCCAGGACGCACGGCGCTGATCAACGCTTCTTGGGCGGTGGCAGGTCGGTGCACACGCCTTCGGCCACCTCGGCGGCCATGCCGATGGATTCGCCCAGCGTCGGATGCGGATGGATCGTCTTGCCAATGTCCACGGCGTCCGCCCCCATCTCGATTGCCAGGGCCACCTCGCCGATGAGATCGCCCGCGTGGGTGCCGACAATCGCCCCCCCGACGATGCGCTGCGTGGCCTCGTCAAACAACAACTTGGTAAAGCCTTCATCGCGGCCATTGGCGATCGCCCGTCCCGAGGCCGCCCAGGGAAACAGCCCCTTGCGCAGGGCAATGCCCTGCTCCCTGGCCTCCTCCTCGGTCAGCCCCACCCAGGCGATCTCGGGGTCCGTATAGGCTACCGATGGAATGACCCGCGCCTCGAACTGCGTCCTGTGCCCTGCGGCAACCTCCGCAGCCACGTGCCCCTCATGCACCGCCTTGTGCGCGAGCATGGGCGCGCCGGCGATGTCGCCAATGGCAAAGATGTTGGGCACGTTGGTGCGCATCTGCCGGTCCGTGGCAATGAAGCCGCGCTCATCGACGGCAACGCCCGCGTTCTGTGCGCCAATCAGCTTGCCGTTGGGGCGGCGTCCGGCCGAGACCAGGATCATGTCGTAGTCCTGGGGCGCGGCCGGCGCCTGGTCGCCCTCAAAGGTGACGCGCAAGGTCTGCGGCGATGCCTCCACCGCCACGGTGCGGGTATTGAGCATTACCTGGTCAAAACGCTTCTCGTTGCGTTTTTGCCAGACCTTCACCAGGTCGCGGTCGGTACCCGGCATCAGGGTTTGCGTCATTTCGACCACGTCGATGCGGCTGCCCAGGCTCGAGTACACCGTAGCCATCTCCAGGCCGATGATGCCCCCGCCGATGACCAGCATGCGCTTGGGAATCCCGGGCAGCGCCAGCGCACCCGTGGAGTCGACGATGCGCTCGTCCGTCGGAAGAAAGGGCAGGCGCACGGCCTGCGAGCCCGCGGCGATGATGGCCTGCGCAAAAGTAATGATACGTTCGCTGCCCGCGCCAGCGCCAGCGCCCGCTTCCTGCGGTGCACGCAGGCGCAGGCGGGTGGCGTCGATGAACTCACCCACGCCGTGCAGCACGGTGACCTTGCGCTGCTTGGCCATGGCCGCAAGACCGGAGGTGAGTTTGCCAACGACCTTGGATTTGTGTTCGCGCAACTTCCCCAGGTCGATCTGCGGGGCAGCGAAGGCCACGCCAAGATCCGCAAAGTGCAGTGCTTCCTCCATCACCGCCGCAACGTGCAACAGTGCCTTGGACGGGATGCAGCCAACGTTGAGGCAGACTCCGCCCAGGCTCGGATAGCGCTCGACCAGGGCCACGCGCAATCCCAGGTCCGCCGCGCGAAATGCGGCCGAATAGCCGCCCGGCCCTGCGCCCAAGACCAGAAGGTCAAACCGCTGCTCTTCGCCTGTCACTGCATTCATCGCATCTCCCGCACGTGCGCAGCGCCGGCCCCCGGCGCCGCCGGGGCCATCATGGCCATCAGCAATTCATCCTCCGGGCCATCGTCCAGGCGCACCGCGTCGCGCCGGCGCCCTTCTTCGACAAATCCCACCTTGGAATACAAGGAAATCGCCGCGACGTTGGGTGCGCGGACCCACAGCTCGATGCGCTCGAAGCCGCGCGTCCAGGCATCGGCCAGCGCGGCGTCCATCAGGCGCCGGCCCAGCCCGGCGCCACGAAAGGGCTTGCGCACGCCGATACCCAGCGTCCCCATGTGGCCACGGCCGGGCAGCACCTCGCGCCGGATTTCGCACCAGCCGATCACCCGGTCCTGCTCCAGGGCCACATACAGCGGATTGGCGCGCGCGCGATTGACGGCGACCCACAGCGCGTTTTGCTCGGCCGGAAAGGCATCGACGATGGCCAGATAGCGGCGTTCGCGCGCGACCTCGCCGACGCAATCACCAAAGCTTTCGATGTGCCGCAGTTCGATTGGCACCACCGGGATCGTCATACCAGGACGCGCCGAAAATCGGCAAGCAACTGGGCCAGATAGGCGTTGAAACGCGCCGCGCCCGCGCCGTCGACAACCCGATGGTCCCAGGACAGCGACAGGGGCAAGATCAGGCGTGGAACGAATTGCTTGCCATCCCAGGTCGGGCGCATCGCCGCGCGGCAAACGCCCAGTATCGCCACCTCCGGCGCATTGATGATCGGCGTGAAATACGTCCCGCCGATGCCACCGAGCGAGGAAATCGAAAAGGTGCCGCCCTGCATGTCGGTGGGCGCCAGCTTGCCATCGCGCGCCTTGGCCGCCAGGGCCGAGGTCTCGCGCGCCAGTTCGAGTATGCCTTTGCGGTCGGCATCGCGCACGACCGGCACCACCAGACCGTTGGGCGTGTCGGCGGCAAAGCCGATGTGATAGTAGCCCTTGCGAATGATCGCGTCGCCGCTGAGCGCATCGATGGAACTGTTGAAATCGGGGAAGCGTTGCAGCGCGGCGACGCTGGCCTTGATGAGAAACGCCAGCATCGTGATCTTGACGCCGGACTTTTCCTGCTCGCGGTTGAGCTGCAGGCGAAATTCCTCGAGCGCGGTGATGTCCGCCTCATCATGATTGGTGACATGCGGGATCGTCACCCAGTTGCGATGCAGGTTTGGCCCCGACAACTTGCGGATGCGCGACATTTCCACGCGCTCGATCGGACCGAACTTGGCAAAGTCGACCTGCGGCCAGGCCAGCACCGGCAGACCAAGCCCCGGCGCCGCGGCCGCAGCCGGGCGCGCACCGCCCTGCACGATCGACTTCACGTAATCGCGCACATCCTGTTGGGAGATACGCCCCTTGGGACCCGAACCGCGCACCTGCGCCAGGTCCACGCCGAGTTCGCGCGCCGTGTGGCGCACCGAGGGCGAAGCGTGCGCCTTGCCGGCCGCCAGTACCGCAGCCGGAGCACTGGGCCGCGCACCCATCTCCACGGCAAAGTCGGTCGACAGGGGCGAGGCCGGAGCGCCAGCTTGCGTGGCCGGCGCGACCGCCGGCGTTGGCGCGGGCGCTGCAGCCGGTGTGGCCGCGGGCGCCGGGGCGGCCGCCGTTGCGCCGTCAGCGGCTGCCGGCTCGAGCAACAAGATCACGGAGCCCTCGGAAATCTTGTCGCCCAGGCGCAATTTCAATTCGCGCACGACCCCGGCGGCCGAGGACGGGATCTCCATCGAGGCCTTGTCCGACTCGACCGTGATCAGCGATTGCTCCGGCGCGACCGTGTCGCCCGGCTTGACCAGCAGCTCGATGACCTCGACTTCCTTGAAGTCGCCGATATCCGGAACGCGTATCTCAACCATATTTCCCATGGCAGCCTCGGTTCAGCGGAGTGCAACCCGCAAGGTGGAGTCGGAACGTGCGGCGGCAGCCCCAGCGTGCATGCGCGCCTCGGTCAAACCGTAACCGGATTGGGTTTTTCCGGATCGATACCAAACTTGCGAATGGCCTCGGCGACCTTGGCCGGCGTCACCACGCCTTCGTCGGCCAGGGCCTTGAGCGCGGCCACGACCACGAACTGGCGGTCGACCTCGAAGAAATGGCGCAGCGCCTCGCGCGTGTCCGAGCGACCAAACCCGTCGGTGCCCAGGGCGGTATAGGCGCGGCCCTGCGGGATGTACGGGCGAACCTGGTCGGCGAAGGCGCGCATGTAGTCCGTGGCGGCGATGATCGGTCCGGCGCTGCGTTCGAGCTGGTGCGTGACATAGGCCTTGCGCGGCTTTTGGGTCGGATGCAGCATGTTCCAGCGTTCGCAATCGATGCCGTCACGGCGCAGTTCGGTAAAACTGGTTGCGCTCCAGACGTCGGCGGCGACACCGTAGTCGCGCTCGAGAATCTCGGCGGCGGCCAGAACCTCGCGCAGGATCGACCCGCTGCCCAGCAGTTGCACGCGCGCGATCGAGGTGCCCTTGCCGCTGCCCGCCGGCCCCTCGCGCAGCAAGTACATGCCGCGCAGGATCCCCTCTTCCTGGCCCTTGCGCATGCCCGGCTGGGGATAGTTCTCGTTGAGCAGCGTTACGTAGTACCAGACATTTTGCTGTTCGGCGACCATGCGCCGCAGGCCATCGTGCAGGATCACGGCAACTTCATGGGCAAAGGTCGGGTCGTAGCACACGCAATTGGGAATGGTCGCCGCAATCAGGTGCGAATGGCCGTCCTGGTGCTGCAGTCCTTCCCCGTTGAGCGTGGTGCGCCCACTGGTGCCGCCCAGCAGGAAGCCGCGGGCCTGCATGTCGCCGGCCGCCCATGCCAGGTCGCCAATGCGCTGGAACCCGAACATCGAATAGAAGATGTAGAAGGGCAGCATGATGCGATTGTTGGTCGAGTAGCTGGTCGCCGCGGCGATCCACGAACTCATCGCGCCGGCCTCATTGATGCCCTCTTCCAGGATCTGGCCCGCCTTGTCCTCGCGGTAATACATCACCTGGTCGCGATCGACGGGCTCATACAGCTGTCCGTGCTGGGCAAAGATGCCCAGCTGGCGAAACATGCCCTCCATGCCAAAGGTGCGCGCCTCATCCGGAATGATGGGCACCACCCGCTGGCCCAGCACCTTGTCGCGCACGAGTTGGGTGAGAAAGCGCACGAAGGCCTGGGTCGTGGAAATCTCGCGGCCCTCGGCCGTGGGTTCCAGGATCGCCGCAAAGGCGTCGATGGCCGGTACCGCGAGGCGCTCGTCACTGATGCGGCGCCGCTGGGGCACGAAACCGCCCAGGGCATGGCGCCGCTCCAGCAGGTACTTCATCTCGGGCGAGTTGGCATCGGGCCGGTAAAAGGGCACTTCCTCGAGCTTGTCGTCGGCAATGGGTATGCGGAAACGGTCGCGAAACTCGCGCACCGCGTCCGTATCGAGCTTCTTGAGCTGATGGGTGGGGTTCTTGGCCTCGCCGATCTTGCCCATGCCATAGCCTTTGACGGTCTTGGCCAGGATCACCGTGGGCTGACCCTGGTGCGCGCTGGCGGCGGCATATGCGGCATAGATCTTGTGGGGGTCGTGGCCGCCCCGGTTCAGGCGCCAGATATCGGCATCGGACATGCGCGCGACCATCTCGAGCAGGCGCGGGTACTTGCCGAAAAAATGCTTGCGCACGTAGGCACCGTCATTGGCCTTGTAGTTCTGGTACTCGCCGTCGACGGTTTCTTCCATCAGGCGCAGCAGCAGGCCATCCTTGTCGCGCGCCAGGAGCGGATCCCAATACGAGCCCCAGATGAGCTTGATCACGTTCCAGCCGGCGCCGCGAAATTCGCCTTCGAGTTCCTGGATGATCTTGCCGTTGCCACGTACCGGACCATCGAGCCGCTGCAGGTTGCAGTTGACGACGAAAATCAGGTTGTCCAGGTTTTCCCGCGCGGCCATGCCGATCGCGCCCAGCGATTCGGGCTCGTCCATCTCGCCGTCGCCGCAAAACGCCCAGACTTTCCGATCGGCCGTGTCGGCAATGCCGCGGGCATGCAGATACTTGAGAAACCGTGCCTGGTAGATCGCCTGGATCGGTCCCAGGCCCATCGACACCGTGGGAAATTGCCAGAAATCGGGCATCAACTTCGGATGCGGGTAGGAGCTGATGCCCTTGCCGTCCACCTCACGGCGGAAATTGTTGAGCTGGCTCTCGCTGATACGCCCTTCCAGGTAGGCACGGGCGTAGACACCGGGCGAGGAGTGCCCCTGGATATACAGCACGTCCCCACCATGCTCGGGGCCCGGCGCCCGCCAGAAATGGTTAAAGCCCACTTCCATGAGCGTGCCCACCGAGGCGTAACTCGCGATGTGTCCGCCCAGGTCGCCCTCGCCGCGGTTGGCGCGCACCACCGTGGCCATCGCGTTCCAGCGCATGTAGGAACGTATGCGCTCCTCGATCGCCGGATCACCGGGAGAGTGCACTTCCTGGTGCACGGGAATGGTGTTGACGTAGGCGGTATTCGCCGAAAAAGGAATGTACGCGCCCGAGCGCCGCGCCTGTTCGACCAGGCGTTCGAGCAGGAAATGCGCTCGTTCGGGGCCTTCGCGCTCAATCACCGCGTCCAGGGCATCGAGCCACTCCTGAGTTTCCTGGGCGTCCGGATCGTCGGCGGTGGCGGGTTTCATCAGGGCGGACATCGGCGGTCTCCTTGCAAACGGCGGGGCGGTAGCCAGCCGAAAACGGCGCAACTGTAGCAGCGGTTTAGCAAAATTTCAAATAATGACATTACGTTTTATATTATGAAAATCGAATTGCATCCCTCGTTTTTTGCTGCGGCACTCTGGCCATGTCATCGATGTTGCATCGCAATGTAACTTTCCTGAAATATTTGTTCCCTACATTGGGCGGTGAATTTTTCTGCAATATCCCTTGAAGGAATACCCAATGAAAACGTTCTGGACCGCCCGGATCCATGGAGTTCGATCGTTGGCGGCTTTGGCCGCTGCCGGACTGCTGGTTCACGCCGCCAGTGCCGGCGAGATCACCGGCGCCGGGTCGACATTCGTCTACCCGCTGCTGTCGCAGTGGTCGGCTGATTACAGTACCGCGAATGGCACCAAGATCAATTACCAGTCGATCGGCTCGGGCGGTGGCATTGCCCAGATCAAGGCCGCCACGGTCGATTTTGGTGCAACCGACAAGCCCCTGTCCTCCGACGAACTCGCCCAGTCCGGGCTCGCGCAGTTCCCGGTCGTAATCGGCGGGGTTGTACCCGTGGTGAACGTCGAAGGCGTCGCCGCCGGCCAGCTGCGGCTGGACGGCACCACCCTGGCACGCATCTACCTTGGCCAGATCACCAAGTGGAGCGACCCAGCCATTGCCGCGCTCAACCCGGGGCTCAAACTGGGTGACGCCGATATCTCCGTGGTGCACCGCTCCGATGGTTCGGGCACGACGTTTAACTTCGTCAACTACCTGTCCAAAGTGAGCCCCGACTGGAAGAGCAAGGTCGGCGAAGGCACCTCGGTGGCCTGGCCGGTCGGCGTGGGTGGCAAGGGCAATGAAGGGGTCGCCGCGTACGTCAAGCAGATCAACAATTCCATTGGCTACGTCGAACTTGCCTATGCCTTAAAGACCGGAATGTCGTACACGGTGCTAAAGAACCATTCGGGCAACATGATCACACCGGGACTGGAAAGCTTCGAGGCCGCCGCTGCCAGTGCGGATTGGGGCAGTGCCAAGGACTTTAGCCTGGTCATCACCGATGCCCCGGGCGCACAGGCCTGGCCCATCACCGCCAGCGTGTTCGTCCTGGTGTACCGCCAGCCCAAGGACGCGGCGCGCTCCAAGACCGCCATGGAATTTTTCCGTTGGGCGCTGGAAAAGGGTCAGCCGCAGGCCAAGGCCCTCAACTACGTGGCCCTGCCGCCAAGCCTGGTCAAGAGCATCGAGAAGTATTGGGCCGCGGAAATAAAGTAATCGCGGGCCTACGAGGCGTAGCCGCGTTGTGAGCACGCCCTCGGCGGCCGCGATCGGCCCGCTGGTCGATGATGCGCGGGTGGCCGCGCGCGTCGCGGTCGAGGCCCGCCAGGACGCAGCCTTCCGGGTGGTGCTTCTGGCGGCGGCGGCCTTCGTCCTTTTGGTGCTCGGTGCGGCGGCTGCCTCGATGCTCTGGGGCGGTCGCGATGCCTTTGCCACCTTCGGCTGGAAGTTCCTCGTCAGTGACCAGTGGGATGCCGTAGGGCACCAGTTCGGCGCCTTCGTTCCCATCTACGGCACCCTGGTGAGCTCGGCGATTGCCATGGTGATTGCGATCCCGGTGAGCTTTGGCATTGCGCTGTTTCTCACCGAGATCGCGCCGACCTGGATGCGTGGACCCGTGGGCGCCGCGATCGAGCTGCTGGCGGGCATTCCCTCCATCATCTACGGAATGTGGGGCCTGTTTTCCTTCGTCCCGTTCATGGCCGAGTACGTGCTGCCCTGGGTGAACCGCAATATTGGCCAGGTGCCCTGGATAGGACCGCTGTTTCGCGGACCCCCGCTGGGCATCGGCATGCTCACCGCCGGAATCGTCCTGGGGATCATGGTCATCCCGTTCATCTCCTCCGTAATGCGCGACGTATTTCGTACCGTGCCGGTTTCCTTGCGCGAGTCCTCCTATGCCCTGGGATCGACCACCTGGGAGGTGGTATGGAACGTGGTGCTGCCGTACACCCGCTCGGCCGTGGTCGGCGGCATTTTCCTGGGCCTGGGCCGGGCGCTGGGCGAGACCATGGCGGTTACCTTCGTCCTTGGCAATGCACACCAGCTCAGCACCTCGCTGCTCATGCCGGGCAATTCGATTGCCGCGACGATTGCCAACGAGTTCACCGAGGCGGACTCGGACATATATCTGTCCTCCCTGATCGCGCTGGGTTTCCTGCTCTTTGTCGTGACCTTTGTCGTGCTGGCCATCGCGCGGCTCATGCTCCATAGCCTGGCGCGCAAGGAGGGTCGATGACGCTGGCGGCGCGTGGACCGCGCTATCGCCGACGCCGGGCGACCGATCTCATTGCCAAGGTGCTGGGCGTTGCCGCGACCTTGTTCGGGCTCTTTTTCCTCGCGTGGATCCTGCTGGTTTCCTTGCGCAATGGCGTGCATGCGCTCAATCTGCAGACCTTCCTGCAAGCCACGCCCTCGCCCGGGGGCCAGGGCGGCCTGGCCAACGCCCTCTTTGGCAGCCTGGTGATGAGCGCCATCGGGGTGGCGATCGGCGCGCCCCTGGGCGTAGCCGCCGGCACCTACCTTTCCGAATTTGCCGAACGTCAGCCCGCCCTGCGCGAGACCGTGCGCTTTGTCAACGACATCCTGCTCTCGGCGCCGTCGATCGTGCTGGGCCTGTTCATCTACACGCTGGCGGTGCGCACGGTCGGTCATTTCTCCGGATGGGCCGGGGGCATCGCCCTGGCGCTCATCGTGCTTCCGGTGGTCGTGCGCACCACGGACGAAACGCTGCGCCTGGTGCCCAACGTCATGCGCGAGGCCGCCCTCTCCCTGGGAATCCCGCGGTGGAAAGTGACCATCCAGGTGTTGTACCGCGCGGCCGCCCCAGGCATCCTCACCGGGATCCTGCTGGGCCTGGCGCGCATCAGCGGTGAAACCGCGCCGCTGCTGTTCACCGCGCTCAACAACCAGTACTGGGCGGAGAACCTCAACGGACCAACCGCCAGCGTGCCGGTCGTGATTTTCCAGTTTGCCATGAGCCCCTACGACACCTGGCACGACCTTGCCTGGGCGGGCGCCTTCATCGTCACCGTCTTCGTGCTGCTGCTCAGCGTGGGTACGCGCGCCTACCTGCTGCGCAATCGCATGGATTCGGCCGGCTAGTTTCCATGAACGACCGAACCTCCGACCCCAGCCTCGCCGAGGCGACACGCACCAAGATCTCCGTGCGGGGCCTGGATTTTTATTACAACGCCAGCCACGCACTCAAGAACGTCCAGTTCGATGTTCCCGAGGGCAAGGTCACCGCGATCATCGGGCCTTCGGGCTGCGGCAAGTCGACCCTGCTGCGCGTGTTCAACCGGATCTATTCCAATTATGCGGGGCTGCGTGCGACCGGCCAGGTGCTGCTGGACGGCGAAAACATCCTGGCCGACAGCTATTCGCTCAACCGCCTGCGCACGCGCGTGGGCATGGTGTTCCAGAAGGCCGTGCCCTTCCCCCTGTCGATCTACGAAAACGTCGCCTACGGGCTGCGCCACCATGTCAAGCTGCCGCGCGTGCAGCTCGAGGAGCGCGTTGAGGTCGCGCTGCGCGAGGCGGCGCTGTGGTCGGAAGTCAAGGACAAGCTGCAAAGCAGCGCCTTGAGCCTGTCGGGCGGGCAGCAGCAACGCCTGTGCATCGCCCGCGCCATTGCCTTGCGCCCCCAGGTTCTGCTGCTCGATGAGCCGACCTCGGCGCTCGATCCGATTGCCACCGGGCGCATCGAAGAGCTGCTCAATCAGCTGCAGCGCGACTACACCATCGTCATCGTCACCCACAACATGCAGCAGGCCGCGCGCGTATCCTCGTACACGGCGTACATGTTGCTGGGCGAGCTCATGGAGTTCGGCGCCACCGCCGAGCTATTTACGCGGCCCAAGAAGCGCCAGACCGAGGACTACATCACTGGCCGCTTCGGCTGAGGCGCGGGTGCGCGCCGGGGCCGCCTGCGGTTGCTTCGAGCGCTAAATTCCGCGACCATAGCGCCTGCGGCGCGCCGCGCTGCCCGAAACTGTCAGGAAACCCTATGCGGGTGCGTGCCATCGCGCTGTTGCTGGCCCTGCCGGCCTGCTGTGCGCAGGCGCAGTTCAAGTGGATCGATCACGATGGTCAGGTTGGCTATGGCGACCAGGCGCCACGGGACGCGCAGCACGTGGAACGAATCGCCGCGCTACCGGCCGCCGGCGATACGGGCGACGCCATGGCGCAGCTGCCCTATGAATTGCGCCAGGCGACGAGAAATTTTCCGGTGACCCTGTATGCGCGGCCCAATTGCGCGCCCTGCGAACTGGCGCGCAGCGCATTGCGTGACCGTGGCATTCCGTACGCCGAGCGCAGCGTGGTCTCGCAGGAGGATGTAACGGCCTTCCAGGTCCTGGGTGGGGGCGACCAGCTACCGGCGCTCGGGGTCGGGCGCCAGTTCCTGCGCGGATACACCGCCGGCACCTGGAGCGAAACGCTTTCCAGCGCCGGCTATCCGGCGAGCTCGATGCTTCCGCCGCAATGGCAATGGCCGGCGGCAACGCCGCTGGCCGCGACTTCGGCCGCCGGCGGCGCGCCGGCAGCGCAACCCTGAGCCGGCGCGGGCGCCCGCGGGCCGCAGCGCCATGGTGCGCACACTGGCAACCTGGAATGTCAATTCGCTGAAGGTGCGCATGCCGCACCTGCGCGCCTGGCTCAACACCCGCCCGGTGGACATCGTCTGCCTGCAGGAGACCAAGACCAGCGACGAGGCATTTCCGGTCCAGGAATTGTCGGACCTGGGATATCGGTCCTATTTCGCCGGACAAAAGACCTACAACGGCGTTGCCATATTGCTGCGCGCGGCGACCATGGGCGAAGCCACCGCGCAGGTGCACAGCCTGCCGGGGCTGGATGATCCGCAGATGCGCTTGATCGCGCTCACGGTCGATGGCCTGCGCGTGGTGTGCGCCTATTTTCCCAACGGCCAGGCGGTGGGCAGCGAAAAATATGCATACAAGCTGCAATGGATCGACGCCCTTGACCGCTGGCTGCAAACCCAGGTACAGCAAAACCCCCGCCTGGCATTGCTGGGGGATTTCAACATCGCGCCGGAAGACCGCGACGTGCACGATCCGGCATTGTGGTCCGGGCAGATCCTGTGTTCAGAGGCAGAGCGCACAGCCTTTCGCAAGCTGCTGGCACTGGGTCTGGTGGACGCGTTTCGCCTGTTTACGCAGCCCGAGCGGTCCTTCACCTGGTGGGACTACCGCGATCTGGCATTTCGCCGCAAGATGGGCCTGCGCATCGACCACATTTTGCTCACGCCGGAGCTGGCGCGCATCTGCAGTGGCTGCAGCATCGACGTGGAGTTGCGTCGACAGGAACGCCCCAGCGACCATGCACCGGTGGTCGCGTCCCTGGACGAATTCAGGCAACCCGGCCCGTGACGCCCGATGCGCGACCTGCATTGAGCAAGAGCAGCAACGCCGAACTGCTGACGGTGGCCAGACCCACTGGATTGCTGGCAATCAGCGTACCGATGCGCAGCAGAATCTCGGGGCTGGCCTGCTCGACGTAGCGCGCAAGTTCCAGCACCTGCGCCGCACTGATGCGGGCCGCGTCCTCCAGCGATATCGCCGGCACGGCTTCCCGCGTCAGTCGCTGCAGCAAATGCGCGAAGGCGCCGGCACCGATCGCCACCAGCGCCAACGGGCCCACCGGGCGCAACAGTACTTCGAGCAACTTCGTGCGCAACGGCGCCGGCGCCGCGCCGTAGATCTCCGAAACCAGTTCGGGAATGTCCGGACGTGCGCAGGCCCGCGGCAACGCCGATGCGTCCGCGCCCCCATCATGGGAAATATTTTCTTCGCGATTCATGTTGTCACCCGTTTGGGGCAGCGCGCGGGCGGCACGCACCCTGGCCGACGATGGGTGCCGCGCCCCGGCCACCTTGCGCTAAGAATAGGCCCCTGCTGTGACCCGCGCATGGCATTGAAGTTCCACGGCGGCGAGGCACCAAACGGCCTCCCGCGTCAGGGTGAGTGCACTTGCCCTGTCGGCGCACTGGCGCCCGGCTCGCCGCTGAACCTTGCCTGCCGGCGTTGGCGCCGAGCCAGCTCCCAGCCGCTGATATAGGAATAGAGCACCGGCACGACAACCAGGGTGAGCAGGGTCGACGTGATCACCCCGCCGATGATCGCCCGGCCCATCGGCGCCTGCTGTTCGGCACCCTGACCCACGCCCAGGGCAAGGGGGAGCATGCCAAAGATCATGGCCGCGGTGGTCATGAGGATCGGCCGCAGGCGGATGCGCCCGGCCGCCAGCAGCGCCTCGTTCAGACGCATGCCTTCGCGCTGGCCACGGTTGGCAAAGTCCACCAGCAAGATCGCGTTCTTCGTCACCAGGCCCATGAGAAATACCACGCCGATCATGGAAAAAATATTGAAAGTGGTGCGTGTCACCAGGAGCGCGAGCACGACCCCAACGATCGACAGGGGCAGCGAGGCCATGATCGCCACGGGCTGAAAGAAACTGCCAAACTGCGACGCGAGCACGATATAAATGAAGATGACCGCCAGCAACAGTACCGAAACCATCGCGCCCATGCTCTCTTCCTGCTGCTCGATATCGCCGTTGACCTCGAAGCGCAAGCCCGGCGGCAGCGTCTGGGCCTTGACGATCTCCCCCACCTCCTTGCCCACATCGCCGTTGGGGCGCCCCTCGACGCCGGCAAACAATGCAACGCGCCGCTGCAGATTCTGGCGGCGGATATTGTCCGCATTGGCGCTGGCCTCCACCGACGCGAGCGCATGCAAGGGGAGCACTTCGGACGAGCCGTCGGCGAGCGTGCGCCCGGTGACCAGATTCAGGTTGGCCACGTCCTCGGGGCTCGCCCGCTGGCTGCGCGGTACCTGGGTCACCACTTCATAATTTTGGCCATCGGGCGCCAGCCAATATCCGGAGATCTGGCCACCGATCAAGGAACGCAGCGATTCGCCAAACTGCGAGTGGGTCATGCCGATCTCGGCGGCCAGGTCGGGCTTGAGGCGCACCGACAGTGTGGGCGTGCCCTCCTTCAAGGAGGTCTCGACGTCGCGCGTGCCGCGCACCGCCTCGACCTTCTTGCGCAGTATCTCGATCTGCTCACGCATCTGCGCGTCGTTGTTGCCCAGCAAATTTACGAAGATCGGCGAATCCCAGCCGATGGCCACCTTGATGCCGGGCAACACGGCGATCGCCTTGCGAATCTCCGCCTCGATATCCGATTGCGAACGCGAGCGGTGCGCGCGATCGGCGAGGATCACGTTGACGCGGGCGGTGTTGTGGCCGTCATCGGTGCCCACCTGCGTATCGATGGCCTGGATTTCCGGAAACGCGCGCAGCCGCTCCTCGACCCGCTGTACGCGCTCATCGGCAGATTCCAGACTGGAACCCACCGGCATCGTCAGGCGCAGCGAAATGAAGGAATCGTCCGACTTGGGAACGAACTCGGTGCCGACCACCGCAAACAGGGGAATCGATACCAGGAAGGAAGCCCCGGCGATGGCCAGCGTGGTCTTGCGCCGCGCCAGCGACCACGCGAGCAATCGTCCGTAGGTGGCGCGCAAGGTGTCGAAGCCACGGTCAAAGGCGGCCAGCACCGGCCCCACCACCGGCAGCTTGTGCGGACTTGCGTGCGGATCGCGCCAGACGGCCGAGAGCATCGGGTCCAGCGTGAAGCTCACGAACAGGGATAGAAGAACGGACACCGCCACCGTGATGCCAAAGGCATAAAAGAACTTGCCCACGATGCCCTTCATGAAGGCGATCGGCACGAACACCGCGACGATCGACAGGGTCGTCGCCAGCACCGCCAGGCCCACCTCTTCCGTACCCTCGCGCGCCGCCACGTGCGCCGGCTTGCCCATGTGCAGGTGGCGCACGATGTTCTCGCGCACCACGATGGCATCGTCGATGAGCAAGCCGATGCACAGCGACAGGGCCATGAGGGTCATGTAGTTGAGGGTGAAACCCAGGGCGTAGATCGCGGTGAGCGTGGCGATCACGGCGATGGGCAGGGTCAGGCCGGTAATCACCGTGCTGCGCCAGGAGCCGAGAAACAAGAACACGATGAGCACGGTGAGAATTCCGCCCTCGAGGATGGTGTGCTTGACGTTCTCGATCGACTGCTCGACAAAGTCCGACGTCGCATACATCAAGCGCAGCTCCACGCCCGCGGGAAGCTGCTGGCGGATGGACTCGGCGGCGGCCTTCACGGCCCGCCCGGTGGCAACGACATTGGCGTCTTGCGCCTTGAAGACCCAGACCCCGATGGCCCGGCGACCGTTGACCCGGGAAATCGAATCGGGCTCGCGTTCGGTATCCACGACCGAGGCAATCTGTCCGAGCCGGATCGCCGCGCCCCCACGGCGCGCCACCACGATCTGCCCAAAATCAGCCGGCGACCGCAGGCGGCCATCGACGCGGACGATGACTTCCGTGTGGGCATCGGCGACGCGGCCCACGGGCACACTGACGTTCTCGGCGCGCAGCGCGGCAACCACCTGGTCGACATTCAGGCCCACCGCCGATAGGCGCACCGGATCCACTTGCACCTGGATCTGGCGGGTTGTCGTGCCGGCCAGCGCAACGTTGCCCACCCCGGGCACGCGCTGCAGCTCCTTGTCCACCAGTTGTTGGGCGATCAGCGTGAGCTCGCGTTGCGAGCGCGTATCGGCCGAGAGCGAATAAAACGCCAGGGGCTGGTCATTGTCGGTATCGGCGCGCGAGATGACCGGTTCGAGCACTTCGCGCGGAAACCCCGGGCGCACCTGGGCAACCTTGTCGCGCACGTCCTGTACGGCGCGGCCCACGTCCGCATCCAGGCGAAATTCCACGAAGGTGAAGTTTTGCCCTTCGCGCGAAAACGAGCGAATCGTCTTGACCCCGGCGATGGTGTTGATCGCATTCTCGACAGGCTTGGCGACATCGTTTTCCGCCTGCTCCGGTGAAGCCCCCGGATAGGCCACCGAAACCGTCACCATCGGCAGCTTGACGTCGGGCATCGCCTCCGAACCCAATTGCAGCGAGGAGAAAAAGCCCGTGACGGTGAGCGCCACCATCACCATCGTGGCGAACACGGGGTGGTTGATTGCGGTGCGCGTAATCCACATGGCAGCTCCTAGCGCCCGGCGCCCGCTGCGGCGGCCTGTGCGGAACCCCGGCCGGAATTGCTCGCGGCGGCCAGTACCGAGGCCGGCGCGCCGTCCTTGAGGTTGTCAATGCGGCCAGCGAGCACATCGGTGCCCGGATCGATCCCGCCCAGGATCTCGATGCGTTGCGCCTGTTCGTCGCGCCGCCCTACCGAAACAACATGGCGCGTAAGGCGTCCCTGCCCGATCGACCAGACGATGCTTTGGCCGCCATCGAGCTGAATTGCGCCCAGGGGCAAGGTTGCCACCTCCCGGTCGCCCGCCAGGTGCAGCCGCACGCTGGCGAACATTCCCGTGCGCACCTTGTTGCGCTCGTTGGCAAAGGTGATGTACAGGTCGATCGCGCGCGATCCCGGATCCGCGCTCGGATTGATCCGGTCGACCCGTCCGCTGAAGGGCTCGCCGCCCAGACCTTCAATCTGGACTTCGGCCGGGGCGCCCACGCGCAACCGGGCCACATCGGAAACGGCCGCCTGCGCCTGCACTTCGAGCTGGGCCAGGTTCACGATCGACAGCAACTGGGCGTCCGGTCCGACCTTTTCGCCCGACTGCACGTAGCGGCGCGCAACCACCCCGCCGATCGGCGCGCGCACGATCGCATCATCGAGCTGCAACTGCGTCTGCGCCAACTGCGCCTGCGCCGCGGCCACGCCGGCCGACTGTGCCTGGTAGGTGGCATCGGCCGCGTCGAAGGCGTTTTGCGTGATGAAATTTCTTTGTACGAGCTGCGCGTTGGCCTCGCGCGTGCGCTGCGCCTGTGCCAGGTTGGCCTTGGCCGATTCCAATCCGGCCTGGCGCTCGGCCAGTTGGGCGCGCAACGGCGCAGTCTCGAACTCCACGAGGACCTGCCCGGCCTGAACGGCGTCACCTTCACGTACGTTGATCTTTTGCACCACTGCGGACAAACGGGACCGCACGGTGGCCTGCGAAAGGGACTGGACCGTGCCCGGGATGACCAGGTCGTAGGACAAGCGGCGCGACTCCATGCGCGTGAGCTGGCCCGGTTCGAATTCCAGGGTGGGCACGGCCGCCGCCGGCGGCGGCGCGCCCGAGCGCGCGGCATAGGCGCCCACCCCACCCAAAATCACGACAACAATTGCCGCGCCCACCAAGAGCCTACGTCGCTTGACCGGTACAGCCATACAAACTCCCTATACCCGCTGATTCGCCCCAGGTACCCGAGGGCGTTGGCATTCCTGGCGGAATGCAAATGGTGGGCGATTATGAGCGCAGCGCCACGGCGCTGTCGGCCCCGATGCGATGAAATGCACGGGAGCGCGATGAAGCGCCTGCCACACAGGGTAAAGCGTAGCGCGCTCTTGGGATTGGCCCGCGGCGGGCCTACTCGTCGGAGTGATCGAGCCGCAGCTCCCGGATCTTGCGGGTGATGGTATTGCGCCCCAAGCCGAGTCGTTCGGCAGCTTCCATGCGCCGGCCGCGCACATGGTTCAGGGCCCCGCCAATTACCACGGTTTCAAAGTCGTCGCTCAGCGAGTCGATGATGCCCGATTCGCCGGCCTCGAGGCGTCGCTTCACCTCGGAGCGCAACAAGCCGCGCCAGTCGGCCGGTGCCGGGGCAATGCCATTGCCGGCCCCAGAAGCCTGCGCGTGCATCATGGTTTCCGTGGCGCTGGCCGGTGCGAGGCCGCGCTCCTGGCGCAGTTCCAGGGGAAAGTCCTCGACCCGCACCCACTGCGCCGGAGCCAGCACGGTGAGCCAGTGGCAAAGGTTTTCGAGCTGACGCACGTTGCCCGGGAACTGCAGGTGCAACAGGAACTGCTGTGCCTCTTCGGTAAGCCGCTTGGACTCGACCCCCAACTCCTTGGCGCTACGGGCCAGGAAGTGACGTGCCAACAGGGGAATGTCCTCGCGCCGCTCGCGCAACGGCGGCAAGCGCAATCGGATCACGTTCAGGCGATGGAAAAGGTCTTCGCGAAAGCGTCCCTCGCGTACCTGCTCGTCCAGGTTCTGATGGGTAGCGGCAATCACGCGCGCGTCGGCCTTGAGCGGCTGGTGGCCACCGACGCGGTAATAAAAGCCGTCGGACAATACCCGCAAGAGGCGCGTCTGCAACTCCGCCGGCATGTCGCCGATCTCGTCGAGGAACAAGGTTCCGCCCTCGGCCTGCTCAAAACGTCCGCGGCGCATCGCCTGGGCGCCGGTAAAGGCGCCGCGTTCATGCCCGAAAAGCTCGGACTCGAGCAGGTCGCGCGGTATGGCCGCGGTGTTGAGCGCGATGAAAGGACGCGCGGCACGGCTGCTGTGCCGATGCAGGGCTCGGGCCACCACCTCTTTGCCGCTGCCCGACTCGCCCGTGATCAGCACGGTGGCATTGGACTGCGACAGGCGCCCGATCGCACGAAACACGTCGTGCATCGCCGCGGCCTGGCCGAGGATTTCCGGCACTTCCAGGGGTTCCTCTTCCGCCCCGGCGACCTGCAGGCTCTCGTCGAGCGCGCGCCGGATGAGCTCGATGGCCTTGTCGACGTCAAATGGCTTGGGCAGGTATTCGAAGGCCCCGCCCTGGAAAGCCGAGACCGCGCTTTCCAGGTCCGAATACGCCGTCATGATGATCACCGGCATACTCGGCGCCCGCCGCTTGACCTCCTGCAACAGCTCTATGCCACCCGTTCCGGGCATGCGAATGTCGGAAACCAGAACCTGGGGCTTGGCCGTTTCCAGCGCCTCCAGCACCTCGGCGGCCGAGGCGAAAACCCGCGAAGGCAGGTTCGCCCGGCTGAGCGCCTTCTCCAGCACCCAACGGATCGATCGGTCGTCATCGACCACCCAGACCTGCGCCGTCTCGGCGTCCTGCGCGGGATCCTGCTTCATTGCGGTTCCCCGTCGTCCGGATCCAGGGGCAACAGGATGCGAAACTGCGTCCTCCCGGATTCACTCTCAAAGTCGATCATGCCGTCGTTTTCATGGATGTAACTTTTTGCCAGAGCCAGGCCCAGCCCGCTTCCGCCCTCGCGCCCGGAAACCAGTGGATCGAACACACGTTCGCGGATTTCCTCGGGAACGCCGGGACCGTTATCAATCACACGCAAATCTAGTGCCAACTTGCAATGGCGCCGGGCAAAGGTCACCTGCCGGGCGATGCGCGTGCGGATTTC
>Ga0075030_100000451_pt1 | contig 35525 bp, 49 predicted proteins | sample LitLauG_LLR_2012_FD_71393 | JGI IMG/M metagenome (GOLD analysis project Ga0075030, IMG submission 71393) | Freshwater sediment microbial communities from Pennsylvania, USA - Little Laurel Run_MetaG_LLR_2012 | ecosystem: Environmental > Aquatic > Freshwater > Creek > Sediment | place: USA...
TTGAACTGGATGACGGCCGCGACCGCGAACTCGCATTTCGCGGCCAAGTTCAGGAGGGGAAGGAGGGCATCTCGAACGTCGGAGTCGATCGAGGAGTTGCGACCGTTGAAGAGGTCGGCGATGGGGTCGATGATCACGAGCTTGAGGTCGGAGATTTGCTCGCAACATGACTCGATCACGTCGAGATCTTCGGGGAGCTTGATGGCCTCTCTGACCTTTTCTCCTCGGTTGAAGTTGTTGAGGTCGATGATCCGTTCCATATCAGCGCCCATCTTCTCGAGCCGGGGCTTGATCTCCATGCCCTTGGAGGCCTCTTGCTGGATGATGAGCACGCTTCCGAGTGGTGCGCGGCCGCCTTCCGGCCAATAAGAGCCCCTGGAGACTCGCGTGGCGATATCGCAGAGGTAGATCGATTTGCCTCCGCCTGGATCGCCGGTGAACAGAGTGAGTCCGCCTTGGGGCATCCGGCCGGGGTAGAACCAGCGCGTGGTCTCGGTCTTGATGGCCGAATAGGGGCGAAGGTTGGCGACGGCCTTGGGCTTGCCGGATGGGGTCCCTTGCGCGATGGGCTGAAGGTCTGGCTTCACGAGCCTCATCTTGGGTTGCTTGGAACGCTTCTTTTTCTTCTCCTCTTCGGCGTCGTCGACCTTGGAACGAATCAGGCCCTTTTCATAGAGCCAGGTTTGCGACTTCATCCGGAGAGCGCCACGGCCTGGGATCGCTTCTCCAAAGGCGAGGCGGAAGTGCTCGAGCACTTCCTCGTCTCCCATCATGGCATCGAGCTCGTCGTCGGAGAGATCGGTGCGGATGTAGAACGGATCGGGAAGTTTGGGGACGTGGTCGCTCATCTGTTTCCACCTTCCTTGATGATGCGTGAACCATGGAATTTGAGCGTGAGGCTCTCGATGTCCTCCTCGGTGATCGGATCGTCGTCGGTCTCCTCGGGGGCTTTGAGGAGTGCCACGGCGGCGCGCTCGAAGAGTTGCCAGACGCGTTCGTGTTCGCGCGTCGGCGGGAACTTGAGGAACCAGTCGTGCAGGTCCCACGGTAGCTCTCCGCGCTCGCAGAGCAGGCGGATGAGATGGAGGCAACGGGGCGCGAACTCGGGGAGATCGGCGGGGTTGGGCGCGACGTGGAACGCGGCCCAGACAGGGAAGACTTCGGGAGCCGGCTCCGGCCTGGTCCGCATTGGCGATCGCGATCGCGACGGTTGTGGGCATGGGTCGGAGATTCGCTCGATCACCAGCGCGGGGGCGAGCGCCCGGTGCAAGGCGGGGCGGGAAAGCGACGCGCGTTTACGGCGCATTCCCAGCCGGGAAAGAAGGCGTGCGAACATCGAATTTTTCCTCGTTGATGGGTTTCGTGAGGGAGGGGCTGCCAGGCTCTTCCCGGATCGAAACCTGAATGAGTGACCTTTCCCGGTCACCTGAGAAAGAAGCTAACGCCGTGCTTGTCAATTGACAAGTCGGCGATTTTCGGAATTTTCGGAGGGAAATCCAAGCGCGTTTGGCCGTCAGAGGTTAGAATCAAGTCGAACGCCGCGCGGGATCATGATGCCCCGGGGGGGGAGCCATGGTTTCGCGCGGCGTTTTGCCGCGCGTCGATCAGGCCGCCTGCCCAGCCACCCGCCGGCCCGCCCGTCTGGACAGGGTTTCGCGATCGGTTAGACTTCCGGAGCGTTGGGAAGGAATCCCAACCGCGACCCCGGTGTTTCCTCTGACTTTCCGCGACGGCACCCGTGCTTCCCGAGCGCGGGTGTTGTCGTTTTGAATGGCCGATGGCCAAGGGCCGATGGCCAAGGGCCGATGGCCAAGTGATGATGGCCAAGGGCTGATGGCCAAGGGCCAAGGGCCGATCGTGAGGGCGAAGTGGCCTCATCAAAGGGGACAGGCACCTTTTCGTGCTCCGCAAAGCCTGCGCAACGAAAACGAGCCAGTCCCCTTTGGGGAGGCCAAGGCTAATCGGTAACGGCTGCGCAGTCGTTACGAGTGGACGGGGCCGGGGGCGTTGGCCGATATTCCAGGTGATAGGGTTGAGTGGCCACTTTTCCCATGTCCTGGAGTTCGAACCATGCGTCGGCTTTTATGCTTTGCGTTCGTCGCGATAGGGATAAATTCGGCGAGGGCCGATGACCAGGCCCCTCCCGCTCCGTTGGTCACGATGGCGGTTTTGCCCTCGCCTTCGTTGGTCGTTCCGAATCCGAGCCCTCAAGGCCCGGTTCAGGCGATGACGGCGTCTCCGCAGGCGCCGATCGTTCAGGCGATGACGGCGAGCCCTCAAGGCCCGGTTCAGGCGATGACGACGAGCCCATCGCAACCTCTGGTCTTGAGGCAGGTTCACCCGGGTCCGATCAGGTGGATCATCGGGTCGATCGGCGAATCGATGGCGCGGCAGAAGAACCCGGTGTACCTTCATGTGCCGCAAGTCGCGGCCGCTCCGGCCCCCGTGACGATGCAGGTCGTTCCCAACGCCGCGATGCAGGCAGTTCCCGTGCAGGCCATGGTGATTCCGGGCGCTCAATCCCCCAATCCGTTTCGGAGAGGATCGTTGTTCCCGCTTTGGAGATGAGTCATGGAGGACAGGCGAAAGCCCCTTCCGGGAATCCCTCCCTCGGATGGGGTTTTTGCTTTTCGAAGGACCGCGATTTATGGTTTGAATGCATCCCCGGAGGCGCGGAGTTGCCAACCCGCATGACATGTCATTGGTCTAAGCAGGGCGCCGGGGTACCAAAGCACCCTGAACGGGGAACCCACCCGCGCGGCACGAGCTGCCCGATGCTCACCCCTCGAACGAGCCGCACATCGTGAGACCGACATACCCTTTCCGCGCGTGACCCCCCGGCGAACCGCCCCGACTCTGACCCGGTCGGGGCGGTCTCGTTTACCGATGGATGGGGCATAGTTCGAATGATCAATGGCCGATGGCCGATGGCCGATGGCCGATCTCCGATGGCCGATGGCCGATGGCCGATCTCCGATGGCCGATGGGCGATGGCCGATGGCCGATGGCCGATGATCGAAAAACACCAGGATTCACACCATGAACGAAGCACGCAGAGCGGCGATCATTCACGCGTTGCTGGGGGCCGTGAAGGCCGAAGACGTCCCGATGGGGACATATGACATCGGCGCCGTGCGGGTCGTGATCACGCTTCCCGACGACGCCCAGGTCGTTCGCGAGTCGGGCACGGCCGGGAATGGATTTGATGACGCGGTGACGCGTTACAAGGAAGTGCCGATGGCCGCGATCGCGATGTTTTTGAAGCAGAAGGGAGTCACCGGCGCGGCGTGCAAGCGGACGTGGAAGGCACTCATCAAACGAGTGCTATTCGATGCGTTCGACGAGCCGATGCCGAGCGAAGCGCTCGAAGCTCTCGAAGAGGTGCAGGCCGAGAACGAGTTCAAATTACGAGGCCTCAAGAAGACTTCCGCTCGCCGACTGAACATCAAGAGCGCCCTGGTTGAGGTCTACGACCCGGTCGCCGCCTGAACTTGCGCCCGAGGGGATCGGGAGAACGGCCGACGCCGCGGGCGGACGCTTTCTTGAGCCCTCGACGAGTCGCAGGCCGAGCGCGGCGAAGAGTCGATCGACGCAGGGGGTCGTGAGGCCGCGCTCACCGGAAAGGAAGCGCGAGAGGCCGGCGACGTCGACGCCGGCACGGCGGGCGAGGGCATGGGGAGTCTCGGTCCGCGAGCGGATGATGCCGCGGATCTGCGCGGAGAACGAGTCATCCAGCATTGGTTTCAATGATTTCTTGGGAGTGGTCGCCATGGGTTGTTGCGCTCGAGGTGGTGATTCTTGCAAGGATCGACTGAATTGTACTAGCGCGCCAAATGGAGCCGGATCGTGTAGGGACGTCGAGCATGTTGAGGCGATCGGCGATGGATTGGAGAGAGAGCTTTTCCACCTGCCTGAACTGAAGAATCTGGCCGAGAAAGAACTGCTCGCTTTCCAGGGCGACAAGGGTGGAACCGTCCTGGGAGAGGCCGAAGCCGTAAGGAATTCGACCACCTAGCCATTCGCCTTTCGATCGCTTCTGATCCATGCCCCCTTGAGTTCGCTCGACGATGGTTTCGCGCTCCCATTGAGCGATCGCGATGCCAAAGGTGAGCACCAGCCGTCCCATCGCGGTGCGGGTGTCGATCGAGTCGCCGATCGAGAAGAGTTGCTTGCCTCCTTTGTCTCCGAAGTAGTGGTCGACCAGCTCGCAGAAGTCGCGGACGGATCGGGTGAGTCGATCGAGCTTCATGACGACCACTCCGTACGCTTGACATAAGTCAAGCATTGTCAGGACGCGCTGAACTCCCGGGCGATCGAGGGACTTGGCCGAGACGCCGGCGTCGACTTCCATGGCGACCAGGTCGAGGTCGTGGACGTCGCAATACTTGGGGATCTTTTCGCGTTGGGCGTCGAGTGAGACTCCGAACCGGGCTTGCTCCTCGGTGGAGACTCGGGCGTATCCGACGACTTTAAGACGTCCCTTCGCGGCCATCGGTTCACCTCTTGTTTTCCGCGTCCGAATCGTAAGTGCATTGTTAACTGACACATGTCAGGTTCAAAGACGGGGGCATTGTCACCTGTCACGATGTGCACCGTGTACAACGGCGATCGGAGAAGTATACGCGACCGACCGGTCACGTGCGCCTTTTCGCCCCTTTCGGGCGGTGTACGGCGTACCACTAGGTGTTGGACCGTGTGTTAGAATATAGCGGTTACGGCAACTTAGATAAGCACCGGGAGTTCGACGATGGAAGAGACCTTTGTAGGGGTCCTGCGCGCGATCGTCGACGGAGCCTGCGCGTGGTCGAGTGCCGCGGTGATTGCGGAGAACTCGGGACTCGTTATCGATGACGTGACGACTTGCTTATCTGAACTTCATGGCCAAGGGTGGGTCGAGCCCTGGAATGAAGCGTGGACCCTCACGCCCTATGCGGCGGATTATCTTGGCGTGCATTTATATGTATTTGGGCTTGCGGAGCACATGCGATGGACCAATGTGACGGTCGTGGAGAAGAAGAGGAAGAAAAGGTCGAGTGCGAACGAATCGCATTGTCCTTCGAAGGAACCTATCGACACATCCCCATCCGCCGAGGCGATTTTCGAAGCGTCAGAGGACCTCGAGAACTGGCGCCCGCGTTCACGGATCTCCGTCGATCGTTTGCCATGGCCCACGATCATCTTGTTCGGTTGTTCGACCGTCTGGACAGAGAAGCCGCCCAGGCCGCCGCGACGAAGCAAATCGAGTCCCGAAGCGCCGACGAAATGTAGCGCGTGCAAGAACTTGCCGCTTGCGCCGGGGATGTATTGCGCGCGTTGCTGCCGATGGCATCTCGACGGCCTGGTCGCGTCTCGTCGACGTTCCGAAAAGAAAGCGGCCGGGTGACATCATGAGCGATAAGGCCCGGGTGAAGCAGTCGCGCGATCTTCGCATCTTGTGTGCGTTGGAGAATGGGTTCACCGCGAGGCAGATCGGCAAGCTGTTCGGCATCTCGCACACCACCGTGTTGCGAGTCAAGGCGAAGCGATTGCGCAATCAAAACGCACCACCCGAAAATTCGCAAACCTCAGAGCCACATCGGCTCGCGTCGTGACGTGAGTGAAAAACGCACCACTTGGAGCCATGTCTTTATAGAGGGACAAGGTCTCCAACATGCGAGAATCGCCATGTTCGACAAGTGGACGCTTCGCCCCTGCGTGGCGGGTAGCCCCACGGCCGCGGCCGCGAATGCCAAGAAGGCCGCGAAGTTGGCGCTAAAGCGACCCACCGGCGACCCTGTCACGTCTGATCGGCTTTATTCCGACGAGGAATGTTCGTTCCTCGCGGCGTGCGTTAACTACAGACAACAATATGCAAAGCCGTTTATGACCGCATGCGATTATCTCGTGGTGGCCAAGTCGCTCGGTTACAAACTCACCTCGGATGCGCCCATTCCATGAACGCCGATATCGCCTCGCTGACTCCGCAGGTCATTCAGCTTGCGTTGCAATTGATCTCTCTCGGCCATGGCCCGGCGGGGTTAGTGGCATCGGCGTTGTTCACGTTCCTTTCCGACGGCGGTCTTCAAAAGCTCATCTCGGCTTTTCAGGCCTTTCATAAGCTTCCCGTGACGGGAAAGGTTGACGGCCCGACGCAGGCGTTGCTTGCTCGCCCTCGTTGCGCACACCCCGATTGCCAGGCTGATACCCAGTTATATCGCTGGCTTGATGGCAACTTAACTTGGTCCCAAGCCGTCAATCTGCCAACCGTGCCGACCGAGGTGATCGCTTCGGCGTTTGAAGCGGCGTGGAGCGAATGGGCGAAGGTGTGCGGCATCACGCCCACTCAGAAATCGGCGGCCGAAGCGCAACTGGCCAACGTCGTCGCATCGGCGGGTGAAGGGCCGGATCTGGGATTTGACGCCGCGAATCAGATCCTCGCGTTGTCGCAGCTGCCGACCGGCATCCCTCTCACGGCGCAGCTCACTCAGGTTTTCAACCGTCGATCGAGTTGGACCAATGACATGGTTCAAGCGGTCGTCGCGCATGAGATCGGCCACTCGATCGGACTCGTTCACGACGCGCCCGGCACGCTGATGTATGCCTATTACACGCCTGGAATCAACGCGCCAACGCCGTCGGACATCGCGCAGGCCGTGGCTCGTTATGGTCCTTCCCAGCTTGGTTCCAAGCCATCTTCTCCCACCTCTCCCGCATCGCCTGGAAACGTGACGATCGAGATCAACGTTCCCACGGCGGGTCCTTACCTTCTCACCCTTGCGATGAAGCCCAAATGAGCAAGTTTTTCGCCGCGATCTTCGCGTTTTTAGGTCCCGCCGCGAACTCGATCAAAGGTCATGTCAACGTGATCGAGTTGACGCGAGCCCTCATGACGGGCCTCGCGGCCGGCGGATCCGTGGCGAGCATTTACGCTGCCGTCGGGAAGTCGCTTCCCTCGATCGTGGCTCCATCCGATCTTTCGCTGGCGTTCGCCGCGTTCGTGTTCTTTGGCGAGGTGTATCGGCGATTGGGACATGGGAGCGAGCTTCCTGAACCCAAGGTGCTGCAAATTCCGAGTCGTTCGCCGGCGGCCTGATTCCCACATGAAGAACGTGACTTACGAACAGAGCGTGTGCTTTTCGATGACGTCGATTTTCGGCGTCTCGCTTCACTCCCTTTGGGAAATGGTGGTGGCGAACGCGCCCGGCTGGACGATGGTTCCCCCCATTTTGGTGGGTGTGGCCTCTTTGGCGGGCGCTGTGATGTCGGGAATGAAGGCGAGGGAAGACATCCTGGCGGGCAGGGCGAAGAGGGCCGAAGAGAAGCAGCTTCATGAGGCGCGAATGCGAAGGGTCGAGAGCATCTCCGAATCCTGGGAAGTCGACACATGACGAGGGAAACGGTGGAGAAGGCGCTCGCGGGCGAGTTGAAGCGTGGCGAGCTGCTCAAGATCGCACCCGGAGACTTCGCGGCTGCGGCCGGAGAGATGCTCGACGTGGCCGACCGTGGGTTGCGAATGTTCTCTTTCCTCACCCAGGATAAGGAACTCAGTAAGGTTGCTCGTGAGGATGCCAATGCATTGCGAGCGATGTGTGAACGTTGGGCAAAGCCGTAGTGCCGAAGAGAATCAACACGCATCGATCATTGGCGCAGCCCGATAAGAAGGCTCAAGCAAAGCAGTACGACCGTTATCGCATTGAAGACCACGCGTTCTATACATCGACCAGGTGGATTAGGGTTCGATTAGACAAACTTAGCATCAATCCATTATGCGAAGAGTGTGAGCGTCATGGCATAGTGACAGCGGCGGATACTGTCCACCACAAGCAGGAGCGTATAGACAGGCCCGATCTTTCACTGGACCTCGATAACCTCGAATCGGTTTGTAGACAATGCCACGGTGCGAAACGAGACTTACCGAATATGTGACAGTTTCATCCAATAAATTGGATAGGGATCTTCACAACTTCATAGATAAATGGGTATACGCCGATCTTGTCCGGACATTCTGCATCCCATCAGAAAAGTATGAAGGTGGGGGGAGGGTAATTAGCAAAAAGGTCGAGCCTTCCTGACCGGCGCGAGGCATCGCGTGAGCGCTGACGAGTTTTGAGGGGCTTTTTTCCTCGATTGTTGACGTAATTATGGGTAGACGCGGCCCCGCACCGACTCCGACCTCCCAGAAATTGCTCAAGGGCACTCGCAAAGACCGCCTCAACTCGGCGGAACCGCAGCCCTCTTCCTCATCTCCGCGACCTCCCGACGAACTTGACTCCCTCGCTCGCAAGGAATGGGATCGCCTGGTTCCGATCCTCAATCGCATGCGAGTTCTCACCGAAGCCGACGGCGCGGCGCTTTCGCTTTACTGCACGACGTATTCCCAATTTGTCGACGCCACGCAAGAACTCAAAATCCATGGCATGCTGATTGTCACCGACTCGGGAAGTTTGAAGGTCAATCCGCTCATCAACGTCATCAGCCAGTGTCGAGCGATGATGCTCAAATGTCTTGCGGAGTTCGGTTGCACGCCGTCGAGCCGGAGCCGGATCGCTCTCCCCGAAGAACCCAAGTCGGATGCCTTCACCGAGTTCCTCGCCCGTCGCAAGTAAACGCCGCGTCCCCTCCAAATGGATTCGCAACCCTTCCGACACTCTGGCGATCGAACAAGGATGCGGGTTCGACGAATCCGCCGGCCAATTCGTCTGTGACTTCATCGAAACGTTCTGCCGACAGTCCAAAGGCCGCTGGGCCAACGAAAAACTCAGGCTTCTCGACTGGCAACGCGACTTTCTGATGCGTCTTTTCGGGTGGAGACGACCCGACGGACGGCGAAGATTCCGACGTTTTTACCTCGAAGTCGCCAAGAAGAACGGCAAAAGCACCTTGCTCTCGGCCCTTGTCCTCTATCTTTTGATCGCCGATGGCGAGGGCGCGCCTGAGATTTACCTCAACGCGTGCGACCGCAGCCAGGCCCGCATCATCTTTGACGAGTCCAAGCGGATGGTCGAGGCCTCGCCCGACCTCAAGGCACGGATACGAGCCGTCGATCACAAGGCCCGCCTGGTCTGCGCCTCGAACAATGGCGTCGTCATCGCCAACTCGGCCGACGCCCCCAATAAGGACGGCCTCAACCCTTCCGCCTCGCTCTTCGACGAGCTGCACCGCCAGCCGAGCCGCGATCTCTGGGACGTCTTCGAATACGCAAGCGCTGCGCGAGCCGAGCCGATCTCCGGATCGATCACCACCGCCGGCGAAGACGACTCCGGCGTCTGGCACGAACAGCGCGAATACTCCGAGCGCGTCAACGCCGGCGAGATCCCCGACACGTCCCACCTCGGAATCGTCTATCGAGCCCTCCCGACCGACGATATCGACGATCCCGAGACCTGGAAAAAGGCCAATCCGTCGCTCGGTGAGACCATCCAGTCCGAAGACTTCCAGCGCGAACTCACCGAGGCCAAGGAAGTTCCCATCAAGCTCAATAATTTCAAGCGACTTCGCCTCAATATCATCACCCGCGACGAAGCCAAATACTTCGATATGGAAAAGTGGGACGCGTGCGAAGCAAAGGAAGCGGCCTGATGATCACCCGACTCCTCAAATCCATCGTCCTCGCCGCCGGCATCCGCTCAGAACCCAAGCCGACGCCCTATTTCTGCGTCGAAACGTGGGATTCGCTTGCAACCGAGGATCGGAAACCATGTCCTTGCGTCCCTTCACGGCGATCGATCTCGCCAACCTCCGCTCCTTTGGTGGACTCGATCTCGCAAGCACTTCAGACCTGGCCGCGCTCGTTTTCGTTGGACACATTTCAGGTCCACGTTATCGATTACTCTCCCGCTTCTGGTGTCCTGAAGATAACTTGCAGGCCCTCGAAAGAAGCTCACGAATGCCCTATCAAATGTGGGCCGAAAAGGGCTTCCTTACTGCCACTCCGGGCAACGTAATCGATTACGACTTCATTCGCGAGGAAATCAAAAGCCTCGCATTGAAGCTCGACGTGCAAAAGATCATGGTTGACGCGTGGAACGCGCAGCAACTCGCCCTCAAGCTTCGCGACGAAGACGGCATCCCCATCGAATTCCTCACCCAGGGCTTCAGATCACTCTCGGCCCCGACCAAAGAGTTCAAGAGACTCATCGACGCCAAGCTCATCGAGCATGACGGCAACCCCGTCATGCGATGGTGTGTCTCCAACGCCATCGGCGTGATGGACGCCATGCAAAACGTGAAGCTCGACAAGAAGAAATCACGACAGAAGATCGACGGAGCCGCCGCCGCGGTGAATGCAATCGCCGGTATCCTCGCCGACGTCGACGAAGGCCCGTCTGTCTACGAAACACGCGGATTGCTCTCCACCTGAAATGTTTGACTCCATTCGAAGCAGTCTCGCCGCATGGCGCGAAAAGCGAAGCGGCAACGCCAGCGGAACCGGCTTCGTTCCCGCCGCTCCCGTGCTTAGCGGGACCTATGTCACGCCGCAAACAGCGCTCAGCCTCGCGGCCGTCTTCGCCGCCATCAACGTGATCAGTCGCGATTGGGCGGGCCTGCCCAGAATCATCGAGCGGCGCCTTCCCAATGGCGGTTTTGAACGCGATGAAAAGCACTATCTGAACGAGATTTTGAACGTCACGCCGGACTGTGAAATCGACGCGTTCAGCCACTTCCAATCGAGCATGGCCCACACCCTCGGATGGGGCACGGGACCCTCGGAAATCGTCCGAAGTCCAAAAGACGGCCGAGTCGTTCAGCTCAAGCTTCTCCATCCCGCGAAGACGATTCCCAAACGTCACGAAAAGTCGAGGGTTCTCTACTACGAACTCGACAACAAGAAGGAACTCCTCGCGGAAAACGTCCTCGCCTTCAACGGCATGGGATTCGATGGGATCAAAGGCTATTCTCCGATCACCTGCGCTCGCCAGACCATCGGTTTGGCACTCGGTGCCGAGCAATTCGGAGCCGCATTCTTCGGCAATGGAGCGATGCCCAAAGGGGTCCTGAAAACCCCGAAAAGGCTCAGCGAACCGGCTCAAAACAACCTCCGATCTACCTGGAACCAGATCCATCAAGGCAGCCAGGGCGCCCATCAGATCGCAATCCTCGAAGAGGGCGTCGAATGGGTCAACACGCAGATCTCTCCCGACGATGGCCAGTGGATCGCGACCCGCGAGTTCCAAGTCAAGGACATCGCCCGCCTCTTTTGCCTCCCGCCCCACAAGGTCGGCGATTACTCCGAATCGCATCTCGCGAACGTTGAAGAGGCGAACGACGATTACATCAGCATGTGCCTCGGTGGCTGGATCAACATGGGCGAGGCGCAGATGAACTTCAAGCTCCTCACACGAGAGGACCGCGAGAAATACCGCATCCGGATCGACATCGGCGCACTCAGTCGAGCCAACACCAAAGATCGCACGACGATGTACCAGATCCTCCGAAACGTCGGGGCGGTCACCGTCGACGAGATCCGGATCAGAGAGGGGATGAAGCCCGTCGGCGAGGCCCGCGGCGGCAACCTTCTCGTGATGCAAGGTCAGTACCTCCCGCTCGATCAAATCGGCAAGGCTCCCATCACACCGCCCACGCCGACTCCCACCCCGTCGCCAGAACCTATCCCCGAGCCCGCGATCGCGGCCTAAAACCCATGAACGACCACGCCAAAACGCCCACCGGCCCCGAACGTCGGGCCGTTGAGGCCAATGTCGAACTCCGCGCCGCGAAAGAGGGGAGCAAGAGCCCCGGAACGCTCGTCGGCTACGCGGCCCGGTTCGGAACGATGTCCGTTCCGCTCCCCATGCCTCACGGGGGAACCTTCCGCGAAGTGATCCGCCCCGGTGCCTTCCGGAGCTGCATGGGCGACGACGTTCGCTGCCTTCGAAACCACCTCGACGACGTGCTGCTCGGCCGCTCGCGATCCGGAACGCTCCGGTTCGAAGAGGACGCCCAGGGCCTGCGCTACGAATGCGACCTCCCCGATACGACCCACGGCCGCGACACGGCCGAGATGGTCCGAAGCGGCAACATGAACGGTTGCAGCTTCCAGTTCCAGGTCGACGACAATGGCGATGAGTGGACGTGGAGCGACAGCGAGCCAATCCGCACCGTCACGCGCTACAAAAAGCTCTTCGACGTTGGCCCCGTCACGTTTCCCGCCTACGAAGACAGTCGCGTCGACTGCCGCTCCTACAACGCCGCCAAGGCCGCGAAAGACGCCGCCGAAGCTGAAGAGGTCCGCAAGGCCCAAGAACACGTCAACGCACGTCTGAGGGTCGCCAAGGCCCTTTCCTGACCCATCTCCGATCATCTCCCGCCTCCAATCCACCACGTCCCACATCCCCTGAAAGACAACATGGAACCCAAGGCCTACGAACTGCGCCAAAAGCGCGCCGCGCTCGTCGACGAAATGGAGACGATGAGCAACAGGATCACCAAGGAAAATCGTGCCTTCACGAAGGACGAAAACGAGGCCTTCACGGCCAAGGAAGCCGAAGCCCGAAGCCTCGCGGAGCGAATCTCCACCATCGAGCGAATGGATGCGATCAAGAAGATCGGCGACGAGCCGGAGACGCGCAAGAGCGACCCGCTTCCGCACGAAGATCCCAGCAACGTCGGCAAAAAGCATCGTTACTCGATGATGAGAGCCGCGCTCAGGGTTCTCGGCAAGCAACCCGTCGACGGCCTTGAGGGCGAAGTCTCGCGGGAGCTAGAACAGCGAACGCAGAAGCTCTCTCAGGGCTTCATGATGCCGTACCGCACGCGAGGTCCCAAGACTGACGCCGAAAAACGTGCGTTTGACACCACCGCGGGTGCCGGCTCGATTCCGACGATCCTCGACAAGGATTGGATCGAGTTGCTCCGTAACTCGATGGTGACGATGCAAGCCGGAGCGAGGGAATTCGTCGACCTTCAAGGCAAGTTCGCCATCCCCCGCCAGAACGCCGCCACGCAAGGTTACTGGGTCGCGGAATCCGGAGCGCCCTCCGCGTCAAACCCCACCCTCGACCAGGTGCTCTTCACCCCGCACACGGCCGGAGCCTATACCGATATTTCCCGTCGGTTCTTCGAATTGACGATGCTGGAAAGCGGCGAGGAATTCGCCAAAACGGACCTTACGGCCGTCCTCGCACGATTGGTCGACCTCGCAGCGCTCAACGGCACGGGCGCGTCCAATCAGCCTCTTGGCATCCTCCAAAACACCGCCATTACGGCCACAAACACCGTTTCTCTGGGGGCCAATGGTGGCGTCCCCTCATGGCCCGCGATGGTCGAACTTTACACGATCGTCCGACGCGGAAACGCGGCCGACCTCGGTGAATTCAGCTACGTGGGCAACGCCGACGTCGAGGGCACGCTCGCCACGACGCTCAAGGCCTCCACGTTCCCGATCTTCCTGCTCGATAACGGCAAGGTCTACAACCGGCCGTTCTACTCCACACAACAGCTTCCTAACACGCTCACCAAGGGCACCGGTACGGCTCTTTCTCCTTTGATCGGCGGCGTCTGGAACCAGCTCGTCTACGCGTATTGGAGCGGTATCGACATCCTCGTCGACCCCTATACCGGTTCGTCGAGCGGCACCGTGCGAATCGTCGCGTTGCAAGACCTGGATATCCAGGTGCGCCATCCGCAAGCGTTCTCCTGCATCGTCGACATGATCACCAATCAGTCGCAATAAGACTTGAGCCCCAACGCGTAGGCTGGGTCGTGACCAAGCGAGGATTGCCGAATGCGTCGAAACTCGCCGGGTCCAGACCCGTCCTACGTCCTTCAGAGGAACTGAATCATGAGCAAGCATATCAAGGTGAAACTGCCGATGCTCATCGGAGACCGGCACTTTCACCCGATTCACGATCCCATCGCCGAAGTCGACGATAAGACCGCCGCCCGCATCGTCGGCCTCGGTCAGGCCGAGTTTCTCGCGGCCGTCCCGGGGCCTTATCCACTTCCCTATCCGAAGCAAGCCGATCCGGACAGTCCCTCCTCAAAGGCCACCGAAGCCAAGCCGAAAGGCGCGGGCAAGGCCACGGCCAAGTAGGCCAGTAACCCCACCCCATGCGACTGATTCAGACCGCACCACCCCAGGCGTCGCAGACCGGGACCACGACCGCCGGATCGGCCGTGGTCACCGGTTTCACCAACACCGCGCTCTTCCGGGGCGCAGTGCTCGCCACAGGCGCGAACCTCGCCCCATCGAGCTACGTGATCTCCGTCGATAGCGCCACGCAGATCACGCTCAGCAGCCCCGCCGTCGCCACCGGCGCGGGAACCCTCACGTTCGGGCTCGAGCCGATCACGATTCCCGAAGCAAAACAGCATCTCCGCATCACGTTCACGAACGAAGACACGTTCATCGGCGACCTCATCACGAGCGCTCGCTATCACCTGGAAAACCGGCTCCGGCAAAGCTTCATCACGCAGTCCTGGACTCTCTATCTCGACAGTTTCCCGTCGGCGGGCGGTTACTATAACCGAGCGATCCGCGAGTCATGGCCAAGCCTTGGAGGCCTTCCCAGCGGCCTCGGTTTCTATCCGGGAATGGTCCCGAATAGCACCGGCGTGATCAACATCCCCAACCCGCCGCTCATCTCGCTCGACTCCGTCACCTACTACGATTTCAGCAACACGCTTCAGACCGTCTCGACGAGCGCTTACATCGTCAGCCTCGCGACCCCCGCGCGGATCCAGCCGCAATATTCCAAGGTCTGGCCGATCGCCAAGCCCTCGATCGACTCGGTTCAAATCAACTTCACAGCGGGTTACGGACCGACCGCCGACAAGGTTCCTGCCGCCGTGAAATCGGCGATGAAGCTCATGATCGGCACGTGGTTCTACAACCGCGAATCGGTCGCCGCCGGCGAGATGCGAATCGTGCCCGACACGGTCGAGGCGCTCATCGCTCCCATCGACCACGGGTCGTACGCATGATCGGCTCGAAGACAGGCCCGCGGAACACGTCTCTCGTCGTCCAACGCGAGACGCCCACCAAGAACCGGCTCGGCCAGAACGTCCCCACCTGGTCAACGGTTTACGGGACTCCGAGCCCGATTATGGGCTTTCAGCGTGCTCTCTCCGGCCGAGAGGCCATGAACGCGCAGCAGACGAAGGCCGTGGTCACCTTCGTCGTCGAGATCGACTATCTTGATGCGCCCACCATCGGCCCCAAAGACAGGCTCCTCGTCAACGGCCAGCCCTACAACGTCGAGTGGGTGAACAACGTCGACGCCCGCAACCGCAAGCTCCTGATTTACTGCACAGAGCCCGTCACGCCGACCGGCACGTAACACACCCATCATGGCCATTAATCACATCGCGGGACTCAGCCGCGGCGGCAACGGCAATCAGACCGTCTCGGGCGCCCAGCAAACCGGCACCAACGAGCCCGCGGTGCAGGTGCAGCTCGCCGCCTCGACCACGAACCAGCTGGTCGCCGTCGCGTTCACCGTCGCGAGCCTGCTCTCGATCTGGATCACCGTGGATCAGACCACGACGCTCAAAACCAACTCGACATCGAGCCCGGCGAACACCTTCACGCTCAGCCCGCTCGCTCCATTTTTCTGGCAGGCAAGCTCCGGAATCTCGTGTCCTTTTTCGGCCGACGTCTCGGCTATCTATCTCACGAGCGGCACGACTCTCACCAACGTAGCGATGTCTTTGTTGAAGGCATGAGAAATGGTCGGAAATATCACCCATCGAGCGAGGGTCTCCCGCCGCGGCAACGGCACGCAAACTTTCATCGCAACGCCTCTGTCCGGCTCTACAGAGATCTGCGTAAACGCCACGCTCCCAGGGTCGACCACCAATCATGCGTTCGCAATCCCGTTCACGCTCGCGAGCCTTCAATCGATTTGGATCTCCGTCGATTCAAATCACACGCTCACAACTAATTCCACGTCGAGCCCTTCAAATACGATCAGCCTTTCACCTTTCGCGCCACTGCTCTGGCAAGCGAACTCAGGTGTTTCATGCCCGTTCACCTCCGACGTGTCGACTGTATATCTCACGAACGGGGTCACCGCAAGCAACGTTTTAATCTTCATCCTCAATCGCTAAGATCCCTGCTATACATCGGCGATCATTAATATGTCAAATTTCGCAACATACACATTTTCAGGCGCAACAGCAGGAACCGACCTCAACGCTTACGCTCCAGTCGCCGGAGAGGTCGGAGGCACGTGGGTTCGACACGCATCGTTCTCTACCAATCCCGCTGTTTTCAGCGCGGCGAAACACGCGCGTAACAATGTCGCCGGAGCGCTTTCGGTCTACTATTCGCCCGCCGTTCCGCCCGCCGCCGATTACACGGTCGAGGGCGATTTCTTCGCGGCGGGTGGTGGATATGGGAGCGACATTGACGGGGTCATTCTCAGGTGCAACACTTCGTCCGACACGTTTTATACCCTTGTTTGGCTGCTGAACTCAAGCTGGGCGATCTATAAGCATGGTTCGACCGGATCGCACAACATCGGTAGCGGACCGATCGCGACTCCACTCGTCGATGGCTCGACGTACACGCTGAAACTTTCGGTGAGTGGGAGTTCTCTGACAGGCTCCGTTTCGACAAATGGCGGAGCGTTCGCCGTAGTGGTCGGGCCGATCACCGACACCGATACCACGGCGGCAGGCCAAGCCGGTGTCTATCTCCAGAACGGGGCCGCGAGCGACACGGAGGGTCTACATCTCTCGGGCTTCCGTGCATACGCGGGGACGGCACCAACCGTTACCAGCGGGACGGCCTCGGTCTCGTCGGTCGGCAACGCAACCGCGAGCCTTGTATGCGGCGCGGCATCGGCGGGCAGCGGCTCGTACACCTACCAGTGGTACATGGCGACCACGGCGGGGTTCACGCCTGGGTCGGGAAACCTTCAGGCGGGACAAACGGCTCTCACGTTCGTCCCGACGGGGCTCACGAACGGCACCGCATACCATGCAAAGCTTGTCGTCACAGACACCAGCACAAGCGCCACGGCCACGTCGAATGAAGTCAGCTTCACTCCGGCGGCGACCCCGGTCGTCGTCAGCGGAACGGCCTCGGTCGTATCCACGGGTAGCGGAACCGCGAGCCTCGCATGCACGGCCGCGACATCGGGCAGCGGCACATACACCTACCAGTGGTACATGGCGACCACGGCGGGGTTCACGCCTGGCAGCGGGAACATCCAGACCGGGCAGACGGCGCTCACCTTCGTCCCGACTGGGCTGACGAACGGTACCGCATATCATGCCAAGCTTGTCGTCACGGACACGAGCACAAGTCTCACGGCCACGTCGAACGAGGTCAGTTTTACCCCGGTGGCGTCCGTCCCTCACGTCGTCAGCGGAACCGCGTCCGTCGTCTCCACGGGTAGCGCCACCGCAAGCCTCGCATGCACGGCCGCCACATCAGGAAGCGGGTCGTATACCTACCAGTGGTACATGGCGACCACGGCGGGATTCACGCCTGGCAGTGGAAACATCCAGACCGGCCAGACGGCACTGACGTTCGTCCCGACGGGGCTGACGAACGGCACCGCTTACTACGCGGTGTGTGTCGTTACCGATACGAGTACGACGCTGAACGCCACCTCGAATCAGGTGACGTTCACCCCGGCTGCTGTCACCGGGTCGCCGACGATTCTGGTGAATGACGCGAACGTCTTTCTTTCGCCCTACAATTTCCAGGTATCAGGGTCGGCTTACGCGATCACGCCGAACACGGGCGCTTACGTCAAGCTCGGATTCACGGGAACGTCGCTGAGTCTTCTGTTCGACGCGACCGTCCTTCCCGGCGGTGCGAACAACCCCGAGATCCTTTACTCGATCGACGATGCCCCTTGGGTTTCCGCGCAGCTTGGAGCCAGCCCGCAAGTCCTTGCCACGGGACTGGTGAGCGGCACGCACCAGGCAGTGATCATCTTCAAGAGTCGCGTCCAAACCACACTGAGTTGGACGACCGGTGGCGGGTGCTTGAAGATCACCGGATTCGGCGTGGACAGCGGAGCCGCTTCCGCCGCGATCTCACCGGCGGCTCAACCAGGAAACATGCTGGTGTACGGCGACAGCATCACGGCTGGAATCTATACGATCTCCAGCGCGAGCGATCTCGCCGGCGACGACGCCTCACTCGTTTACAGCCGATATCTCGCGACCGCAATGGGATGCGAACTCGGCAACGTGGGGTTCGGTTCACAGGGATGGACGACGACCGGAATCGGTGCAGTCCCGGTTTTCCATAACCCGGCGGCTCCCGGGAGTTCCGGTTGGAACCAATACTTCCAGAACCAGTCGCGACTTACTGGAGGACTTCTCACCCCGGCCCCGACATACATCGTGTGCAATCACGGCACAAACGACGGCCTTCAGAATGTGGCGGACGCGACGGTTCGCTCGGTCGTTTCTTCATGGCTGACGGCCGCCAGGGCGGCGGCTCCCACCGCGAGAATCGTCGTCCTCATTCCTTTCGGCGGATGGAAATCCGCCGCGATCACGAATGGATTCACGGACTACCAAACGTTAGTGCCGGACTCGCTCTGTAAACTCGTGAACCTCGGTTCGACAGCGACGACGGGCATCACGGGCGTGGCGGCATCGTTAGAGTCATCGGACGGAGTTCATCCGCTCGGCAACACGCATGCCAAGCTCGCGGCGATGTCGGCGGCATCAATCGCGGCGGCGTTTTCCGGCGGGACTTATACCGACCCTGGTGTCGCGCACGTCCAATCCGGAACGGCTTACACGTTTAACTCAGTCGTGAAGACAGGGACATACGACCCGATCACCGGACAGTACACAGATCCGGGAGTCGCAAACGTGGCAACCGGAATCACCTATACCTTTGCGGGTGTTTCCAAGATTGGAACGCTTCCCAGCGGCGGATCATCTTTCTCGTTATCTACCGCGATGGGCACTCCTCGCGCCCTAGATGCGCTGGCCGATAGCGCAGTCACGGTTAACGACGTGCTCTGGGGAATCTACTCGACCCTCGTCGGACAGAATGATCAGTCCACGCCGACAATCTGGACTTCAAAAACACCGGCCGGAACGCTTGTTCGCACACGAGCCGTCACTCTCGCTACGCCTCCCATTAACGAAGTTCCTGTGAAAACGACATGAGCCTCGTCACTCTCGGCTTCGGAACGGGCGCCCTCGCAAGTCTCGGCTTTAATGGCTCATTCGCCCTTTCGTCGACTCCCACAATCACCTTCCGGCAGGCCCTCACAACAGCCCTTGAGGGGAACACGACGATCTCCAGCTTGAACGCGGGGATCTATCCCGTGCATGTTCCTGAAGATGGCACGCTTCCCGCCGTCTTGTACAAGATAAACCAGACCGATCGCTTCCACGACCTCGATGGAGTGACCGGCGTCTGCGTCAGTCACGTCACGTTCGCCACGGGCTCGACGGACTTCACGCTTGCGGAATCGCTTGCGAAGGCGATCTATAACCAGTTCGACGGCAACACCACCGCGCTCGTCGGGATCGTCCAGCTGGAAACGAAATCCGGCGACGAAGCCGACGAAGCCGAGCCTCCCATCGACGCGAGTGACCAGTGGATTTACTGGATCGTCATCCCCTACACGTTCATGTACGTTGAACCATCGCCCACCGGCTGATTTCCAACGATCTTCGCCTCACTGCACTCCACCTCATTTCATCTCCCGATCCGCGCGCCAGCCGCGCTAGCGAGTCCCATCCATGGCCCAACTCACCAAGCTGCCCGGCAAGGGCACGATTCTTCAAATGAAGATCGCGACCGTGTTCACCACGATCGCCTCTCGCGTCGAGCTGAAAGGCCCGGCTCCCGAGCTCGAGATGCTCGAATCGACCGACCTCGATTCGACTCAGAAAGAGTATCTCCCCGGCATCCCCGACGGCGGCGATGTTGAGGGCACGCTCTGGTTCAACCCCAACAACGCGGTGCATGCGACGATGCGCGACCGGGTCTATTCGCCCCAGGCCGCGAACGTCACGGATGAGTTCAAGCTGATCTATCCGGACAACTCCTCGACGACTCCCGCCAACGAAGATTTCACCGGATTCATTTACAAGTTCGCACGCACCGGCATGAAGCGGGGCGAGCTTGTGCAGGCCGAGTTCGCAATCAAGCAAACCGGCACCAATACGCGATCGCCCGGCGTCTGATTTCGCCCCGCCCCGAGCCGCCCCGCCCGGTTTTCATTTGACGGCCATTTTCAATACGGATCGGAACCATGGATCTCAACGACAAGTTCGCATTCTTCGCCGCCGTTCCCAAGCCGACGATCAAGCCCGTGCTTTTCGCGAACGGCAACACGACTTACGTCCGCACGATCACGATCGGCGAACGAGACACGGTGTTCGGGCAGAGCGAGGACGGCCAGAGCGCCACGGCCAAGCTCCTCCTCGCCTCGGTCTGCAATGCGACCGGAACGCGGATCTTCGACGAAGAGGACCTCGATCAACTGGCGACGTTGCCCGTGGATTTCATCGAGCCCGTCGCGACCGCCGCGCTTGAACTCAACGGCCTCAAGAAGGACGGCACAGAGGACGTTGAGGCTCCCGCAAAAAACTCAGAGAGCGACCCGAGCTAAGAGTTCGCGGTCGCCTTGCCTTGTTCTTCCGGATGCTTCCCAGCGTCTTCGACCAGGTCGTGACGGCCAAGGATTACGCGTTCCTACTCGCGTGGATCAGTGAATACGGCCTGCCCGATCTGTACAACTCGACCGGAACGATCTGCGCCTCGACCTTCAACGCGCAGGGCGGAAAGACGGACCCGGCCGATTTCATTCCCTACCTCGCGTCGTTCCCGAAGCCCGCCTTCGAAGACCTTCCGCTTCAGTCGCCCGAAGAACAACGGGCGATCTTCGCCGCCAAGAAAGCCGCCGCCGCGAAAGCCCATGGCCACCAGCAAGTTCAACCTCAACAGTAAATCCAGCCTCCCCGCCGACATGGCGGCGGCCGCGAAAAGCTCGAGAGACGCCGCGCGCGCCATCAGCGACCTCACTCAGCGCGCCAAGGAGTACTCCCGAAGCGTTTCGCTGATCGAGGAGACGGCCAAGCAACTCGCCAACGCCGGGGGGTCATCATCGTCGTCGTCGTCGAGCAGCTCGGGAAGCGGCTCGTCGTCATCGAAGGGGGGAGATCTCGGATCGCAAGGCGCGGCCATCGCCGCTCAGATGCGCGCCTCACTTGAGCCGATCGCGGGGCTTGCCGCCAAGATCGCCGCTCAGTTCAACGTCGTCGGCGGGGCGATCGTCACGGCCGCTCGACGGCTCGACGGCTTCATCAAGGCGCCCGGCCAGGAGAAGTTCCTCAACACCTTGGAGGTTCGCTTCCCAGGCGCGTTCACCAAGATCGGCATCAGCGCGTTTCGAGCCTATAGCAAGGTTCACGGCTTCTTCACCAACTTCGGCGACGTCGCCGGCAAGTCACTCGATCGAGTGGCGAAGGTCCGCTTCACGGCGCCCATCCAGAGTGCGAAGCAGCTTGCCGCCGCAATCCCTGGTGTGACCGCCGCCACCAACGCCGCGACATCGAGCGTGAAGAGCTTCGGCCGCGAGCTGCTCGTCGCGCTCGGCGTCTTCGGCGCGGCTTACAAGGTCACCGAGTTCTTCGTGGGCGCGGTGAAGGGAGCGGTCGATCTCAACGAAACGCTCAGCGCGACCAACGTGACGTTTGGAGCCTCCTCGACCGTCGTCACCAAGTTCGCCGACGACATGGCCGCGAAGTTCGGCCTGGTCAAGGGTGAGACGCTGAATGTCGCCAACGGCTTCGGTGACTTCGCGTCGGCGTCGGGAAAAGGCTCGGAGGAAGCGGCCGCGTTCAGCGTGAAGATGACCAAGCTGTCCGCCGACCTCTCAAGCTTCAAGAACATCCCGTTTGAAGAGGCCGCGCAGAAGATCAGCAGCGGCCTCGCCGGCGAGGCCGAGCCGCTTCGTCGCTTCGGCGTGCTCCTCAGTGCCGATGCCGTCGCCGCCAAGGCCGTGGCGCTCGGCCTCGCGACATCGACGAAGGAGATCAGCGAGAACGCCAAGGTCTCCGCTCGCGCGGCGCTCATTCAAGAAGGCCTCGCGAAAGCTTCAGGCGACCTCGATCGAACTCAGGGCGATGCCGCGAATCAGTTCCGCAAGGCAGGGGGCGGACTCACCAACTTCGCCACGGCCATCGGCAGCACGTTGATGCCCGCGGTGAAGGAAGGAATCGGCATCCTTAACGAGATGCTCGCCAGCGTGATCGAACTTTTCGAAGGCACCAAGCCGACGCTCCAATCATGGGTCAGCTACGCCACGGCGGGCATCGCGCAAGTGGGCGTGATCATCCGCAATTTCGGCGACTACTGGACCATCGCGGGCATCAAGGCCCGGGAGTTTGGTGCCAACTTCATCGCGATCCTCGAAACGCTTCCCGGCAACGTCGTGACGATCGCCTCTTACATCGGCCGCAACTGGGATGCGCTCATTCGTGACGGTGTTTATGGATCGATCACCGTGCTCAAGAACTTCGGGTCCTATCTCGGTGAACTCGCCGTCGCCGTCTTCAACTGGCTGAAAGATCCGACCTCGAAGTTTGAGGCCCCGAACTGGAAGCCGCTCTTCGAAGGATTCACGGCCGAAGCGGAGAAGCTTCCCGAACTCATCAAGCCCGCCTGGGCGAGCCTTCAGGCCGAGATCGACGCCGTCGGGTCCAAGATCGCGAGCAAGGAAGCCGACCGCGCCAAACGCATCGCCGACGCGGCCAAGGAAGCTTCCAAGGTTGTGGACGCGGTGGCAAGCCCCGAAGCCTCCAAGAAGTTCGAGGAAGACAAATACGCCGGCCTCGCGCTCAAGGGCTCGAAAGAGGCCTACTCGGCCACGCTCAAAGCTCAGAACGGCAACTCGGCCGACCCCATCAAGGACGTCGTCAAGGCAAACAATCAGCAGGTCAACTTGCAACAGCAAATGTTGACGGAATTGCGCAAGCAAAACGCCGGCCCCGCCGCCCTTCCCGCCTTCGGAATGTGAAGCAAATCCCATGTCCGTCGTCAGCGTCAAGCGAATCAAAGAGCCCGGGTCACGCTCGGGCACTTCGAACCAACTCTGGCAGCGCACCTACAAAGAGATCTGGCACGTCGTCTTCGACAATTGCGAATCCGGCCCGGCGACGATCTACCAGGGCGTGACCGACCCGAACACGGGGGCCAAGCTCCCCGCCGTCGGCAACAGCTACTTTGTCACGACCGTCGAGTCGGACAATTACAGCTTCGTCCAGACCCTCAATCCTCGCTTCAAAGGCGCGCTCGCCAATAACCAAGGGCTCTGGGAAGTCGAGATCGATTACGGCCCCTACGACCCCGCCGAATTCCCGCAGAATCCCGTCGACTGGCCGCTCATTATGTGGTGGGGAAGTCACAAGTATGAGAAGCCGATCGAAGAGGACATCAACGGCGACGCGATCGTCAACTCGGCCAAGGATAAGTTCGCCGACCCGATCCTGATCGACGACTCGCGGCCCGTCCTCTACGTCCAGCGCAATGAGCCCGTCCATGGGTTCGACCCGCTTCTCGCCGATAATCTCCGCGACAACATCAACTCGGTGGACTGGGTTCACGGCACGGGAGCGAGTCAGATCGTCTTCCCCCAATTCGCGGTGAAGTTCAGCGACCGGACGATGGACAAGCCCGTCAAGAATCCCGTCGACGGCACTTATTATTATCAGTGTGTTTACGCGTTTGAATTCGACAAGAGCAAGTGGAAAGTCTTCCCTCTCGATCAAGGCTTCGCCTTCCTCGACACGTCGTCGCCGCCCAATCGCGTGAAGCTCCTCGACAAGGATGGCCAGCCCTATAGCGAGCCCGTGCTCTTGAACGGAAGCGGGGAGATCAACCCCACCAACGCCGCGGCCGTGTTTCTGGAGTTCGACGTCTATCCCGAAGTCGATTTCGCCATCTTCAACATGGATCTCTCCAAAGCGCTGGGGATGTGATCGATGGCGAACCAGCAACCATTGAAGCCGCAACAAAACCCGCTCGACGGCGGAACAACCGTCGGGCTCATGAAGTCAACGGCCGAGCGGATGGCCGAGTCGACTCGCTATTACGAGCGGCAGTTTCGAGGCGGCGGCACGCGGCAAGCCGCGGGGCGCTCCGACGCTTGCCGATGGTGCATGACCGTTCTCACGACGGGGGCGGGCATCGCCGTGGCGACGGCCAACGGCACGCCCACATCGGGTAGCGTGCAGCTTTGCGACTGGAACGGCGCGTCATGGGTCGGTAACGGCAACTTCACCACCGGCTGGAATCACTCGACGAGCAACGCGATCGCCCCCAACAAGTTCGTGCCGGCGTACTACCGAGGCCCGATCCTCGCCGTGGAAGATCCCTGCTAAATCAATGGCCTGCCCGTGCGACAACAATAAAATCTGCGTCTACTTATGGGACGCATGCTCGACGTCGATGGCCGGGCAGACGGTGAAGTTGTCGCTTGGCGGGAGCGTGATTGCCACGGCGACGACGGATTCGCTCGGCCATTGCTGCTTCACGATCAGCGCGCCGGGAACTTACACGATCTCCACGACCGTCGGCGGGACGACGTACACAGTCACTCGCACGACGTCGAATCCTTGCAATCAGGCGAAGGTCGTCATTTGTTTGTCGGGCGCTCTCCTTTGCATCGTGCCTTACGGATGCAATGGAATCGCGCTTCTCGGCACGTCGCTCTCGTTCAGCGCCGGGACCGTTCTCGGCTCATCGACCTATTCCGGATCGCCGGTGTGTGTCTGTGTCGCCGGCGGGACGTCGGTCACGGTCACGGGCACGCACTCTTCGGGCCGGTTTGACTCGACAAGTCAGACCTATATCGCCCCGTCCTCATGTGAGTCTCGGACTTACGGACTGGCGATGAACGTGAACTCGGGTTATGCATGCTTTTGTGTGCCGGGTCAGTCGTGCGCTTGGCCCCTCAAAAAGACTCTCCATCTCACCGAGAACCGTTATGGTTCGACCACGACTCTCAATTATCAGGATGACGGCCACGGAAACACGGATTGGTATGGAACAACGAGCATCAATGCGAATGGTTGCGGGGATCCCTATTTTCCCTTCTATTGCCCGGGGGGAACAACTCCGGTCGCATGGTCGATTGTTAATAGTAATAACGCTTATAGGCCTTGCCATCCCTTCCTCATCAATTCGACGATGTCGAGGGACTTCGACATAACATGCCCTGGAACCAACATTGAAAACGCTTTCTTCCATAGCTTCACTTCTCCCATTCCTTCGGTAATGGATAACTGCACTCCCACGGCATTTCGCGAAGGCCTCGATATCCAGGTCTGTCCCGAAAACGGACCCTTTGTGATGTCGGGCACGGTCTATGATACGTCCATTTATGGCAATTCGGCTTGGGGATGCATGCCGACGGATCGTTGCGGTTCTCTCCCCGCGAGGCACGTTGGAGTGACGGTCAGTGAATGACATCGCCGCCGACCTCGACCTCGTCATCGCCAAGACCAGGCACGAACGCTTTCGCGAACTCGCCGCTGACCCACTCGCGACCGGCCTTCACGAGTGGATCCGGAGCGAAGCGGCGAAGCTTCGAGGCGAGGGTTATTCTTCTCCCTCCAAGGAGATCGCCATCGGTCGGGTCCCTCGCGACCATCGGCTTCGCGTCGGCTTTCTCACGCCTTGCCTCTTGAAGGGTGGCACCGAGGAATGGCACCGGCAGTTGGTTTTGAATCTCGACCCTCGCAAGATCGCGTTGACGGGCCTGGTCGTGACTCAGCCCGCGGACGTCGAGCGCGACGTCTATCAAGAGTTCGCATCGAAGGTGCCGACGGGTATCGGCCCGGAAGCGGCGAAGGCCTTGATTGACACCTCGGAGATCATCGTCACGTGGGGAGCGGCCGACTTCTCGCCGTTCAAGCTTCGTTCCGATCTCCGCGTCGTGGGGGTCGGACACGGCGACTCTCAAAGCGTCTGGGGCCGGAAAGTAATCGCCGCCCTCGCTCCTCACGTCACGCACTGGGTCGCGGTCTCCGAGAGCGCTTACACTCCCGAGACGAATCGGTCGGTCGTCCCCAACGGTTGCGACCTCTCGCGAGTGAAGGCCGCTCGATCGAGAGCCGACGTCCGCTCTGAACTCGGATTCACTGATAAGGATCGCGTGATCTTGCATGTCGGTCGACTCGTGAACTGTGACAAGCATCTCGACGTGCTGGTCGAGTCGATGGCCTTGCTCGATCCGCGTTACAAGCTCTTGCTCGTTGGCGACGGCAACGACTGGCCGGAGATCCTCGCTCTTGCCGAAACGAAGATTCCGGGACGGTTCGTCCGCGTGCCTTTCACGCTCGCGATCGGCGATTACCTCCACGCGGCCGACGACGGAATTCTGCTCTCTCATTCCGAGGGCTTCGGCCTGGTGCTAGTCGAGTACCTCGCCGCGGGCCTTCCGACGATCAGCACGCCGGTCGGATTCGCGAAGAGCCATCCCGAGTGTTTCCGGATCGTCGAGAGCGCCGGAAACCATCAGGCCGTGGCCTCGACCATCATCAAGGACTTCGACGACCCGGATCGACTCACGCGCACCGAGGCCGGCACCGAGCTCGTCTCCCGCGAGTACAGCAGCGAGGCGTTCGTGATGCGCTGGGAGGATTACTTCCAATCGATCGCCCCGCCCCCTCCCGCTCTTCCAAGTCGCTGGGAGATGGCGAAGTCCCTCGTGAAGTCCGTCGCCGCCCAGATCGCCGCCGGGAACCCCCTTTGCACCGACGAAGAGACCGACGCGCGACTTGCCGTGTGCGAGGTCTGCCCGCAGCGGATACCCGGTGATTGGCGATGCGGGGGAGTGACCGGTTGCGGCTGCTGGCTCCGTGAGAAGGCTCCATTGAAGACCAGCCAATGCCCGTCCGGAAAATGGCCGCTCTGACGGATGACCAGCGAACCATCGTCGGCGAACTCTTTCCCGACATCCTCGCTCGCGTCGGGCCTTGCTACCTCAGACGCTTCCCGAAGTTGCGGGACGAGATTCTCTCGGCCGTCGGTCTGGGGGTTGTCTTCGGCGTGAGGTCGTTCCGGGGCGACGGAGGCCTCTCGCTCGATGACTGGGTCGAACTCAATGCGACCCGTCGCGTGCGTGCCGAGATTTGTCTGATCGCGGCGCGGTGGAAAGATCACCCGAGCTTCCGCCTGGAAGACGATCCGTTGTGGTTCGCCCGGTTCGACGACGATGGCCACGATCGCCTTGACTCACTTCTCCCCGGCCTCTCTCCCAGGCAAAGGGATGCCGTGACGTTGACGATCCTTGAGGGGCATCCCCTCGAGGAGGCATCGCGGCGGATGGGCGTCTCGCCCAACACGTGCAAGCGCCATCGCTTTGACGCGATCCAACGGCTCAAGACCTTTTTGAAAGATCCCCATGCTCGTCATCAGGTGTAAGGAGGGCGAATGGGTCGAGGTGACCGACTCGCGAGGGAACCTCCTGCGAATCCGCCTTCAAAACATCAGGCCCAGATACCCGGGCCGGCTCGATGTCGTCTTCGATGATTCACAGCAACACTTCCAGATCAAGAGAACCAAGAAATGCAGCTCCTCGTCACCGGCCTTGCCGACGCCACCACCCGGGTCACCATTCTTGCCAGCGCGAACTCCCAGGTGTGGTCCCCCAGTGCGGCGAAGTTCGTCCCAAGCGCGGCCGACGCCGCCCTCGTCCCCGTCCAGTGCCAGCAACCCGGACTCGGAAGCTTCGGAACCGTGAACGCCGCCGGCCTTCCGCAGCCCGTCGGCGCCGAAGATTACAAGCTCCTGTACATCGACGGCAAAGGCAACCCGATCTCCCGTCCTCAGTCGATCCTTCCGCCCGTTCCCCACGCTCCCGCCGTGGTCGTGGTCACCGGTCAGGTGGTGAACCTCGGAGGCGCGTGAGATGCTTCTCACGATCCCCGTGGAATTGACCGTCGGAGGTGTGCCTTTCCAGGGCGCGACTCCGACGTGGTATCAGTTCGTGTCGATCGACACCGGCAACCCCGTCACTCCCCAACCTCCCATCACCAATCGAGCCCCCGGCCTCTTCGGCTTTCAATGGGATGCCGAGATGAAGGGAGAGTGCGACGGGTGGATCGACTGGGGACCGAATGTCGCGGCCGACGGAGGCCGCTATCGCTACGTCGTCGCGACCCGCGAAAGCGGCCGGATCCTCTCGACTCACTTTGACGGCGTCTTCGTCGTGGGCTGATCAATCTTCGCGACGGGCTCTTCTTGCGCCTTCATCGCCCTCCGATCAAGTTGCGGAAAGAGCCGGATGACGCTGTTGATCGACTGCTCGCGAAGGGCCTGCATCTCCTCGCAACGCGTCATCGGCCCGTCGCATGAGCATCGCGGGCACTCCTCGAAATGGATTCTGAGCGGGTCGTTCGTGTGCCTTCTATCCGAGATCGCCCACCCCGCCGACGCCGCGAAAACGATCGCCAGAAAAATCGAAAGGCTGACTCTCATCGATGAGGCTCCATTGGTCGTTTCCAAACGTGACGACCAATGATAGGCGACGATCCGGTGAAAAGAAAGGCCCCGCGGTTGACTGAAATCGAAACCATCGCTTAAATAACCCAACAGTTCGGCGTCTGAACCTCCCCGGGGTCCATGGACCGGCCCCCGGGGTTTTTCGTTTAACGGGGCTCGCGCAAGAGCATCAGGCGAACGAGCGCCCAGACCGTGACCACCGAGACGACCAGGGCGTAAAGCCATTCCGTCATGAGAAACCTCCCCGCCATCCGATGAATAAGACGTGACAAGTCGACACGTCGTATCGGAGATTCCCCGCATGTCGTCAATAGCGACCGAGCATACCCGCACACGAGGACGCAGGTCGGCACCGGCCAAGGCGACGGCATCGCCGGTCGTCAAAAAGCGAAGACTCTGTGTGAACCTCAGTGAACGCGCTTACGAGAAGCTCATCCTCCACGCGCTCAAGATGGATAAAGACCCGTGTGAAATCGTCGAAGAGCACATCCACATGCATCTACGACAATGGGCGGTGCGGTATGTCGGCGAAAAGGGTCAGGAAGGCTCCCCGGAAGACTCTGCCGACGGCGAAGAGTCTCCGGTTGAAACCTTGACGACTGGGGAAGACGTTCACCCCTCTCCGTCGTCGCAAGTCGATATGGAGACCGGGGAAGGGGAGGGGAGACCTCAGAAGGAGCCCCTTTTCCGTCCCCGCCGGCAAAGGGCCGCGGCCTCCATCTGAAATCGTCCCCCGAACCACGGATCAGTCCGCCGCCCCCGCCCCGCCCTTCGCACTCGCGAAGCGGCGGGGCGTTTTCTTTTTATTCACTCGCGGGCGGGGATGTCAGCGTTGCAAACGTTTCGGGCGAAGAGTCCTCGGTTTTGCCGAAACTGATTTGCCGCGTGCTCCGCACAAGGTTATCGACGTCGGCATGGCGATATCGTTTTTGAGTCAGGGGCGTGGTATGTCGCAAAACGCGCTGAATCACTCCGTCGCTTAGGCCCCAAGACGTCTCCGCCTGAGTCGCCCATGTGTGACGAAGGCTCTGCCAGGTCAGCTCGTGAACGCCGGCCGCGAGTCCCGCTTGCTTCAGCCGATCGAGCGGCTTGGTCCCGGGGTTCCCTCCGATCCATGGCCCGGTCCTCGCGAGATTGGGGAAAACCCACGCGCACTCGGCCTTGGGAATCCAGCAGCGAAGGACCTCGACGAGCTGGGGCGGGATCGGAACCGGCGCGGCCGACCGCTCCGTCTTGAGGAGGTTCCCGACGCGCGGAACGACCTCGAGGTATCCCCTTTCGAGATCGAGGTCCTCGACTCTCAGCCAGAGGCCCTCGTTGCGCCTCAGGCCCGTGAAGGCGAACGTCGCGGCCAGGGCGTAGAGCCGGTGTCCTTTCCATGTGCTTGACGCCCATTTCAAATGGGCGAGCAACCTCGATATCTCGTCGAGCGAGTGGTGAGTTTTCCTCGAATTCGGGCGAGGGCGAAGGCGCAGCCTGCGCGAGGAAAACGGATCGCGCTCAAGACGTCCTTCGTCAATCGCGAACCGGCAGAGCGCGCGGATATATCCGAGTTCGCCGATGACGGTGTTGATTTTTACGGTCTCGGCCCTGAAGTGAGACCACCGGGCGATATTGGGGGTCGTGAGGTCGCACGTCGAGGCGATCCCGAATTCCAGGAGCATTCGGCAGACCTGACGCATCCTCCGAAACGTCGGCACGGCGCGGATCGGAGGCGTATAGAGACAGAGCAGGTCTTCGCTAAATTGGCTGAATGGCACGCCTTCTAAGAAATAACTCATGTCGATCCCTTGAGCATGAGGTGAGGTCGGTTTTGCTCCACGATCCGACACTACAGCGCCCTCAAGAGCCGTGCCACTGGCCTGACACAATTTCACCTTTCACCTTACGGAAAATCCGGAACCGACGTTCGTAAAGCGGGGGTTGATGGTTCGACTCCATTCAGTGGCTTGCGGAAAATCTCGTGTTTTCCGCGTCTCGATGCTCGTTGACTGTGAACGAAGGTTCATGTAATATGGACATCGAGATACTCGTTGAGACCGAACCCGGGCGGGGCTGCCAATCTTCTAGCCCGGGTTCGGTTTTTTCATGCGCTGAACTTACCAACTCACTCTTCGATGACGAAGGACACCCCCCATGTCCGAGATCCTGCTTTCCTACCTGATCACGTTCGGTTGGGCATTGGTCGGTTCCGTTTCGATGGCGATCGGAATTGTCATTGCCTTGCGGCTTTTCGACCTGTCCACAGCGAAGGTGGATGAGTGGGAACTGATCAAGGCCGGCAACATCCCCATGGGGATGATCTTCTCGTCGATCATTCTCTCGCTGGGATATGTCATCGCGGCGTGCGTCCGTCCCTAACCTGAAAGGACGGACGCAGTGCGATACGCCAGCATCCTTTGTGTGATCGCCGTCGCCTCGCTTCCCATTCTTCGATATAATTATCAAACAGACACCGGTGAAGGAGTGGGAGATCTCAAGAAGCGGTGGTGGCAACTGGGACGATAAGGTAATTGAGGATGTCACAGCCAGGCTTGGATGTAAACTGTCGGTCAGTTCCAAGGCCCTGAAGGGGATTAAGCGAGTCGTGCGCGACGACAAGGGTGCACTGGCGCTCGTGAGGGATCTCCGAAACAAACTTGCCCACGGCGCGCTCTCGTTTTCGGAGTGCGGAGATGGAGTAACGCTGAGTGAGCTGAGAGAAATCAAGGAGCGGACTACTCTGTATTTGAAGGAAGTCGTGGCCGCTTTTCATGCATACATAGACGGTCATATGTTTCTTGAGGCGAGCAGTCGCCCGGGTGGGAGTGATTCTCAGTGATCCGGTGCGTTGATCTTTTCTGCGGACTTGGCGGCCTGACACATGGGCTCATCCAAGGTGGGATACGGGTCGAAGCGGGCATAGATATAGACGAGCAATGTCGGTTTCCCTTCGAGCAAAACAATCGGGCCGAATTCGTTTCGTCCGACATAAGGGACATCACCGGTGACGATATAATTCGCCTCTGGAAGGGAGGCGGTCGAACACTTTTGGCGGGATGTGCACCGTGTCAGCCTTTCTCCACATATAGCAGAACTGGACGCAAAGCCGAGACGGTTCGATCGGACAAGGCATGGAAATTAGTAGAAGATTTCGGCCGGTTAATCTCAGAAGCGTCCCCCAGTTTTGTAACGATGGAGAATGTTCCTCAACTTCTCGATCATAGAGTTTTTACGAAGTTCTTATCCTCATTGGCCAACTATCATGTCTGGTACCAGGTCGTCGAATGCGCAAACATCGGGATCCCCCAAAAGCGCAAGAGGCTGGTTCTCTTGGCATCTCGTTTGGGACCGATCTCTCTTTTTTCACCCCGCATTAATGAGACGGCCACGGTTCGCGGGGCGATTGGTCACTTGCCTCGACTTGAAGCCGGAGAGAGTGACCCCGGTGACGCGTTGCACTCGGCGTGCAGGTTGAGCGAACTGAATTTGCGCAGGATCAGGGCGTCAAGAGCCGGAGGGACTTGGAGAGAATGGAATACTGATCTCCTCGCCGCATGCCATGCAAAAGCCTCGGGAAGCACTTACCCGAGTATCTACGGAAGGATGGAGTGGGATTCGCCGTCGCCAACAATCACGACTCAATGCTTCGGGTATGGCAACGGTCGATTCGGCCATCCGGATCAGGATCGTGCGATCACCCTAAGGGAAGCAGCTCTGCTTCAAACGTTTCCTTCCTCATATCGATTCGTTAGGGATGGGGATACCGTCCGATTCAGCGTGCTCGGACGTCTAATTGGAAATGCAGTCCCCGTCCGTCTTGGTGAAATCGTTGCGGAAAGTCTGGTCAGACATCTCCGTTCGATCACGCGCTCCGCAAGAAAAGAACGCCCTCAGACATGAGGCCGAGGACGTGAGGAGAGATCGGGGATGAGTTTGAGCTATTGAATGATCTACGCAGTCAAGAAAAGTCTCCATTGGGTTCAAATGAGAATCAAAGGCGATATGAGGCCCTGATCAGCTACCTTCTCTTGAATAGAGCCCCACCACGATGGCGGGAGTGTCGAAAAGGCTGAGTTGATTGTCCTTCGACCTCGATTCATTGAGGATCTCCTCGATCGCTCGATCGATGGCCCTTTCAATTCGCATGCAAAGGCCGGTGTTCAAGCGGGATCCTTGGACGAAGTCGATTTGCAGGTGTCTCATTTCGAGGACCTGCTTGGCGAAGGGAATCAGGTCCTCTCTCTTGCGGCCGAATACCCAGACGAGTGCCGCGTCGACCCTGACTTCGAGACCGCGGAGATAGTCGTAATGGGTCTGCGTTCGCTTGCCCTCGAAGAGTGCGATCTGCGCGGCCCTGGTGAGCTTCACGAGCTTCGCGAGGCGAACCAGGGCGTAGTCCTCAAGGGGAGGCTCAATCGATCTCCTCTCCATTGGAGGCCCTCCCTCGCTCGAAGGCCTCGATCGCTTCCTTGACCGTCAGCCCATCGGCTTCGGGGAGCAAGATGCCGATGACGCGGGTTTGCGGGTCGAACGCGCCGGGCGGACGCGTGAGTTCGTCGAGCGGGACGAGGAATTGCCAGAGCGTGGCCGTGGCGTCGTTCTCGTCGGTGCGGATCGCCCGGATCTTGCCTTGCATCCGCAGCTCGGTGAGCGCCTCCCAGATGATCCGGCGTGGGAAGTCCTCTCGGAAGTCGTCCTGCGCGATCCACTGGGCCGTGTACGACTGAGGATAGAGCAGTTCGAGCGTCGTGAGGATGCGATTGAGGACCCACGCGGGGGCGGCGCCATCGGGCCTGACGGATCGCGCGAAGCGGATGCATTCGTGGCGCTGGAAGGCCGGTTCCTTGTCGTGGAGGGAACCGGACGGGACGTACATCGCGAGACGACGCTCGTCCTTGGCGAGGACGACGCTGATCCCGCAGATCGGGCAGAGAAACGTCGGCGAGGACGTCGTCTGTTCGGTGGGGATTTCCCGGGGGGTTTGACGGCCGTTGACACACATGGTTCAGGAGGCCTCCCTTGAGGGGATGATCGGGGGTAAGGGGACGATCCGGGTGATGCGTTTGAGCGTGGGGAGGCCCGCGAGAAGGATCAGCAGGGCTCTTTTGGTGGGTGCCTCGCTGACGAAGTAGACGGGTTCTTCGCACTTCGTCACGGCGGTCACTCCCCAGCGTTGCACGGGTGAGGACATCAGATATGGCCCTTCTCATCGGGTCATGATTCAACGTCCTTCAAACATCGGACCGGCATCGGGGGCAGAGCCTTACCGATACATGCGCTACAGAGCGTCATATCCGTGTCGGACCAAGAACATGGGCCGTTTAAGACACGACACGCCCGATTTTGGGTGCATCCGCAAATACGGCAGGTTCCTGAAGGTGCTTCCATGGCCGTCGTGACCCTTTCAAGGGCGTAATAACCGGCGACCCCCCCGATAAAAATCGTCGGCGTTCCCGCGCTGTTGAGAAAGGCGAGAGAACCCGTGACGGTGATGAACGAAAGACCCGAATCTTTTGTGATCACAACGGCCTGATTCAGTCCGACTCGGCTGTTCCACGCTTTGACCTTGTCTTCGGGGGTCATGGATCGGATCTCCTTTTGAGGGGGCGAGAGAAGCGTTTGGCGACGACAAGGCGGACGCGGGTGACGTCGATGAAGCGGCGGGCGAGGCGAGCGGCCTGGCGGGCGCTTGAGGCCTCGACCGTGTGATAGGCCTGGATGCCTCCGGGGCCGTCGGCGACGACCCCGTAGGAGGCGAGCGGCCGGGTTTCGGGACCGTCGACCCGATGCCTCATGGGTTGGCCTCCAAGGTTGAAGGGGCGGTCATCCGGGTCACGGGAGTGTCGCGACCGAACCAGGTCGTGGCGCCTCCCCGGTCCTCGACGACGGCCTCGATCACGTAAACGACGTTGGGATGTTTGAGCGCGAGGCTCGTTGCATGCTCCTTGGAAGCGGCGATCCGGTGCAGGTCCATGACCTTGCCGTTTCGGACGCATTTGACCCGGTACAACTTCGCGATTTCGTAGTTGATCATGGCTCAAATCCTTGGTGTGAAACTGGAGAGTTTGCCCAATCCGCGTAAAAGAACGCATACGCAGGGCACTGATGGATCGTTGCGACCGTTTCAAAAGTGCGCCCTCGAAATGCGCCCTCGGTTAAGTCTGTGAGTCGCAACGATTTCCGGAGCGAGGGCGCATTTTGCGCCCCGGAGGGGGGGGCCTCCGGGGCGCATTTTGCGCCCTCGGAGCGTAACCCCCCATGGTGAAACACCTTAATGGGGGGCGCACTGTGGGGGCGCACTTTTCAAAATGCGCGTGTTGCTCTGCGCCATAAAGTGAAGCTCCAGGGGCGAGGAAGTTTGCCGCGGAGCCAGCATGTGAAGTCTCGTTTTGCGAAGGGATCGACGGTCGCCAGCGCCATGCTCGGTTCCAGGATCGGAGCCGGCTCGGAGGGCTTAGCGAGGTCGATTGACGGCGCGGGTTTGGCGAACATTCGATAGAAGATTCGCTCGACGCCGTTGACCTCTTTGGAAACGCGTTCGATGACGGGGTCGCGACCCTCGTCGTTCGAAAGTCGCTTGAGGGTCGACTTGACGGGAGTCTCCTTAAAGCCCGCCTCTTCGGCGAGCTCAAGGATCGCTGTGCGGGACATCTCGCCGTTTTTGGTGAGCTGGTGTTCCACCATCCGGGCGATCCGCTTCCACTCCTTCTCGGTGGAGACGGCGAGGACTTCATTCGCGGCCTGAAGGCGTTGCTTTTGAAGCGCGGCGTCGATCTGTTCTCCCGAGAACGGGACGGGCTTGCGATCGAAAAGGAGCCGGCCTTCAGAGAGCGCCCATGACAGGCCGGTTTTCACGGCGTCGTCGGGGTTGTGCTTCGCGAGGCTGATCACCTTTTTGTTGGCGGAGCGTGGATCGTCGCTGACGAACCAGGCCATGCGGGCGATCTGGACGAACGCCGCGGAGTTGGCCATTCGATATTTGAGCGGCCGGTCGCTGTCTTTGTTGAACTGGATGACGGCCGCGACCGCGAACTCGCATTTCGCGGCCAAGTTCAGGAGGGGAAGGAGGGCATCTCGAACGTCGGAGTCGATCGAGGAGTTGCGACCGTTGAAGAGGTCGGCG
>Ga0075030_100000453_pt1 | contig 35505 bp, 39 predicted proteins | sample LitLauG_LLR_2012_FD_71393 | JGI IMG/M metagenome (GOLD analysis project Ga0075030, IMG submission 71393) | Freshwater sediment microbial communities from Pennsylvania, USA - Little Laurel Run_MetaG_LLR_2012 | ecosystem: Environmental > Aquatic > Freshwater > Creek > Sediment | place: USA...
TCCCTGTCCTGGACAAGGAGAATTTTGACGCAAGCAGATTCCGCCTGCAGCTACCATATTACCGTGATGGGTGGGTCTGGACGATCCACTTGCCGCGGGGAAACGATCGCAAAAAACCGATCGACCCGGATGCCGTCCGCAAGCAGCCGTACGGACGCAACGCCGGCAGCCCGAATCTCAGGCTGCGGCGTACATCGTGGCGCGCTTGCGCACCACCTCGATGAGGCCCTGGCAGGCGTCTTCCACGTAATCGAGTACGGTATTGAATCCTTCCGGCCCACCGTAGTAGGGGTCGGGAACCGTGGCCGCGTCGTGTTCGCCGGCAAAGCGCATCAGCAGGTGCAATTTGTGCTTGTGAGCCTTCGGGCACTGCTGCTGGAGCAGCGCAAGGTTTTCCCAATCCATGGCGAGTATGAGGTCGAAATCGCGAAAGTCGTCCTGGGTCACCTGGCGCGCACGCAGGTCGCCAATTTCCACACCCCGGCGCTTGGCGGCCTGCTGCGCACGCGTATCGGGCGGCTCACCGACGTGATAGGCGTGCGTGCCCGCCGACTCGACCTGAACCGTGGACTCCAAGCCAGCCTCCGCCACCATCTTGCGGAAAACTCCCTGGGCCGTGGGAGATCGGCAGATGTTTCCCATGCAAACAAATAGTACTTTCGTCATATACATCGCGCCTTTCGGGTGCGGGGCGGCTTGTTGTGCCCCGTGTTCACGGTGAGCGGTTTTGGCGCTCCCGGCCTCTTCTCTTATAGATTGCATTTCCAAGTTCCAGTTTCCAGCAATATCCAAAAAGACTCTAATCCTGCCAATAAGTTCACGTCATCGTCCGTTCGGTGCCTAACGCATGTAAGCAATTGCAGCACCTTGCGCCAGTCCGGAGTTCCAGCGTCAGGCCGCCCTGCCCAGTTCCGCTTGTGCCGCGTTGTTATCCAGGCCGAACACCCGGCCACGCAAAATGGCCAGTTGATCGCGCACCTGGGCCGCCTTCTCGAATTGCAGGTTTTTCGCAAGATCCAGCATCTGCTTTTCTAGACGCTTGATTTCCTTGCCCAATTGGCGCTCTGACATGCTCGGGTAGTCCGGCACCGCGTTGGCGGCCTGTACCGCAGCGCCCGATTCGGCGGTACCGACGATCCCGTCGATGAGCTCGCGCACGTCCTTGTGGACTCCGCGCGGCACAATGCCGTGTGCCGCATTGAACGCCGTCTGGCGACTGCGCCGCCGGTCGGTCTCGTCCATGGCGCGGCGCATGGAATTGGTGATGGTGTCGGCGTACAGGATGGCGGTGCCCTCGAGGTTTCGCGCTGCCCGGCCAATGGTCTGGATCAGGGAACGCTCGGAACGCAGGAATCCCTCCTTGTCCGCATCGAGTATGGCCACCAGGCCGACCTCGGGAAGGTCCAGGCCCTCGCGCAGCAAGTTGATGCCCACCACCACGTCAAAGACGCCATTGCGCAGGTCGCGGAGGATTTCGACGCGCTCCACGGTTTCAATATCCGAATGCAGGTAACGGACCTTCACGCCATGGTCGCTCAGGAAATTCGTGAGGTCTTCGGACATGCGCTTGGTGAGCGTGGTGATGAGCACGCGCTGCCCGCGCGCCACCCGCAGGCTGATCTCCGACAGCACGTCGTCGACCTGGGTGCGGGCCGGCCGCACCTCCACCTGGGGATCCACCAGCCCGGTAGGCCGCACCAGCTGCTCGATGACCTGCGACGAGCGTTCCAGTTCGTACGGCGATGGCGTGGCCGAGACGAAGATGCAGCGGCGCATCTTGCGCTCAAACTCGTCAAAGCGCAGCGGCCGGTTGTCCAGGGCCGAAGGCAGACGAAAGCCGTATTCCACCAGGGTTTCCTTGCGCGAGCGGTCGCCCTTGTACATGGCACCGAGCTGCGGAATGGTGACATGCGACTCGTCGATGAACATCAGCGCATCGCTGGGCAGATAGTCGATCAGCGTGGGCGGGGGTTCGCCCGGCGCAGCACCGGACAGGTGCCGCGTGTAGTTCTCGATGCCCTTGCAGAAACCGATCTCGGCGAGCATTTCAAGGTCGAAACGCGTGCGCTGCTCCAGGCGCTGCGCCTCGACGAGCTTGCCCGCGTTGTAGAGCTGCGGTGCGCGCTCCTTGAGTTCTTCGCGGATCGTTTCTATGGCGCGCAGGATCGTGTGGCGCGGCGTCACGTAGTGCGATGACGGATAAACGGTGAAGCGCGGCACGCGCTGGCGCACGCGGCCCGTGAGCGGGTCAAACAGCTGGATGCTGTCGATCTCGTCGTCGAGGAGCTCCACGCGCACCGCCACCTCGGCGTGCTCGGCCGGGAAGATATCGATGGTGTCGCCGCGCACCCGGAACGTGCCCCGGACGAACTCCACTTCATTGCGCTCATACTGCATGGAAACGAGGCGCGCGATGATGTCGCGCTGTCCCATGCGGTCGTTGTGGCGCAGCACGAGGATCATGGCGTGGTAGTCGCCGGGGTTGCCGATGCCGTATATGGCCGACACCGTACCCACGATGATGGTATCGCGGCGCTCCAGCAGGGACTTCGTGGCCGACAGGCGCATCTGCTCGATGTGCTCGTTTATGGCGCTGTCTTTCTCGATGAAAAGATCGCGCGCCGGTACGTAGGCCTCGGGCTGGTAGTAGTCGTAATAGGAAACGAAATACTCAACCGCATTGTGCGGAAAGAATTCGCGCATTTCCGCATATAGTTGAGCCGCCAGCGTCTTGTTCGGCGCGAGCACAATGGCCGGCACGCCCGAATTGGCGATGACATTGGCCATGGTGTAGGTCTTGCCTGACCCCGTTACCCCGAGCAGGGTTTGGCAGACGAGCCCATCGGCAATGCCTTCGGAAAGGCGAGCGATTGCCCCCGGCTGGTCACCAGCAGGTTCATACGGCCTGTGCAGCCGGTACGGGGAATCGGCGTTGGGGTTTGACACCTTGGCTCAATAAAAAAGAACGGGCACGTGCAGACTTATGGTGCGTACCGCACTGCAATAGATCATCGTAGCATCGGCGAAGCAAAAAGCCTAGTCCCTGAAATAAATAATTACATTATGACTCTTTAAAATTCAAAGACTTATGCACGTCAAGTGCCTTGTATGGGGGAATCCGGCCGCCCGCTTTACCGGACGGAACAGGCCTTGCCAAACGCTAAATTATTTGTCTTGTGTACACTCGTTCCGCGCAGCTTGAATTCAATTTATCCTCCAAAGGCAACGGTGCAGCGGCCGGCGTCTGGAAACGGCATCCCGAGCAACCCATCCGCACCTTGTCCGCACACCAGGCCGTTAATGACCCCTTCCCTGTTCGCCTCCGTAGAACTCGCCCCGGCAGATCCCATATTGGGGCTCAATGAAGCATTCAACGCGGACACCCGCCCCGGCAAGGTAAACCTGGGCGTGGGTGTATATCTGGGCGAGGACGGCAAGATCCCGCTGCTCAATGCAGTGCGCCAGGCCGAGGCAGCCCGCCTGCAGAACCCGAGTCCGCGGGGCTACATTCCCATAGACGGGCTGGCCGCCTACAACCAGGGTGTGCAAAAACTGCTGTTCGGCGACGCATCGGAACTATTAGTTCAGGGCCGTCTGGTCACCGCACAGGCCCTGGGCGGCACCGGTGCGCTACGCGTGGGGGCCGATATGCTGAAGCGGCTGCTTCCCGAAGCCAGGGTGCTGATCAGCGATCCGAGCTGGGAAAACCATCGGGCGCTCTTCGAGGCAGCTGGCTTCGCGGTAGGCACCTACCCCTATTACGATGCCCGGTCGCATGGCTTGAACTTTGCCGGAATGCGTGACGCCCTCAAGGCTGCAGCGCCGCGCACGATCGTCGTTCTGCATGCCTGCTGCCACAACCCCACCGGAGTGGACCTGACGCCGTCCCAGTGGCAGGAGGTGGTCGGCATCGTGCGCGAACGCAATCTGGTTGCCTACGTCGACATGGCCTACCAGGGCTTTGCCGATGGACTGGAGGCTGACGGCGCCGCCGTCCGCGCCTTCGCCGCAAGCGGCGCGGAATTTTTCATTGCCAGTTCGTTTTCCAAATCGTTCTCGCTTTATGGCGAGCGCGTTGGCGCGCTGACCATCGTCACGGAAAGCGCCGACGCTTCCAAGCGCGTGCTCAGCCAGCTCAAGCGCGTGATCCGGACCAACTATTCCAATCCGCCCACCCACGGCGCGGCCCTGGTGACTTCAGTGTTGGCCAGCGCCGAACTGCGCAAGGCTTGGGAATCCGAACTCACCGGCATGCGCGAGCGGATAAAGCTCATGCGGACGAGCCTGGTAAAGCTGTTGCAGGAACGTATCTCCGGTCGCGATTTTTCGTTCGTGCTGGAGCAGCGCGGCATGTTCTCGTATTCCGGCCTCACCGCCGACCAGGTTCAACGCCTGCGCACGGAATTCGGCATTTACGCCGTCTCCTCGGGACGGATCTGCATCGCCGCGCTCAACCAGAAGAATGTCATCACGGTCGCAGACGCCATCTCCGCCGTTCTGCACCCTTGATCCCGCGCATTTCACGGCTTTCGAAAAAGCGTCAGTCCCGATATAATCGCAGGCTGTTCCTCGATAGCTCAGTTGGTAGAGCATCGGACTGTTAATCCGCAGGTCCCTGGTTCGAGTCCAGGTCGAGGAGCCAGCGAATCAAGCAATCAGGCGCGTTTTAGGCTCCGAGCGCGCCGTCCCGAAAAGTCCTGGCAGGCCATCAGCGCGGACGACGGCCCAAATGCAGGCCCCACCCATTTGGAACTTGGCAAACCTGCAAATTGGGACGCTGTAAAACGGTAAATCTGGCGGTGCCCGGCAGATCCGATCCGCTCAAGCCCAGAGGCCCGCGTCGCGGTGGCCATGCAGGTAGGGCAGGAACACGGCAGATCGCACGGTGGGTGAATCACCGGTGACTGCGAACGGCTGGTAGAGGCCGACCTGCCCCGCCTGATTGACGCCAAAGTCATGCCGGTGCTCGTCGCCCCGATCGTGGCCCTCGTGGTCCTGGTGTTCGCGGCCACCGCCGCCATGGCCGCCACCCAGCGGCTCGACAATACAGCCGCCCAAGCTCGTGAAAAGTGCCAGGCTCGCGGCAAAGCCGATGACGCGCCAGCGATTGAACATCATAATTCATCCTTCCCTTGGTATCCGGGCGGCACAGGTCGGGCCACCCTCCCATCGGCAGTTCGTGATGGGACTGCGCAGCGGATACCTGCGCCGTGCCGGGACATTAGGCGGCGCGCATCGGGCGGTCTGTACGCTGAAACACCGTACTGACTGCCCGTCCGCGCGATACCCTGTCAGCTGAGCTCGGTGATGGCGCTGCGGATTGCCGAGTCCAGCAGCAGCCGGTCCGCGGGAGCATCGCTGAGAATGGTGTTCCAATGCAGGCGCAGGTACGCCGACCGCCGCCGAGTCTTGAGCACCAAGGTCTGAACGCCGTGCTTCTGGCCAAATCCGTAGTCCGTGGAATAGCCAAGCAGGTCATGGGTACCGGCATTCCAGATTCCCTCCTGCACGGCTTCTATGGCCGCGGCCATGCGGCGGTGAAATTCTTTTGTTACCGCGAACGTGAATCCCTCGGCGGTGCCCGCGCCGTTCAAATCACCGCCCTGCCCGATATGACCCGCACCAGGACCACGACAATTGCAACGACCAGCAGAATGTGGATGAAGCCGCCCATCGTGTAGGACGTCACGAGGCCGAGCAACCACAGGATTACCAGCACCACCGCCAATGTGTACAGCATCGTTGCACCTCGTAACGCGGGAACATTCCCCCGCCGTTTCTACGGGCCTATCGCGTTCGGGTCTGTGCGCTGCAGTACGGACGCGCCGGCGCCGGATGGCGGCAACGGTTGCGATCGCCGGCGCACCACCGGGGCGCGGCAGCGCACAGACCTTGGCCGGGAGCCGCGGCATGCTGGTCGGTCATTCAAACAGACGAAAGCAGGCCATGAAGACCGACAGCCAGTTGCAGCAGGACGTCAGCGCAGAACTTACCTGGGAGCCGTCCGTGAATGCGGCGCAGATCGGCGTGGCGGTCCACGACGGTGTGGTCACCCTATCGGGCCACGTGGACAGTTTCGGCGAGAAATGGCACGCGGAGCAAGCTGCCCAGGCCGTCAGCGGCGTCAAGGCGCTCGCCGTGGAAATCGACGTAAAGCTGCCCGGATCCAGCGGCCGTAATGACGCGGACATCGCGCGAACCGCCGAGAACGTGATCGCTTGCATGAGCCAGCTGCCCAAGGATGCAATCAAGGTGATGGTCGAGGGTGGTTGGATAACGCTGTCGGGTGAGGTCGACTGGCAGTTCCAGCGCCAATCTGCCGCCGCCGCGGTCCGCTACCTGATGGGAACCACCGGCGTCAGCGATCAGGTCGTCATCAAGCCGCGGGCGACCGCCGCCGTCGCGAAGGCCGACATCGAATCTGCGCTGCGCCGCAGCGCGCGCGGCGGAACCCACAAGATTTCCGTGGACGTCAGCGGCAGTGACGTTACCCTCGACGGCACGGTCGGCAGCTGGGCGGAGCGCGAGTCGGCGCGGCGCGCCGCGTGGGGAACCCCCGGCGTGCGCAACGTCCTCGACCACATCCGCGTTGCCTATTAGTCGGACCGCCGCTGCGCCTTCATGGCGGTGCGCTCGCGCGGGCGCCGATCGCAATTGCCTACCGGCACATCTGCCGGTAGGCAATCTGGTCGGAAGCGTAGCAGCTGCACGAAGCCGCCTCCAGGCCGATACGGTCCAGCACTTCGAGTTCGCCGCGGTGGTACGCGATGATCCCGCTCCGGGCCAGGTCACCGGCAGCCATGGTAATCCCAACGCGACGCACACCCAGCATGTACGCCAGGAATTCGTGCGTGACATGGAAGCGCGCACACCGGGACCGGTCCTGGCTCATCAGCAGCCAGCGTGCAAGCCGCGGACCGACCAGATGAAACCGCTGGCACGCCGCCGATGCCACCAGTTGCGACATGAGGACATTGACATAGGCGTTCAACCGGCGCTGCATGGGGACGGACGCTGCCAATTCGCGACGAAAGGCCCCAACTGGCGCCCGCCACGCGGTTCCGGGCCCCTGGACCAGGGCACGCAGCGGAGAGGTGACGACGCCTAGCGTGACCTGCACGCCCAGCATGCCCTCGGAACCGACCATGCCGACCTCAAGTCCGGGGTGGTCCTCGATCTGTGCCACAAGCGAAATGAATCCCTGCGTGGGAAAGTAGACATGGCGCGTTGGAATTCCGCGCTGCGCCAGGATTTCGGTCAGCACCAGTGGAACTTCCTGGCAGATTGCCACGAGGCGGCCAGCGTCGCGCTTGGGCAAGGCTGATATGAGCTCGTTCTTGAAGGCTGGCAAGCGCTCTCCCGGTTCCTGGTCTGTGCGTCGAGACCGCTTCCGGGTGCTACGCGATCGGTAGTCCCGCAGGTACGTCTCGCGCGTTGCGCGACCAGTATGGTGCATGGGCGAATCTCGCACTGTCTGCCGGGATACATAGCTCGCCCTGGTAACAAGGCGGTGCCGCATTCCGCCAATGCGGGTATGTGCCGTGCCGTACAGACGCAACCCGCACCACCGCATAGTCTGGCTCGGTGACGGCGGCTCCCGGTCAATGGCGGGCAGCGCCTTTTCAGAACCCACACTTTCCAAGGAAATGCTCATGATTTTCACCAAAGGCAGTCTCGGTGCGATGGCACTGACGTTGGCGGCCGCCTGCATGCTCGCGATACCGGCAACCGCGGCGCACGCCGCGTCGGCGGCCGACCTCGACCGCAGTTCCCGTGAAGCACTCCAGCTGCTTTACAAGACGAACCCAACCGCGGAAAGCATCGGCAAGCACGCCCACGCGGTGCTGGTGTTTCCGAACATCGTCAAGGCGGGTCTCGTATTCGGCGGCAGTTATGGCGAGGGCGTGCTGATGGAAAACAGCATGGTTGTGGACTATTTCAATTCGGTATCCGGGTCCTGGGGCCTGCAGGCCGGCGCGCAATCCTTCGGCTACGCGGTCTTCCTCATGAACGACGAAGCCGTTGCCTATCTGCACAAATCCAACGGCTGGGAAGTCGGTGTCGGACCCACGGTGGTGGTGGTCAACGAGGGGGTGGCAAAGAATTTGTCCAGCTCCACGCTCAAGGATTCCGCCTATGCCTTTATTTTCGACCAGCAGGGCCTGATGGCAAGCCTGAGCATCGAAGGCACCAAGATTTCGCGCATCAAGCGCTGACGGTAACGCAGGTGCGATCGATGAGACGTCTGGCAGTCGCGGCAAATTTCGGCATGGCGCCGGCACGCGACGGTCCCTGATGAGATCCATGCGCCGCCGGGCGGCTGCTGCGGCTTTGGGGCTTGCCCTCGTCCTGGCCGCGACCGTCCCTGCAATCCGCGTCTACGCCCAGGACGCGGCCAGCGACAACGGTCTCACGGTGGCCCAGGCAGAAAAGCTTGCCGCCAGCCTGCGGCAGGGGATGACGGTTGACGAGGTACAAAAGTTGCTGGGCAAGCCGCAGCAGACCGCGTTGCAAAACGATGGCGGCGCACCGAACCTGCCCTCCAGGGGCACGCTGCAATGGTCCTATTTGTGGAATGGCAGCGCCAATCGCGCGCGTCTGCGCGTGGATTTCACCGCCCTGCCGCTGGAGACGTATCGCGTCAGCAGCTGGCAATGGATCGGCGGATAGCGTCTGCCGGGCGCGGCCGGACATGCGGAAAGTACGGCGTACGGACTAACGCGAGGCCGCAAATTGCGGGCCCGCGCGACTTGTGGGAAAGTTGGGGCCCTCATGGTCTCGAATTCCGCAAGGAGGATGTCAGGATGATGGCAACCCGCCGTATGTTCAGTGCAATGATGCTGCTTGCTGCCGCCCTTGCGGGTCTGTGCGCCAGCGGCGCGGCGCTAGCCGGGGCTTCAGCGGCTGATCTGGACCGCAGTGCCGGCGAAGCCCTGCAGAAACTCTACCGCACCAACCCGACGGCCGCCGACATCTCCAAGCATGCGCGCGCGGTCCTGGTCTTCCCCAACATCATCAAGGCCGGACTCGTGTTCGGGGGCAGCTACGGCGAAGGCGTGCTGATGTCGGGCGGCAAGGTCGAGGACTACTACAACTCCGTTTCCGGTTCCTGGGGACTTCAGGCCGGTGCCCAATCCTACGGCTACGCCGTCTTTCTCATGAGCAAGGACGCCGTCGATTACCTGGACAAGACCAAAGGCTGGGAGATCGGCGTTGGGCCGGCGGTTGTCCTGGTCAACGAAGGCGTCGCCAAGAACCTGTCCACATCCACGCTCAAGGACGCCGCCTACGCCTTCATCTTCGACCAGCAGGGCCTGATGGCAAGCCTGAGTATCGAAGGCACCAAGATCTCGCGCATCAAGCGATAGTCAGGCAAGCCGGAGCAGTTGCCGCAGCGCGCGCACTGCGGCCCGGGGCGCTTCCTGCGGAAAATTGTGTCCGACACCCGGCAGGATCTCGCGCTGGTATGCCCCGGTAAACAGCGCCGCATGCTTGTCGACTTTCTCCGGCGTGCGTATGCCGTCGTCGGCGCCGCAGATATTGATCGTCGGGACCGAGATAGCCGGCTGCCGGGCGAGCTGTTCTTCCATTGCCTCGTAGGCCGGATCCCCGCCCGCGTAGCCATATCGATGCCGGTAGGAGTGCACCACCACATCGACGAAATCGGGATTGTCGAAACTGGCCACGGTCTGCATGAGCTGCACCTCCGTAAACGGCCACGGTGGCGACCACAAGCGCCAGAGCAGCCGCGCCATCTCGCCCCGATGCGCAGCCAGTCCCGCCCGCCCTCGCGGACTGTGAAAGTAATACTGATACCAGAGTCGATGTTCCGCCTCGGGCGCCTCGGGCAGTGCCATGCCGGCGATATCGTGGATGTTGTAGCCGTGTCCGGTGACCAGGCAGCGCACGCGGCTGGGATAGAGAGCGGCCAGGATGCAGGCGGCGCGGCCGCCCCAGTCGTAACCCATCAGGGCTGCCTGGGGCAGCGCAAGCGCATCCATGAGATCGAGCAGGTCCTGGGCCAGCGCAGCCTGCTGGCCCGAACGCATGGTCTGCGCGCTGCGAAAGCGCGTTTGCCCGTAACCCCGCAGGTAGGGTACGAGAACGCGGCAGCCATCATGGGCCAGTTCGGGCGCGACCTCGTCATAGCTGCGCGGACTGTAGGGAAAGCCGTGCAGCAGGATCACGGGCTGGCCGTCGGGCCGGCCGTGCTCCTCGTACGCAATTTCCATCCGCGGCGTGGTTGCGAACCGTATCGCGTGGACGCTGGCTGCCATGTGCCTGTCTCCCGGCCGCCGCGGGACCCGCGCAGCCCGGAGGCAATGCTAACCCCGGCGGCGGGAACATCCCACGAGGGACCTAGAACAGCCGCGTGAAGATCCAGTAGAGGCTGCCGGAGAGCACGATTGCCGCCGGCATCGTCAGCACCCAGGCCATGAGCAGGTTGCGTATCGTGGCCATCTGCAGGCCCGAGCGATTCGCGGCCATGGTGCCGGCCACGCCAGACGACAGCACGTGGGTGGTGGACACCGGCAGGCCGTAGATATCGGCGGCACCTATGGTCAGCATGGCCACGAGTTCTGCCGACGCACCCTGGGCGTAGGTGAGATGGGTTTTGCCGATCTTCTCGCCCACGGTTACGACTATGCGTTTCCAGCCGATCATGGTACCCAGGCCCAGCGCCACCGAAACCGCAACCTTCACCCAAAGGGGTATGAATTTCGTCGCATCGTCGATCTGCTTGCGGAAGGCCTTGAGATTGGCGCGGGTGTCAGCGTCAAAATTGACGGCGCCGCTCTTTTCCAGATGCCGTATTGCTTCGGACACCAGGTACATGTCGTTGCGCACATTGGAAACGACCGACGACGGCACCTTGGACAGCATCCCATACTGGCGCACCTGATCGCCGATGCTGCCGGTCATCACTGTGAGCGCATCGAGCACCGCCGGGGAGTAGTCACGGGTGCGCACGTAATCGGACAGCACGGCCCGTGGGTCGGCCGCACCGGCACCGGGCGCAACGCGGGACAGCGACTGCTGGGTTACCTGCGCAACGGCAGCGAACTGGACGACCTGGTCCGCCGGCATCGCCCGGTTGAGGGCGTAGGCAAGGGGCACGGTACCCACCAGGATCAGCATGATGAGGCCCATGCCCTTCTGGCCGTCATTGGAGCCATGGGCGAAGGAAACGCCCGTTCAGGTCAGGATCAGAAGGCCGCGTATCCACCAGGGCGGCGGCTTGCGCCCGCGCGGTTCGGCGTAGAGCGCGGGGTTGCGCACCACGCTGCGCAGCACAAGCAGGAGCAACGCTGCGCAGCAAAAGCCCACCAGGGGCGACAGCAGCAGCGAATAGCCCACCTTGGTGGCCTGCGCCCAGTCGACGCCGCTGGTGCCGTCGCGCCCGTGCATGAGCGCATTGGCAACGCCAACGCCGATGATGGATCCTATCAGCGTGTGCGACGACGATGCAGGCAGGCCCAGCGCCCAGGTACCCAGGTACCCAGGTTCCAGAGTATGGCGGCAATGAGCAGGGCAAAAACCATGGCAAAGCCCGCGCTCGAGCCCACCTGCAGGATCAGTTCCACCGGCAGCAGCGAAATGATTCCGAACGCCACGGCGCCGCTTGACAGCAGGACACCCAGAAAATTGAAACAGCCCGACCAGATGACTGCCACATTGGGAGGCAGCGAGTGCGTGTAGATGACGGTGGCCACGGCATTGGCCGTGTCATGAAAGCCGTTGACGAATTCAAAGCCCAGCGCGATCAGCAGGGCCACAACCAGCAGCGCAAAACTCAGGTAAGAGGTGGCCTGGGCAGCCGTATCTGTGGAGGCGACATCCCCCATGAGGCCGCGCACCGTGAAGAGCAAGCCGGCGCCCAGCAAGGCGGCAAAGACGATTCCCGTGAGCAGACCGGGACGCGTATCGAGGGCCGGGCGGTTTGCGGCACCGGAGGCCGGCGGCGCATCAATTTCACCGGGGATTGCACTCATGCGCCCTCGTCTTTCCTGATAATGCATTAAGTTACCGCGAGGGACCGATTCTCAATTCGCAATATGACATCCCCGTGTCATGACACCGCAGACCCGGCCGTACAGGGCCGGGCGCCCGGCTGCAGGTTCAGGCAGACGCCGCGCGGCGCCGGGAAAGGTCAATCAGCCACGCGTGCGTACCAAGGTGCTGAACACCCGTGGCGCCGCCCTGGGGCACGCACTGCACAAAATCCCCCTCGGAAGTCATCTGCCACGCCTGGCGCTGGTCGGCCAGCCCGATTTCCAGCACCTCCCAAAGGCGCTCGCGCAAGGCGGGAACGGCGATGGGCGTGGCGGCTTCCACGCGCCGGGACAGGTTGCGGTACATCCAGTCTGCCGAACCGATGAAATAGTCGCCCGCCAGCGGATCGGACGATCCGTTGGCAAAGTAGAAAACACGCGCGTGCTCCAGGAAGCGGCCGATGATCGATCGCACGCGGATGTTTTCCGTCCAGCCGGGTACGCCCGGCCGCAGGCAGCAAAAGCCGCGGACGATGAGGTCGATGGATACGCCAGCCTGCGAGGCGGCAACCAGCGCGCGGCACAGGGCGACATCTTCCAGCTGATTCATCTTGGCCACGATGCGTGCCGGCCGCCCTGCCTGCTGGTTGCGGATCTCGCGTGCGATCAACTCGGCAAACCGGTCGCGCATCGTCATGGGCGCCACCAGCAGCTTGCGGAACGACGGCGTGCGGGCGGCACCGGTCAGGTAATGGAAGAGGTTGACGGCGTCGGCCGTGATCTGCGGATCGCAGGTGAAAAGGCCGAAGTCCGAATACAGGCGCGCGGTCTTTATATGGTAGTTGCCCGTTCCGATATGCGCGTAGCTGCGCAGGCCGCCGGCCTCCTTGCGTACTACCAGCGCCAGTTTGGTGTGGACCTTGAGCCCCAGGACCCCGTACACCACATGCGCACCGACCTTCTCGAGCTCCCGCGCCCAGTGCAGATTGCGCTCCTCGTCGAAGCGCGCCTTGACCTCGATCACGCAGGCTACCTGCTTGCCCGATTCGGCGGCGCGGATCAGCGAGCGCACGAAAGGCGTGTCATCACCCACGCGGTACACCGTCATCTTGATCGCCAGCGTTGCAGGGTCGTCGGCCGCGCGTTCGATAAACCGCTCGACGCTCTGGTCGAAGCTCTCGTAGGGATGATGGACCAGCAGGTCGCCGGTGCGGATCACGGCAAAGACGTCGGCGTCCTCGTTGGGCAGGCGCAGCGGCGCAAGAGGGCTGAAGGGCGGATCCCGCAGCGGGGGCAGATCCAGCGCCGCGATCTGGAACAGGCCGGTGTAATCGAGCAGGCCCGGCGGGTTGTAGATATCGGCCTCGGTCAGGGCAAAACGCTCCATCAGCGATCGGCGCAATTGCGGGTCGGGATTGGCGGAGAAGTCCACGCGCACCACCGGCTGGAAACGGCGCTCGCGCACCGCATCGGTCACGGCCTCGGCGACGGTCTCGCCCTTTTCCTCTTCCAGCGCGACTTCGGCGTCCCGCAGGATGCGAAACAGCGTATCGCCAATGACCTCCATGCCGGGAAACAGCTTGGCAGCGTTATGCCGAATCAGGTCATGCAGGCCGAGGAAGCAGTATTTGCCGCCTTCCTGCGGACTGAGCGCCACCCATTGCGGCAGGACCGTCGGGATCTTCACCCGTACCGAGAGCACCTCGCCGCTCGCAGGATTGCGCAGCACGAATCCCAGATTCGTCGAAAGGTTGGAGATGAAGGGAAAGGGATGGGCGGGGTCCAGGCCCAGCGGGGTGAGCGCGGGCGACACGTTGGCGTCGAAGTACAGGGCGGCTTCTTCGCGCTGCGCGTCGCTGAGCGCGTCCCAGCCGGCCAGCATTACCCCCTCGCGCTGCAATGCCGGCACGAGCACACCGGTAAAGCATTCGGCCTGCTGGCGCTGCATTTCTATCACGAGGTGGCGGATCCGGATCAACTGCGCGTGCGCGTCGTCGGGCCGCGCGTGCGGGTCGCCCTCCTCGTCGCCCCTGTCACCGGCACGCAGCGTGCCGACACGCTTCATGGTGAATTCGTCGAGGTTGGCGCTGAAGATCGCCAGGAACTTGATCCGCTCAAGAAGCGGCGTTCGCTCGTCAAGGGCTTCGTGCAATACCCGCCGGTTGAACGCGAGCCAGCCCACATCGCGGTCGACCCAGGCGTGGCGCAGCAGGGACTTGACCGGTGGCAGTGGCGGTGCAGCAACTTCCGCAGCCGTCACGGCTTCCAGAGCATTGGCGCGTTTTCTCAAGGGAGACATCCATGGGGATCGGTCAATGGGACCTAGTGCCATCGTCATGCTACCCGCCCGTGACATTTCTTACGACCAGGGGCATTCCGATCAATCCGGGGCCGCGTGCGTGGCGCTGCGCCCGGACACGGCGCAGGCCCAATGGGACAATTGCGGACCGCGCTCTGAAAGCCGCCCCATGTCCCGTCCGACTTTTTTCCCATTTGGCGCCAGCCTGCTGCTCGTGGCGCTGGCCAGCAGCCTGTGCAGCGCATCGGCCGCGCCGCCTGCCGAAGCCTGCACCGGCATCCGCCACGAAATCATCACGGTAAAGGTAAAGGCCAGTCGGGAAGATTGGACCTCGGCCGAACTCAGGATCCGGCCCAACGACGTCATCCTGGTGTACGCGGGCGGTCGCCTGACCATCGGCGGGGATGCCGGTCGCACCGTCAGCGCGAAGGGCCTGGCCGATGGCTTGGGCGCGCTGGAAATGAAGGTAGGCACGGGAACCGTCGTGCCGGCCGGCACGCGCTGGTTCGGGTCATTTCGCGACTACGGCACCCTCAAATTCCGGATTGCAGCCGGCCAGCGGGCGGAGCTTGCCGGCAGCTACAAGGTCAATCTGGTGGTGATCGCGGCCGAGTCGTTCCCGGATACGGTCAGGCTCGACGACGAGTGACGGGCGGCCTGCTGCAGGCCCGCCTGTCACGATCGCCTGCTACCGCCTGCGGATGAGCGTGCTCTTGCCGAACAGCGACTCGATCAATTCCACCGCGATGGTTGCGGTCTGGTTGCGCACGTCGAGCGCCGGATTGAGTTCCATGATGTCCACCGAACCCAGGCAAGCGGTATCGGCCACCATCTCCATGCACAGTTGTGCCTCGCGGTACGTGGGGCCACCACGCACCGCGGTCGCCACGCCCGGCGCAGACTCGGGGTCGAGAAAATCGACATCGAAACTCACATGCAGGTGCGTATCGCGATCCAGGCCATCGAGAACCATTTCCATCGCGCGGCGCATGCCCATTTCATCGATGCCACGCATGTCGACGACGCGCATTCCCATGGCGTGGACCAGGTGGCGTTCACCGTCGTCAACGCTGCGTATGCCAACCTGGCGCAGCCACGAGGCCTCGATGGCCGGAACCGTGCCGCCGATTTGCGTCAGTTCAGGCGGACCGTTGCCGCAGAGGCAGGCAACCGGCATGCCATGCAGATTGCCGCTGGGCGTCATTTCGTTCGTATTGACGTCGGTATGGGCGTCGAACCAGATGATGCGCAGCTTGCGGCCCTGCTCCCTGCAGTGACGCGCCACGGCGCTCACCGACCCGATCGCCAGGCTGTGGTCGCCACCCAGCACGATGGGCACACGGCCGGCCTGCAGCTGCGCATACACCGCGTCGTGGACGCTGTTGTTCCATTGCGCCACTTCCGCCAGATGCCGGTAGCCGTTCACGGGTGGCAACTGGGGATTGCGCGGACCCTGAAGATTGCCCGTATCGAGGACATCCAGATCGCGGCCGCGCAATGCCCCTTCCACGCCGGCAACCCGCAACGCCTCGGGCCCCATCGAGGCGCCCCGATCGCTGGCCCCGATGTCCGTCGGCACACCGATGAGGGCAACGTTCTTGCGTGCAGGTTCGCGCATGGTCAGGGTCCGGGCGGAAAAACCGACTATACGAGAGGCACGGCGCTAGCGGGGAAATGGTGCCCTTGGCGCATTCTGCCTCCTAGTCGCTGATCACGCGCTCAATCCGCCGGTCCGGCACCAGCCAGATGCAGGCCACCACGACGTACAGGCACAGGGAAATCCAGGGTTCCCGGAACGCCACGGCGATAGCGGCGGCGTAGCACAGTATCGAAACCTTGCCTTTGATGTCGTTGCCCACCGCGGTTGCCAGCGTCGATTTGCGGCCGTGCAGCCGGATGACCGTGCCCTGCAGTATGGTGAAAGCGATTGCCGACATGAACAGCAGTATTCCGTAGACCACCGTAGGCCAGGTCGCGAAGCGGTGTTCGGCCATCCAGGCGGTGGCAAACGGCACCAGCGAGAGCCAGAACAGCAGGTGCATATTGGCCCACAGCATGGCGCCATTTACCTTCTGCACGGTGTGCAGCATGTGGTGGTGGTTGTTCCAGTAGATGGCGACGAAGACAAAGCTGAGCAGGTAGCTGAAGAAGGTGGGCGCGAGCGCCAGCAGGCTGTCAAGATCCGTGCCTTCCGGAACCTTGAACTCCAGCACGATGATCGTGATGATCACCGCGATCACCCCATCGCTAAAGGCTTCCAGCCTTGACTTGCCCATTCGGCGCCGCTCCGGTCAACGAGACGGCGCAGTCTATCGCAGGGCGGCGCACCGGGGCCGCCGGCCACCCCATAGAATCGGGTACTCCGATCCTCGGCAAAGGCGGCAATGGTGCGTGACAGCCCTTATGTGATCAAGGTCACCGACGACCCGGGAGAATTCGATGCGGATGACTGGGATGCGTTGGTGGCGGCCGATCCGCACGGCAATCCCTTTGTCCGGCATGCTTTCCTCGCAGCACTGCAAAGCAGCGGCGCCGCCACGGCGCAGACCGGCTGGTACGCCCAGTTCCTGAGCCTGTGGCGCGACGGGCGCCTGTGCGCGGCGATTCCGCTATATGCCAAGGCGCATTCCTACGGCGAATACGTCTTCGACTGGGCCTGGGCCGACGCCCAGGAGCGCATGGGCCGCCCCTATTTTCCCAAGTGGCTGGTCGCGGTTCCGTTCACGCCGGTGGCCGGTACGCGCATTCTGGCCGCCGACGAAGGCGCCCGCGCATCGGCCGTGAGCGCGCTCCTGTCCCTGGTCCGCGCACAGGAACTGTCGTCGCTGCACGTGCTGTTCGCGCCACCGGCGCAGATCGCCGCGCTGGAGCGGGCCGGCATGCTGGTGCGCAAGACCGTACAGTTTCACTGGACCAACCGGCAATACGGGGACTTCGCCGACTTCCTCGAGGCCCTTACCCAGCCCAAGCGCAAGAAGATACGCGCGGAACGCCGCAAGGTGCAGGACGCCGGCGTAACCCTGGAGCGACGCGTGGGCGCGGACATCACCGCCGCCGACTGGGAATTCTTTGTCCGCTGCTACGACAACACCTATGCCCAGCACGGCGGGCCTCCCTACCTGAACCTGGCGTTCTTCCAGACCGTTGCGCAGCGCATGCCGGAGGATTTGATGCTCGTCATCGCGTGGCGCGACGGCCGGCGCGTTGCCAGCGCGCTGGGGGTGTTCGACCGTCGGCGCTCGGTCCTTTACGGCCGCTACTGGGGCGCCCTGGAGCCGATCGACTGCCTGCATTTCGAGTGCTGTTATTACCAGATGATAGATTTCGCCATCGAACAGGGGCTGCAGGTCTTCGAAGGCGGCGCCCAGGGGGCGCACAAGCTGGCCCGCGGCCTCGATCCGGTGGAAACGCTGTCGGCGCACTGGCTTCGCGAGCCGGCCATGCACAACGCCGTGGCGCGGTTCGTCGAAAGGGAGCGCGAGGCCATCGCCGGCAGCATCGACGAACTCAACGAGCACCGCGCCCTTCGCGGCCCCGCCCTGCCCGCCGAATCTGGCATCCCGGATTGATCCGGGCGATCGTCGGTCGGTGCGGTAACCTTGCGGGTTGATCATCACCCGCCGCAATTGCGTTGGGGCCACCATGCGGCCGTCATGGTGCCGGGGGCGTACGCGCTGCGGACAAAGACGAAGGACCATTGCGTGCGAATTGCAGTCGTTGGCGCCGGCATTTCCGGACTGGCAAGCGCGCGCCTGCTCGAACAGCAGGGGCATGCCGTCACGCTTTTTGAGGCCGGCAATTATTTGGGCGGGCACACCTGCACGGTCGATGTGACGCTCGAAGGGCGCACCGCACCGGTTGACACGGGCTTCCTGGTCTACAACGACCGGACCTATCCCCTGCTCATTGCCCTTTTTGCGCAACTCGGCGTTGCCAGCACCGCCAGCGAAATGTCGTTCTCGGTGCGGGCCGATGAGCATGGTATCGAATGGTCGGGCACCGACCTCGCGGCGCTTTTTGCGCAACCCGGCAACGCCCTGCGGCCGGCTTTCTGGCGCATGCTCGCCGACATCCTGCGCTTCAATCGCGAAACCACACGCCTGCTCGAGCGCGAGGACGCCGGCGTGGCGGCGGCCGGCGCTACCGCGCTCACGGTGGGCCGGTATCTGGCCAGCGAGCGCTATTCGGCGCCTTTTCGCGACTGGTACCTGATTCCGATGGCTGCTGCCATCTGGTCATCGCCGCGCCTGTCCGTGCAGGACTTTCCCCTGCTGAGTTTTGTCCGCTTCTGCCGCAACCACGGCCTGCTGCAGATCCTGAATCGGCCGCAGTGGCGCACGGTGACCGGTGGTGGCCGCACCTACGTGGCAAAGATCGCCGCGCAACTGCGCGATGTGCGGGTGAATACCCCCGTGCTGTCGGTCCGCCGCGGCCCAGCGGGCCCGGTCGCCGTGACAACCCGGCAAGGCGAAGCGCACTACGACGCCGTGGTGTTCGCCTGCCACAGCGACCAGGCCTTGCGCCTGCTAGCCGACCCGGCTGCGGAGGAATCGCGCGTGCTCGGCGCCGTGCGCTACCAGCCCAACGACGTATGGCTGCACACCGACGAACGCCTGCTGCCACGCGCGCGGCGTGCCTGGTCGGCGTGGAACTATCTATCGGCCCCGGATCCCGACGGCCATCGGCCGGTCGCCGTGAGCTATCTCATCAACAAGCTGCAGCCCCTGCCGTTCAACACGCCCGTCGTCGTGTCGCTCAACCCCCCCTTCGAGCCGCGCCCGGAGCGCGTACTGCGCAGGTTGGTCGCCTGGCATCCTCTGCTCGATTCGGCCGCCGTGCAGGCGCAATCGGAAGTGGCCGCACTTCAGGGCACGCGCAATACCTGGTTTGCCGGGGCCTGGCTGGGATACGGGTTCCACGAAGACGGGCTGCGATCGGCGCACGCCGTGGTGGACCTCATAGCCCGTGCCGTCCATGCCTGAAGCGCTGGGCATCGTTCAGGGCGAGGTTGGCCATGTGCGCCACCGGCCCACCCGGCACGCCTTTCGGTACGGGGCGTTTTGCCTGCGGATACCGCTGTCCGCAATCGACATGCTGGAAGCGTGTGGAATCGCCCACAACCGTGGCGGCCTGCTTGCCTTTCGCGACAGTGACCACGGGGCGCGCGACGGCACGCCCCTGCTGCCATGGATCCGCCGCTTGCTGCAAGCCGAGGCAATTGACGCAGACGGCGAAATCGTCCTGCATGCCTTTCCGCGCATGCTGGGGTATGTCTTCAACCCCGTTTCCTTCTGGGTCTGCCACGACCGCCAGGGCGGCGTGCGGGCCGTTCTGTGCGAGGTGAGCAACACCTTTGGCGAACACCACAATTACCTGCTCGCCAACGCCGATGGCAGCCGGCTCCGCTCAGGCCAGACGCTGCACGCAAGCAAGCACTTTCATGTTTCGCCCTTCTGTGAAGTCAAGGGCCGCTATACATTCCGCTTCCATTTCGGCGCCGGGCGCTGGCTCGCGCGGGTGGATTATTTTGACGTTGCGGACCAGACCCGGGCGCTGCTGGAGACGCGCATCTCCGGCGTAATCAGCGTCCTGGATCGCGATGCAGCGCACGCCCTGCTCTGGCGCTACCGGTTCTTCACGCTGGGGGTTATCGCACGAATCCATTGGCAGGCCCTGCAATTGTGGGGCAAGGGCGTGCATTTTTTTCGCAAGCCCGCGCCGCCCGCGCAAGGCCTCACCCGCAACGGCGCGCCGTAGCGCGGGCGGCCGCACGCCGACTCCGCTGCTGCACCACGCTGGATTAGTGAAGTTTGACCCGGGGGCTGGTCTTGCTGCGCAGCCAGTGCCCTATCGTGTCGAGCGCCATCCCGCGGAAGCCGTGCAGGGCCAGCACGTGCATGCGATACAAGGATGCGTACATCACCCGTGCGACCAAGCCTTCGATCAGCAGGTTGCCGCCGATCAGGCCGCCCATCAGGCTGCCGACCGCGCTAAAGTGGCCGAGTGACACCAGCGAACCGAAATCCTGGAACGCGAACTCGGGCAAGTCATGACCGGTCAGGCGACGGCGTAGCGCCCTGGCAAGGAACTTTGCCTGCTGGTGTGCAGCCTGCGCCCGCGGCGGCACCGTCGCGCCGGTGGCCGCCCAATGGCAACTGGCGCAATCGCCAAAGGCGAAGATATCCGGATCCGATTCGGTCTGCAGCGTCTGGCGCACCAGCAACTGGCCGTTGCGGTTGACGGCAAGGCCGTCCAGGCCCGCCAGCACCCGCGGCGCGGTGATGCCGGCCGCCCATACCGTGATATCGCTGGGGATCGTCCTGCCGCTGGCGGTCCGCACGCTGTCGGCTGTTACCTCGACGACACGTTCCTGCGTGAGCACATCGATATCGAGCTTGCCCAGCAGTACGGCGATGCCGCTGGAAACGCGCTCCGGCAGTGCCGGCAGGATACGGGGGCCGGCCTCGACCACGTGGATGCGGATATCGTGGCGCGGGTCCAGGTGGTGCAGGCCGTAGGCGCTCAGCACGTGTGCCGTATTGCGAAGTTCAGCGGAAAGTTCCACTCCGGTCGCGCCGGCACCGATGATGGCCACGGATACCGTCGGGCGCTGCTGCGGGTCCCGGACCGGGGCGGCGCCCGGTGCCCGGCCCGATTCGGCGCGCATGCAGGCGGATATGAGGCGCCGCCGGAATCGGTCCGCCTGCGCAGCGGTATCGAGCGCCAGCGCGTGCTCTGCGGTACCAGGAACGCCAAAGAAGTTGGTGACGCTGCCGATAGCCAGCACCAGCGTGTCGTAGGCGATGGTGCGTTCGGGCAGCACTTCGATGCCGTCGTCCGCGACGACGGCGCCGACCCGGATGCTGCGCGCGCCGCGGTCCAGGCCCAGCAGTTCCCCCTGCTGGAATTCAAAGTCGTGCCAGAGCGCCTGGGCGGCGTAGGCAAGCTGGTGCGTATTGGGATCCATGCTGCCCGCGGCCACTTCGTGCAGCAGCGGCTTCCAGATGTGGGTGGCGTACTGGTCCACGAGGATGACCTGCGCCATACGGGCACCGCGCCGCGCACCCAGCCGGTCGCCCAGGGCGGTGGCCAGTTCCAGCCCGCCGGCGCCGCCGCCCACCACCACTATCGTGTGCAACCTGCCGCCAGCCGCGCCTTGCTCCATGCAACCTCCAACCTAATGCAGCTTGCCAGCCGTCATTTTCGCATCCGGCAAATGGCCTCGGACTATTAACCACCTAAATTCAGCGGTCAAAGGAGCGTGGCTCCGCCTGCTTTTTTATGGGGCGGGATCTGCACCCGCCGAGGGCGCAACGGCCGGCAGCAGGGGCGCAAGTTCCAGCAACGAACCCACCTCGGCATCGGGCGCCCCCGGCAGGCGGTCGGGCACCTGCGCACGACGATTGCACCATGCCACCCGCATGCCGAAGGCCGATGCGCCATGGGCATCCCAGGCATTGGAAGACACAAAGCAGATCTGGCCCGCGCGCAGGGCCAGCCGTGTACCCGCAATGTCGTAGACGCGGGGATCCGGCTTGAAAGCGCCCACGTCCTCCACCGAATACACGGCATCGAAGAGACCGGATATGCCGGCGTTCTGGAGCAGAGCATCAAGCATCGATGGCGTGCCATTGGACAGGACGGCCGTGCGATAGCCGGCAGCGCGCAATTGGCGCAGGACTTGCGGCACCTCGGGGAACACGTCCAGCGCATTGAACGCGGCCAGCAAGTCCGCTTCAAGCGCCGGATCCAGGCCAAGCGCCTGCAGGGCGTGGCCAAGAGCATCCCGGGTCACTACGGCAAAGTCCGCGTGCCGGGCCTGGACCGTGCGCAACCAGGTGTATTGCAGCTGCTTGTCGCGCCACAGGGCCGCAAGCGCGGCAGCCGAGTCACCCAGCCGGGATCGCAACCGCATCGATGCGGAAGCGACGTCGAACAGGGTGCCGTAGGCATCGAAAACGCAGGCGCGCACACCAGCGAACCGGGGATGCGAACCCGAAGCTCCTGCACTATCCGCCATATGAATTCCCCTTGGCGACACGCCGGCAATGGCAGCGCGCCGCGTCTGTGCACCGGCGCACCGACAGGTCCGCTCGGTGTATGGAAAATGCGTTTGCCGACGATCGTGCCGCACACCGATCGGACCTTCGGCGCATTGTCTGCCGCAAACACCTCCAGGACCCCATTATGCAAAGTCTTTCCAACCCATCCACCATACCCCTGCGGCGCCGTTCCAGGTCAATACTGTCCAGCCGGGCGGTACGCTCGCTGCTGGCACTGTCGCTGGCCGGCGTAGCGGTGCTCGCCTCCGCTGCACCCTCGGCGCCGACATCGGGCGCCGCGCGCGTGGAAAAGCGCATCGGCGACATGCACGCCAAACTGCACATCGGCACGGCCCAGGAGTCGCAGTGGCTCACTGTGGCACAGACCATGCGCGACAATCAACTGGCGCTGGAACCGCTGTTGGCCGAGCGCGAGAAGAATGCCCCCACCGCGAGCGCGCTGCAGGACCTCGATTCCTTCGCCGCGGTGTCGGAAGCGCATGCGGGCGGGATTCGCCGCTTCATCGCGGCCTTCGAACCCCTGTACACGGCGATGTCCGCGGAGCAGAAAAAGGACGCGGACGCGCTGTTTCGCGGCGGTCCCGGCAAGATGGCAGCGTCCAAATGAGCGCAAACGCGCTCTCGCCCCAAAGGCGTTCAACAGCTGCGTGTGCCGCAGGCGTCGCGGCCGTGGTCTACGGTGCAGCCCTGGCCCTGCTCGCTGGTGCCATTGCGCTGCCCATTGCGCGGGCCGCCGGCGGCGAACCGGACGGTCCGCGCAACGAACGGCAACATGGCGAGCGTGACGGAGGCCGGCCTGGGGCCGACCGGCGCGCGCACGACAACCGGCAGCGCGAAGAACGCCAGCGCTACGAGCAGCAGCACTACTGGCAGTACCAGCACCCGGTGTACGTGCCGCCGCCTGTCTATTACTACCCGCCGCAGGCATCGCCGGGGATCAATCTTATCCTGCCGCTGGAACTGCGCTCCCGCTAGCCCGGGACGGCGCGCGGGCAGTTGCACATGCCTGCGCAAGCAGCAATAACAAGAAGGCACCAGCATGAATTTCACCCTGACGCTCGCCCCGGTCATTGCGCTGATCTGCGGTATCCTGATCCTGGTCGTGCCCCGCATGCTCAACTACATCGTAGCGATCTACCTTATCGTCGTAGGATTGCTCGGCCTCACGGGCAGCGGCTCGCTGCACCTGCACTGAGCATTGCCCTGCGCCCCGCCTCCAGCATCAACCGCCCACCAGGCTGAATTCGATCACAACATCATCCTGGACGGCGATGAGGCCCCCCAGCGCCGAATACGGGCGCACGCCGAATTCGCTTTGCCGCAGCACGAATGCGCCGACGGCGCGGATCTGCCCGGGCAGGCCATCGACCGTGAGCGGCAGGGTCATCAGCCGCCTTTGCCCATGCAACTCGATTTCCACGCTGGCAGAAAAATGCTCTCCCTCGCCCGCGACGCCCACCGAATGCAGGCGGATAAACGGATACAGGTCCGCCTGCAGGTTGTCCGGCCCGAGCATGTGGGCGCGCGTATTGGCAATGTCGCCCGGCGTGAGCTCCGCGGCAAATGGCGCACCGAGGCGCGCGCGCATCTGCGGATCGTCGAGCGCGAGTCGATCAAGGGGGAACTCCAGGTCAAATTGCGCGCCGGAAGTCCCGCCCGACGGCAAAAAGAAATATCCCGTGAATTCGGGTGCCGTCAGCACGTGGTTATGGCCAAGCCCCGGTGCGCGCCCACCCCGGAACACCAGTATGCGAATCGATGAGCGCTGCGGATCCAGCCGCAGTGCCGTGCCACCGGCGGCCGCCAGCGCAGCATAGCGCTGCGACCATTCCTGGCCCGCACTATGGTCCTTGGCCACCGTGGCCGGCTCGCGCGGCGGTAACGTCGCGCACGAACCCAGCAACACGACGCCCAGCAAGGCAGCGATCCGGCGCCACGGGACGGTGTTCACGGCGCGCGCCCCGCCGGGCGATACAAGGCCGGATCCGGCGCGCAGCGTATCTTGCCGCCCAGGCGCGCGCTCCAGGTCATCACGCCGGGCCAGGCACCGGCAAGCAGCATGATGGCGCGCGCGCCAGCCGGTCGCATGGCCAGTTGCGCGATGAGGGCCGCCAGGCGCAGACGCAGCGCAAACTGGGCGCGCCACCGGGCCGCATATTGCCGCGCAACGCCGGCCTGCCACGCCACGTCCGACCGTTGGTCCGCCGTGCAGCCGCCCAGCAACAGTTCGCACAGCAGCCCCGCCGATTGCAAGGCCATGCTGATGCCCTCGCCCAGTATCGGGTGTGCTTCCCCGGCCGCGTTGCCGATGCGCAGCAGCCGGTCGTTGGCACGTACCCGCACGCCCGGGTCGATGGGACCACTTGCCAGCCAAGCGCCATCGCGCTGCGCGCCGGCAAGGGCCCGGTCCACGCCGCCGCATTGGCGCCGCAGCCAGTCTTCCACCACTTCGCCGGCGCGCCGTCCCGGCGCTTTGGCGCGCAGGGCATCGAGCCGGTCACGCCGCACGCAGCACGCCACCGTCAGCACGCCACCCTCGGCCACGACCATCCCGCCATAGCCGCCATCGAGGGCCAGCACCGGCAGGTAGCCGGGGGCCAGCACTGCACCTCGAAAGTTGGCCTTGAAGGCGAAAAGATCGGCCCCGCTGCGCGCAAGGCGCCGCCGGGCGCGTCCAGATGGCAAGGCTTCCCAGGAGCCATGGGCCGCAATCGCCACGCGGGCCTGCAGGGATGGCGGACCGTCGGCGGCGCGCACGGTCACCTGCCAGTTGCCGGGACCGCCGGTAATGGCGGTGACCGTGCAGGGTTGGATCAGGGCAGCGCCGGCCCGGCGAGCGGCCTCGACGAGCAGCACATCGAGCGTTTCCCGGCCCAGCGCACGTCCCCATGGGTAACGCGTACCCGCCGCCGGCATGGCTGCAAGGGCAGTGGTGTTGCCCCGCATCAGGGCGACACTGTGCAATTCGGGCCCGGCATCGTGCGCGATGACGGCGCCCAGGCCCAGGCCATCGAGCAAGGGGAGGTTGCTTGCGGCAATGCATTCCCCACAAACCTTGCGCCGGGGGAAGCGCTGCTTCTCCAGCAGGGCCACCGACCAGCCGGCACGGGCGAGCAAAATTGCGGCGGCCGAACCGGCCGGACCCGCACCGACGATCACGGCGTCATAGACGTCACCGGCTTCGCGTGCCGTCATGATGGCACCGGCCCCACGCGTACCGCCAGGAAGACGTGACTGAACATGCCGGCCGGATATTCCCGGACCCGCCAGGCTGGGTCCTGCCCCCAGATCGCTCCGATCTCCGCACCGTGAAAGCCCGCCTGTACACTGAGGACGGCATCCTCCCGGGTGACCGCGTTGGCGCCCAGCAGCCCCACAAAGTGGCTTGCTATCCAGGCCAGACGGGCGCGGCGCGGTTCCACCGCGACGAACCGCTCGCAGCGCCGCGCAATCGCGCGCAGCAGGCCAGCCAGCGGTTCCGCAGTGAAATGGTGGAGGAAGAGATTGGCGACGATGAGGTCCCACGGTCCGTCTGCGCCGCCGGGTCCGTCCGCGGCGACAGCCCACGTGTGGATGTCGGCAGCCTGCATCCGGGCGGTCCACCCCAGCCGGGCGTAGGCCGCCACGGTGTCGGGCGCCAGCAGTTGCTGGCGGTCCAGCAGTGTCAGTGTCACGGGCGGCAGTCTCGCGGCCAGGTCGCGCGCCAGGCCCAATAACAGGGTTCCGTCGCCGGCACCGATTTCAAGAATGCGCAACGGTCCCGGGCCCGGACCGCCGCGCAGGCTGTCCTGCAAGGCGCGCCGCAAAATGGCTCGCGTGCGCATGACCCGATGGATGCGCCGCAGATCGCGGCGCGAACGCTGTGCCGCAGGGTCTTCGGCAGCGAGGCCGTCGAGCGTTTCGGCCAGCACGACGCGCGTGGCAATCATTGCACCTCGAGCAGCGCGCCGTGGCAGCTGAATCCTGCACCGAAGGACGAGAGCCACCACCAGCCGCCGGGCGCCGGGTCGGCCAGGGCGGCGTCAAGCACGAAAAATACAAAGGCGCTCGAGAGGTTGCCGTATTCGCGCAGCATCTCCGAGCTGTAGCGCAGATGGCTGGCATCGATGCCGAATTTTGCTTCGACGGCGCGCAGCACGTCGCGGCCGCCGGCGTGCAGTATCCATGCGCTGATATCGGCCATACGCAGGCCGCCGCGTTCCAGCACCGCGTTCATGACCTGATAGGCGTGCCCGGCCGCGAGCCCGGGCACGGCGCGGGTGAGAATATTGCGCAGCATGCCCCCGCGGTGCTCGAAACGCAGCGCGTCGCGCGCGCCCGGCTCGGTGATCGATGCGCTGTCGATCCAGCGCACGCGGCGACCTTCGGCCGGGGGCCGCAGAGACAGCACCGCGGCGCCGGCGCCATCGCCAAACAGGCAGGCGCTGATGATCACGCCGGGATCATTATCCAGGTACATCGCGGCACTGCTAACTTCCACGCAAACCGAAAGCACATGCTCCCCAGCCCCCGACGCCAACAGCGCCCGGCACATCTGGAGATTGGGAATCGCGGCCGCGCAACCCTGCCCGACCAGGTCGAATGCAGCGATATCCGGGCGCAGTCCCAGCCGTTCGAGAACGTGACCGGAAAGGCCCGGACAAAGGTAACCGGTGCAGGTACTGACCACCACCGCATCGATCTGCGCTGCAGTCACGCCGGACTTGCGCAGCGCGCGTTGTGCTGCCTGGGCAGCCAGCACCGGAGCGTGCGTGGCAAAGCGCGCGGCCAGGGTATCGGGATCGATCGCGAAGACTTCCGCCAGCGTATCGATCGCCAGCCGGCGCGCGTCGATTCCGTTGTCGCGCTGCAGGACCGTGCGCGCCACTAGGTGGCCGCGCGCATCCAGGCGACCGAACCAGTCGGATTTCTGGAAGGCCTCGAGGCACTGCGCCTTCGTGTAGCGCGCCGGCGGCGTGGCGGTGCCGATTCCGCGAAAGTGCATGGTTCACGCCTCAGGGAAGGTAGCCGGCATTGTGCGCTAACTTGCACGATCTGCCATGCGCAATGCAACTCTCCCTTACGCCATCGTGGGTAGTCTAGTCATGGCCCTCCGGCAGCAGTGATAAATCACCGCCCCTTGCAACGCCCGGGCGTCATCGAGCCGATACGGACCCTTGTTCCGGTTCAGGCGGTCAACGCGGGAGCCGTATCAACGGCCACGTGGACAGTGAAGTGAAAGGTGCTGCCCTTGCCCACTTCGCTCTCGACCCAGATGCGACCGCCCATCACGTCGACCAGGCGGCGGCAGATTGCCAGACCCAGCCCGGTTCCGCCAAAGCGACGGGCAATGGAGCTGTCTTCCTGGGCGAAGGCATCGAATATCTGCTCGCATTTGTCGGCCGGTATGCCGATGCCGGTATCGCTTACCGCCACATGGAGCATGGCGCCAGGGGCTGTCGTGCGGTCCTCGCCGACGCGCACCCGCACCCGCACCTCGCCGTGCTCGGTGAATTTCAAGCCGTTGCTCACCAGGTTGAGCAGGATCTGGCGCAGCCGCCCCGGATCGCCGCGCAATTGCAACGGCGACGCGGGGTCGATATCGCTGACGAGGGCAATTCCCTTTTCCTGTGCGCGTGGCGCGATCGTCTTGATGGTATCGCCCACCAGGCGTTCGAGCTGGAATGGGATGGATTCTATGATCAGCTTGCCGGCCTCGATCTTGGAAAAATCGAGGATGTCGTTGATGATCTTGAGCAGCGCAACCGCCGATGAATGCACCGTACCGATGTTCTCGCGCAGCTCATCATCCAGATCGGAATCCAGAGCCAGGTCGGTCAAGCCGATGATGCCGTTCATGGGGGTGCGGATCTCGTGGCTCATGTTGGCCAGGAATTCGCTCTTGGCACGGCTGGCCGCTTCGGCCGCGAGCTTGGCCTGCATGACCTCGCGTTCCCACCGGCTGCGGTCCGTTATGTCCATGAGCGTGCCGACCAGTCCGCTGATGCTGCCGTCGGGGCGGCTCAGCGCAGCCTTGCCATTTATCAGGACGAAGCGGCCGCGGCCGATCTGCACTTCCATTTCATGGGAATCCTTGCCACCCATTTGCAGGATGGAACGGTCGCCGCGCTCGCCTTTCTTGGCGCTTTCAAGGTCGAGCAGATCGTAAGCCGTGCGGCCGATGAAATCCTCGCGCCGGATCCCGAACAGATCCTCGAATGCCTTGTTGAATCCCAGGTAACGGCCGCTGCGGTCCTTGAAATAAACCGGAATGGGGATCGACTCAACCAGTTCGCGGCTGAAGTGAAGCTGGCTGTCGAGCTCCGCCTCGGCCTTGATGCGCGCCGTGATGTCCGTGCGGATCGCGATGTATTCCTGCGGCCGGCCGGCGTCGTTGAGCAGCGGCACGATGGTGGCCTGCACCCAGTAATTGGAGCCGTCCTTGCTCAGGTTGCAGATCTGGCCCCGCCATACGGCGCCCGAGCTGATGGTGCGCCACAGGTCGGTGAAGAATCCGGGGTCGTGGGTTCCCGAGTTGATGAGGCGGTGGTTCTGCCCCATCAGTTCCTCGCGCGAATAGCCGCTGATCTGGCAGAAGCGGTCATTGGCATAGGTGATCGTTCCGTGCACGTCGGTGATGCTGACGATGGCGTGCTGGTCCAGTGCGAATTTCTGGTGTTCCAGGCTGGCAATGAGGCTGCGCATCTTCTCGCGGCTCTCGACCCGCTCGCGCACGAGGTCGGACATCAACTGCGAAAGTCTTTCCAGGCTGACGTCGGACTCCGCGATCTCGTCCAGACCGGTTTCCTTGAGCAGCCGGTTGGCCGTCTGGCGCAGGGAGTCGATGGCCAGCAGGCGGGTGGCGAGTTCGGAGCGCAGGCGGTCGTTGGCGCCGACCAGATCGACGGAACTGAGCTCGAGGCTGCGCGTGCTCAAATTGAGGTCGCGGTCGCTCTGCTCATAGGCTGCGTCTACCCGTTCGAGGAACTCCCCCAGGTGCTCGAGGGCGAAGGCCGTGCGCTCCGCCGTGCCCGGCGCCCTGGCCATGGCAGCCAGGTCCGCGCGCAGCGCATCGAGCTCGTCCTGGGAACCGATCCCCAGGGAGCGCTTGAGCTGACGTGCGAGGAGCCGGTGCCGTGCCATCAAGCCTCGGTGAGATAACTGATGGTCATTGTCTGGTTATGCAGCTTGCAGTCCATGCCGGGGCCTCCCGGGCTGATCTCGCCGTACGAGTAATAGCCGGCGACGGTGGCGTTTTGTCCCAGGACTTCGGCAACGGCCTCGACCTCTTCATCGCAGCGGTCGCCCATCACCAGGCGGCGTCCCACGCAGCTCACCAGCAGGGCGACCCCGGGCGAACTGCTGCCCAGCATTTGCTGCAGCGCCTCGGCCGCGCGATGGGCGCCATCGACAAGGCGGTCGGTGCTGGAATGCATCAGCTTGAGATAGCCGTCGGCATCGATTTCGCCCGCGAGAGTAAGGCTGCCCGAGGCTTCGTCGATCCCCAGTATGGTGCGGATCAGGCCCTTTTCAACATCGGGACCCGAGGCCATCAGGAACGGGAAGAGCAGGCCGGAGGCCGGCAGGTCCTTGGCGTGCTCGCCCAAGTAGCGCCTGTAGACCGCCAGTGCCGGTTCGCCGTCAAGTTCGAAGAGCACATTGCCGGCGCAGCGCGTGACCTTTCTCGCCGGGCCGAAGGGCTGCCAGCCGCCGAAAGAGCCGTGGGCCATCCGGAATTGGTCGCCGCAAAAGCCGATCGCGACCAGTTGCCGGTCGGAGGTCGCCGAGGTGCTCAAGCTGAATGTCTGCCGGAAGGCACCGCCGTCACCGGCCAGTCCGCCGGTGATGGGCAAGGACGGGTCCAGATGCGAGGCCATGCCGCGCAGCAGCGCACTGCCGTTGATGTTGACGCCCGGCCCCAGGAGAAGAACGCCGCGCAGGTCGGGGGACTTGAGCTGGCGCGCGAGGCGTTCGCCTGCGCCCTGGGAGTCGTCCATCCCATTGAGCGTGGTTACGGCCTCGCAGATGCTCGAATGTTCAAAGCGGATGCCGGTAACCACCGCGCTGGCGTCGAATACGCCTTCGTTGGTGATTTCGCCGGCCGTGCTGCAGCCCACGCGGTGGGCCTTGGGAAACGCCGTAGCCAGCGCGTCAAGAAAGCCGGCGTTCGAAAACCAGCCAATGGCGCCGAAGACGATGACGAGGTCGGGCGCTATGGACTGGATGCTGGCGAGCGCGCTGGTGCCGCCATCGGGCGAGCGCAGGTGTGCCTGGCGGATCTGCATGGAATGATTCCCCTGTTTGGATGACGGCCGCCTTACGGACCGACCTTCCGCATTAGAAGGCCGCGCATGGCGCGCTAAGGCCCGATTAGTTGAGGAAAAGCCTCCCTTCCTCTGCGCTTGACGCGCCACGGTCCCATCCCCGGCAACGCACCGGACGCACGTGGTAACCGGCGCTAAACGCATGATGGATAATGGAAATGCCGGACATTGCCCCTGCGGCCATCCGGTCGGCACGGCGTTTGGCAAGCCTTGCGGCGCAAATCCGCGCCGCGTAGGCTGGTCAATATGTGCGCTCGGCGATTGGTCGCGCAACCCCTTATCGACAGGAAATCTCGCCATGGACTGGGAAAAAGGCCGCGAAAGCGACAATGTCGTAGAGGACGACGGCCGTGGCGGGGGAGGCGACGCCGGCAATCGCTTCGGTTTCGGGGGCTTTCACCTGGGCTTGGGCGGCATCGTGCTCGTCATCGTCGTGAGCCTGTTCTTGGGCCGGAATCCGCTCGATATCCTCGCGCTGCTGTCCGACGGCGCAAGCTCGGTCGGCGGTCCGGCAACGCAGCAGGTTTCCCGGCCTGCGCCGGGCGTGCCCGCCAGTGACGCCAATCCGCAGGTGCGCTTCGTCAAGGTGGTACTGGGCAGCACCGAGGACGTCTGGGGCGCCTATTTTCATGCCAACAACAAGGTCTACGAGCGGCCCAAGCTCGACCTTTTCCACGGTCACGTGGCGACGGCCTGCGGGGCAGCGTCCGAATCGATGGGGCCGTTTTACTGCCCCGGCGATCACCGGGTCTACCTCGACCTGGATTTCTTCCAGGAAATGGACACGCGCTTTCACGCGCGCGGTGACTTTGCGCGCGCCTACGTCATCGGGCACGAGGTGGGGCACCACGTCCAGAACCTGATTGGCGTGATGGAAAAGGTCGAGGTGCAAAGGCGGCGCGGCGTTCCGATGGAGGGCGCAAGCGGCCTGTCGGTGCGCCTGGAGCTGCAGGCCGACTGCTTCGCCGGCGTCTGGGCCAATCGGTCACAGGCGCAATTGCAGTGGCTGCAGGCCGGCGACATCGACGCAGCGATGAATGCAGCGTCCCAGGTGGGCGACGACACCCTGCAAAAGCGGGCCCGCGGCTACGCAGTACCGGATTCGTTCACGCATGGCACGGCGGCGCAGCGCTCGCATTGGTTCCGCGCCGGATTCGATTCCGGCAATACCCGCGATTGCAATACGTTTACCGCTGCGTCGCTTTGATGCGATTGAGCGGCACCGGTCTCCCTGGACCTCGGTGCCTCAGCGAACAGACCCCTGCCCCCGCTGGCTGGATGATGACGCTTCAGACCATCCCAAGGAATAATCACCATGAAAGCCACCTCTGGCGTCAGCCTCATCATCACGTGCGTGCTGCTCGTACCGGCCCTGGCACACGCCGACTCCGATGCCGACCGCTCGCATCCCATGACCTACATGAAGGACTCGGCGATCACCACGAAGATCAAGGCCAAACTGGCCGATGAGCACTTGAACAGCCTTCGGCACATCTCGGTGGACACCGACAGCGCCGGCGCGGTCATCTTGAGCGGCACGGCCCGAACGCAGGGCGATGTGGACAAGGCTGTTTCGATCGCGCGCGCCACCGAAGGCGTCATGTCGGTGACGAGTTCGGTACAGGTTCGTAAGGACGACTGATACTGCATGGCCACACCATCGGCGGCAATTGCGCCGCATCGCGCAGCGCCTGCGCCGCAATCACTGGCGGCGCAGGCGTTCCAGCTCGGCGTGCAACCAGGCTGCCGCAGCGACATTTGCGCCGTCGGCGCAGCGGACCGCGTACTCCTCGCCCGTGAGGCTGCTGCGCGTGGCAACCTTGTCGATGAAATCCTCCGCCGAGCCGATCTGATTGCGCGCCGACAACCGGGCGTATTTCCCGCGCAGGTGAGCGACTGCCGCGGCCGGGGCATACCACGAACCGTTGCGATAGAAGCGGCATGACGAACCGTCGACATAGCCCAGCAGGAAACTGACCTCTACGCGCGACCGCGTAGCGTCGGCAACCACGGGGTCAGCGACCGCGCCAGGCACCGTCGTCAGCGCCACGCCGGCGAGGAAGGCGAAAATTCGCGTCCACCGCCAGTTCGGCCTCATAATTCGCTATCGATCGGCAGCCAGGACAGCACGTCCGCCAGCCAGCGCTGGCCCCAGGTGCGCTGCGGTTCGGTGCCATATTCGATGTCAGCGTTCGATTCGCGCGTGCGCCAAACAAGCTCTGGCGCGGACTGGCCGTCACCGGTGCGCAGTGCCACCGCGTAGGCGTTTTCCGGACGTACCATGGCATCGAAGCGCGCCGCAATCTGCCCCGCCAGCAGTTCGCTGTCGATGAGCAGGCCGATTTCCGTGTTCAGATGCATCGACCGCTGGTCGAAATTCATCGATCCGATGAAAATCCGCTTGCGGTCGAACACGAACATCTTGGCGTGCAGCCCGTAGTTGCCGTGGCCCGCCATGGAGTCGTTTTCACCGCTGCCGCGCGCGTCGCCCAGATGCGATCGCACCTCGTAGAGTTCGACGCCCTCCGCAACCAGTGGACGCCGATAGCGCATGTAGCCGGCCTGCGCCAGGATCACCGTGCTCGATTCGAGCGAACTTGTCAGGATGCGGACGCGCACGCCTCGGCCGCGAAGCTCGGAAAAAATCCGCATGCCTTCATGCCCCGGTATCAGATAGGGCGTCACCATAAGCAGCTCGGACGACACCGCCGCGGCCGCGCCGGCCACTGCCCTGTGCATGAGGCGGCCGACCATGGCCCCATCGCTCACCCGGCGTTTGTCGGGACTATCGTAGATGAGGGTCGACTGCGCCCATTCGAGGGGCAGGTGGCCATCAAGCAGCCCGGATAACGGTACACCGGTAGCGACCCTGCGCAGATAGTCCGCGCCCTGATCATTCCAGGTTCGACGGTTCTCCCCAACCTGCAGGCGATAGCGTTCCAGATCCGTGGCCGTCGAGCGGCCGCCGGACAGTCCTTCGGACGGAATTGCGAGCGCGCTGTTCCAGAACTCATCGAATACACCGGACAGCTTCGGGACCACCGGACCGACGGCTACGACGTCGTCGTCGGCAAACTGCGATTCCGGATTGACCTGGAAGTAGGGATCGCTCAGGTTGCGCCCGCCGATCACCGCCATCGCGCCGTCGGCCAGCAGCAGCTTGTTGTGCATCCGGTAATCGAGCCGGGCGAAGTCCAGGCCATACTCGACGCCCCGCAGAAGGTCGATGTGGCCGCGGTAGCGGAAGGGATTGAAGATGCGCACCTCAATCCGCGGATGCGCCACCAGCGCCAGAATGCGCTCATCGCCGGCGACGGTCTCGGCGTCGTCGATCAGCAGCCGCACGCGCACGCCGCGATCGGCGCTGTCGAGGATGGCGGCGGCCAGCAGGCTGCCGGTATTGTCGCCGCGGAATATGAAATACTGCAGGTCAAGCGAACGCTGGGCGCTTTGTATCAATTGCATGCGCAGCGCAAAGCCGTCAAGGCCCACCGGTATCAGGCGAAATCCCGAATGATCGGCATGCCGCTGCGCGTCTGCAGAGAAGGCCTGACCGAGTCGCGTTGCAGCGGGTTCATTGAATGCCGTCGAAACGACTCGTGGATAGTCTGCGCCGGGGGGCATCGTGGAACAGGCGCCCAGCGCCGCCACGCACGTCAATGCCAGCCGCGCGCCGGCCGCCGCAAGCCTGCGCGCAGGCAGGCGGGGACCGGCATTTCCTGGTGCGGACCGGGCCCGTGCGGTTGCTTGCATGACTTGCCGCACGGGCTGTTCGTCAGGCCGGTTTTACCGCATCCTTGAGGTCTTTCTTGATGTCGCCCACAGTAGCCTGGATCAGGCCATCGTACTTTTCAACCTTGCCCTTGAGCTCAAGCGTGTCATTGCCGACGGCCTTGCCCACGGCCTCCTTCGCATTGCCGACAATTTCCTTCGCTCGTCCGGCAACCTGATCCTTGTTGATGGTCATTTCGTGCTCCTGGTGAATGTTGCGCGGCGCCCGCGCACACTGTGGCGGATACCGTGGAAACCGATGTCTCCACGGCCAATCTAGGCCGCGCACGCCAGTGCGTCTGTTAGCTGGGGCACCCACCCGCAACTGCGCCCGCCTTGCAATGCAGGTTCCTATCGGAGATCATGGCGGGCTTGCCCGAAACGAATTACAGGAGCGTCAACGTGAAGACCCTGCTCGCCCCCCTGCTCGCGCTGTGCACTGCTGTTGCCTATGCCCAGACACCGCCGCCGGCCGCACCGGCCCCTGCCCCGGCAAAGGACGGAGTCGTCACCACCGCAAGCGGCCTGCGTTTCCAGTCCGTGCATGAAGGAACCGGCGCCATGCCGACGGCAAGCGACACGGTGCGGGTGCATTACCGCGGCACCCTGCCCAGCGGCGTGGAATTCGACAGTTCCTACAAGCGTGGGGAGCCGGCGCAGTTCGCGCTCAATCGCGTCATTCCCTGCTGGACCGAAGGCGTACAGATGATGCGTGTCGGCGGCAGTGCCCACCTGGTCTGTCCGCCGCAAATCGCCTATGGCGCAAGCGGTGCCGGCAGGGTCATTCCGCCCAACGCCACGCTGGAATTCGACATCGACCTGCTGGGCATCCCCTCGCGCTGAACCGGCGCGAGAAAATTGCCGCGCAGCTAGGTGCGCGGCGCGCGCCCCGATCCGGCCGCGGGCTTGACGCGGCTGCGCCGTGCTCCGCCGGCGATGCGCCCCGCCGCGGCCAGCACCTGCAGTCGCAGCAGCAGCGGCGCCCGGGGTGTTGAGGGCCGGGCTACCAGGGCGATCTCGCGGCGCGGAGCCGGCGCCGCCAGCGGCCGCGCGATGACCTTGCTGCCCACCAGGAA
>Ga0075030_100000454_pt1 | contig 35501 bp, 28 predicted proteins | sample LitLauG_LLR_2012_FD_71393 | JGI IMG/M metagenome (GOLD analysis project Ga0075030, IMG submission 71393) | Freshwater sediment microbial communities from Pennsylvania, USA - Little Laurel Run_MetaG_LLR_2012 | ecosystem: Environmental > Aquatic > Freshwater > Creek > Sediment | place: USA...
TTGCCACCCAGCAGACGGTACAGGTGACGGCAACGTCGGTGGCCGATCCGACGAAGTCCGCCAGCGCGACCGTTACGCTGAATCCGCCTCAACCGCCAGTCACGGTCAGTATCAGTCCGATTTCGGTCACACTCAACAGTGGCGTGAGCCAGCAGTTCACTGCTACCGAAGGGGGCGCCGCCAATACCGCGGTGACGTGGTCGTTGAGTTCGGCCGTCGGCACTTTGTCGGTTTCGGGCCTGTACACGGCACCGGCGACGATTGCCACCCAGCAGACGGTACAGGTGAGAGCAACGTCGATGGCCGACCCGACGAAGTCCGCTAGCGCGACCGTTACGCTGAATCCTCCTCAACCAATAGTGACGGTCAGCATCAGTCCGATTTCGGTCACGCTCAACAGCGGCGGGAGCCAGCAGTTCGCCGCCACCGTAGGGGGCGCCGCCAATACCGCGGTGAGGTGGTCGTTGAGTTCGGCCGTCGGCACCTTGTCGGCTTCGGGCCTGTATATGGCACCGGCGTCGATTGCCACCCAGCAGACGGTACAGGTGAGAGCAACGTCGGTGGCCGACTCGACAAAATCGGCCAGCGCAACTGTCACGCTGAACCCGCCCACGGGCGGGAGCCCGTACAGTGTCTCCTGGCAAGGGATCAACCCAACCCAGGTGAGGGTTTCGTGGACCGCACCGGCCGGTCACTTGAGCTACGATACGATTACGCTCAGCGGATATGGCACCGTCAGTTGGTGGTACACATGGCAGCACCGCACGAGCACCGCGACCAGCGGCGCGGTCACAGTGAATATTCCTACGTCCCCGGGCATCTGGGAGTTCCGGTACATCAGCGGGAAGGGAATTGAGGCGCGTAGCGCCGTGATGCCGGTAAATGTATCGCAGTTCCGCGTAATTTCTGCGCCTACGTCTGCGGCTGCAAGCGGGTCGCTGACGGTCTCGTTCACGGCGCCGGTCGGCAGACCACAGACTTGGGCAGATCAGGTCGGGTTGTACCTGGTGAGTGCGACCAACGATCAACCTCTCTGGTCCCAATACACGATGGGAGCAACAAGCGGAAGCTTTACGCTTCCCGCGCCGCCAAAACCCGGCGTTTATGAGTTCCGGTACGTTATGGACTATGTAATCGGAGCCAAGAGCGCCCCGATCACGATCAATTGATCGCATCGTGAGAGTGGTGAAGCCGCGCCGTGTGCGCTCAGTGTTCCCGGCGCGGTCCTGGCTACATGGAAACGATTGGTTCGGTCATCAGTGGAACGATGCCGGGTTTGGTTCGCTGGGCCGGTACCCCAGTGTGCCGCCACTCGGTTTCACTACGCAGGGAAGTCTGGAGAGCCGGGTTAAGAATGAGCGGCAGCATTGAGTTCCGATGCCGGTCTCGCTGTAGGCCGAGCTTCCATGACGGCTTGGAATGAGCGATGGTTTGCCACCCGGGGCGAGAGGGCCAGGCAAGAAACTGTAGCGTTCACGACAGCGACCACCGCGGGCGAACCCGCCGCCGGTAACCACAACTTAAACGTCCGGCTCGTATCACTGAGCCTTGCCCATATCGTGACTGCCGTGCGGTCCGCGACGGGTCGTGGCATTGACCCTAACGTTCTCGCTCGAAGAACCTGCCGGCACGGGCACGTTGGAAGGCAGCGTGAGGCTCGAAGCGTCTGCTAACGTTGCCAATTGCAGGCTCTCGTCCGCGGACGCCTGTACCGTGAGCCCGACCGTGCAAAACGTTGACCCCGGTGCCAGGATGACAAACGGATTGCAGATCAACGAAGCGATCCCCGGCTTGACATACTCAAATGCGCCGGTATCATATCCGGCGCCCTGCGGTCGCCGCCGGCCATCGAAATCGGTGGGCACGCTGGTCAGCGTCAAGCCGCGATCTATCTCTGCACTACCTGGTTGGATATGGAAATCAAGCGCGGCGGCATTCACAAACTGCACCGAGCCCGTAATGGGGTTGGAGTCCTTGCGGCCCACGATTGCCGGCGAGCCGGGGTGATACGAGTTTGTATCGAGCGTGACATTGCGAGCGGCCGCGCCAATCTCCAGATGGCCCTCTCGAAAAAAGCTACACTCATTGACACAATTTCCGTTCGTTGATTGGTAGATGAGATTATTGCGAATGTCCACGCCATTCACCTTCGGATCATTTTCGATATAGATCGCTTCCCTGCCGTTTTGATAAAACGTGTTGTTGTAGATCTTCACACCTTGAGAAAGCCCCATGACGATCAGCCCGCTGTGGTTGTTGGCAGTAAAGATATTATTCCGAATCGTGACATTTTCGATGTGGTTTCCATAACCGCCCTGATCCGTAGTGGCTACGACCATTCCGGATCGCTGCGTGGAATTCTTCAGCACATTCCCTTCCACCAGAACGTTACTGATCACCCGTTGAAAATCGGGGGTTGCACGTTGCTCCTCATAGATGTGCAACCCATAGCCCGGTTGACCGCTAGCGACATTATAGAGAATCTTACTGTTATCACCTTGCGCAACATAGTAGCAGTGCCCCATGGTGCCTTGGGAGCTGCCGGAGACGTTGCAAGAATTACCGGCAATTACATGGTTGCTTCCCTGGGTTTCGATGGCGGCGTAGTTGATGTTTCCTGAAAATGTATTATTGATGAACTTGTCGTCTGTTTCGTTTACTTGAGCCCATCCCGCGACATTCAAGGCCTTGCCATTTTGGAAGTTCAATCCCGACACAGTAATGTGGTTGGCATCCACAATTATGTCGCGGGCGTTATTGGCAAGATAGACTTCTTCTCCCGGGTAGTTTTTGATAACCTTGGGCTGCCCGAGATTACCGCTATCCCAGATACGAATCCAAATCTCACCTTCCAGATAAGTTCCCCCTCTCACGAGAACCATGTCTCCCGGCTTCATGGCCGGGATTGCACGTAGGATCGTTGCACACGGAGCCGTGGCCGAGCATGCATTGCCATCTGAGCCAGACGTCGCAACATAGTAGACTTTTCGAGAATTGACTTTAAAGGAGTAATCAGGATTCGAAGGCCGGCCGTTGACTGTAACGACGATTGCCCCTGAATTCACCTTGGGCCCTGGCTCGACGACGATCATATCTAGCCTGTTGTTGTGCGCGTTGTTGGCTCCCCACACAGGGTAACTAGCCACCTCCACGCCCCCAATCGTCACGCGGGAAGTGCCTCGCGCCTTACCGAAGCCCTTGCCAAAAATTGCAATTGGGACCCCGAGATTCTTTGGTCCGCCGATGACAGGACCCGCCTCGACATCCGTAAAAAACACCCTGGGACCATCGGGTGCCTGACTATCAGCAGCCCGTGCCACATTGCTCAAGGGACCATCGGGTCCGCTGTCAGAAACGCATGCAGCCAGTACCGCCACCAACAGCACGGGCCAGCGCCTGCAATTCGACATCATGCTGGTCACAAGATATCTCCTTTTTTCTTTAGATGCTGGTCAAGCACTTCGCATTCTATCCTATCGGCCGGCCAGTTCAGTCGGGCAGATGCGCGCGGCCTGAGTGCCCTACTGAGCCTGACGAAAGATTGAACTGCGTGTCTTGCAGGGGCCAAAATCAGGCCTCGGCCGGAGTTGGCCGGCCCAACGTCACCACGAAAGTCCTCCCGCAACCTCTGAACAGCCGAAAGGTATGCAGTTTGAGGACGAGCAACTCGGCGATTGCTAGCGGCCCCCTGGAAGACGAATGAGCCGAAAGGCGCCGTGAGGTTCACAGATTCGATCTCGAACCCGCCTTTTCGCGCGCTGGAGTCGATGGCAAACCTGTCGTTAATTCGATAGAACGTATGGAAGATGTCCTCCTCCTGGCGGTTCTCAAGGTAAGCTACAATGGGTCTCTTGATAGCTCGGGTATGAAGCATGCCAGGAAGGTGAGAGAGTACCGCAGGTTCGGCGTGCGGAAGACCAGCCTTCCGCCAGCCTTGAGGACACGCCGGATTTCACGTAGAGTCGCCACGGGATCCGAGAGGTGTTCGAAAACCATATTGGCAGTTGCCAGGTCGAAGGTCGACTCAGGAAACGGCAACTGTCCGGCATTTGCGTAGAGTTTATTACGTTATCTGGTTTCAAGAGGGCCTGTTGGAGTTCCGGGCCATACGCCCACGCCGGTACAAGACGTTTGCCGCAGCCGATGTCAAGCCAGCGGTCACCTCGGCGCAAATTCCGCTCGATAGCCAGGGCGTACTCGGTTTGCGCGTGTATCAGAGACAAGCCTAGGCGTCTTCCAAGTCGCTCGCGGAGGCGGCCCCAGTCGTACCTCGGCAAGGTGTCGCCTGTCGATTTTCGTGCTGCATGCGCCGTTCGGCACCGCAGATCAGATCGAAGGGTGTCTGAGTTACAGAGGGCCGCATCCAGGGGAGACTCTTCGCTTAGTGTGATAAGGCCATGGCATGGTCAACTCCCTCCCCGGCTCAGCGCCAACTCCCGGCGCCCTCGGTCAGAGCCTCCGTGGCTGAGTAACGCTTCAGGGGACTGGTTGACGCTGCGGGCCTCAGTGAGGTCGGCCGCCACTCGTCGACGCAGCGGCAACAGGGCGAGGGATTCCTCGACTGGTTTGCCGAGTTCCTTCTGGAGCCTGCCGACCATCTCGCAGATGTCCGTGGCCCCGCCAGAATATCTCCACACAAGTGGTTCCAAGGGACGATGGGAGCAACAAGCGATGCTTGCGCCTGCGCCGCCAACACCCGGGTTACGAGTTCCGGCACGTGTTGGCCTACATAATCGGAGCCCAACCCAGTGCGGCTTTCGCTACGTGCAGCAAGACCCGCTTTCAAGTTCATTCCTCCTCAGCGGCATGAATGCCGCGCGTGGCTTGCTGCCGGAACACCGTGCGCGCCACGACGCTCACTGGCGGAAGGCGTGTCGCGCCGGGAGCCGCGCTACGGACGCTCAGCGTTCCCGGCTTGGCTTTCGCTGCACTGAGAGAATTTAGTTTCGGGTTCATTCGTACTGACTGGTTACACAGTGGAACAAATGCCAAGGGTCCGCTTGCTGCGAGAACGCCGGCGGGGCGTCACCTGGTATCACTGCCGGAAGGCGTGGAGCGCCCTGGGATCAAGCAAAGAACGAAGAAGCAGCCAGGCTGGAGACTGATCGGCGGTATGGAGAAGACGCAGAAAGAGCTCCTCCGGCTGTCGCAAGGCGATTTGAGGCAAATGGCACCGGCTGCACCTTCCTCCCTGAGGATGAATGAGAGAGCGGACAATTTCCAGCAAGCCTGACTGGTAAGGGCGGAGAGCGATTCGGCAACCCAGTAAGCGCGCTGCTTGGGGACATCCAATCTGTGCGGGAGCATAACACCGGGTCGCGGCGCGAAACATCGGTAAGTCCGGCTCTGAGTCTCCAACCGCGACCGTCTCCATGTTGGGGTAGCCTGCCAGCGAAAGCAAAGCTATGAGCCCGGAACCCTTGTCCGTTTCAGCTGCCATTACCGTTGAATCCGTGTAGGTCTGGTGCAAACGGAGGCGGTTCAAGTGCAGGCTTGCCATGATGTTGCGAACGAGCGCCTCTGGAAGAGCAACCGTGGTGCCATGGCTGTAGACATGAGCGCGAACAGTGAAGCGACACCCATCGTTTAGAAAGACGCCCGGAATTGTTCGCAGGCTGTTTCTTAGTTCCTGCATCTGGGCAAGCGACTCGGAACTGACCAGGACCAACTCCTTACCACTGACCGCATCCCATGCGAAGCTGCCGTACTCGGCGATGCCTCCCACGAAACCGTATGCTCTGCAGTACTCCTTCAGTTCGGAAACGGACCTCGCGGTGTCCAATGCAACTGCCATTCCATGGGACGCAAGCAGGGAGACAGCCTCGACCCCAGCCGCGGTGGTCGATGGGAAACCAAAGGTCTGCTTATCTAACACCCCGTCCACATCCAATACGACCAGAGGCTCGGACCAGCGGAGTCTTTCCGGCCGACAGCTAAGGGCTGCGCAGAATCGGGTCGTGTGGATTGTCAGAAAAGTCAGGGCTTCGAGAAAGCGTTGGTTGAACTCCTCGTGGCGTTTTAAGACCGAAGGCTGTTTGAGGTTATCCACAGCTCGGGCCATGGTCCATGTCCCCGCCAGAAGTTTGTACAGAAACAGTCTTCCAGGGACATCCGCGTCGCCGGACCTATCCACATACCGCCGAATCAGCTCTCCCTCTTCATCCTCGGACAGCGACCAGTGGAGGATCAACTCAGCCAAATCGTACGCCGGATCCGTGAGGTTGAGTTCGTGTTTTCCCATTCCGTGGTGTTCGAAGTCAGTTTTTAGGAACCCACCCGATCCGTCAATCCACTCCAGTGTCCTCATTTTGCCATCGATGAAAGTAGGAAAGTTCGAACTCAAGTTCACTAACTGATGTTGGATTCTTGGGCGCTTCAGAGCGGCGGCGATCTTCCAGCCGTAAGCTCGGCTAAGAATTCCAGCCAACTCGTCGGTGCCCCTGTGCCGACCGGCTTGAATCAAGTCCCGTGTCGGATCCTCCGCCAAACCCAACGTCCGGACCCGCCCCGCAATGTAGGATGCCGCCGAGTCCACCAGCCGCTCGTGATTCGGCTGTTCGCCAGTGCGTGGTTTTGCCGCCAACCACTCCATGTAGAGAATGCCGTCGCGCAGACCCAGGATGGGAGGGACAAATCCCGATAGTCGCTTGCCGGCAAGGAACGCATGATAGCCGAGCCATCCCCACCCAGCGCTTTTGGCAAGGATCATACGAGTTTCGATCGATCCGTCGCCGCGGCGCAACTCAATCTCGTAGATGCGTTTCAGCCGCCAGTGAAGGCCCGGCTCCTGGCAATCAGTCAATTCTGCCGTCAGCCGGTCAGCAGCGGCGCTTGCCTTCACTCTGACGGAGACGTTTCCTTCTATCTCAAAGTATTCTCTGAGCCGGTCAGCCACAACCTCAGCCTCAAGCAGGCTTTTCTTGTGCCACTCCTCGGGCTCCAAAGTAAAAACCCGTACTTCGGCTAGGGCCAAGCTGCCGGCGCCGCCTCTCCAGTCGCGGCGATTCGGATGGGTTGGGAAGAGCGCCACAATCTCAGCCGCCGGGAAACCGGCTTCCTTCAAATGATCCAGGCCTTTAGCCACCGTGCTGGCCGAATAGACTGGTTCGTCAATCACGATTGCCAGCGATCCGCGCATCGCAGCGCGTCTCAGACACTCCCGTTCGCGGGGTCCGACCCCACGCTTCGGCCGAAGGGTCACGCTCGCTACCTCCTTGTAGTGCTGGGCTTCCAGATAACCTCGCAGCAGAGGAGCAAAGTAGGAACCTGCGGTGCGAACACCGACCACGAGAATCGGCCGGTCACGGTCGGGGCACGCCTCGACTAACTTCTGACCCATCTTGAAGACGTCGAAATGGGTGAGATCCTGGGAACGGAATGCGGCGGGGATTCGGGGCCGGGATGAGAGGAATTTCGCCGGGAAGCGCCGTTCGAGCAGAGAAAGCAGCGCTCTGCTCCAAGAATTCGCTTCGTCAACGGCTGGTTCAGCGCCGGCTGCCAGCACAACCATGAAACGCGTCACTGCAGTCTCCCACTCGTCGCGCCAGTGCGAGAGCCCCTTGACGAGCGAGGTCCGAGCATGGGTCGCCAGCCGGACCAACCGGTTCATCGGTCTGACAATAACCCGGCTGGGACCGAAGACTCCCGCCGCCTGCGAAAAGTCGTACCGGGCACCACCCAAGTAATCGTCCAGCGTGTCTGAGATGGCGCACGACAAAAGCATTATATTCGTCTGCACCTCATCCCGACGCCAGACTTCCTCGATAAGCGGAAGCGCATTCACCTCACCCCGAAGATGCGCGATCACTTCCCTTATTGTTGGAAAAGCATTCAGACACCAGGAGTGTTGGTCATAGAAGGTGAGTTCTGAACTCAGCCCATCAGGTGTCTGCTCGGTGGCGACCAACACATTCCAATCGGCAGAGCAAATCGACGTTTCCACAGAATGATCTCCTCGTTCTTACGTTACGGCTTAAGCGTCCCGAGATATGCAAGCTTTAAGGCCGCCAAGGTTAACTGTGTACCGCAATTCACTGCTTGGGTACCCAAGAACGATATCCTTGGCGGCAGACTGCGCCATGTCAGAAATCACGTCAGCGCCGGCATCCGTTCGAGTGCACCTACAGATGCTCGCTCCGCCGGTAACGACCGGCCAATGAAGAACCGTGTTATGAGTACCGACCGGTCACCGCGCGAAACTCGACGACACAGCCTACCTTCGCGGCGGGTTACCTGCTTATTGGCGAGAAGCATTGAGCACGAAAGGCATCGATCGCCCTCTTTGCCCGTTGGGAAAGTGATGGGCACAGCGTGACTGTCGCGCTAGCCGATTTGGTCGAGTCCGCCGCCGCTGTTGCTGTGACTTCTACAGATTGCGGCGTGGTGATAGAGGTCGGCGGGGTATAAAGTCCCGAGGCCGATAGCGTGCCCAAGGCTGGTTTCAGGGTCCAGGTCACGGCCGTATTCCTCGTGCCGGCCACTACGGCGGTGAACTGTCGTCGACGAGCTTGGCGCAGGATAATCGCCGCAGGCTCGATGGTCACGGATATGCTTGGCTGTGGCAGCGCGTCTCCGAGGGGATACTCAAATGCGCCCACGTCGTACTTCCCGTTTTGCGGACGCGAAATACCATCGAAATCTCCAGTGACGAAAGAGCTGACACTGCCTGTTCCGGTGTCAATAGCCGGACTAGTATAGTGCAAATGAAAGTCATTGTTTGGGGCGTTGACGAACAGCGGATCGCCGAACGATGGGTTCGTAAGCGTGAGCCCATCACCTCCCGATGGAAGCATGGGAGCGCCACCCGCACTGAAAAACAGATCGTGGTCAGACGACATCGTGCTCCCGGATTCCACGAGGAAGAAATCCTGGCCCCGCGAGGCGTAAAAAATATTGTTCGCCGAATTCATCTGGCTGCCCAGTGGAGTGATACCGACCACGTCCACGATCGAAACACTCGGAGTACCTGCCAGGTAAAAACTATTATTGTAGAGGTTGCCATTCGCCGTCGTCCACGCGAGCGATATGGGCGAGTCTACGCTCGATCCACCGGTGAAAATGTTGTTGTATATCCAGATATTCTTCTGCGGAGGACCGTCGCCGATCTCAATAAAGTTCTGGTTACCACCATGAAAATAGTTGTCGTGAATATAGAAATTCTGTGTCTGAATCGTCGACGATACACTTCCATCCGTGCGGGCAAAAATGACTCCGCCGCGGTTGTCACTGCCCGACTCGGGATTGGCGAATTCATTCCAGCCAATGTCGCTATATTGGTTAGTGACGATCTCGGAGAGCGTTTCGGTTATGAGATATATGTGATGTTTATAAGATCCGTCAGTCGTCGCACCGCAATGCTCGTAAAGATTTCCGTAGATCTTAGTGTACTGCGAGTTCGCAACGAACACTATGCCGGACCAGACCGGTTCCAGCATGTTCTGAAAATGATTCCCGATCACACGGATATAATCGCCGTATGCGTAGAAAGCTTCCGTCCCGTTTGCCACGGTCAGCTTGCTATAGGTCAAGTAACTATTACGACCATATGGACTGTAATCCGCATTCCAGACCACGCCGTGGGTTACGGCAGTTGCATCGATGACCGGCGTCTCCGTAGGGTAACCGACGAGGGCTTTCTGCTTGGTCGCGCCACCGCTTGGTCCGCGATAGGAAATGATCGTGCCGTCGCCCGACGTATCCTGAGCCGTATAAGTGCCGCCGCGGACATATGCGATGTATTGTCCGTCACCCGAGGGATTGTGCTGAAAACTGAACATGTAAAGGTCCTTGAACGGGCCGTTCGCACCGCCCTGAGCACTCGAATACAATCCGTTGTTGCTATTATTGCCGTCCGTCACGGAGATAAAATAGATCGAGCCTGGAGCCACGTTGAACGGGATCGCATTCGACGTCATTCCATTGACCGTTACCGTGATGCTTCCTGCGCCATCTGCGCAATTCGAATTCAGCCAGAACGTGACCCGCTGCAAACCACGGCCAGGTCCAACCGCTCCCCACTCGGCATAGTCGGTGTCAGCAGTCAACTGGGCGCCATTGACGGTGACATAATTAGAACCGCGTTGGGATCCGAAATTCTGGCCCCATACTGTTATGGCGGCGCCTTTGTAAGAAGAATTCTCCCAGCCGGTCTTCGGTCCCCACGTGAGGTCCGAGAAATGCAATACAGAAGGAGCGCCGAACAGCGGGGAAGTGATTAAAGTCACTACTAGGAGGAGCGCTCCGAGGCAAATCAGTCCATCGGGACTCTTCATGTCATGGCTCCCAAAGACCTATAAGGACTGCCGACTGATTACCCCGGATGGCCACGCGGCTTCCGGACGCAAAACAGCCGACGCCGGGATTCCGCAGTCGGCCCGGTCGGACTGAGTCGAGCGGGGCGACGTTAACACAGTGTTCTCTTTCGGGCACCTTCGCGTGGCAATGTTGGATGGGTCGGTGTGCTTGAGTCGGGCTGGGCGGAGCACTCTTCGGTTTCCGTTTTGATTGCCGTGAGCGTGACCTGGATTTCATCGATTCCACCGACGAGGTACGCTAGGAACCGTTCGGCGAAAGTCGGATGTCGGTCTAAGATGAATTGCACGAGCACTCCCCAAAGACGGAAAAGCAAGCGGCGTGGAGGCACCATAAAGTACTTGAGTCGCAGGGACTCGATGCCGTACCGCGCGGAACTGTAGTAAGAGTATGAATTCAGCCCGAAGTAATCAAACGATTCCGACGAGAAGCAGCGCCGGTGAGTCGGATCTTTCCACGCGTATGGCCCGGTGTAGTGAGGGACCCGGATGTGGACCCGGCCTCCGCGTCTGCTGATGCGCCACACTTCCGCGAGCACTTCGACGGGGTTCTCCATGTGCTCGAGCACATGGCTCATATAAATATGGTCAGCAGAGCCCGATAGGAAAGGGTAAGGGAGATGGGTCAAGTCACAGACGACGTCGACACCTGTGAGACTGTGGCGGTCGACGCCGAAGGAGCCAACGGTCTTATTCATTCCGCAACCGAGATCGAGATTGGGCATACTTTTCACGATTTGACGGGCCATGGAGGTTTCCGAACATTGCTGGCGATTGAGGCCGGCCCGTTAATCCTCCAAGTAGGAAAGTCACATTCCGGTTGCAGTGGCGACTGGCACCGCCTCGGCCGTGGCTCCCGGTGCTACCTGCGCGAATGCCTCTTGACTGAGCCCTTGCCGCAAACGGAACTACTTTGGTCGTGACTAGCTACCGGAATAGGAAGAGCGTCTCCGCGCGGCACTTTCGGAGCGATCACGCGCCGACTATGCGAGGGCACGATTGGCAGGACAACAGAACTAGCGTGGATGAGGTGAGAGTCCAGGAGCTGTTGTAGGGCTATCTGCGCCAGTGATTCGTCCAGTGGTAGGCCGATTTCGTTCTGCCGCCGCTCGGCCATCTCGCCGGCGTCAGTGGCCCCGTCGCAGTGTTTCCGAAAGACGGAAGTGGTGCCATTCAGGCAATGCACCATGTGGAACTTGAGGTCGTAGACAAGCGTCTGGTCTCCCAGTTTTCGTCCGATGAGTTCCCTTTTCCGCACTAGCGGCTTCATGATCTTTCGTTTCTATGTAGGACTATTTGAATGAACGTCGTGAAGGCCGCCCCAATACTAGACTAGGCATGTGGGGTTGGCGTTTTCCGGACAGGTTGGTGCCGGAAGATGCGCTTGATATAGCCCGAGATGATTGGACCGCCAGAAACGATGAATCGGAGGTCGTCTGCACTGATATCGGCACCCCATCGCTTCAAGTCGAGTTGGCCTGAGGATGCCAAGGTGTTGAGGCCAGACTCAGCGGTAAGGACGATCCTGTAGCCAGCCTCTCTGAGGATCTGCTTGGAGGACTCCGTAAAATCGGCGCGCTTGCCGAAGGGGTAAGCGAAGATCGAGCACGCTTCACCGAGTTCCTGTTCGATACGCCGCTTCGAATCGACTATTTCGGATCTTTGAATGGCCTCCGAACACCGTGATAAGACTGGATGGGACACGGTATGGGAACCGAGCGATACCAGGCCGCTGCGCCGCATGGCTCGGATCTCGTCCCACTGCAGGGGACGGAGCTGCTCCGGCAGGTGAGCCCAGTCGTAACGGACCTGGAGATGAGATTCCAAGCCGCGGATGAAATCGTGAACGTCGCAGATGGGCAGTGCGCGGAGACGATGTTTGAGCTGGGCGACGACAAGGTCGATGTTTCCGGGCGAGGCCAGCCGGAGTACGATCTGTTCATTTCGCCACTCGTACAAGCTCTCACGGCGCTGAGCCGAAGTAACGACGAACTCGAGCCAGTCGCCCCACAGCGGCACTTCGCGGTCGACAAAACCAGTTGTGACGAGGATGGTCGCAGGGAACTGGTATTTCTGCAACACGGGAAAGGCAAGGTGGAAGTTGTTGGCGTAGCCGTCGTCGAAGGTAAGGACGATTCCCTCATGAGCTTCATGCGCCAGGTCGTCCAGCCGCAGGGGCTTCCCATGCCGAGCCAGAAGGCGTACTTGGTGTTCGAATTGGTCGATGGGCATCAATCTCGGGAACCGGCGGTCGCGCGTCGAGCCTTCGGAGAAGCCGTGATAGAGTAGGATGTCTACGCGCCCGGCGGCAGTCAGGCGCTGAATGACGCTCAAAGCGCCCGTCTTACCAAGCGTTCTCTTTATTGTTGAGGTCATCCGATCAAGAAAGACTTCGAATGGCTTCCAGGTATTGGCGGCTGAAGCGCAAGCCGATCGGGAGAATGTTCCGGCACCAGTGGCCGATCCGGTCCGTGTCAAGGCGCCAGGCAGAAGCCAACTCGGCGAAAACTTCATTCATGGGCGGTGAATAGAGAAAGTGCGTAGGAATACCGCGCTGCTTCATCGCAGCGACGATCGAGTCCCGCCTGGAAGAAAAGAACGGCACGACGAGATAGCAGACTTCCTGCGTGTGGTGGCTTTTCTTGAGTTCCAGGGGACAGTTTGCAATTAATTGGCGGGCGGCTGCGTTTCTGTCGCAGACGAGATATTCCCAGCGAGAAAGAAACGCAGCCACCCTCAACAGGGCCGCAGTTGTCGGGAGCGGCAGCGAAGGCGGTATATCCGGCGGAGCGCTCGCGACGACATCGTTTGACCTCGCGCCGTTACGGGTGGCGGGGCCTCGATGCAGGCCGGTGTAGACGGCGGAGAGGTGCGCGGCAACCGAAGACGAGGTGCATCGCGCGACCAGAAACTGTAGGTATCTTGATCGCTCTTCGGAGGCCGTCGGAGGAAATGTCTCGGCTGCAACCCTCGCCTGCACTCGACGAGCGGCATCGCCGTTCCTTAGTGAGATGGCCCCGCCAGGCTCGTCAAAGTGCTTCTTGAAGCTGAAGACCGACACGTCGCCGACGCTGCCGACCGGCCGGCCGTCGACCGTGGTGTGGAGCACGTGAGCGCAGTCCTCGATCAGCATCAGGCCGCGAGAGTCGGCGATGTGTTTGAGGTCCAGCACGGAGTCGGGGTTGCCATAGAGGTTTGTCGTCACAATAGCTCGGGCGGTTCCCAACAGGGCGTTGGACAGTCTGCCGACGTCGATGTTGCCGGTTGCTGGCTCGATATCCACGAGGACAGGGCACGAACCGGCGGCAAGCAACGCTTGAATCACCGTCCGGCACGTGATTGCCGAAACGATCACGCGGTCACCCGGACGCAGCAGTTCCTTTGCCACCGCGTACAAACCAAAGCGTGCGTTGGGGACCAGCACCGCATGGGTAAGATATCGCTCGCGGTAGTGCCGCAGGATGCTCTCCGTGGCCGTTCGTCTATCGCGGTCGATCACGCGGTCAAGCATTTTCAAACCAGCGAACCCGAAGTTTCCGAGCCGCGGCCTCCAGATCGAGCTTCCAGGCAGACCCTCGCTCTTCGTACCACGGTTTCACGCAGCGGGAAGCCTGGCTGCGCACCAAGACTGTGGTGGTTCCGGCACGAAGCAATGGTAGGATGATGCGCCCCCGCTCGTCCGCAGCAATGGTCTCGCGCCGATCCAAATCAAAATACGGCTGTGCGGGAACTGCGAGGAGAGTGACGGAGGCAATGTCGAAAAAGTTGTGATTTGTCAGAGCCACACCCGCGGGCAACGGGAATACGGTTACGCGCTGGAAGGCGAGCAGCCGATCGAGAATCTCGCCGACGGGTACATACCATCCATCTGGATCGCCGGCAACGGCTCTAAGGCAACTTTTGGTTTCCTCATTCAGATCGAACCTGCCGTCAGTACCCACGGAGAAGCCCTTACCGAAGTGGGTGTAGAGGATGGAACACCCACACTCCCTTTTCAAAGCGGCGATGTTGCGGCTGTTCAGGATGGAGTTAAAGCAGCGCACGTCCTGCCCGTTCGAACTGTCAAACCAGTGGTTCACGTACGGGGTATCAATCGATGTATAGGGAGCAAGCGGATTGCATCTCAGAGTGTTCAGGTCCTGGAAAAAGACGTTGCTCCGCACGTACTGGATTGTTGTCCGGCAAAGGTCGCCCCAGAAGTAGTCGCTTCGGCTGTCCTCGCCGCAACATCCACAGTTCTGAAAAACCGGTGGATGCCCGTTTCGTCTCACCATTGTATTCAGGCGTTGAAAAGCGGTGCTACGGAAGGATGGTGGCCGGTAACCACCGCGCTGGGCGAACTCGAAGTACAGGTTTTCGCGATTCTTCTCATGGTGGACGTTGATCCCAGGATATTCTCCGACGATTTGCCGGAACTTCTCGATTCCGGCCGCGATCTGGCCTCTCGTACTGCTTTGGCTCGACACATTGTGGAGGGCGATTTCGAATCCTCGACGGCGCGCGAGCCGGATGTAGGCGGCGTACTCCTCTCTTTCGAGCGTGTCGCCCGCGTCTGATGGTTTGGCTTGTGGCGTCTTCGGTCCTGTTACCCAAACTGTCTTGGTAGTCCGAAGACCCAGTGAATGGAGGTAGTCGTAGATCGGACGAACCGTCTCCAGAGTGGCCATGTCGGTGTCATCGATGATTGTGAATGCGAACCGTTTGCCGCCTGGATGGGGCAAGAGGCGGATTTCGCAATTATTAAAGGGCCACATAATCAATGCGATTCGTACTTGACAGGCCGAAGGTGCCAACGCCGCCGGTCCGTTAAGCGGTGCGTGCCGTCCCGAATTGAGCGGGCCAGGATCGATGCCAGTTCGGCGGTGGCCCGCCAGGTGGGGCCGAGATCCCGCGGGTCCAGCACATCGACTGCGTGGCGGTGACATTGGATGGCGGCCATCAGATCGTCCCGGAACACCGCGATCTTGCGAGGTAGCGTAACACGGGGGTCTGTCGCAGATTCCAGGAAGTCGTTCTGCCGATACAAGAGCTTTGCATATACAATCCCGGTTCTCATGACCTGCCGCTTGGGAGACAATGCCAACGCCGCGCGGTAATACTGCTCGGCCAGGGATACGCCGCTTTTTAACGCCCACCGGATGTTGCCGCTGGGCCGGGGATTGAAATCGTAGAGGTAAATGCGGCCTGCATCGATGGTACTCTCAGACCATTCGGTCTCGACGAGGCCGCTGAACTGCAGGTGATCCAGGATGCGGCGGTTCTCTTCGAAGATGCGCGGGTTATAAGCCGTTCTGCCGAAGAGCAGGACGCTACCCATCGTTCCATCCGGACGGGTGTCGGTGCGGATTCGTTCCCCCATGGAAAAGGAGAGGATTTTACCGGATTTCACGCACGCGTTGAAGTTCCAGAGCCGAATATCAGTCTGCGGCACCCACTGCTGGGCCATGAGTCGCGCTTCCCGATGCCGCAGCGCTTCACCTCGGATAATCTCGTTCATTAGCCGGAATACAGCGGCTGCGGACTCGCGATTGGGGACAAATTGGTAGATCCCGCCAGCGAGATTCGTTGACTTCAGAATCAGCGGCAAACCGAACTCGTCAATTCTCGCCTCCAATTCGGTGGCGGAAGACACTGGACAACATCTCGGCACCCGTATGCCGCACTCCAGTGCGGTCTGATACAGGCGGTCCTTCTCAATGACACGTTCCAAGGTCTCGCTGTCCGATATGAGCAGCGAAAAACCGCTTGATCGGAGTTGCTGGGCGTTTCTGGCAACGTTCTCCGCATTTGCGTCATTGGAGTAGAAGATGACCCCGGGGGGAGCGTTTGAGACAAGGAATCGGATGTATCTGGGATCATAGGACGGGATGGGGCAGACGATCCGCTGTCCGAGATACTTCGAGCCGAAGCCGATTGCCCGCGGCGAATCGGCCAAAGCCACGACTGGGATGCCGAGGCGCCCCAATTCCTGTATGATCGCGACCTGCGACAGCTTATCGGCATCGCAGACAACCGCGGGAGTCTGGTACGTGCTGTGGAGCGTCATAACAGCCGACTCCGGCATTCGATCAGCGCCCATCGCACAGTGCGCCGAACGCGTTCATCCAAAGCGTAGAGGGCTGCCCCATAGACGGATACCGTGAGCGCCGATCTGCAGAGGACATCGAGGATAGGCGACCCGGTTCCAAGTAGCGAACCGGCCAGCGATGCCAGAGCTGCCGCGGCCAAGTATTTTGCGACAGAACTCAGTTTGATTCGCAGAGGAAGGAACCGGTTCGAAGCTCGGCCAAGCAGGAGGATACAGAGAGCGTAGCTCAACAACGTGGCCAGAGCGGAGCCGTTCAAGCCCATATATGGGAGCAGCAGGCAGTTCAGACCGATATTGAAGACTGCAGCCAGCACGAGGAGACCGGCCATTTCCAGGGTTCGTTTGTGAATGAGAAGGCCAGCGGCGACAAATATATATGTGGCATAGATCAGAAGTCCAGCAAGAAGCACCGGAATCAGGCGGTCGACTCCTGCGTACTTAGACGATGCGAGCAGCACCACCACCGGATGGGCCGATGCCAAAGTAATGGCCAGGACGCCGGCTGCCGTCATCAGGAACAGGTCAAGGGCGACGGTCAGGAACTCGATTGTCTTATCAGCACCGGAAGCCGTCCATATTCTCATGTAGATCGGAAAAATGGCGAGGACAAGGGGCGTTACCAGCAGGTCGTTCGCGTGCTGGGCGAGCCCATAGGCAACGGAGTAAAAACCGAGGGCATCGGCTCCTAGGAAGTAGCGCACCAGAAAGCGATCAGCCGATCCGAGTATGGCAAAGGCAAACTCGTAAACGACCAGTGGCATGCCGTAGACCACCCCGGCGCGAAACAAGGCAACGTCGAAGCAAGCTGGATCGAGCTGTTCGCGGCGCAGCAGCCACAGCGTTAGCCCCGAGACGAGCACTGCCTCGACGAGAACCACGCCCGTGAAGTATGTCTGGGCGGTCTTTCCGACAGACAACAGCAGTGCGCAGACGACTGCGACCGTGGCAGCCCTCGTTCCCACCGTGGTGGCGTTGAAGGCTTTCGTGCGTTCTTCGATTCGCAGGAAACCCCAAAGGATTGAGCCGAGGGCGCGGAGAAGCACCAAGGCGGGAATGAGGTAAGCCAATTTCGCCAGCGGCCCCGAGATCAACGTGTACAGGCCAAGGCCAACGGCCGCAAGGAACACTAGCGCGATTCCCGCCGAAGTCGCTAAAGTCCCAAGATACATAGTCGAATAGTACGTTCGAGCCGAGCGCCGGTCCACGGCAAATTGATCTTTGTTATAGAAGCGCAGGACGGCGTTCTGCAGACCCAGTTTCGAACCGATGGTGAGCATCAGGACGACTCTTTGGGCGAGGTCCATCACCCCGTATTCGGCAACGGAGAGAACACGAGTGATTATTGGGAAGCTGACGAGTCCAATCACCAGACTACCCACGAGACCCGCCAGATAGTGAGACGAATGAAGCAGCAGCGTCTTGAGTTCACGGCCGGCCAGTTTCGAGACGGCGGGGGTTTCGGTCTGGGGTTCGGCGGTCATCGTACTCTGATAGGTTGGCGACCGCAGTTCCAGCCCTCTGAAACCGCGGCTCGATAACAATCATAGGTCCGGCTAGCGATCTCCTCCCAGCCCGGAAGGTCGGCTTGGCTCTCCAGGAGGCGTGTACCCAGGGAGTGCCTCAGATCCGCATCGCCGATCAACCGGAGTAGGGAAGCCGCCAGGGCATCCACATCTCCGTAGGGAACCAGCAAGGCGGTCTCGTCCTGTCGGAGGATCTGTTCGAAGGCAGGCAACTGGGAGGCAACAACCGCCTTCCCCCGGACCACACCGGTCAATAACGCGCCGCTGGTGGTGACCTCGCTATAGGGATAGACCAGTACATCGGCGGCATCATAATAATCATCGAGTTCCTGTACGGACACGAAGCGGAGCTCCAGCCAGACTCCCGACTGGAGACCGAGTGCGATCACTTCGTTTTCGACCGCCTGTACGACGTCGCGATCTCCGGTGCCGACGATCGCGAGGCGCGCGCGGGGATCCTTATGGCAGACTTGCTGCCACGCTTTCAGAAGAAACGGGACGCCTTTATAGGCCCGCAGGATTCCCTGCCACAAAACGAGGCAGCCATCACCGGCAAGACCAAGGCGCTCGCGGGAGCGGCTTGACGACCGACTCCGGCTCCCTTCTACGAACAAAGGCCCGTGCGGGATGATGGAAATTCGCTCCGGCTGGACGCCAAATTCGATCGTGAGTCTTGAGGCAGCGTGGATGTCATGACAAACGAGCCGGTCGGCAAGCTGGTAGATGCTTTTGTAACCGCTCTTATGGCGATCTCCGCTGTCCTGCGGCAGTACATTGTGGACCGTATGCACCAGTTTGATGCCGAACGCCCGCGCCAACTGCAGTAACCATCGCTCGACGGGCAGCCCGTAACTAGCCAGAGGTAGGAATTGGACGTGAATGACATCGGGTCTCGAGAACGTAAACCGGATCAAGAGAGCTGTCAAATTGACGAAGTACTCGATCAGCTTCAGCACACGCCGTGCTGTAGCTGGCGCCCGCCCAAGCCTGCATGCAACATTGAGGAGGCCAGGATCATTACGAATTCGCTGCCGCCGGAAGTAGTCTAGGTCGTATTGGTAGTTGATAGATGCCAACGCGACCCGAACCTCCGTCTTCCGGCTCAAGCTCGCGCAAAGGTGGCCGGTGTAGTACGGGACGATCGACAGGAGATCCAACATCCAGACTCGAATTGGTTCTGGCATACCGAGTGGTCTCGGGTTCATTAGGAGTGATAGCTTTCCAAGTCGACAAACCATCATCGACCCGCAACTGTCAATGCGGCCTTCCCGAGATGGACGGTGGCCGCCCCTGCTGGAACAGCTCTCAGGTACGAGAGACTGTCCTCGACGGCGGCAGGCATGCACTCCGGGACTGTCCGATATTCCGGCACCAGAGTTCGAAGATGTGAGATAACGGGTTCTGGATCGCCACGCCAAAGCAGGTGCTGTAGCTCAGAGATCCACGGAACCAGTTCCCCAATCGTCAACTGCCGGTTTTGGTAGATACGTATCTTGTTATGGCTCGTCGGCAACAACTGCTCCGCATCAAGGGCGAGTTCTTCAAACAGCTTTTCACCAGGACGGACTCCGACAAAACGAAGCTCAATATCTTCGTCGGGCACCAGTCCGGCAAGGGTGATCATCTTACGAGCCAAATCGATGATCTTTACGGGCTTGCCCATATCCAACATGAAGATCTCCGATCCGTTTCCCATCGTCGACGCCTCCAGCACTAGTTGAACGGCTTCCTGCACAGTCATGAAGTAGCGGCGCATCTCTGGATGTGTGACCGTGACCGGTCCGCCCGCGGCAATCTGCTTTCTGAAGATCGGTACGACGCTGCCATTGCTAACGAGGACATTGCCAAAGCGAACACATACGAACCTGGTCGGATGACCAGTCCCTACCGTGGGCCGCGAAGCCGAGACAATCAACTCGGCAACGCGTTTGGTCAGTCCCATGACGCTGCTGGGGTTGACGGCCTTATCCGTGGAGATCATGAGAAACCTGTTGACATTGGATCGCCACGCTGCTTGCGCCAGATTCCAGGTGCCGATGACGTTGTTCCGTACTGCCTCGCAGACCTGCCGTTCCATAACCGGCACATGCTTGTACGCTGCTGCGTGATAAATCAGATTCACGCCATGTCGACCAATGATCGTCTCCATTCGCCGCTGATCGCGAATGTCCCCGATCTCCGAGGCGAGAGAAAGGTCCGGATAGTTATCGCGCAACTCGGCTTCGAGGCGGAACAGTTCACTCTCCGACTGATCCACGGCAAGTAGTTCCCGCGGGCCCAAACGCGCCAATTGGTTGCATAACTCAGATCCGATCGAACCAGCCGCTCCCGTCACCAGGACCGTACGTCCGGAAACTGCCTTGCGGACACTGTCCAAGTCAAGGCTCACTGGTTCACGCCCCAAAAGGTCAGTCACTGAAACCTTTCGGTCATTGGCAACGTGCAGCTTACCACTGATCAACTCACCGAGGCCTGGGACGATTCGGCATGGCACGCCGGCGGCCCGGCCTTTCTCTACAGCGGCCCGGATCTCACGGCCGGTCGCCGACGGCATTGACACGGCGATCTCGCGAACCGGCAAGCGGCGGGCGCGGCAGGAATCCACGATCCTACGCGCGTCATCGCCGGATCCGAACACCGGAAGGCCCAACAATTGCACGCCGTGTTTCCTGGGATCATCGTCAAGGAACCCGATTACCTTGTATCCAAGCTTGGGATTAGAGCGGATCTCCCGTGTCAGCGCCAGACCCGCGACGCCCGCTCCATACACCAGCAAGCCGTTTTCATCGCCATTGGGTCGGTTTGCCCCACGAAGCTCATAAAACAGGCGCGCCGCGAACCGCCATCCGCCGCTGAAGAGAATGCAAACCAGCAGATCCAGACAGCAAACGGATCGAGAAAACTCACGGCCGATCAGAGAATATATGACCGTGCAGGCAAGAACGGATGCCAGCAGATTCACCCTCAGGAGACAAACCAGGTCCGAGAACCCAGAGTACCTTGCCCAGCGGTCCAACCGGAGTTGTCCAGCACAGAATGTAGCACCCTTTACTGCGATAGCAATCAAGAATGCTTGGTACAGTAGTGGCCGTTCGCGGTTCGGGATTGAGAATTCGAAACGAAGTAACGTTGCCGTCCAGAACGAGACGGCAATGACGCCGAAACTGCACCCCCATGTCCGTGCCTCTCGGCTCCATCGCGTGATCGTATTTGACATAGTTCACCCTACGGCTGCACTGGCGAAAATCGTGTTCTTTCGGTTGTCCTGCGCTATTTCCCTTACACATGTCGCCACGCGCTCAACCTGACCCTCAGACATCGCTGGATACATCGGTAGGGACACCATCCGCGGATAAAGAGCCAAAGCGTTCGGGCATTGGTTTTGGTGCATAGTGGCGAACGCCGCGAAGAAAGGATGTAGCGGAATAGGAATGAAGTGAACGCTCGTGCAGATACCTTTCCTGCGGAGTTCGTTGATGAACTCGTCCCGGCTGATAGCCAACTGGTCAAGGTTTAGCCGTAGCTCATACAGGTGCCACGAGTGGCGGCAGTCGGCTCGGTCAGGTGGAAGTTCGAGTTCTTCGGCATCACCCAGGAGTTCGTTGTAAAGCTGGGCATAGTGCGCCCGGACCTCAATAAAATGATTCAGCTTTCGCAATTGGTGAATTCCAATCGCCGACTGAATGTCGCTCAGGTTATACTTGAAACCCGACACCAGCACCTGATAGTACCAGTTGCCGTGATCCGAGTAGCGGTTCCAGGCGTCCCTGCTGATACCGTGCAGACAAAGGAGGCGCATCGACTCCGCGAGTGCTTCTGTGTCGGTGGTCACCATTCCGCCCTCACCGGTGGTTAGGTTCTTGGTGGCGTAGAAGCTGAAGACCGCGGCGTCACTGCGGCCGCCACTCTTGGGATTCCCCGCGCCAATTGGCCACCCTTTGTAGTGCGAGCCAACTGCGTGAGCGCAATCCTCGATCACATAGAGCCCATGCCGTCGAGCAAGAGACCACAGGGAGTCCATGTCGCAAGGCAACCCAGCGAGGTGCACCGGGATGATAGCCCGTGTCCGCGGGGTCAAGCGCTGAGCAACTGATGCCGGATCGATGTTGCCATCGGAGCCAACATCTGCCAGTATCGGAGTGGCTCCCACGTGTAGGATAGTGTTGACGGTTGCGCAGAACGTCAGAGGCGTTGTAATGACCTCCGCCCCGCGACCGATGTTGAGTGCAGCCAGGGACAAGTGCAGGCCGGCCGTACATGAATTGACGGCAAGTGCATGGGGAGCGCCTATGTACTCCCGAAACTCGCGTTCGAACTGGTCGGTTCGCGGTCCAGTCGTGAGCCAGCCCGACCTGAGGGTCCGTACGACTTCTTCAATTTCCTCGGATCCGATACTGGGCTTGTGAAAAGGAACCGTTCGAAGTTCTTCCATTCAAATACCTCCAGTCACTTGGAGAGTCATCTACCTGGAAATGAGAGAGCGAGCAACTAATCCGGCAGTTGCGAAGAGGATCCGGGCATCGCTCAATGGCGTCCGCGTGCGGAGATACTCCAGATCTATTTGTAACTTCCGATCCAGGAGGTTTCTCACATAGTATTCGTCAGCGCGGGTTCCCTCTGGAATGGTTGCCGATTCGTCTCCAGAATCTAATTGTACTCTACCCGTCAACCCAGGCTTGACCGCGAGGACTGCACGCTGGCTCGGAGTATAAATCGCCGCTATCTCCGGCGACTCGGGTCTTGGGCCGACTAAGGTCATGTGGCCTAAGAGAACATTTACAAACTGCGGCAGCTCGTCGCATTTGGTCTTGCGCAGGAACCGTCCGAGGCGCGTGACGCGGCGGTCGTTCCGGCTCGTGATGTTGCCCATCGTGTCGGCCCCTTGGACCATCGTCCTGAATTTCCACATCCGGAAGAGCCTGCCGCCTTTGCCGGCACGCCATCCGAGGTAGAGAGGGTTTCCCGGCGAATCAACCATGATGACCAAAGCGATCAGCAGCAGCAGCGGGCTTAGCAGCAAAAGGGCGGCCAAAGAAACGATGACGTCGAGTGATCTTCGCATGTACCCGCAACTCAGTCGCGGCGTTGGAGCGGATGGATGCTACTATCGCGTAATTCGCGCGAATGCTGAGTCGTCCTCAAAACGGCCGGCGGTCCTCAAGGCGTGACGGAACAGGCCAGCAGTGAACCCCAACCCATATGAGATGTGATATGAGGCAAAGACGACTGGGAGACATGTTAGAAGGCCTAGTTCATGCTGTCTGGCGGTGATGACGGAAGCGATTAGAGTGGCGCCGGCATAGGCGAATGCTAGGACCAACCACAGTCTGGCGACGAAGCGGAACCAGCCTGCGGGCCATCCGGCAAACGTGACTGCCATTCCGATTATCAGGACGGTGTTTGCGAGTACAAACGCGACCGGCACCAGGTGCCGCCAGGAAGCAGGCAACCGGTGTTTTCGGATGACTGCGACCTTCCAGAACCCGTACTGGAAGTATTGACGGCACAGGTCGGATAAGCGCGAACGGGGTGTATACCAGGAGCGGATCGCGGAACTTTGCCAGATCCTGCCTCCGCCTCGTACCAAACGTAGATTTAACTCGTCGTCCTGATTGCGCACCAAGGCCTCGTCGAACAAACCGAGCTGGAGTAGGGTTTTCTTGCGCCAGCAACCGTAAGGCACGGTGTCCACCCAGCCTTCGTATTGCGTGTCGTGGAACCGCGCGCCGCCGGTCGAGAACCGGGAGTGGTACGCTGCTGCGATGGCACGGGCCCGGATGCCGTGCGGGTCGCTTCGCACCGGGCCGCCTACATTGTCGGACCTCGTCATTTCCAGTATCTCGAGGCAGCGGCGGCAGTAGTCCGTGGCGTACCGGGTATGCGCGTCCATGCGCAGGATGAACTCACCGCGCGCGGCGCGGATGGCCGCATTCAATCCCGTCGAGACGATGCGCCCAGGATTCGCTATGACCCGTAGCCGTGGGTAACGCGAACTGTAGGACTGTAAGATTTCGGGCGTGCGGTCGTCGCTCATGCCGTCCGCCAGGATGGCTTCCCAGTTCATGCCGCTCATATCCTGCGCAAGGAGCGAATCCAGGAATGGACCGATGTGCCGGGCCTCATTCCGGCAGGCGACGACAATCGAGACCGTCACTCGATCACTGCTTATGGGCTCAGTTGCGTTCATACTTGGTGCAGCGTCGCGCGAGCGCCTGCTTATAGAGTTCTACATACGCCGCAGCAGCCGTGTCGGCCGAGAAGTGGCGGGCGACGTGCTGGTGTCCCTGCTCGGCCATGGCCCCGGCCAGAGTGGGGTCAGCGAGAAGTCGAAGAATGGCATCTGCGAGCCCATTCTCATCGGCAGGATCGACCAGCAGGCCGGTGACGCCAGGAATCACCACGCTGGGAACGGAGCCCACCCGGGAGGCGATAACGGGCACTCTGGCCGCCAGAGCTTCCAGCAAGCACATTGGCGTCGCCTCGATCAACGACGGGAGAATCAGGATGTCCAGCGAAGCGTAAACGCCAGGCATGTCGTTGCGCAGGCCGGCAAACACCACGTTGGGAGAGATTCCGAGCCGGCTTGCGAGAGCTTCCCATTCCGTCCGGCAGGGCCCGTCTCCCACAAAAACGAAAGTGGTCCGCGGCCGCACTTCCAGGACCTTTTTCGCGCAACGGAGGAGGAGCGCGCCTCCTTTCTCCGGTACCATTCGGCCGATGAACCCGACCAGGCGTTCGCAGTTATCGGCAATCTGAGATCGAATAGTGGGCGCGGCGAAGGCGAACCGCCCCATGTCGACGCCATTCGGAAGGACCTGGGCGCCGGACATTCCCCACTGTCTCAGAATGCCGGCCACGGGCTCTGAGGCGGCGGCCACTTCGTCGAATCTCTTCAGCAGCAGCCGGTCCAACAAGGCATAGACACGCATGGTCGGGCGGCGATCAGGCCAGTTATGGCAGGTGGCGACGACAACGGTGCGCTGGAGCCAAGCCGCGGCGCAGCCAAGCACGTCTGCCTTGTAGCCGTGGGTGTGCAGCACATTGACTCCGTGAAAATCCAGCAGCTTCCGGATGCGACCCACAGCGTGGGAATCCCATCGTCCCCTGCACGGTACGATCTCAACTGGAAGCCCTTGATGTATGGCATGGTCAGCAACCTCCGTATGGGGGTATCGGGAATCGCTGAACACTGCCACGATCGAGTGACAGCCGAGCTTTGACAATCCGCTCGCCAGCGCTACAAGCATGTTTTCGGCGCCATAGTTACCGGTGCTGCTGATCAGATGGAGGACGGTCATGTCTCTATGTGGTTGCTGCGACTTCCAAATCAACCGGCACGAGCCTGCTTTCGGCAATCGGTTTATCGTCTTCGCCGTGTGACTCGATCACCATAGCTCGCGCCAGAAAACCGGCCAGCACCCAGAAGTAGCCGCTGATCTGGAAATAGGTCCACCGGTCTCCAAACAGATTGGCGACTGCTGTGCACACAACCCAGGCGGCAAGACCCAGTCCCAGCGTTGAGAAGAATGGGTCCTGCGCGGATCGGAACAGACGGTACCCAATGCGAAATGTCTTGGCCAATAACCACAAAAGAAAAGCGAGGCCTATCAGGCCCGTTTCGACCAGGACCTTCAGGTAGATGTTGTGTGTGTCCTCGTAGTTGTAGAGCCGCTTCATGAAGGCATAGGTGTGATACCCCGTGCCCAACACGGGATTCGACTGGATCAGGTCGATAGCATCGTTCCAGAGTTCCACACGGACCGCCGCGGCATGGTCGAGCGATCCATCGTTCGGATCGTAAGTCGTCAGGACCCGATCACGAACGGCATTGGGGACCAGGGATGCCCAACTGATTGCGAACAGCGTCAGGATGACCAGCAACTTTCGATACTTTACGATGCCGACAAAAACCCACCCTGCGAGGAGCGCGACGTAACCGCCACGCGAAAAACTGTACATGACGCAGTTGGCCGCAAACAGCGCCAAGCCAAGGCAAGCGAGTTTCATCAGACGCTTTTGCTGCGCTCCAGCCAGCGCCACCAAAAACCAGGCCCACTGCGCGTTGAATGCCGCCAGTCCCTGCACTCCGGCATAACCCATGGATCCGCCCTCTTGCAAATCTCGCGAGAAAGTGGAGAAGTCCCGGTCCTTTACGGCATCCCAAAAGCTCTTATCCATCACAAAGACGGCGAGGCACATCAGTAGGACAATGAACTTCATGTGGCGGACGTCCTTCACGGTTGCGGTGACCAGGAAGAACAACAGTGGCATGAGCATGTAGTTCCACCAGTCCGTCAGCCGGGGGACGAGGTTATCCGGGTCCAGAAAGATGGACCCAAACGTGTAAAGAGCGTACAGGCCAATCAAGACGGTCCACGGCGTCCTTGGCATGATCCACTCTCGGCGCCTCAGAAGTCCCAGCGCCACACCGAACAGGATGATGTTGACGAGGCTTGCGCCTAGCGGGAACTCCATCATCCGATACCGGGTTGTCTGTAAAGGAATGAGAGGAATCAAGTAATAAAGGCCCACTAGCGGCCGCCAAAAGAGGCTCAGCAGCAATGCGGCAATGCCGGAACAGTAAAGCGCAAGACCAAGGTACCTCTCGAGTCCGAAATTATAGATCACGCCCTACCACCGTTCGCAAGCGAGGCCCGCGCTGCCTTCCAAAACACGGTGTACTCGAACATGGCGGCCGAGAAACGTCCGGCCGGACTAACCACATCGGTCTCGGAGACGTTCATTCGCGGAATCGCCAGAGGATCGGAAGCTGTCGTCCAGGCTCCTCGGTCGGTCGTAAAGGCACGGGAGAAGCCTGCATCGGACAGCAACCGGCGCGTCGCGTTGGAGTGATTTCCGTTCGGGTACGCAAACAGCCGGCAAGGCTTGTTCAAGGCTCGTTCGATGTGGGCTTTGGAGTCCAGGATCTCAGGACGGGCCAAGTTGTCGGGCACAATCGTAAGGATCTGGTGCGTTTGCGTGTGAACTCCAAAGGTGACGCCGCACTTGTCCATTTCGGCGATCTCGGCCCAGGTCAGCGTTCTGTCCGGATCATCGCTGCCGGGTGCGCGACCGCTCAGAAGGGGCAGCGCCGCGATTGCTCTCTCCCGGTTCTCAGGCGTACTCAGTTTTAGTTCCTCAATGACCGACTCGACCTCCTCTTCCCTCACCTCGGGACGAGCAGCCCTGATCGAGGCAACTACCTGCTCCGGCCAGAATGGCGAGTTCCGCCCAACAAGTCCCGGACACACGAAAATCGTCATCGGGATCCCGCATGTGCGTGCGATGCGAAAAGCGGGGTCGTAGTTGTCATGCCACCCGTCATCGAAAGTGAACGCAATCCGCGGCCTGTTCGAATCCGGACCGGGCATTGTTCCCGAAGCGTCTACAACGTCGAATCGCCGGGACACATATGCGGCAAGCGCCTGAAAGGTGTTGCGGCGGAGGAGGATGCCGGACAGACTGTTCGTCAGGCAATAGTCTCGCTCGTCCAGAACGCGGTGAAGCGCCATCACGACAACCGCGGGTCTTCTTTGGAGTCTACGCTTTGCCCACCCAAGAGCGCCGGTGGCAAGCAGCAGGCACGCCCAAAGCCAGCGCACTGAATGGCGGAATGCTCTCATTCGGATTGGCAGTTTTCAGCATGCCGACCCTTTTTTGCGTCGGGTCGGTAGTAGTAGTAGCCGTGATTCGCCGGCTTCTTCCACAGAAACCATTCCGGCGTGGCGTTGATGACAACTCCAGTTAGCTTGGGCCGCAATTTCTCAATAGCCGCCAGGGCAAGGGTCCGATTGGTGTGGTCGGGACGGATCACCAGCACAACACCCTCACAGACCGCCGCAATCAGATCGTAGTCGGCCACAATCTCGACGGGAGGGCTGTCCACGATCACGTGAGCGAACTGGCGCCGCACTGCCTCCGCCAAGGCTTGCCAGCGGGGCGAAGCCAACAATTCCGTGGGGTTGCCATCCGGCTGGCCCGCCGGCAGCACATATAGCCCAGGAAGTTCCTCGGCCACAAAAAGGGCTTCGTCGAGCCGACACCTGCCGGCCAGCACATCGGCGAGTCCTGGCTTGAGCGGGACTTGCAGGACCCGATGCACGCCAGCGCGGCGGAGGTCCGCATCGATCAGCAGTGTACGCTCCTCGGTTCTGAGCGCCAACGCCGCTGCCAGATTCACTACCGTGAGTGTTTTGCCGTCCCCGATACTCGGACTTGTGATCACTGCTCGAAACGGCTTGCGCAGAAGCTGAACGGTTTTCGTCCTGACGATGCGGTATTGCTCAGCCGCATATGCGTGCCGCTCTGCATTGGAGAGCACCGGGCAGACGGCCGCTAGGTGAACCGTGCGGATTCGCGGCGACGTGACCGCCCATTCATCGAACTTATCGGCCGGCGCCGGCTCCAATGGATGCTCTTTCGCGGGGCCATGGCCGCTCGCGCCGAGAGTTCCATTGCGGTGAAGCTCCGTCGATGGGATCGGGATGACGTTCAGCCGCCTATTTGAATCGGATTCACCGGGGTCCGCCCGAGTTAAAGAGACACTCGGTGCTTCCTCTGGCCGAGTGGTCGGCTGAGGCTGGGTGTTCTCGCAGGCGTTAAGCGCCAGCACGATCACCTCGGGTTGCAAGGCTCCTGTCAGCGTCCTAAAGATCTTAGTCATGGGAGTTAATTGGGGCCTTGAGGCGGCCGGGCCTGACGTTTTCCAGAAATCGCCGCGCTGTTCGGGCAAGCTTCAACATTTCCACTCTCACATTACGCCTCCGAAACGCAGCCCAGACGAGACTCCGCGAGCCATTGGAGAGCATGCGCTTGTAGTTGGCGTCACCTGAGAGAAAGTCCCAATCGTCAAGCCCTAGTTCCAGACAGTATTGAATGGCGTGCGACAGAGTGATCATACCCGGACTCAGACGCTGGTCTGAGCCATAGTCGAACCCGCACTGATAAAAGTAGACCTTTCCCGCGTGCACGAAATTGTAGAGAATCCCGATGGTGCGGCTGCCGGCCTGCAGCCGCAGTAACTGAATCGATGATTCTGCAAAGCATCTCTCGATGAGGCGCTGGTGAAACGCCTTGAAATAGGGTGATCCAAAGACGCCGGGCCGGCTAGCGCTTGCCCACCGCCGGAGGTTCAACTCCGCCATTTCATCAAACATGGCAAGGGCCGCCTCCAAATCGCCGGCTGCTACGAGTCGGATAGGGCCGAGTTCCGAATAAGACCGAAGATTCTGCCTCAATAGCTTGCGGCGATGAGTGCTGAGGACCGTCTGGTACGGCTTCCCGGAGCTCCGGAGGGCAGCGAGATCGACATAATAACTGGGATGACGGACTTCTTCCAGGTCGAATGGGAGGAACGCCCGTTTCAGAGCGTCATAGTGCAGTCCTGGGGAAAATCCATCGAGCACGAACTCATCCCACTGCTGCTGAATCAGAAACTCGGCAAGGGCCGCGGCCACCGCCCGCTCCCAGCCGGAACGGCAGAGCAGTTGGTTGAACTCGATATACGTGGTGTCGGCGTTGTCTTCGCCCGTAGCGTTCAGCGAGATCTTCAGCAGTGGTATGAACGCATGTCTCTGCCTCGTCTTGACCAATAGGCAGGCTGCCATCGGACCATCCGCACTTTCGAACAGGACAATCGAGACGTCAAGCCGGGCGCCGAAAACGTGGAGCCAGGTGTCAACCCACGGCTCGGTCATAAAGAACGAGCATTCCGGCGAGACACTGGCCAACTGCCTCCATACGGGCTGTATCCGCGGCCATTCCTTTTGCGAGTAAACCGCCACCCGGAGTTCCGGTTGTGAGACCACCGAGGAACGTGACCACTCTAGATCGTTCGCCGGAGCCATGATCATTGAGGACTTCACTTGGGTCAACGGGCGATAGGACATGGTTCGCAGGTTTCGTTCCTCTCCCCTGTTCCTCGCGGGGTCCCAGCCCCCGCCAGCAGGTCGTCATACAACTCGGTCAGCTTACCAATCATCGCCTTAACGCTGAAACCGGACTCGACGATCCGGCGCCCGGACTGGCCCATCTCCTTTGCCAGAAGCGGATTCCGCAGGAGGGTCAAAATCCTCTGGGCTGCCGCAGCGGGATCGTCATGCGGAACGAGATAGCCGTTGCCCGCGTCCTGAATCAATTCTCCATTGCCGCCCACGTCAGTGGCCACGCACGGCAGGGCGCACGCCATCGCCTCCAGGATGGCGTTGGACAGGCCTTCGCTTCGCGACGGAAGGTAGAACAAATTGCTCATCTTCAGCAGCGACGGCACATCCGGGCGGCTACCCAGGAATATGACATTCTGATTGACATTCAGGCTTCGCGCCAGTTCTGCCAGTTGTTGCATGTAAGGCGTGTCTTGAACGGCGCCAGCGACGATGAACCGGGCGTCCGGGAATTCGCGGCAGACAATCGCAGCGGTTGAGATGAGCGCCTCAAGCGCCTTCACCGGCCGGATGTTTGCCACGCAACTGATCCAGTGTGAGGCGTTTTCCAGACTGGAACCGGCCTGCCGGAACTCATTCGGGGCACGGTCGATTTCGTCGAGATCAACACCGTTGTACACAGTGACCACCCTCGTCGGATCCAATCCGTCCTGCTGGATGTGGCAAAGCCGAACCCGATCGGCCACGGCATGCACCTGATCGAACAGGCCCCCCGCCAGCCGGTAAGCGACGCGGTGCGTCGCGGACCGCTGAAAGCCCATATCCCTGCGGCTTGATATGAGAATCGGGCATCCGCTCAACCTTGCGATAGTGCCGCCGAACAGATCGGAAGCGGGGAAGAACGTATGCACGATGGAAACACGCTCTTCTCGAATGAGCTTAGCGAGCCGCCATGCAGTCTTGAGTGCGTGCCAATCGTAGGTGCGCCGAATCGGAAATAGATGGACGGGGCAGTCGAACCGGTCCGCAGCAACCAGGTCGGAATGAGTTGCGAAGGTCGCCACCGAACACCGGTAACGGTCTCGAGGTAGGAGACGGGTCATGTTCCACAGAACATGTTCGGCGCCGCCATGCGTTCCATATAGGACGTCGATCAGAAACATTATGTGGATCTGGTCCATCGGGAAGGTCACCGCCTGTGTTCGAGTCCGGGCGTCCAGACGAAAGATACTCTCAGGCCGGCGCGTGTGAAGCCGGCGATGTCGGAGAAGGAACTTCTCATGTATACAAAAGCAAATGCCATATTTAGGTGCGCCGTAAGCCTGCGCACGGCGTTGGCCTGGCCCACCGAGGCTTGGAGCGACCCGAACCCGCCTCCTTGGGTCCGTTCATAGCCGAAACTGCTCCCCATTGTCCACGCGGATGTGTGAGGCGCCCAGGACCAGGCGCCATCGAATCCCAAACTGCTATCCGAGCCCAACCCGTGAAGGTCCGAAACGCCGCGCCGGAACGTCATGGCAATCGTGTGGAAACCCTTTGTGGTTCCTAAAACGCCCGACATGGAATAGGAGCTTCGCCCGAAGCCACCGGTCCGGGGATCCGACATTCGAACGTATCCTGCTTGCAAGGACCCAAAGGACCTGCGTCCGAACTGACGCTCTATTCCTAGGCCGGAAGATTGCCAATCAGCCCCGTACTGCCGGGAGTAAGAACGGGTATAGCTGACTGTGCCGGTGATGCGGGTTCTGGTAGAAAGCAAGTAAGCCAGTCCGAGGTCTGCCATGCCAATTGTGACGTTGGGATACTGCGAGGGGACCTGTTGCTCCCGCGAGTAACTGCGCATTTCGCGTGCTGCAGTCACGCGTAAATAGGACGAGAATCGCCGGGAATAAGAATGTGTCACGCTTGCATACGCGGCGCCGCTCCTGCGCCTGCCTCCGGACACGGCCAGTTCCAGAGGCGAATTGAGAAGCGAGCCTGGGTTATCCTCCAGCAGACCGTGGGAGAGTTGATCGACCGAAGAGGCTTGCCTTGCCACTGAAAGAGTGTAGCTGGGGTCGAATAGCGCGTCGGACATCACTCCGGAATCTCCCTCCGCGCTTAGGGTAAAGACTGTGTGTCGGGCCGGATCCGTTCGAAGGTCAAGCGAGACAGTGTGATGCGCTCCGTTCTGTGCCGGGTAGCGTTGATTATAGCTGTAGCCTCCCAGGTAACTGGCGGAAAACTGGGTCCGCCGACCGAAATGCGCAGCCACGTCGCCCGTGGCACCGCTCGTGAATAACCAGAGCTGGGAAAGCTGGGGGTCGCCGGCGGCATAGGGCGCCCGCAGAAGGTCCCCTTCGGCATATCCGGATATGCCGTTTAGCCAAATGCCGGACGGCAGGGTGCGCCGCTGCTCGGCCTGTTGGTCCGGCTGTATGGTCACAACCGGTTCCGTGGGCTGCTGTGTCCAGGCTGGGACCACCAGCGCCACGAGTGCCAGCAGTATTCGATGTGGCCTGACCGCACGGCGGCGATCATCGCGGAACAACAACTGTGTCTCCCGGCAGCAATGTAACATTCTGTCCCACCTTCTGGCCCTTTACCACTGCTTCGTAATCGAACGGAAGGCGCATCTGGCGACCGTCCACGACTCGCAGGATATAGATTTGTTTACGCTTGGCGTAATCGCTGATCCCGCCAGCCTCCGCCAGTGCCTGCAGTACAGTCATCGGACCTACCATTCGGACCGCGCCCTCTCTGCGAACTTCTCCAATGACGTAGACCTTCTGGCTGTTTGCGTCTCTGACTGTGACGGTGACCCGGGCGTCCCGAATCAGGGCCCCGAACTTCTCAATGAGGATCGCCTGGAGTTCCGCCGGCGTAAGGCCGGCTACCCGAAGTTCCCCCAGCATGGCTAGGGACACCCTTCCGTCCGGCCGCACGGTGACCGACGGGTTCGACGCATCGGGCTCCTTCCAAACATCGATTTGCAGAACGTCACCCGGTCCGATGCGGTACGTAGGCAGATCGGCATCCGGTCGTTGGCCCGGAGCATTCTGGATTGGCGGATCCGCTCCCGGGGTCTGCGTGGCTGTCACCAGTACGAGCATCAGCAACAGTGACCACTTGCATCGAAACATAGACTCTCCAACACAAGCCGGGCTCACCGGCTCTCCAATTTCATCAGTGGTATTCGGCCGAGAATAACCATACCAGGCGGCAGCTCCCACTCGCCAAACAGAACGTTCATTCTCAGTTCCAAAAGGAAGGCCAGCAATCCGGCCAACGCGAGGGAAAGCAGAGAGCCACCGGCGGTCAGCATTGCTTTGCGCGGCCGCGTGGGCTTCTGAGGAATTCGCGCGGGGTCTAGCATGACAAATTTCTGCGACTTTTGCCAGCGCTCCATGTCGGAGGCAACATCCGCCGCTAACTTCTTGGTCAATAAAGACTGGTAGTTGCTTTTGCTGGTATCGTAGTCTCGTGTGATGACGGCCAATTGCTGTTCGTGGGCCGGCAGGTTGCGGATTCGGGCTTGAGCCTCGGCTACCTCCTGGAGGACGCGCTCCCGTCGCTGCTCAAGGCCGCGGATCTCTTGTGCGACAATGGCAAGTTGCGAGCGTAGTTCCTGAATCCGGTTGTTTTCAGTTTGGAAGATATCGTCGGAGGTGCCAACTGAGGATCGGACCGGGGCGGCTGCCGCTGGTTCGAAAGTGGCGGCGACTGTGGTTTGAGACCCCGTCGTGGTTGGGTCCGGTTGCGCCTCATCTCGTTGGAGCCGTTGAACTTCCGACAGCATCCGCTGAACCTCCGGGTGGGTGTTGTGATAACGGCTGCGGAGCCTGGCGAGCTCGGCTTGTGCCTGTTCCAGGGGGGTGGGAGGTAGCGGCTGGTTGGAGGCAGCCGGTGCCGGTGCGCCGGCTGCCGCGCGCTGCCGCGCTTCTTCCTGTCGCTGCTGCGCTTCTTCCTGTCGCTGCCGCAGATTGGATTGGGCGTATGCGAGCGAGCTCTCCAAAATCAGCTTGTTCTGCTGTGCCCTGCCGAGGCCTTCCTGGATTCCTAACAGTTCGGTGCGACTCTGGGCCGCCGCAGCGAGCAACGCTCCTTCCTGTTCGGGCAGTTCACCGTTATGCGCGAGCTTGAAAACTTTGAGCTTGGCTTCCTGTTCCCGAAGCCGCGTCTCGGCGGCCGTCAACTGCCCATCGAGGAATTGAGAGGTGGCTGTAGCCTCGGCTGTGCGTTGTCGCAAGTTCTCATTGATGAAAAACATGCCGATCTGGTTCGCGATCTCAGCGGCAGTTTCCGGTTTCGGCGCCTGATACTCCACTTGAAAAGCGCCCGGCCCTCGGGCGCTCCAGCCGCGCAACAGGCCGATGACGATGTCCTGCCGCATGAGCACGAGCACCTCCTCTTTGCTCATCTTGAGGCGTTCTTTCTTGTAGAGGTTCGAACTTTCCACCAAGCCCCACAGGCGGTCGTGGCTCAAAACCTGCTGTTTGAGCGTGTCCAACTGGGCTTCCAGTGAGGTCTGGACCGTTGAGGCGACGAAGTTTTCCGGGATTTTTTGGGATTCCACGAGAATCACTGCATTAGCGGTATAGACGGGCGGAAGCTTCGAGACCACGCCAAAAGTGGCGAGCGTGCCCAGCAGCGTCAGCGTCAGGATCAGAAGCTTGCGCTTCCACAGCGCCCGAATAATGGAGAGAGGAGAGAATTGCGGGCTGAGGGTCAGCAAACGAGCGGCGTTGGTCAATATTGGCCTCCTTCTTCCGTTCCCGAGGTCGTCGGACCGGTCACTAGCGCCGATAAGTCTGGGCGCTGGCTGGAGTTGGCGCTCGAAGTCGCGCCGAGGTCATGACGCCAGATCCGGCCTGCAACCAGATTCTTCGCACTCCGTACGACGGTTGCGAGGACAGACAATTGCTGTGCCGCACCCTTACCGGAGCGGACCGGCCAGTCAATCTGCAGTTCAATCCTGGCATGGGCCGGTACTGCCTCGCTCACCGCGAACAAGACACCCTGGCTGCTCATGTTGACGGTCACTCCTACGATGGATATCGGGCGCTTGCCCAGGGACCTGCCCGTTAGAGTCAGGTGAAGCGGATAGCGGCGCCGGGAACGCCGGTCGAATCCGGCGGCGCCCTCCTCATCGATTTGCGCCTTTTCCAGGGTCATTGAGTTCAATCCCTCTCCCCAAACCCGCCGGGTTTACCCCAGCGGACTCGCGGGCCTTGGAGACCCGGATCTCTGTCCAGGTCGCGGGCGGTTGTTTGTTTTTAGCCTCGATCTTGGTGCTCGCACGATGTCGAGCCCCAAAAAAGGCTCGCGAACGATTCGATCCTGCAACTCAGTTCCCTAAGTGCCCAAGGGTTCAGAAGCCTGGCCACTCCGCCGCGCAACCGGCGGCACTCGCGTGAAAAGAGAATCTCGCGGCGCTGGCCGCCGCTCGAGACAATCCACCTCACGCGCGAGAGGCCAAACTGTGAACCGCACTTTGGTGTTTGCTTAGCAGAGACCAGTCACTGCAGATCATAGTCTCCCCCTGAGAGTCGAAATATGACGAAGTGATTGCAGGTTTGTAGCAGGCGCAATACGCTATATTTCCGCTGGAACTGCCGGACAACTCAATCGCCGGAGCCGCTGACGGATCCGGAGCGGTGAGTTGCCGGCACCACCCAATTCCGGTCGATTTCCACAGCCACCGACCGCTTGAGTAGCG
>Ga0075030_100000457_pt1 | contig 35352 bp, 26 predicted proteins | sample LitLauG_LLR_2012_FD_71393 | JGI IMG/M metagenome (GOLD analysis project Ga0075030, IMG submission 71393) | Freshwater sediment microbial communities from Pennsylvania, USA - Little Laurel Run_MetaG_LLR_2012 | ecosystem: Environmental > Aquatic > Freshwater > Creek > Sediment | place: USA...
GTCTGCTCGTAGCGCCGGGTGGCCGCGTCCCGTTCCGCCGAGGCGGCGCGCCGGTCTGCCAGGAGCGCCCCGCCCTCGAACAGGGGTTGCAATACCGCCCCGCCCACGCCCCACACGGCGCTGGGACTGTGCAGGAAGCTGGCGCGGCGGAAGCTCTCCGATCCGTAGGAGCCGGTGAGCGTGATTTTCGGAAACAGATTCGCGGTGGCCAGGCCCAGGCGGGCGTTGGCCGCATGCAGGCTGGCCTCGGCCGCCAGGATGTCGGGACGCGCGTGCACGAGGTCCGAGGGAACCGCGACCGGCACCTGGGCGGGGACGCGCAGCAGCTCGAATTCCAGGTCGTCGGGGGCATCCTGCGGCGCCCGTCCCAGCAGCACAGCCAGCGCGCTGCGCGTGCGCGACCATTGCGCCTGGAGCGCCGGCAGCGCCGCAGCCGCGTCGTGGGCGGCGCGGGACGCTTCGAGCATATCGCGGTGAGACGCGCCGCCCAGTGCATGGCGGCGCTCGGTGAGCGCGGCGCGGCGTTGCGCCAGCTCGACGATGCGCGCCTGCGACTCGAGCTCGCGGTGCAGGGCCGCGGAGCGGATGGCCGTGGTGACCAGATTGGCCACCAGGGACTGGCGCGCAGCAGCCAGCTCCTGGGCGTGGATATCGACGTCGGCACGGGCGGCCTCGTTGGCGCGGCGCACGCCGCCAAAGAGGTCCAGGTCGTAGTTGACCTGGACGACGCCCACGAAGAGCTTGTAGAGGGCCGTGGGCGGACCGAAGGTGGGCAACCCCAGCGCGCGCTGGCGCGTGACCTCCAGCTCGGCATTGACGGTGGGCAGTTCACTGGCGCCGGTCTGGGCGCTCAACAGCTCGCGGGCGGCAAGCAGGCTGGCCTGCAAGGCCTGCAGGTCGCGATTGTGGGCAAGCGCCTCTTCGACCCAGCCGTCGAGCGCCGCCGAACCGTATTGCGTCCACCAGCGCGCCGGCGCCGGTCCCTGCGGGAAGTGTTGCGCAATTCCGGCGGCCGGCGCACTGGACGATGGCAGCGGCGCCGCGGTGTAGCGGTCCGCGGCAGGCGCCGCCGGCGCATGAAAATCGGGACCGGCTGCGCAGGCCGCCAGGAGCACGCAGAGGGCAGCCGGCGCCCGCCAGCGGCTGCTCGATCGGACGCGCATCATGCGGCGGCTCCTGGCAGGGGTTCCTCGCGGCGCACGCGGAACCAGATCGCATAGAGGGCGGGCAGATAGAACAGCGTGAGGATGGTCGCCACGGTGATGCCGCCCATCAGCGCCGTGGCCATGGGGCCGAAGAAGTTGCTGCGCAGGAGCGGAATCAGGGCCAGCACGGCGGCTGCCGCGGTGAGCGTGATGGGCCGGAAGCGGCGCACCGTGGCGCCAACGATGGCCTCCCAGCGCGCCACGCCGGCGGCGATGTCCTGCTCGATCTGGTCGACCAGGATGACCGAATTGCGCATGATGATGCCGAACATGGCGATGATGCCCAGCAGCGCCACGAAGCCAAACGGCTTGCCAAAGATCAGCAGGGCTGCAACCACGCCGACCAGGCCCAGCGGCGCCGTGAGCACGACCATGAGCACCCGCGAGAAGCTCTGCAGTTGGACCATCAGCAGTGCCAGCACCACCAGCAGCATTACCGGCATCTGCGCGTTGATGGAGCCCTGGGCCTTGCCATTCTCCTCGATCGCGCCGCCCATCTCGATGTGATAGCCGAAGGGCAGGGCGGCGCGGATGTCCGCGAGGCGCGCGTCGATCTGCGCCGAGACGTCGATGGGCTGCGCGCCCGGCACCGTGTCCGATTGCACGGTGACGGTGGGCAGCCGGTCGCGTTCCCAGATCACACCATATTCGAGCCCATAGTGCACCCGCACCAGCTGGCCCAACGGCACCGTCTGACCGCCCGGCGTTCTATAGCTCAGCTGGTCGATGCCCGACGGGTCCACGCGCTGGCCGGGGGGCGCGCGCAGGTCGACGGCGATGAGCTTGTCGCGTTCGCGGTACTGCGTCACGGTGAGTCCGCTCAGGTTCAGGTTGAGGAAGTTGGCCACATCCTGGGAAGACACGCCCAGCAGGCGCGCCTTGTCCTGGTCGATATCCAGGCGCACGCTGCGTTCGGCCGGCTCGTCCCAGTCGAACTGGATATTGGCGAGGCGCGCATCGGCGTGCATGAGGGTCGACACCTGCTCGGCGATGCCGCGCACGGTGGCGATATCACTGCCCTGCACGCGAAAGCGCACCGGAAATCCCACCGGCGGGCCGCTTTCCAGTCGCGTGATCCGGGTGTGCGCCGCGGTGAAGTCGGTGGCCAGCTCGCGATCGAGCGCGCCGGCCAGCGCCTCCCGTGCCTTGACGTCGCGGGTAGTGACGAGGAACTGCGCGAAGTTGGGCTGCGGCAACTGCTGGTCGAGCGGCAGGTAAAAGCGCGGTGCGCCGCTGCCCACGAAGCTGGCATAGCTGTCGACTTCCTGGCGCGACGCCAGCACCGCTTCCATGCGCTTGACCAGCACCAGCGTGGCGTCGATGGACGCGCCTTCGGGCAGACGCAGGTCCACCAGCAGCTCGGGCCGGTCGGAGCTGGGGAAGAACTGCTTGGGTATGCTGCCAAATCCCGCCATCGCGACCAGGAAGGCGGCGATGGTGGCGCCCATTACCAGCCAGCGGCGCCGCACGCACCAGTCGATCACACCGCGCAGCCGCGCATAAAAGGCGGTGTCGTATACGTCCGGCTGGCCATCGTGGGTGAGGCGGCGCGGCGCACCTTCGACCGCCGGCGCCGGACGCAGGAACGCGGGCAGCAGCGCGAGCACACGGTCTTCAAGGCGCGCCAGCCAGCCCTTGGGGGCCGAACCTGCGTGGGACGCGTGCTGCGGCAGCAGGTAGTACCCCAACAGCGGGATCACGATGACGGCCGCCAGCCAGGAGATGATGAGCGCGATGGCCGAGACCTGAAAAATGGAGCGCGTGTATTCGCCGGTGCCCGACTTTGCCAGGGCGATGGGCAGGAAGCCCGCCGTGGTGACCAGGGTGCCGGTGAGCATCGGGAACGCGGTGCTGTCGTAGGCGAAGGCCGCGGCGCGGGTGCGCTCCCAGCCCTGCTCGAGCTTGACCTTCATCATCTCGATGGCGATGATCGCGTCGTCCACCAGCAGGCCCAGCGCCAGGATCAGCGTGCCCAGCGAAACCTTGTGCAGGCCGACGTCGAAAACCTTCATGAAAAAGGCGGTTGCCGCCAGGACGAACGGGATGGTGATGACCACCACCATCCCGGTGCGCAGCCCCAGGCTGAGCAGGCTCACGATCAGAACGATGGCGATGGCCTCGGCAACCGCCTCGACGAAATCGTCCACGGAATGGGCCACCGCGCGGGGCATGCTGGTGACCGTGGAGATCTTCAGCCCCGCGGGCAGGCGCGCCTGGATGCGGGCCACCTGCTGCTCCAGGTTCCGGCCCAGTTCGATCACGTCGGCACCGCCCTGCATCGTGATGCCGATGCCCAGTACGGATTTTCCGCCCATGCGCATGAGCTGGCTGGGCGGATCATCGTAGCCGCGACGCACGTTGGCGATGTCGCCCAGCCTGAGTACCTGGCCGTTCACGCGCAGCGCGGTGGCGCGTATCGATTCGATGTTTTCGAACTGTCCGCCGGGCCGCACGAAGACCCGGTCCGACCCGCTGCTGTAGCTGCCCGCCGCCGCGACCGCATTCTGCTGGCCGATGGCGCTGGCCAGGTCCTGCACGGACAGGCCCAGTCGGGCGATGCGCGCGTTGTCGAGCTCGATGAAGACATGCTGGTTCTGGTCGCCGATGAGGTCGACCTTGGCGACGCTGGCCACGCGCAGCAGCTCGGCGCGCACCTCCTCTGCCGTGTCGTGCAGCAGGGCGTAGGAGTATCCCTCGCCTTCCAGGGCGTAGAGGTTGGTGTAAACATCGCCGAATTCGTCATTGAAGAACGGACCGATCAGGCCCGGCGGCAGCTGCGCCGCCATGTCGGCCACCTTCTTGCGCACGAGGTACCAGGTGTACGGCACTTCGCCGGGCGGCACGGAGTCGCGCACATTGAAGAAGATCTGCGTCTCCCCCGGCCGCGAATAGCTGCGCAGGAAGTCCACATTGGGGGTCTCCTGCAGCTTGCGGGCGATGCGGTCGCTCACCTCTTCCTGCATCTGCCGCGCCGTTGCGCCGGGCCACATCGCCTGGATCACCATCACCTTGAAGGTGAAGGGCGGATCCTCGGACTGCGACAGCCGCGTGTAGGAAAACATCCCCAGTACTGCCACCACCACCATGAAGAAGACGACCAGGGGTCGATGGCGCAGCGCCCAGGCCGAGAGATTGAAGCCGCGGTTCACGGGCGCTCACCTGCGCCGCCGCTCTCGGCGCGCGGCACCACGGGACGGACCCGCTCGCCCGCGTTGACGGCATGCACGCCCTGCACCACCACGCGATCCGTGGCGGCCAGTCCGCCGGCAAGCGTCACGATATCGGCGCCGTAGGCGGCCACGTCCACCCTGCGCAGTACGAGCGTGTTGTCGGAAGGGTTGATCACCCACACCGCTGTGGCCGTGCCGTCATGAAAGAGCGCCGAAGCCGGAATGACAAGGCGCGGCGCGCCTGCGCTGCCGGCAAAGCGCACGGTGGCCGTTGTTCCCAGGCGGGCCTGGCCCGGTTGCGCCAGGGCGAGCTTGACGCGGAAGGTGCGGCTCTGCGGATCCGCAATCTCGGCGATCTCGCGCACTTGTGCACGCAGCGGCGTTGCCGACGCTGGCGCGGATGCCAGGGTCACGGCGGCAACCTGGCCGCGCGTGATCTGGCTGATGCGGTTCTCGGGAACATCGACGGTGACATCGGCCTCGCCCGCCCAGGCCAGGCCCAGCACGGCCTGCCCGGTCTTGACCACTGTTCCCACTTCGGCGTTTTCGCTGCTGATGTATCCATCGTGGTCGGCGCGCAGTTCGGTGTACTGGGCCTGGTGCTCCGCGACGGCCAGTTCCTGGCGGCGCTGCTCCACTTCGGCCTGGGCAATGGTGAAGGCGTTGTCGCTTTGTTCCGCCTCGGCGCGGCTGACCAGGTCGTCCTTGAGCTGGGCCGCGTTGCGGTCGCGCTGCTGGACCGCGAGGACCAGCCGGCTTTGCGCCGCGACCAGCCCAGCGCGGGCCGCGGCCGCGAGGGCCGTGCTGTCGCCCGGGTCGATCTGCGCCAGCAGTTGCCCGGCCTTCACGCGATCGCCCAGGTGGGCCGGACGGGCCAGGATCTTGCCGTCGACGCGAAATGACAGCACGGATTCGAAACGAGCCCGCACCTCGCCGGCATACGTGCCGCCACCGGCTGCGGCGGCGGTCGCCGGCAGGTCGGCGAGCACCGTGGGGTCAGCCGCGGGCGTCGCGGCCTCCCGCGAACAGGCCGCCAGAAGGAGGACGGCGCTTCCCATCGCCCATGCGCGACGTGCGCCGTCCGATCGCCTGCTCGATTTGGTCATCGCTTCCCCGCTGCCACGCGCCTGCCCGGAAAATTCCGGAAGAGCGCCACGGCGGGGACAATAACTAATCAGTGATCAGTTGTCAACGATCAGTTGTCAGCGATTATGCATCTGGGGCGGGATCACGAGGCCCTGGAACTGGATCTCCACGGCCTCGTCGATGAGCGTGTCCCGGTCGACCCACGGGAATTCGGGCATGGTGATGAGCAGCGTGACCAGCCCGTGGCCGGCCGCCCAGATGACCTGGGCCGCGAGGCGCGGGTCCAGCCGCAGAATGCCCGCAAGGGCAAGGTCATTGACGCGGTCCTGCAATTCCATGAAGCACTGCATGCCCGGCGGCATGGCCTCGCGCGGCACCGAACTATCGAGAAAGGCGGCAATGTCCGCGCCGGTCACGTAGGCGTGCTGGTGCTTGATCATGAAACTCAGGCGGTATTCGTCGCTGTGCTCCACGCCGAAGCGCACGTAGGTGCGCATGAGCCAGCGCAGCCGGTCCAGCGCCTCGCCCGCCCGCGCCTCGGGACTGTGCGCCAAGGCCACCAGCTTGACGAAGCACTGGTCGCATAGCACCTCGAGCAGCGACGCCTTGTTGGGAAAATACACATACAGGCTGGTCTGCGAAATGCCCACGGCCTGGGCGATGCGCCGCGTGGAGACGTTTTCTATGCCCAGTTCGAGGAACAGGCGCGCGGCCGCCGCGAGGATCTCCTCGCGGCGTTCGTGTCCGCGTCCCTTGGGCTTGCGCTCGCCCGCTTCGGTTGCCGGCCCGGGGTCGGCGCGGGCCGATGCCTGTTCCATCGAGATATTTCTTCCGCCAATTGCAAGTGTGCGCAAACGTAGCACACACGACTTCGGGCCGCACGCGGCAAGGGCGCGGCCGTTTCGCCGCGGCGCCCCGGCTGCCTGTCGCGCTGCCCGGCGATGCTGGCGATGGCGGCGGCGATTCCGGCCATGCGATAGCTACCCAGCCCGAGCCGATCGTAAAATGCCGAAAATGCGCAGTTTCGCCAAGCACCAATCAAAGCAAGCCAGGGTCGCACTGCTTAGTGGTGCGCTCATGGCGGGGCCTGCGCTGTTCGCGCCGTGCCCGCAATTGCACGCCCAGCAGATCTACAAGTCCGTGGATGCGGATGGCCACGTGGTGTACTCGAACCAGGCCGATCCCGCGGACCCGCAAACGACCGTTGCGCTGCCGCCGGAAGTCGCGCTGCCTCCTGAGGCGTCATCGCCTCCCGACGTGATCCACTTCTGCTGGACGAACTGTTTCACGCTGCAACGGGACAACGGCGTCTATCGCCGCACCGATGGCTCGCCGGAGACCTGGACCATCGAGCGCTTTTCGCCTGACTCCGCCATCTTCCATCGCCACCACGACCCCGCCGCGTGGAATGGCAACAAGGCGGATGTCGTCTACAAGGGACAGGTGGACAAGGGCTGGCTGATCAACGTCACGGTCAATGGTCACCCCATTCCCGAGATCGGCATGACCTGGGGCGCCGCGCTTGAGAGCTTGCCCGGCAGCAATGCCGAACGCGACCAGCGGCAACGGGCGCCGTCCCCAGCCCGGGTGCTCGCGCCCAGTGTGCAGACGCCGGCGGCGCTCGAACCGGTCGGCGGCCAGATAACGACAAACTGGGCGCCGCCACCGCTGCTCGAGGACGAGCAGCCTGCAGCCGACGTTGACGGTTACCTCTGGATGCCCGGGTATTGGGCGTGGGGTGTCCAACGTTATTACTGGGTCCCCGGCGCCTGGGCACGGCCGCCCCGGCTGGGTCTGCTCTGGACACCGGGCTATTGGTCGTATTCCGGCGGGTTCTATACATTCAACCCCGGATACTGGGGTCCGCACGTGGGCTTTTACGGCGGCATCAATTATGGCTACGGGTACTTCGGCGCCGGATTTACCGGCGGACACTGGGTGGGAAATTCTTTTGCATACAACAGGAGCGTCAACAATCTGAACGCGACCGTGATTCGCAATGTCTATTCCGAAACCCCGGCCTCACCGGTAAGCCCCGGCAGGGTCAGCTACAGCGGGGGGCCGGGGGGCACGAGGGCAAGCCCGACAGCGCAGGACCGGGCTGCCGCAGCCGAATCGCATCTTGCGCCGACGGCGCAGCAGCGCCAGATTGTGCAACGCGCCTCGGTTCGGGCAGCTTCCGGCGCACACAACAATGCGGTACCTCCTGTTAACGGCGCGGCATCCAAGTCCGCCGCAATCCCGGCGAGCGAGGCGGTGAAGGCGAATTCCGCGCCGGCGCCGACCACCCGCGCCGGGGAGAACCGACCACCGTCACCGGCTGAAACCGCACCCTCGCAGGCAACTGCCGCCGAGCCCGAGAACAAGAAGAACGTTGCTGGACACGCGGCGGTCAGGTCGTCGCATCCCTGAACTGTCGCCGTCAGGGCTGCACACCGACAACCTGCGGCCGGCCCGATGGACCCGCAAGGCAATCGTTGATCGCTCGTCCACCGCGGCAGCGGCCCGTCCGGATGCTGCTAGTCGGTCGTGCCGTGAACATCACCAACCGTGGGGGCCGCGTTGACAGCCGGCGGCGCAGGCGGCAACGGCCGGTTGGCGCGAATGGCCAGGCGGCACAGCCAGGTCTGGTGATCCGGATGAAACAGCGAGACCCAGTCCGGCAGGACCTCGAACCGGGTCCGGTATTCGACCTTGCCTTGCAGGCATGCCATCCCCGAGCCAAGGGAGAACCAGTAGCGGGTCCGGCCTCTGCCGGGAACGTCCACGACTTTGGAGAAAATACCGATTCCGGTTGGCCGTTCCAGAACGGCGAGAACCTGCTGGGCCATTTCGTCCATCGGCATGCATCCGGTTGCACCAAGATGCATTGATCGTAACAGCCGGCCGCGACCGGCGCCCATGCATGCGCGCTGCCTGCCGGTGCGCAGCCGTGACCGGCGATGCGTCGCGTCGCCGCAAGGTGCCGCGCAGACAAATCTGCACTGGCAGACAACGGGGGATGGGGTCAGTGCTGCACCCGACGAGCTGGCACGGCAGCGGGCGAAGTGCGACTTAAAGCGTTCGATTGCAACGCGCTTAAAGCATTCAATTGCACTTCCGGACCACGTACTCTAAGACATCCAGAGTAACCATCCACCCAAATTAAATTGGGGAAATCACCATCTGATTGCACTTTGTCGAAAAACCGAGCCACAACTTGCACTTTGCTTGGTTACTCCCCAATTCTCCCGAATTTCAACGACTCGCAGTAGATGCGCATATCCTAAGCTTCTGGATGGTAGCGGTCACTAACGTTTTGGTCAACTATCTCGTCGGTATCGAGTTGCGCGCCATTTTGGAATCCCTTGGACCGACTTTGTCGAACGCCCCGTCAATGAATGGCTGTTCGCGGGTACTCTTGACTATCCGCAACGTAGGACCGGCGTGTGCACCGCCCGTCCGCTCCTTTGCCATGCGTGAAAGCTGCACAGATAACCCAATGTTCGCGGCGCGCAGGCTTCTAATCGCCTCCCGCATTTCCTCACGCGCCCGACTGCTAAAAAAAAGCCGGGTAAACCACATGAAACTAATGAAGGCGCTGCGGGCCGTCATTTCAGCGCGCGCCTGAACGCAGCCGCCGCACTTCCCGCACATCGAATCGAGATGAAACGGCCCAAAGAGCGATAGCGCAGAGCACAGAGCTAGCCAAAATTGCGTAAAGGGAAGTTGCCATCATTGCCCCCTCGCCACGACTTTAACGTCGGTAGACGCGACATGTTCAACTTTTCGCCCCGCAAGCGAGGCGGCGAGCGCACCGCCATTAATTTCACCTATTCAAGCAATTCAAGATTTATTCCCTGGGGACCCTTAAAGGTGAAGCCAACAATCATTCGTACACGCGATCCCTTCTCCACCTTTTCCCATTGTTCGTCACCAAATTCCCGCGCACCCACAAAAACATCACAGTGAAGATCGGCACAAGAGACAAAGCAATATGTATCCTGCTTCGCCTTTACATATCCTGCGTAGCGAATCGCCCTTCCATCTACCCCAACAATGGGACGCTGCACACTCTTCTTGTGTTGCGGAGGAACGCGCGAATCGGCTAGCTTCCCGAACATTTCAATAGCTAGACTACGATCACCATAGAGAAACTGATTCCGGGCGAAAAGAAACTGCGCTGAAAAATTCGTGTCGCCCTCCGTAAAGCTCCTCTTCAAATGGTGCGCGACCTGCTTCTGATTTTCTTCCTCCCCAAGTGCCACGTAAAGCTTTGCTAGCTCGAAGTGGGTGTCCTTGCTCGAGGGGTTTTCTGCGAGCGATTTTTCGAGTGCGTCGCGCGCGCTGGCATAGTCTCCTAAATGGATGAAGGTATTTGCCAAGCGCGTGGCAACAAGGCTTCGACCCGGATTTTCCGCGAACGCTCGCTTGAGGGAGTCCAGAGCTCTCGGTTCATCATGTAAGAGCTTAGCAAGTGCCGCATCGGTCGTTAACAAGTATTCGTCGGCAGGGAATTGCTGCATTCCCGCCGACAACGCCTCTTCCGCCTGTCGCGTGAGTTCCGAAAGCGCGCGCTCCTCCAGTTCGCTCGGCACAGGATCGTCCCGTTTCGCAAACCCCTCCAACTTGTCCTTAAGTTCGTCAATGGCAATTTGCGCGTACGTCTGAAATGGATGCGATGCTCGCGAAGTACGCTGAAGTTTCTTCAGAATGATCTTTGCTTCATTTCGATATCGCTCGCGCTCAAGAGAATGCTCGGCGCCGAGCGCCATGCGACGTAAAACCATTGCCTTCGTATGCTCGATAGCTCTGTCCTGGCCTCCGACAATTTCCTCCGCCCTCATTAGCGCGGCTAAAGCATCATTTAGGTTGCCTCCAGGGTGATTTAGTTCGAAAACAGCCTTTTGGTGAAAAATGAACGACTCGGGAGCCCCACTATCCAATGCCGCGTCGAATATCTCACGAGCCATTGCCTTATCCGCAAACAAATCGGCGAGAGTCTTTCCCCTTATGAGTTGGCCGAACGCGGCTCGATCCGATTCATAGTCGACATCCATGTGCCGAATTATTCGTTTGATTTGGGCCGCCCTATCGAACGGGCTCCCCAAGGCTTGTCTAAATACAAATTCGGCGATCAACGAATGCCGTGTCCGATATACATAGTCTCGGGACGCGCTGTCATAATAGTTGTGCAACACATGTTCGAGCGGTTTAAAAAGCTTCTCTTTGAAGTATGTAAACGTGATCCCCGAGACCCTCGAAACTAGTCCAGCGCGAACGGGAACGCCGAGCCTATGCAGGCTACAAATATCCAAGTAAAGAACCTTTGCTTCAGTAGGTAGAAGTCGCTGGTATTCGTCAAGAACAATCTCCTCGAACGGCTTTCCGCTTGTAGCTTCATGAAGAGCCACTAGCAATTGACGCCCGGCATGCAAACGAAAATGCTGTTCTCTCCCTTGTTCGCTTAAATTCTCTAGTTCGCCCAAAGCCCCGTGATGTGTCAGTTTGACGATGAGAGCCGCAATTTCGCGCTCAGTTAAATCCTTAAGTTCGATTTCCCCTTGAAGCGCCGGGAAAACGTCTTGTCCTGAAATATTCCATTCGTTCGTTCTAGCACCCAACAGAACCGAAATCGGTATGTTCTGCGTCCTAGCAAGATCAGCGAGCGCTTGTAAATCCTTTTGGTGCGGAATCGAATCGTCCACCACAAGAAGAAACGGCTTTTGCGTAAGTTGCCATATCTCTTGCAATAGTTCCGGACGTATCACGCCGCCTTCTCGCAAGAAGAAAACTAAAGCGTCAAAATCTTTTGCGGAATCCCACGCGATACGCTTAAGCAAGACCGTGATTCCAGCGCCAGCGTGTCCACGTATTAGGAAGAATTTGCACTTTTGGTCGCGTCGCATGTCAAGCACCGCGTCGAGAATTACCTCTTCGGCGACTCTACGTGGCACATCGAGATTTTGCTGAATCGCTCCCCAGTCTTGCGATTCACCAGCATAAAAGGCTTTTGGATCGACGCCAGTTGAGATCAGCCCAGGGTGTACATGGGTTACTTCATCCGTCAAGTAAGCCCGAAGTCTGTCAGTTGCCGGAAGCGCAGTAGTAATCCACTTGTGAATCGTTAACGGAGAAGGTCCGACCAAAGCAGCCAATTCCCGGCTAAAGCTAGGAATCGTCACGTCTAAATGGCGGAGAAAATCTTCAAAGGTCGAAGCGATCGGGACAAATCTTCGAGCCTGCCAATAGCGCATTGCAATATCGTCAAGTCCAGGATTCACCGTTGCATAAGTCGGACGGTGAATTCCCGAGTCGGAAAGGTCAAATAGAATTTGTTGAACGTTCGGATCTTCGATGTCATAGCCTGAGAAGATTACTGGGCGTTCCCTTGCCCAATCTCCGAAGTGCTTAAAAAGTCTCTCCCGATTCTTCTTATGCTTGGCATACTCTTCACTCGCAAGTATTAAGGGCAACGTCGAATCGTTGACTACCGTAAGACAGCCGTGAAGCTTTAAGAAAGGGACTGCGGTGTTATCTCGAAGAATTGACGAAAATTGGTCCCCATCTCGGACGATGGGGCGGAGGTCTTGAAGGCGCTTCCGCGACTTCTCATACGCTCTCTCGACCACCAGATCGTAATTTGTCGTGACGATCGCATACCAGCGAAACTGTGGGATCAGTTCATGAAATGGAGCTGGAGCCAAGGGCCAGAAAAGTGATTTTATGAATGCCTGGACCTCAGGCAGGCTGCTTTCGTATTTTGCAAATTCGGCGACTGTTGCAAGGGGTTTATTTTTTTTCTGCCCGCCAAGGAATTCATCCGAAATTCGATCTCGCAATTCGTCGCCGTTCAAGGGCCTCTCCCCCTTTGGGCCTGTGGCCCCACGGGTAGCTCCGGCCCCCAAGAATAAGATGGCCTGTCCACTTCGAACCTGATCGCGCAACCACGGCGTAAGTTCGGCCGTCATATCTATTTTCTCCTCGCTTGACCAACTGCGGTCACACTTGTGGCGATCGGATCACGGCGCTAGGTTGGATCTTGTGGCCATCAATTCAGCATGGCGGCTTGTCTCCGCCCGATTGTTCTTAATCGGTCGTTGTACGATACTCGACCGAGCCGCCTCCGCCCCCTACCGAATTCATTTTGTCGGGCGCCATGTGCCTTTCGATTATTTCAAGGACGCCGCGTAGTGGGTAAATTGTTGCAACACGGGAATTCGGAAGCCATCCGCTTTGAATCCCGACGATGTGCAAGGTGGAATGATCGCCGGCTGGATCGTCAGGCTGTCGCACACCCACGACTGGACCGCCACTCATACCGGCCATGTCCTTGATCTGTTCTTCCCCAGGTTCCATGGGAAGGTCCACGACCTGAGCAAAGATTAGGTTCTTGCCAAGCGGCTTTGCCAATCGAACTTCGGGTGGTAATTCGGTCAATGGGCGCACCGGAAGCATCGTTGGCTTGAAGACCACTCGCCCCGATGCCTCACGCGAAACACGTTCCTCTGGCGTGCCGAAAATTAGCCAAGGGGAGCAGTCGTGCGGGGCATCTGTAAGCCACCAAACGTCATCCGGAGGCGTGATGCCGCCAGCGTGGAGCTGCCGGGCGTAGAGTTCGCGAAGTTCGACGAACGCGAGGTCGATCCCGATTGAATCGTCGTCAATTGCGATCCATTTTCCGAAATCGGGATCGAATGGGACCTCAGGGAATCTGGCGCCGGCGAGCGCGTCGCTAATTTTCCACTGGTCTGCGATTGCGCCTTGGCTCTGATCAAACTTCCACTTTTGTACAACGTGTCCGGCCGTAAAGAGCAACCATCGGCCGCCGACCTTCAACACGAAGGCTGACGCAACGTGCCATTGGGGTTCGGCCGGCAACGCGCCGATGAAACCGACATGCCGGTAGAGGATGCTGACGTACCACTTGCAGAAAAGGGAATACGCCACCATGGACCGCTCTTTGGCACCCCCGTCATCGTGCTTCGGATCTGGCGATTTGCCTGTCATCGTCGGTATCGGGCTTCCGTTCCGTTCCTGAACCGATGGATGTGGCGCGCTGCTTTCCGCATCCTTCTACAAGGCATCGTAATCGGCCGTCGCACGGTCAAATTGCGGTGTCAACCTTCAGACTGGACCTAACATCATCCATCAAGCGTTGCATGTCTTTGCGCGCAATGCAGAGATCCGTGAATACAGTCTGGGGATTACCGCGAGGTCGAAAGGTGGTGGCACCATCCCGAAAAGCGCCCGTTCTGGCCTGAACCGAATCGATTTGTTCGCGCTTCGTAGATGGCAACCGCGTGCCCCAAACCGGCACATTCAGGGCGATATAGGCCGCGATGTAATTTAGGATTCCTTCGGGCGACTTGTCGGGTCCAAGCCGCTCTGCCGCATCGGCAACGATCGAGCCGATTCGGCGAGCCTCTTGGTACGTTTGGCGGGCGGCGTCGGACAGCGGCATCCACGACCCAAATCGGGCCTTCGCCCAGCGAATGCCACCTGGCAGCCAACCGAAGACGGCGTTGACCAGCGGCTTGGCGAAGGGTGACAGAAAATCCATAGTTGCCGACATTTTGCCCCATCGAGTGGGGCCTGACGAAATGGCTGGCTGGCACCGCGCGGCAACATCGGAATAAGCGGCTACTTCTTGAGCGGAAATTCACCACCATGAGTCAACGAATCAAATTGAAGAAGCTTGGATTCCATTCGATCATCACGGCGTTCCACGATACGGAGCCAAGGTCCGAGCGTTTCGCGGAGACAGGTTTCACACAGATCTATTGCGACGCTCGACCCATCACCAAACTTCGAACCATAGCCGGCGACAAAGGAAATGGCTGTCATCTCGAAAGACGAAGGTTGATCTGACAGTTCCTCAAAGCCGCACCGATCGCAGACAGTCTTGCAAACATAGGCGACTTCCCGCTTTCCGATCTGCTGCATGCTGTTCCCCAAATAATTATCAGTGCTTCGATGGGCAACCGACGCAGCACTGCAATTGCCCGAGCGCATCGTCCGTTGTCGCTTCAGGAGACCAAGCCCACGTCGCCGAGTCTCCAATTGAGCGAGAGCAGTTTGTTTAAGCCCCATTTCGGCGCATTTAGGTTAGGGATGCCCTGCAGGGTTCATTCAACGCGCTTGGGCCCGCGCGACGCGTCGGCCGCCTTTACCGCAGTAATTTCGCCCTCTCTCGCAGTCCAGACAAAATGCGCAACCCAAGCACAAAATGCGACGGAAAACAGCGCGTACAAAACAATGAAGCTGTTATCGACGCCCGCCCTGCCGACAATTTCAATCAATGGAGCAATCAGGACAACGAAAGCTGCAACTGGAGCAAGGACAATTAGCGTCCGAAAGCGCGCGTGCCAGGAAACCTGGAAGCCGTCGTTGCTCTCGTAGGCCGCACCGAGCCGCATAAGATTCGCAAACCGAGCTCGTTCCTCCGGATCGGTCATCGCATAGAAGGCGGACTTCGTCTTTTCGCCATGCGGATCACCGAGCCAGCAAGTTTCGCACCACGCGCGCTCGGCAATCATGGCTTTTACCACTTGGCCGAGCTCCGCGTCTTCGGGGGCGCCAATTTCGAGAACTTTGCGCTGTCGGCGAATCATTTCAAGTTCGTCAAACTGCCTGCCTAATAATGTCGCCGCAACCATCCTTCGCACGCATTGCAGTGGAGTCGTCGTTTCGATCAGGAGGTAAAGATAACGCACGAACTCCGTTCCCCGCGGCAAGGCCATTGGCGAATGCTGCACAGCACCGAATTCCGCAAGATCCCATGCCAAGTCGCGAGCGCGAAATTCATCCATGGATTATCCGTGTCACGCCACCCGCGACGGTGGCAATTTGGAAAATCGGTCCTCCAGCTCCTCCTTGCTTCCGCTCGAGGCTAGCCAGCGATAAGCGCGACTGACGCGCTGCGCACGCTCCCATTCTGGAATCGGCTTACCACCTCGATCACGGCATGTTTCGTCCGCCCATCGATTTACTCGGTCGAAAAGCGCCTGGTCGACCCTCCCCATCCCCTCAGTGCCGTCCCCGAACAGGACATAAGGAACGTCAACGCCAATTTCGGAGAGGCGATACAGAATATCCATGCGTATCGTGGTCGTCCCCTGCTCGTATCCGATTATCGATCGGCTGGTAACGCCAACTCGCGTAGCAAGGTCACCTTGCGACAGACCCAAACGCGTCCTTTCCGCCTTCAATCGATCACCAAGGCTCGATTGCAGATCTGGAATCCGGGTAGTTGACATCGGTTAAGAAGGTACGGATACTACTGAAAAGTTTTTCACACCCACAAAATCGGACGAATTCGAGCATGTTCCAACGCGAGGCTACATCAAGCCCGACCGAACTCCGCAGTCAGGACGAAGCGCGCCGATGGTTTGTTGACCGGGGGCTCACCGTAACGGACTGGTCGATTGCCAGGGGTTTCAACCCGACCCTCGTGTACGCGGTCCTTCACGGCCGGCGCTAGTGCCTGCGCGGCCAGAGTCACCGAATTGCCGTCGAGCTTCGGCTCAAAACGCAGCCAGGAAATGACTAGATGCGTCACGAAGAGATGCTAACAATGAATTCGACGTAAAAGAGCCGCATTGGCTGCTTGCCAATGCGGCTCTTCGTAACTTCCGGAGTTGACCAGACTTCCCGCGTGGTGGCAGAAGTCTAGCGGCTGTTTTTCGCGTAGGTCAACTCCCTTTTTGTACGGTTTCGTAGGACGTGCGCCCAAAAGGCGCCCGGCGGGCTGTTGTGTCCCGACGAAAAGGGGTTCAAGTTGCCATGGCTTCGCTCATGCAGCGCAGCACCATCAGTCATCCGTGCATCGAGTCCCACCAGGTCAACTCGCATGCCGCGAAACGGTGCGCTCGTACGGCCACCGCCTCTATCGACGCTTCCGCAATCGCCCACTCTTTTCGAGGAAACTGCAATTCTGATCGCGCGACCATACCCGCGGGCCCGGGCCGGCCGATCGCCACATGCTCCCGGGAGCTTCCGACCACGTCCTACAAGCCGCAAAAGACACGGATCGCCCTAAGGGATGTCACTCCGCAATTTGCCCATTCAGCCTGATCGCACTCGCTGCAATCCATGCTAACTGACGATCAACTGAATGAACGCTTTGACGCACTAGACACTCCAGAAATTGGGCGCGCGCGAATTCGCCTCATTAGAAACAGCTTGCCATCGCGGGTCACAAGAACCAACAAGATGTCGGGAAAGTCCCGATACGCGTCACTCAAAATGCCCTTCGTTACCGAAGGAGAGGCCAATCAAACCGAATACGCTGCCATGGTGGATTGGGACCACGATCTCGACACCGAGGAGTTCTATCCACAGCCTCCAGCCATTAATATCACGCACTTCGTAAAGACGTCGTCACGCCGAACGACCCACCCGACGACGCCAGACTATTTCCGAATTACAAAAACAGCCTTTACATTCGTCGAATGCAAAAAGGAGGATGCGCTCCTGTTGCTTGCCAAGGAAACACCAGATCGATATCAGCAGCAACCGGATGGAACATGGCGTTCGCCACCCGCAGAACTAGCGGCAGCAGAATTCGGCTGCAAATTCGAACTCCGCTCCTCAGCCCAAAATAACTGGACGCTGCTTGAAAATGTCGAGCTCCTAAAGGAGTACTACATGGACACGCCGTCGCAGGTTTCGACTGAGGCGCGACGTCTACTTAAGGAGCGGCTCGGCACCGCTGGGTGGATAAGCGCATTCGACCTTATTCACCACGAACCGGCAATTGCTGCCGACGATCTTTACCTAATGCTCGTGCGTCAAGAGGTCTTCTTTCCGCTGCAAGAGCTTCGTCTCACTGATCAAGAGCGAGCCCTATTCTTTCGCGACAAAACAACCTACCTCGCCTATTCAACCTTTCTCTCCTGCAAAACCCGAAATCAGAGGAGTCAAAGCATCAACATTCGCCTGGAAGGCGGCGAAATCTTCGATTGGGACGGCCAACTGTGGAAGGTCATCAATCCCGGCGACGACAAAATAACCATCCAACGTCTAACAGCGGACGACAAGGGGGCGAATCTAGCAGAGCTTTCCCACGAGCAAATTCTTTCGCTAATTAGAGCCGAACGAATCACTCCTAGCCAAACTCCTGAGGTAACCGCCGATTCAGACGCAGAAAGACAACTGCGCAAAGCTTCTCCCAAAACCATTAAGGAGGCGAATTGGAAGTACGAAATTCTTTTCGGAACGCCTGATCCCAAAACAAATCTTCTCGCGGGGCGAAAGCGAAGATCTCGCTTTTACTGGTTAAGCGCATATAACGCAGCGGAAGCCGAGTGCGGCAACGGTTTCGTCGGATTACTAAACAAGCGGTCCGGTAATCGCAAACCAAAAACTTCCGTCGACACCATCAAGCTTGCGCTTCGAATCATAAAGCGCGACTGGGAAACTATTCGAAAGAAGAAGCGATTAACAAGTTACGGCAAGTATTCGGCGCTTGCCAGAATAAAGCGCGGATATCCAGTTCTGAGCTACGTAAGCTTTTGCAAGTTGATAAAAGAACGCGCCGGCTTCGAGCAGAAGAAAGCCCGAGATGGCGAAAAGGCCGCCTACGACCTCGAGCCACAATACCTCGAGCTTGAATATACGACTCCGCGGCACGGCGTACGGATGTGGCACATCGGACACATTGACCACACGCCGCTTCCGCTTAAGTTTGTTCACAGTGAGCTTGGGACCATCGTTCCCACAATTTGGCTCACGATTCTGACAGACGCCTTCACGAGAAAAATAGTTTCCTACTACCTCTCTTTTGACGAGCCGTCCTATCGCTCATGCATGATGGCCATTCGCGACTGTGTCCGGCGACACAACCGCGTGCATCAAATCATCGTGTGTGATCAAGGTCCGGAATTCAATTCCGAATATTGGGAATTGCTCCTCGCCCTACTACGTATCACGAAGAAAGAGCGTCGCAAAGGGAAACCCAAGGAGGGAAGCGTTTGCGAGCGGATTTTCAGAACAACCCAAGAGCAGTTCGTAAACGTCCTTCTCGGCTCAACAGAAATCGTAGAGCGCTACTTCCGAAGCATCAGCCCAGAGGTCAATCCCACAAAGCACGCGACCTGGACAATGAACCTCTTCGATACCGGCTTCCAAGCCTACCTTGATAAGGTTTATCACCAAAATCACCATGCCGGCCTATGTTGCTCTCCCAACGAAGCCGAAGCCCTAAGCCTTCGGTCTCACGGCAGCCGCTCCCATCTGCTCATACCGTACAACTCGAATTTCATTGCACATTCGTGCCCCGCGGTGCATCGAAAGACCGCCAAGGTGACCCCCCAGGGAATCAAAGTCAATTACCGCTGGTGCAAGACGGAAGCGTTTCTACTTCCCGGCGTCCTGGGAACTGACGTTCCTGCGAGGTACGACCCCTTCAACTCGGGAATTGCCTGGGCATTTGTTCACGGCGAATGGCGCAAGTGCTACTCCGAATTTTTCGCGATTTTCGCGGGCCGCTCTGAACGCGCAATTCGTCTTGCGAGCGAACAGCTCCGCCTGGAAAGCCGCGTGAGCGGAAAGAAGCTCTTCGCTAACGCCGAACGATTGGCGCTGTTTCTTATTGGTAATGAGGCCAACGAAGCGGCAGCCAATCAAGCCCGAAATGATACGGAAGCTCAGACTCACCGAGCAAAGATTAACTCGAACAATCGCCCCACCGAGACAAGCTCCATTTCAATGGCCGAACAATCTACCGCCAGCACCTCGGCGGGCAAAGTCAAGATCCTCGAGGACCTATGACCGGCAAAGCAAACCACGATCGGGCGCCATTGGTGCCCAGGATGCGAGGAGAAGCACGCGAAAGCGGCGCATCGAATAATTGCCTAGTGGTACCACCACGCTCTATCCGTCGCTCGTTCTGACCTTTGAGGCCGCCAGACCCAGCCTCAACAATACAAATTGGCAGAGCACCTACATTAAGCGCTTCTCGAAGACTGCCTAGGAGTTCACATGACTGGCGATGTAATTGATCCTAGGTTGAAGAAATTCCGTGACAAAAAAATTAAGCATATTCATCTTGAAATTCCGCTAAACAAACTCATACGCCTTGCAGTAAGCGCGCGCCCGGAATCGATCATCGTGTTCACTGGTCCTGGAGGTAGCGGGAAGACCACAACACTGGATGCCTTGAAAAAGCATCTGCGGCATGTTTTCGCGGATCGTATGCAAAGGGATCCAGGCTTTCTTCCCTACTTAAGCATTGAGGCCGTAGCCGGGCTGGATGGCAACTTCAACTGGAAAGACGGACTGACGCGAACACTTTCCAGCGCAGGCGAAATCTTAATTAACCAAAAGGCTTTGAATCGCTTTGAGGCGGATTTGGACGGCGAAAAGGTAGCGCACCTGCGCTCATTGGTTCGGGAGGAACTTCGGCGGGCACTTGAGCACCTTGTGCGTTTTAGAGAAATACCGATCCTCATCATCGACGAGGCAAGTGCAATTCTTTTGGGCAAAAATGCAATGGCGCCATTGCTTCAATTCGAGATTCTTAAATCCCTTGCAGTTCAAATAAAGATCCCGATATTGCTTTGCGGAGCCTACGACCTGCTTGGCATTCTCGATGGAACCGGACAGCTTGTTCGACGTTCCGACGTTGTTCATCTGTCTCGGTATTTGGTCGATGGTACGACCGAATCGCATAACGATGCAGGAGAACTGGTACCGATACCAGATCGGGACCATTTTAGGAACGCCGTCGCCACTTTGCTGGAATCAATGGATGTTGAAAAGGAGGTCGATTTTCTGCTGTACCTCGACTACTTTCTCATGAAGTCGATTGGTTGCATTGGTAATCTAAAAGATTGGCTGGATCGTGGACTTGTTGAAACGCTGGCCACACCGGCAAGAATTTTGACGCGCGACATCATTATGAAAGCCGCCCTACCCAACAAGACCCTCATCCGTTTGACCAACGAGGCTCTCATCGGCGAAAAGATCCTTCGAGAGTTGCCAGACGACGATTTGGCGCACCTCATGGGCTACGTCAACGTGCCAACGCTCGATTCAATATCCGGGTCGCCAGCAGTGCACCAACAGACAAATTCCCCGAAGCAAAAACGAAGGCCCGGACAGCGAGGTCCTAGCCGAGATCCGATCGGAGGTCTTCATGCATGAAGCATTTAACTACGCCCTTTGGGACGTGGGCGACGAAATTCCTGCCCGGAGTCGGCTATTCCATCTTCCCATGGAAGGCACGGACGGTCGCGACCAGGAATCCCTGCTCGATTACTGTCAGCGCCTTGCTGCGGCACACACGGTCCCGATACTGCAGTTTTTGAAGGCAGAAATAATTCCTTGCACAGAGATTCGGTCGGCGATCTTTACGACCGGATTTTCAAGGGAATATTCTAAAACCTTTAACGGGTACGGAAAGTACGCTGAACACCTGTCATGCGCCTTGGGGAAATTGACAATGGTGGAGGATCTCCGGCGAGGCACCTTCCTCAATTGGCGTCCAATGTTTGACCCAAAGGGCGGTGGGCTGCTGCATCCGAAAAGACGCTGGTGCCCGAGTTGCATCGTGCAGGCACGCGACTCAAACCGTCCAATATCCCACTCCCTGATTTGGTCATCAGCCGCAATAACGCACTGCCCAATTCATGCGACATCCCTTTGTGAAGCTTGCCCCTCTTGCGGCAGCGCCCAACACTTTCTCGGAGACGCATTGGTTCTTGGGCACTGTTGCAACTGTGGATCTTTTCTCGGGCAAAAAGATGGTCTCTGGGAATTTTCACCTCCAACGTCGCGGCAGTGCTTCATGATGGCGGCGGTTGCGGAAATGATTTCCTTGGGGCAGCATGCCGGGAACATTGCTCTTCCCAGTGTTTTTGCGGATAGCGTGAAGGCTTATTGCGAAGCTCGATTTGATGGATCGGTCTTGAGATTGGAAAGGGAAATTGGATTTCGTAAGCAATCCATATTGAAATGGGTGTCGATGCAAACGCGCCCGCAGTTCGATCAATTTCTAGAATTGTGCTATCGCGTCGACGTCATGCCAACTCAGCTCCTTAGCTCCCAGCTGGACGGGACCGCATACCGGCGGCCGCTGCGAAGCGAAGCCGTGCCGGTCGTTCATTCCAGACCAAAGCTTTCAGAGGCAGCGGTTGCGGCGTTAAGAATGGACTGCGAAAATGCGTTGCAGTCTATGGATACGTATGTTGCCGCAAACGCTATGGCGGCGCGCCATGGGCTGCGGCCCCTTACCTTTAAGTATCGCTATCCTGAGCTTTATGCGCAGATTTCTGCACATGGAAAGCAGGTTCTCAATAATCAATCCCTCAAGCGACAAGAGCGCGAAAAGGCACTCGCCACGCAAATCGTGCAACGCCTTTACGACGAAGACCGGCGCATCACGCGCCATAGGCTGGATGTTGCATTTTTCGCTGCCAAATTATCCCTCCGAAATCCAGAGCTTCGGGCGATCGCGTTCGCGGAGCGAAGTCGGCTAGAGAATCTTGGCGTTGGGGGTGATGAGTCTTCCGTCGCCTAATAATATTTCAGCTGAAACGTTCAATTTGCCCGGACATCAATGCATTTCATGTGCGAACCGGCTGACGCCTGAAGTTGCAATGTGGACGCCAAATCCTCTGGCCGTTCGCGCTGCAATCATAGTGTGAATATTTTGAACATTGCGCAGTACATCCCCCTCGTGTTCACATCAAAGTGATCGCCTTACTTCACTTTGCTTTCGTCGTCGGCATCGCAGAAGTAATGATTGCCGTGCTCTGGGTGGCGATGCGATTCGCCGTTTCTAGCGGTGACTTGTTGCTTCCAGAATGGGGGCTGGGATTCTCTGCGTCATTTTCGTCGCTTTGCTTGTGCGCAGTCCTCTGCAATATTTGCGTCGTGCAAATGCACCGTCATGTCAGTAGAACCTACCCTGACCTGTGGCGAACGTTCGGCTTTTCTGGTGACAGTTCAAATCGACATTTTAATCGAAAACAAGCGTTGTCGAGTGCCGCCAGACGCTTTGCACGGTTCGCGTTTTCCCAAGATCGCGCCTCCTTAAGGGATTACCGCCTGAATGTCCTCGTGAGGCTTGCCTCTGCATTTAGCCTTTTCGGCACCATCTCGCTGCAATTCGTGTTGTTGCTGTGGTTGAAGATTCTGCCCGTGACCCTACCTTAGGGTGTTGCACTTTAGTTGTCGCCTGGCTTTTGGGAGATATTTGCGGTGGCTGACGTGCCTCCCCAGCGAGAACGTGATGCATCACACCGTGCGCACTTGCGTTTCAGCATTGCGGCGACTACCTCCTTGCTAGCCTTGCTCCATATATAGACTTTCCGCCATAGCATCCAACCGCTCTTTGATGCGCTCCCAGCCAGGGGCATGCCGTGCCAGGAGCAGGTAAAACGAACGGCTATGGTTGTGATGCCGGAGGTGGCAGAGCTCGTGCACGATCACATAGTCCACTGCGTCCGCTGGCGCCCGGACCAGGACAGGATTGAGCGTCAACCGACCCGCAGGCGAGCAACTCCCCCAACGGCTCTTCATTTGCCGGATGGCCACTGACGGAGCCTTGCGGACCCAAGGCAACTGCGTTGCCAGCTCATTTACCCGTTTTCGAAGCCAAAAGTTTGCGCGCTCCCGAAACCATGCCTGAACTAGGATGCGGACGTGCTTTGGATCGTGCACCGCCACGTATACCTTGAGCTGTCCGGAGGCTAGGACCACCCGTTCTGGCTCGACGGCGCCGACTCGAACCTTCAGCGCGTACCGGCGACCGAGATAGCGATGCGATTCGCCGCTAACCCAGTCGCGCTTTGGTAACGGTACTTTCCGGTCGGCGATCGACCTCAAGTGTTCGTAGATCCATCTTGTGCGTCGCTTGACGATAGCCGTGATGGTCGCGTCCGAAGCTTCCACTGGCGCAAGAATCACAACGCGCCCGTCACACTCGACCTGTACGCGTATCCTCTGCGCGGACGCTTCGCACCGCAGTATGCGATAGGGGATTACCGTGTCGCCATAGCGAACGCACCGGTCTTCGGTCATATGCGTCGCGCGAGGCCCAAGCGAGCAATTTGTACGATCTGGTCGATGACGCTCTTTGCCGCCTCCAGCCCAATCAGGCCAAACAAGCGCGGCAGAAGCTCTTTTCGGATCGCTGCCTCGATGTTCTGCGGATTTAAGGAGTTTTCGGCCACGGCGGTCTTCACTATGCGGTCGATTGCGCGCGCTTCCCCGACAAGTTCCGCTTCGGTTTGTTCATTACGACGCTCACCTACGACGAGCCTAATGGCGCCGAAGTAGGCCTTGGCGTGCGGGTTGTCGTAGAGTTCTAAAGGAATGCCGGGTGTTTGTCGTCCATCGACACGCGCTTCGAATTCTTTGAATAACGCGTACTGCTTGAGGGGATGATTGAACATGGCTTCGGCCTCGGCGATCGCCTGTCTCAACAGCTCAGAGAAAACCTTCTGTGCATATGGATCGTCGGCAAGGTCATGGTCGATCTTCTTGCGCAACCGGGAGCGGATTAGGTCAGTCTCATTGCGGGTCTTTTCGTCGGACCAAGCCTTGGAATCTTCGTTTTTGCCCAGTTCGTGCACGACGTACACGCCCTCGGCTTCGCGTATCTCACGGCCAATTACCTGCTTGTCAACGAGGCGCCGAATCTGCTCTTCATACACGCTGTAGTCCACCGTCTCCATGGCGTCCTGTCGCGCGATCTTTCGCAACGACGTGAACCATCGCAGGTCCGCCTTGTAGTTTTCGATCAAGCGTTCGCTGAAGCTGCCATCCTCGAAAAAGCTACGTGAACTGAGCGCCGTCTGTAGACACAGGCCAAACGCCGTCAGCGCTTCGTAGAAATCGTCGCGCAGCTTCTGTCGAATGTCGTAGGTCTCGCCATCCGGCGCCGTCTCCACCTTCGGCGCTAGGACGCGCCGGTATTGCTCTATGTCCTTTCGGTTCGCCACCTCACTGAAAAACGACCAAAGCCGGTCATGCAAACCGGGCAAACGTTTGTATTCGGTGCTGAACGAGTGATACAACCCATCCACGTCAGCCACCTCAAAGCCGCCTTGGGTGCGTTGCTCCAGGTCCTGATAGGCGCGAATCGCCGTGTCTAGCTCCTTCAGAATTCCACGGTAATCAACCAGCACACCGTAGCGCTTGGCGTCGTGCAGCCGATTCACGCGGGCCACCGCCTGGATCAGGTTGTGCCCCTTCAGCGGCTTGTCAATGTAAAGCACCGCGTTGCGAGGTTCGTCGAACCCCGTCAGTAGCCGATCCACGACAATTAGCAGGTCCGGATCGCCGTCGCTAGCAAAGCCAGCCAAGACATCGCGCTCGTAGGCCTCGGCGTCATGCGCCACGTTCTGCTTCCACCACTTTTGCACCTCAGGCAAGGTCTCTTCATCCACTTCGGTATTTCCCTCCCGTGTGTCAGGAGCGGAAATTACGACGGCGCTGGTCACGAGCCCGGTGTCGTCGAGGGCCCGCTTGTATCGGATTGCGTCGAGTTTGCTGTCTGTGGCCACCTGCCCCTTCAGGCACATTCCAAGCTTCTTGAAGTTTTCGTTAAAGTGGGTGGCGATGTCCCAGGCAATCAACTCGATCCGGCCCGTCGCGCCGTAGATGGCGCCCTTCTTGGCGAACTTGCGCTTCAGGTCAATGCGCTGTGCCTCGGCCAGGCCCGCCGTGATCTTGTCAAACCACCGGTTGACCGCCTCTTCGTTGATATCCAGTTCGGGCAACCGCTCCTCGTAGAGCAGCGGCGCCACGGCGCCGTCTTCCACGGCGCGCTGCATCGTGTACGCATGCACAATGGGCCCGAACTTGCCAGACGTCTTCTCGTCTTTGAGCAGTGGTGTGCCGGTAAACGCCACGTAACCCGCCCTGGGTAATGCCCGCCGCATGCGTTCGTGCGTTTCGCCGCCATGGCTGCGATGGCCTTCGTCCACCAACACGATGAGGTCGGCGGAATCGTTGCGGCACTCGGGCAGCCTCGATGCCGTGTTGAATTTGTGCACAAGCGTGAAAAGAATTCGCTCGGTGCCCGCACCGATGCGCCTGGCCAGGTCGCGTCCGCTCGATACCTTGCTGCGCTCGCCTTCTTTGCGCGTGGCCACAAAAGAACCGAAGGCACCACCACTGATGAAATTCTTGGCGAGCTGGTCTTCTAGGTCCAGCCGGTCCGTAACTACCACGACCCGGCAGTTCTTCAGCGCCTGGTGCAACAGCAGCGCCTTGGTCAGAAAGACCATCGTGAAGCTCTTGCCGGAGCCCGTGGTGTGCCAGATCACTCCCCCCTCCCGCCCGCCGTCGGGCCGGCGTTGCTGCAGTCTAGCCGTCAACGCCCGAATTCCGAAGAACTGCTGATAACGGGCGACGATCTTGCCCACCTTGCGGTCGAACAGTACGAAACCGCGCAGCAGCTCCAGTAGACGCACCGGCGTCAACAGACTGACGAGCAAGCGGTCCTGCTCGGTAGGGAGCATCGCTTGCGACCAGAGCGCCTCGAAGTGCTCGCGCAACGCCGCCGGCTTGTCAGCAAAGAGGGCGGCGCGCGTGGCTTCGGGCAGCGGCCGGTTCTTCGTCGCCACGACTTGTGACTCGTCAAACTCCTCCTCGCGCCAACGCGCCCAGAACTTGGCCGCGGTGTGCGTGGTGCCGTAGCGGCCGTCGGTCATGCTCACCGCCAGCAACAATTGCGCGTACGCGAAGAGTTGAGGAATCTCGTCGGTGCGCTGATTGCGTAGGTGTTGGCTAATGCCCTCAGTCACCATTAACCGGTTGGCCGCACCATCGGCAGCGCCATCTGGGCGCTTTGCTTCAATTACCACCAGTGGCATGCCGTTGACAAAGCCGACCACATCCGGTCGGCGAGTGTGCGTGCCCTGGGCAGATAGCACCTCAAATTCTTCGGTCACATCCCAGAAGTTGGCCGATGGGTCCGCCCAATCAATCAGCGGCACAGTGGGTTGGTGCTTCTTGCCATCGGGCATGAATTCGGTGACGGTAACACCCAGCGCCAGTTTGGCGTATAGGCGCTGATTGGCCGGCAGCAGGCCTTCAGTCAGCGCTAGGCTCGATACCTCGCGCAAAATTTGGTCGACGGCACTTGGCGACAGCGGATGGCGCTCTCCCTTGTAGTCGAATCGGTGACACTTTAAGAACTCGATCAGGCGAGTCCTTAGCAACACCTCGCGGTTTCCGGCGCGCATAGCGAGCGACTGCGTACTTGGTATGACGTTCCAGCCAAGGTTGCATAGCAGATGCAGGGCGGGAAGGTGAGAACTGTATTGCTCACGCGCGTTGGGTACGGTCGAGGTCATGCAGTGACCTTGGCATCGGGGATGCGGACGCGGCGCCTGCCGGTTAGGAGTTGAGCCATGAGTGCGGATTTCTCCTTACGAAGGACTGCGACTCGCCTACGAAGAACTTCGCTCTCCCTTCGTGCTACATCGATCAACTCCCCGATCTTTCTTTGCTCTGGCAGTGGTGGGACAGGGATATGGATTTTTTGGAAATCTTTCCAGCGCAAACTTCCACGACGATCCACGGAAGCGTTTGTGGCAGAAGCAAACACTTGGCGATAATCCTCTGTCTTAAGTAATGCGTATAGATAAGCGGCGCAGATCTGGTCGTTGGTTTTGAACACGGTGTACATCGGACTGACAAGCCCTGCGTCATATAGATCTTGAAAGCCGATCGACCCCTCCTCAATGTGATTAGTGGCGTAGACAAAGCAGCCTCTCGGGACAATCTTGTATGTTGACGTGTCTAAGCTGAAAACTTGTTTTTTGAAGTAGCTGAGTGAATCGACCAGACCCTGATGCTTTGTGCAGGACAGCACTGGAAGTTTGGCATTCCCTCCAAGCTTCTGGCTGACTTCCTCGGCCACGTCGCCGATTCGAAGGTAGCGCCAATCTCGGGGAATCAAGTCTCGATGCGTCGACGCGCTGTGCGCTGTTTCCGACCGCTTCAATCTGCACTTGCCTTTGAGAATCTGCGTCAGGAGGGATCGAGACTGCTTCGTGCCGCAATTCATCGATCGCTCGGCCGCGGCGATCGCCTTATCCCATGTAGAAAGGATTTCGGCGATTTTTCTCTGTTCAGGAACGGGCGGAAGCCCGAACTGCATCGCTGCATATGTCGCAACATTTAGATGCTTCTGCGCAAGTCCGCTTTGACCAGCAAGGATCTGGCGACGTCCAATCTCCGAATTGGTTAGTTGAGCCAAGTATTCGGGGAGGACTTGAGTTTGATCGGGCCTTGCGAAAATGATGTCAATGCAATTGGATCCCGCATAGCGCGCGGGTAGTACACAAGCGGCGCCGGCGAACCCTGTTCGAACTACCAGTACGTCTCCGCCTCGAAGCTCCGATTTTCGATTCTTGGCATGGCCCTCCGGGGATAGGTACACCCATTTCTCGTCGAGTACGCTGTTCTCCCGCACATTTCCCGATCGAAAAGCGAGCGTACCTTCCTTCTCCGCGACATAGTAATGGCTCGGGTTAACAACGATTCCGACGCTGACGGTTTCGCATACCGCGTCGACCGACGCGATCCTCCATCCTTCAGGAAGCATCCTTGCCCCTCGTCTTTCGCTCTGCCTTCAGAGCAGGTCGCTTACTCATACCCCAGCTCTTTTAGGAACGCGTCCATCTGCACCTCCAGGCTCGCCAGCTCGACCTTAAGCTGTTCGCGCTCGCGGCGCACGGCCATTAGGTCGATCTCCGCCTCTTCTTCAAAGGTGTCGACATAGCGTGGGATATTGAGATTGAAGTCGTTCTCGACAATCTCCGCCGGCGTGGCGAGGTGGGCGTATTTCGCGACGGACTGCCGAGCTGCCACGGTGTCGAGGACCCGCTGCAGGTCGCCGGTGCGCAGAAGGTTTTGATTTTTGCCGGTCTCGAAGTCGCGGCTGGCATCGATGAACATCACGCGATCGTCGGCCTTGCGCTTGCGAAACACCAACACGGCCGCCGGGATGCCGGTGCCGTAAAACAGTTTCTCGGGTAGGCCGATCACAATGTCGAGCAGGTTCTCTTCGATCAACTTGCGGCGTATCTTGCCTTCCGCTGCGCCACGGAACAGCACGCCATGGGGCACTACCACCGCCATTCGGCCGCTTCCAGGCTTCATGGTCTCAACCATGTGCAGGATGAACGCGTAGTCGCCCTTGGTGCGCGGCGGCAAGCCACGACGAAAGCGGCCAAAGCGGTCTGCCTCGGCGCCATCGAATCCCCACTTCTCGAGGCTGAAGGGCGGATTGGCGACGACGATGTCGAAGTGCTTGAGCGTGCTGTCGCTGTCCAGCAGCTTGGGGTTGCGGATGGTGTCGCCCCATTCCACGCGGTGGTTGTCCTCGCCGTGCAGGAACATGTTCATCTTGGCTAGCGCCCAGGTGCTGCCGATGGCCTCCTGCCCGAACAGCGCGTACTTGCGGGAGCCGCTGCGTTCGCGGATCAGGCGCCCGCATTTCATCAAGAGCGAACCCGAACCGCAAGTGGGGTCGCAGATTTCGTCGCCTTCCTTCGGATCCACCAGCATCGCCATGAGCTGCGAGACTTCAGGCGGCGTGTAGAACTCGCCGGCCTTCTTGCCACTGGTGGAAGCAAAGTTCTTGATCAGAAACTCGTAGGCGTTACCGATGACATCGAGGGTACCGACGCGGCTGGGCCGCAGGTTCAGTGCTGGCTTTTCGAAGTCTTCCAGCAGGTGACGCAGGATGTCGTTCTTCTGCTGCTCGTCGCCCAGCTTGTTCGAGTTGAAGCTGATGTCCTGAAAGACGTCGCGCAGCTTGGTGATGTTCGCTTCTTCGATGCCGTGCAGGGCTTTGTCAATGCGTTCACCGTTGCCGGCTTCATGACGGCGGGCATGCAGCGCATAAAAGCTGGAATCCGGCGGCAGCACGAAGCGCTCGTTTTTGAGCATTTCGACTATCAGAGCAGAGTTATCGCCGTATTTTTCCTTGTAATCATCGTAATGGTCTTGCCAGACGTCCGACACATATTTGAGGAAAAGCATTGTCAGGACATAGTCCTTGTAAATACTCGGGTCGACGATTCCACGGAAGGTGTCGCAGGCGGACCAAACAGCGGCGTTTATGTCGTCCTGGCTAATGGCGGTGTTGTTCATGGATTTTGGCCTTCAATTCATGTCTAGACCGGCGGCGTGCGCCAGCGTTATCGCGAGCGAGGCAAGTTCCTGCTCCCGGTTCTGGATGAGCTGCGTTAAGAGCTGACGCTCTCGCAGCACCGCCGCGGCAAACGCGACGATGCGCAACTGTTGCGCGATGGACGGGACGGCGATCTGCAGAGCCTCGATCTCGGCGATTCGGATGCTGAGCTGGCTAGAGCCCTCGGCCGCCGCGCGAAGTTGTCGCTGCAAGGGGGGTTGGTTGATCTGCCAAGCGAGGAATGCGGGCAGCACGCCGACGCCTGCTCGCAGTCGAAGGTGGACGAGATGCGGCCCGCAGACTGCCGGCTCCGGCGGCGCATCGATGCTTGCCGCAAAGAAGCGACTACCCCGCGGCACGAAGAGGATGTCGCCAATTTGGAGCCAGTCGGGCGCCCTTTTTCCCGGAAGTTCGGTGCGAACCATGGTTTCCCAGCGCAGGCCACCAAGCGGATCGATGTCCTTCATCTGCGCGACGAGCACCCCGCTAGAGGCGACCGGCTCGACGGGCCCACGGAAGGGGTAGCCCGACCGAATTTCGGCGCAGGCCACGATCGACATATTTGATGCATCAATCACGATGATGCAATCTTACTTGACAATTCTTATAACAGCAAGCAGAATTCCAATAATTAATTGCATCATTATTGTTGATGCATTAAATATTGGAGTCGACATGGGCTATGAAATCGACTTTCTTCCCGTCGGCAACGGTGACGCGAGCGGCGATGCGATTGCCGTCCGCTGGGGGAACCCCGGGAATTACCAGGTTCTGCTCTATGACGGTGGGACGAAAGACGCCGGCGAGGCGCTCGTTCAGCATGTGCGCAGCCACTACGGCACGACGCGGGTAGACCACGTTGTGAGCTCCCACCCGGACGGCGACCATGCATCAGGTTTGTCTGTCGTGCTGGAGCAGCTGGATGTCCAGCGGATCTGGATGCATCGCCCGTGGGCGCACTCCCCGGTCATTTACGGGTACTTCGCAGATGGCCGCATCACCGAAGCCAGCCTCGCCGCTCGCCTCCAGGACACGATGCGCGCGGCGTACGAGTTGGAACGATCGGCGCTGCGCCAGGGTATCCCAATCGTTGAACCGTACCAGGGGCAAGCCATCGGGCCCTTCCGAGTTTTGTCGCCGAATCGCGATTGGTACATCCATCAACTAATCCCTGCATTTGAGAAATCGCCCGATGTGAAACCCGGGTTGTGGATGCGCCGACCACCCTCCGGCATTGCGGGGGCACTGGCACTCGCGGCCCACAACGTAGGTCAGTGGCTACTGGAGCACTGGCACATTGAGCACCTCCGCGAGGACGTCAGCACTTCGGCCGAAAACGAGTCGAGTGTGGTGTTGTATGGGGTTTTCGAAGGAGAGGGGGTCTTGCTAACTGGCGATGCCGGCGTGCAAGCGCTGCATCAATCCGCCGGCTATGCCGAGATTAACGGGCTAGATCTTCCCAACCGCCTGAAGTTTATGCAGATCCCTCATCACGGCAGTCGCCACAACGTGTCGTCTTCATCACTCGACCGTCTCATCGGCCCGCGGATCCTGTTGCCGGGGGCGCCAACAGACAAGTTCGCTTTCGCATCCGCTGGCAAGGATTCGCAGTCCCACCCCCGCCAGATGGTCTTGAACGCATTTCTTCGCCGGGGGTTTCAAACCTACGCGACGCGCGGACGCACGCTCTGCCATGGCCGCCAGATGCCGCTGCGCCAAGGATGGGGCGCCGCAGCGCCGATCGCGTTTTCGGAGCGAGTCGAAGCATGGGACTGATCGATGCCATCTTAAAATTTGCCGACCCCTACGAGCGTCAGGCGAGGCTTTATCCAGCGCTGCTGGCCGTCTGCCCCGTGGTCATCGCTGTGATGTGCGTGTTCGCGACGCAAGCCTCAATCCTTACCGACGTTTCCCTGGCAGTTGTGGCGTGCGGCATGCTGTATTGGATGAGCGGACTCGCCCGCCAACGCGGTAGGCAATTGGAGCCAGAGCTGTTTCGAGCATGGGGCGGCAAGCCATCTGTCCAGTTGATGCGGCACCGGAACGGATTGATCGATCCGGTCACCAAATCGCGCGCCCACTCGTTTCTGGCTACGGCCCTCGGGATTCGCTTCCCAACGAGCAAGGACGAGCAACAGGACCCCGAGTCTGCAGACAAGGTCTACGAATCCGCCACCCGTTGGCTCCTGGAGCAGACCCGTGATCCGGGAAAATTTGGACTGTTGTTAACGGAGAACATCGCCTACGGCTTCAGGCGAAACATGCTTGGAATGCGGAGCGTGGGCTTATCGTCGGCGTGCCTCGCGATCTGCTGGCTCGCCTTGGACGCGGGTCTTTTCGCGGTCGCGACGCCATATGACTTGGCGGCGCGATTGTCATCAGTTTCGCCGGGGTACCGCGTGTCGCTGCTGGTCTGCTTGGCATTGGCAGGCATGTGGCTTATCGGGGCTTCCGAAGCGCGCGTTCGTACCGCGGCATTTGCATACGCCGAACGTCTGCTCGCGGCGTGTGATGGGTTAGCTGCAATAAAGCAGACCACGCCATCCCCTGCGGCGCCAACGGGCTAGACGCGCCCGAGGACTGGCGCTTGCGCGAGCCGCGCAATACGGCGAACCCAGAGCCCCCAACCCAGGAGCGCACGCGCCGAATTAAACTTGCCAATTGCACCTGCGAATTAAACTTAAAGATTGCACTCGGTGCAATCGAATGGTTTAAATCGCAGAAGAAATCAGGCGCGTGGACGGTTTGGTGGAGACGAGGAGGATCGAACTCCCGACCTTCGCATTGCGAACGCGACGCTCTCCCAGCTGAGCTACGTCCCCTGACCAGCCCGATATTCTACTTCGTTCGGATGAGCGGGTTCAAGCGGGCAATTTGGCCGGATTTAGCGCTTTGCACAACCGTGGCGCCAAGCGGCGGTTGGTAAACTGACCATCATTGGCCTATTCGGGGCTATCGCGTGGACCTTGCCGCGAAGCGAAACCGGTCCGTATCCGCAAAGGATCCCTGCATGAAACGCGCACTCACCGCGGCGGCGCTGCTGCTGCTTTCCACCCGTGCCCTTGCCTCGGGTTTCGACATCAACGGCCTGCAGCACGTTACGCAAACCGAGTTCCGCCAAATCGCCCAGGATCTGGGCGCCGCGTTCTCGTACAAGCCCATGGCCCCCGCCGAGACGCTTGGACCGCTGGGATTCGACATCGGCGCCGCCTTGTCGGGAACCCCGCTGGCCAACACGCCAGCGGTGCAAAAATCGATCGAGAACAGCACCGTGTTCAGCACGCTGCCGGTGCCTTCCGTGCGATTGATCAAGGGTCTGCCGCGCAATGTCGACATCGGCGCGTTCTACGCGCGGGTTCCCAGTTCCAGCGTCAATCTGTATGGCGCCGAGATCAAGTGGGCGTTCCTGCCGGGCGACATCGGCCTGCCCACGGTGGCGGCGCGCGCCGCGTTCACGCGCGTCAACGGCGTGAGCCAGCTGGGCTTCGAGTCCTACAACGCGGACATCTCGATTTCCGAGGGCTTCGTTTTTGTTACCCCGTACGCCGGGGTGGGCGCGGTGCGCTCCAACACGTTCACCGACGGATTGGCGCTCCAGCAGGTCAACCTGACACAAGGCAAGGTGTTCGGCGGTGCTTCGCTTAACCTGGGACTGGCCAACCTGGATATAGAAGCCGATTCCACCGGCGGCATACACACCTACAGCGCCAAGGTCGGCATCCGGTTCTAAATATCCGGCGGACGCGTCCGCCGTAGCGCCAGGCACCAGCCCGTTGCATATTCGCGCTCGGCTTCGGCCGCTCAAATTTCAAGCGGACCCGTCCGCCGTAGCGCCATGGCCAGACCATCGCCCGATCACCCCCCCGGCGGCGCGAAGGCGGAACGCTTGTCGAACTCCTGTTCCAGCCGCCGCTTGTCCCACCCGGGGGCCACCATCTCGATGAAAGCGTAGACGAACCCGCGCAGGTAGGCGCCCTGCTTGACCGCCAGGCGCGTGGTGTTGCGGCCGAAGAGATGGCCGCAGGGAATGACCACCAGGCCTTCGGAATTGATTTCCGTTGCAAGGCCCGCCACGATGCCCACGCCCATGCCGCCGCGCGCGTAGGTCTTGATGACGTCGGCATCGATGGCTTCGAGGACTATGGCGGGCTCGATGCCGGCGGCGGCAAAGGCGGCATCGATGCGGCTGCGCCCGGAAAAATGCATTTCGTAGGTGACGATGGGGTAGCGGCCCAGTTCCTTGATGGTGAGGCGCGCGGGATGCGGCGCAAGCCGGGCCAGCGCGTGATCCTGCGGAACCACCAGCACGTGCTCCCAGTGGAATACCGGAATGGAATCCAGGCCCGGCGCATCGGCCAGGGTTTCCGTGGCCATCCCAACGTCGGCCTGGCCGGCCGCGATCATGGCGGCGATCTGCGGCGGATTTCCCTGCAGCAGCTTGAGGCGCACGTCGGGGTATTTCTGGGCGAAGCGCTGCACGACCGTGGGCAGGACGTAGCGGGCCTGGGTGTGCGTGGTCGCCACCCGCAGGGTGCCCTCGGGGCTGCCTGCGTAATCGCGGGCCAGCTTCTTGAGGTTGTCCACCTCATTCATGATCCGCTCTGCCGCATCGAGCACCTGCTGGCCCGGTGGCGTCAGGCCCAGGATGCGTTTTCCATGGCGTGCGAAGATGGATACCCCAAGCTCCTGTTCGAGCTCGATGATGGCCTTGGAAACGCCGGGCTGCGATGTGTGCAGCGCTTTGGCCGCCACCGTCAGGTTGAGCTTCTGGCGCACGGCCTCGCGCAGAAAACGAAACTGTTGCAGGTTCATGGCGGCGTCTCGCGGGCGGTAACGGATCCGCGCTCGTCACGCGGTGCAAGGTGGCGCGGGTCGCGCGCACCAGTCTTCGGATAATGCAGTACGCAGGCAGTGTCAAGCATGGTCATGCCCATTTATGACCTCGGACAAAATTTTACCGGTCCACCACCCCTTGCGATTTCATGCGGTTACACCACAACATATCGTGGTCAACGACCATAGCACCGGAATTCGATCAACAGCCTGCGGGCGTTGACCTGGACGGATTTTTTTGAAAATTTTCATCGCGACGCGTGCGCAACTGCGCATGCCCCGCGTACATAATATCGCTCTGCCGAAAGGGGACCCCGCATGAAATTGGAGCAAGCCCACGTACTGATGGACGACCAGCCCATATCGCTTGACGTGCTCATGGAGAAGTACGCCAAGGGTGGCGAGAAGACCGCCGACGACGTGCGGCGCCGCGTGGCGCGCGGCCTGGCGTCCGTCGAAGTCCCCGGCCTGCGCTCGGAATGGGAACGTCGGTTCTATGAAGCCATGGTTGCGGGCTTCATCCCGGGCGGCCGGGTCAATTCGGCCGCGGGCACGGAAATCTCCGCCACGCTCATCAATTGCTTCGTGCAGCCGGTGGGCGATGCCATCAGCGGCGTGCGCGATGGCATGCCTTCCATCTATCTTGCGCTCAACCAGGCGGCCGAGACCATGCGCCGCGGCGGCGGCGTGGGCTACGACTTCTCCAACATCCGTCCGCGCGGCGCGCATGTCCAGGGCACGCAGTCGCGCGCCAGCGGGCCGCTGTCGTACATGCGCGTGTTCGACAAGAGCTGCGAAACCTTGGAATCGGCCGGCGCGCGCCGCGGGGCCCAGATGGGCATGCTGCGCTGTGATCATCCGGATATCGAGGACTTCATCCACGCCAAGCGCGACGGCTCGCTGTCCAACTTCAACATGT
>Ga0075030_100000461_pt1 | contig 35308 bp, 34 predicted proteins | sample LitLauG_LLR_2012_FD_71393 | JGI IMG/M metagenome (GOLD analysis project Ga0075030, IMG submission 71393) | Freshwater sediment microbial communities from Pennsylvania, USA - Little Laurel Run_MetaG_LLR_2012 | ecosystem: Environmental > Aquatic > Freshwater > Creek > Sediment | place: USA...
GTAGTCATCACTGGCACAGGATTTGGAGCGCAACAGGGAGGAAGCGTATTTACTTTGAATGGTGTTCCAGCAACTATCGAATCGTGGAGCGCCACGTCGATCACGATCATTATTCCGGCCGGAGCGACTTCCGGCCCGTTGCAGGTATCAGTGGCGCCTTCAATGAACGACAGCAACTGGGTGTATTTCGAAGTGACGACGCAACCACTGCCGATCCCGTGGCTCGACCTGGATATTGGATCGGTGGGAGTAGTCGGGAGCGCGACGTTTGCAAACGGCGTATTTACCATATCGGGTGCGGGAGCCGGTATGCAGAACGGTGCGACCAGCGACTCTTTCCACTTCATGTATCGGGCGCTATCGGGGGATGGAACGATCCTTGCTCGGGTTTCGAGCATTCAGGGAGGATCATCGTTTCCATACATTGGGGCGATGATCCGCGAGACGTTGACTCCGGGTTCTAACGATGTCTTCGTGGATTTCAACCCAAACTTTGCCAATCTTTTTTACCGCTCGACTACCGGAGCAGCCAATTCCATCCAACAAACAGGGTTGGGAGCACCAGCGTATCCCTATTGGGTAAAGGTGACACGAAGCGGAAACACGTTCAGCGCATTTGCATCAGCGGATGCAGTGACCTGGATACAGGTAGGAGCGACCCAGACGATCACCATGGCCACGAATGTTTACATTGGGCTGGGCGTGAGCAGTGCCGAAGCGACGTCGGCTACCGTGACGTTTGACAACGTTTCCATTAGCACAACCTCGTCACCAGCGCCTGTCATCACGGGCCTCTCTGCCACAACGGGTTCGATCGGGAGTCAGGTAGTCATTTTTGGCTCGGCGTTTGGCTCGGCTCAGAACGGCAGCGTGGTGACGCTGAACACTGTGCCGCTAATCGTCAATTCGTGGAGCGCCACGTCGATTACGATCATTATTCCGGCCGGAGCGACCTCCGGGCCATTGCAAGTATCCGTAGCGCCCTCAATGAATGACAGCAACGCGGTGTATTTCGCAGTGACAACGCAACCTTTGCCACCTCCGTGGTTGGACCAGGATATCGGATCGGTAGGTGCGATAGGAAGTGCGACGTTTACAAATGGAGTATTCACCATAATGGGCGCGGGAGTTGGTATACAAAACGGTGCGACCAGCGATTCCTTCCATTTCATGTATCAGGCGATATCGGGTGATGGAACGATCATCGCACGGGTTTCGAGCACTCAGGGTTCGTTTCCGTCCATCGGAGTGGTGATCCGGGAGACTCTGGCTCCTAGCGCTGCCCAAGCGTTCGTCACCTACTGGCCGAACACGCCCTATCTTTTCTATCGCACGACCACGGGAGGAAGCAATTCCGTATTAACGGGATCCTTTACCTTGCCGATGCAAGACTATTGGCTGAAGATTACGCGAAGCGGGAACACCATCAGCGCATTTGGGTCGGCGGACGCAGTGACCTGGACACAAATAGCCACGAGCCAAACGATCACCATGGCCCCGAATGTTTATATTGGGCTCGGCGTAGGTGGCTATGCGACGCTGCTAACCGCGACTTTTGACAACGTTTCTGTGAGCACGACTTCATCACCAGCGCCGGTCATCACCGGGCTTTCGGCAACTTCAGGATCCATCGGGAGCCAGGTGACACTCACGGGCACCGGATTTGGCGCGCAGCAGGGAGGAAGCATCGTTTATTTGAATGCCGCTCCCGTAACAATCAATTCTTGGAGCGCGACTTCTATCTCCGTCACGATTCCGTCGGGAGCAACCTCTGGACGGTTCGTGGTTTCCGTAGCGCCCTCAATGAACGACAGCAACGGAGTGAATTTTACCGTCACGACGCAACCCCTGCCGAGCCCATGGCTCGACCAGGACATTGGATCGGTGGGGATAGTGGGGAGCGCGACGTATGCGAGTGGCACGTTTGCCGTTATGGGCACCGGGCAAGGCATCCAAGGAACGGCGGACGCTTTCCATTTTGCATATCACACCCTTTCAGGTGATGGAACGATCATCGCGAGAGTTGCCAACATTCAAGGCGGCTTTGATCAGCAAGTCGGGCTAATGATCCGGGAGACTTTGGCTCCGGGTTCAACGGCTACGTTTGTATCCTACCAGCCCAATCAGGCCTATTTCTTTTACCGCACAACCACGGGAGCAAGTCTTTCCTCGGCATACACATCCTTTGGGAGGCCTGCGTATCCGTATTGGTCGAAACTCACGCGCAGTGGGAACACTTTTAGCGCGTACGTCTCCCCGGACGGAGTCTACTGGACGCAGGTGGGAACGAGCCAAACGATTTCGATGGCCTCCAGTGTCTATGCCGGACTTTGTTCGGGTGGCTATGCGAGCTTGGTGACCGGATCGTTCGACAACGTCTCAGTGACATCCGGGACGCCCTACCTTACCCCAGCCGTCACCAGCGTCTCTCCGACAATAGCGGGTCCGGGCAATTCGATCACAATCTCTGGATCGAACTTCGGGAGCACTCAGGGCAGCAGCACGATTTATTTCAATGGGACTCCTGCAACGACAATCACGAGTTGGAGCGCCGGGCAGATCAAGGCAAACGTGCCGAACTCCGCGACAAGCGGTCCGGTGACGGTTGTCGTAAACAATATCGGGAGCAACCAGAATGTTTCGCTTACCATCTACAATCCACTTCTCACAAGCATTTCGCCGCCCGCTGCAGCTCCCGGAGAGCATATTGTCTTGAATGGCTCGAGTTTGAATGCGGCCGGGGGATCCGTCGCGGTGAGTTTTAACGGAACGATTATGTGGGGCGCAGCCCTGAACGCCACTTCCGTGATTGTAACTGTGCCCACCGGAGCCACGAGCGGTCCGCTAACTGCAATCGTTGGCGGCATACCCAGCAATGCCTTGCAATTCACTTTCATCGAAGCTCCTTCCATCACGGGCATTTCGCCCTCTGTCGGACCCATCGGAACCTCAGTGACCATGACAGGTACTGGCTTTGGCCCGAGCCAAAGCAACAGCCTCGCATCCTTCTACGGAGCTGCAGGTAACGTCACCAGTTGGAGCGACACCCAGATCGTGATGAGCTTCCCGTCTGGCGCTTCCAGCGGACAAGTAAGCATGACCATCGCCGGAACCACGGTCACTGGTCCTTGGTTCACTCAGAGCAGTAGCGTCACTCTCACGGATTCGCTCGGCAATCCTACGACTTACACGTCCGAAGTGATCGGCGGAACTTGGGTCCCGGTCAGTGTCCAGGGATCCGGTTGCTCCAGTTGTTCTCAAAGGGGTACACAGCAGCTCACGTACGATTCCAAGGGGAACGTGCTTTCGAAGACCGATGAACTCGGTCGCACGACTTCGTTCACTTACGATACGAACGGAAATCTGAGCTCGGTTTCCGTGCCGATAGCTCCCGCAACTTACGCGACGACCACATACACATACAACAGTTTCGGCGAAGTCCTGACTACCACCGATCCGATGGGATTCGTCACCACGAACACTTATGATGCCAACGGGAATTTGTTGTCAGTCAATTCGCCAGCACCGAACAGTTCCACTCCAGCCAGCGTCACGCAATTTGCCTACAACTCGCTCGGCGAGCTGACGCAAATCACGGACCCGCTGAACAATATCACGAAGCTCGCTTACTATCCGACCGGGCTGATCAACACGATCACCGACGCGCAGCAAAACGTAACGACGTACGCTTACGACTCACACGGCAATCGCACGTCAGTCAAAGACGCCTTACAGAATCAGACTACCTTTGCCTACGACGCCTGGGATCGCCTAACCACCATCACGTATCCTGGCAGCACTGGCACTACCGTGATTGCCTACGACAATCGCGGGCGGATCACATCCGTGACCGATCAGAACCTAAAGAAAACTAGCTACGCGTATGACGACGCGGATCGCCTCACCAGCGTCACGGACGCGTCTATTCCCGGCAATGTCACGACTCTCGCCTACGATACGGAAAACAACCTGATCAGCCTGACCGACGCGAACGGTCACACGACTAATTTCACTTATGATACGTTTGGCCGGGTAACCAAGACGACTTTTCCTTCGGCCACGGCTGAATACTATTACTATGATGCCGTAGGGAATCTGATCTCCAAGACTGACCGCAAGACCCAGACCATCAACTACACTTACGACCAGTTGAGCCGCCTGACGCAAAAGCTCTATCCTGATAGCACGACCGTGAATTATACCTACGATAACGATTCGCGCCTGACCCAGGTGACCGATCCCACGGGGACCTACCAGTTTACGCTTGACAACATGGGGCGGCTCACGGGAGCAGTGGCCCAGTATTCATTCCTCACGGGGCGGAACTTCACCACGAGTTATTCCTACGATGCGGCGTCCAATCGCACCGGATTCACCGATCCCGAAAACGGCTCGACGGGCTATGTCTACGATACGTTGAACCGTCTGCAAACGCTGACTCCGCCCGCGGCGATCAGCTCCGGCAACTTCGGATTCACCTACGACGCGCTTTCGCGTCGCACGCAGATGACGCGGCCGAATGGGCTGAAGTCGGTCTATGCGTACGACAATCTGTCGCGCCTGCTCAGCGTCCTGCACCAGAGCGGCTCAACCACTCTCGACGGGGCAGTCTACACCCTGGACAACGCGGGCAACCGGCTGACCAGGACGCCACAGCCCTCAGGATCCTCCAGCACGTTTGGGTATGACAACCTTTACCAACTATTGTCGGTGACCCAGGGCTCGAACACCACGGAAAGCTACACATATGATCCGGTTGGCAACCGGCTTAGCTCGCTCGGTGTCTCGCCGTACGTCAACAATGCGTCCAACGAGCTGACTTCGAAACCGGGAACGACCTACACCTACGACTACAACGGGAATACACTGACGGCGGTTACGTCTTCGGGAACGACTACCTACAACTGGGACTTCGAGAATCGGCTGACCAGCGTCACGTTGCCTGGCTCAGGGGGGACCGTAAGCTTCAAATACGATCCCTTCGGCAGAAGAATCTACAAGTCGTCCACTTCCGGCACAAGCATTTTTGCCTATGACGGGGACAATTTGATCGAGGAAACGAATTCGAGCGGTGGAGTTGTCGCTCGGTACGCGCAAACTCAGAGCATCGACGAGCCGCTCGCCCTGCTGCGCAGTGGCGCGACAAGTTTCTACCATGCGGACGGACTTGGCTCGATTACTTCGCTGAGCACTTCAGCAGGTGCCATCGCGAATACCTATACCTACGACTCGTTCGGCAAGCTGACCGCCTCTACTGGCTCAGTCGTAAACCCATTCCGGTACACCGCTCGCGAATCGGACGCCGAAACCGGCCTCTACTACTATCGCGCCAGATACTACGATCAAAGCGCTGGACGCTTCCTATCGGAGGACCCGCTCGGGTTCACTGGTGGGCCGAATTTTTACACATTCGTTTCGAGCAATCCCGCTTCTCTCAAGGACCCTTATGGTCTGTGCAGTAACAGCGATGCGCCCCCAAAGAAGTGTTATGGAGAGGCTCGAGTAATCGGGGCGGGCAAGCCGGGGCGGGGTGCTTTTGCGCCGACAACTCCTGGTACACTCGCGGTCATTCCGACGCAATTCACTGGAGGAAACGGCACCTCCCACAGTGCGTACATAAAATCGGAGCAAACTCTGAGGCCTCTTATTGGCCAGATCTCCGTGGCCATCGCCAATCCCAACACCGGTCAGCCAATGGTGAATTTCGGCCCCATAACTGATGTGATCGCCCCGAGATCGGACGCGAAAAGGATAATGAAGCAATTCCCAGGCGAGCTCATACTTGAAGTGAATGGCATTCCAGAAACTAGCGGACCGAAAGGACTACCACAGAGATTTCTTCCGGTTGTTGTGACTGTTCCAGCAAGCCTGGAGTGCCCTACGGGAACAGCGGAGCAAAAATAATGACTACGCGATATGCAAACTGGATTCTCGGGGCAATCTTACTTTTGTGCTTGAGCGCTGTCCCCGGGCACGCTGGCCATACATCGGTGCCTATTCAATGGCCTGTGATTAAGCCAATCACGAAAAACTATGACTTCCAAGATGCATCTCGCGCAGCCGTCAACTTGGTATTGGATGGCCTTTCAGGGATGCATCTGTACACGCTTCACTGCAGGGCGGGACTGTTAGGGGGAATCTCCGGCGAGGAAGCGGACTTCAATGCCGACTTCGATTGTCACCTGCATTCTCTTTACTCCCGCGACCGGTATCAATCTCTATTGATAGATAACCCTCTTGAAGTCGTAGAGGCTCACAGCCGCGGTGAGATCTGGGCCAGGGATGTGCAAGGAAGGTGTGGCGAATATCCGGAGTGGGGTCGTATTCGGAATTTCAAGCTTCGGGGAATGATCGTCAAATTCGAAATGAGCGACATGCAATTTGCCTCTTCAAGTGCCGAGGAACCAAAACTACTGTCGTTCAAGTTCAAGGTAGAAGCAATACAAGATCCGACGGCACTTTCGTCGATCGCCGAACCACCGCCCTTCTTTCCTCCTTGGGAAGTATTCTTAAGCCCTAGTGAGAGGCTTCGTTGCGACGGAGAGCCCCTGCCTCAGCATGTCCCCGGCATTGTGACGGCAGAATACGTGAGGAGCTTGGGACTGAATCCCCCCTTCGCTTCTGTTGCCAGGACTACGACAACGTTGTTGATCGATGCTAGCGACGGAGAGAAAGGACCGGATTCCTACTTTACGATGAAGCCAGTAGAGCCGGCCGCGCGATTTGCGCGAGCGAAAATCAGGGCCCCTAACGGAAATGTAGTTTATGAGTTCGAGTGTGCAGCCTATCGTGTGCCAGGCGGCGCAGCAATAGCTGGTGATGGTTTGAGTTGTGGCTTGTTTACAGCCGGTAATGCAACGAATTTACTACGCGACTCGGTCGAGCCGTATACTCGCATGAGTCCGTCCATTATCTTGCCACGTCAGCTCTACGGCCAAGCTGGTGCCTTTCCCGAGTGGGGAAATACACGGCGGTTCAAGTTGAGGGGGTTTTTGCTAACCTTGAAGATGACTCATACTGTGTTTGCGAAGGACGATTTTGGCAACCCCGCCCTGGTCCGATCCGAGGTCACCTTGGAGGTCGAACCCGACGCCACTGCGGATACCCCGGTCGCGGAGCCACCGTGCACACCGTTCAGAGAATTCCTTCCGCCCGTGAACTCCATACCGAAATCATCTTCTACCTCTGCCGCGACGGGTAGTGCAGACAGTAAATTCTAGGACGATTCGGGTGGCGCGTACTCCGGTCTCGCGCATGCAGGTTAGAGTCAACTTCATGCGGAACGGTGAGATGCGCAGATGCCTAAGGACCTCGCTTTGGAGGCGCTAAACGCTGGCCACAGCGAAGCGCTGACCGAGTACTGGGGCTATCGCGAAGTTCAGAAGTTCAGAACCTATTCCGTTTTGAACGTCCTGCTCATTCTCACACAGTGCCCCAATGCCGGACGCGTTGCGGGGTACCGGACCTGGCAATCATTCGGTCGGCAAGTAAAGACGGGAGAAAAAGGAATCATGATTCTCTGATTCTCTCTCCGCATCTTTCATCTTTCGTAAACTTGGCGAAAACACCGACAAAATCGACAACTCATACGAAGCTCGCCGTGTGGCTGGTTTTCGCGCCGTATACGTGTGGAATGAGCACCAGGCAACCGGGAAGAACTACCGAAAATCGGAAATGTAACTGGCGACCCTCGTGTGCACCATTCAACTGAGATCGCCCCGGCACGAGGAAGGGCTGAGAAAGGCAAAATTACCCTGCTGCCGGCCATGACTGCGGCGGAGACCTTCGCCACCTTGGTCCATGGAATTAGCCCATGCGGACATAGCACTTCGGAGATCGTCGAGACCACACGGATAAGCGCATCCGCGAGACCGAAGCCGAATCCGTGGCATATGTTGTCTGCCACGCTATCGGGCTTGAGAGGGTACCACCGCGCAACACTATCTCGGCCTCTATGGTGGAAGCTCCTCTTGGAGAGCCTCGAACATGTGCAAGAGGCGGCCTCTCGGATTCTGGACGCCATCGAAGTGACACTGGAAAAAACGGGCCGGTTAGGACACTTTCGCGCGGCGCCTCGGCTTCACCGCCAAGGCGCTTTCGTGTTTTTGGGCCACTTCCAAATCCCTCATTGGCCTTTCATAGATGCTGGCTATTACGCCGAGCGAGCAAAGTATTGGACGCGAAACCTTGTCACGAATACTTTGCCACCAGCGCAGGAGGTTTCGAACTCAGCGGTAGGAGGAATCGATGACGAAACAAGCTTTTAGAAAGCGGCACAACGTCAAACGAATGCTTAAGCAAGTGTCCTTTATTGTGGCCGCAATGCTCGCAGTGGGCAGCTCGGCTTATGCCCTGCAGGCTGGCAATTCTCCTTGGGAGAACGCCGTGAACGTGTTGCAAACAGCGTTCACAGGTCCCATCGCGAAAGGGCTTGCGCTGATTGCCATCGTCATTGGCGGCATCACGTTTGCGTTTGGTGAGGGCGGAGGAAAACGGACATTTGCCGGAATCGTCTTCGGCATCGGCATGGCCGTCTTGGCTGTCAACTTCCTCACCTGGCTGTTCGGCGTTTAGTTCTCCGGGACCACCGACGATGCAACCCAATCCTGTTTTTCGGTCATTGAATCGCCCGCTCACGATCCTCGGAGCCGAGCGCAAGCTTTTCTTCTTCGCGTTGGTGCTGGCGGCGTGTGTCTTCAATCTGCTCGATAGCCTGGCCGGCGCGGTGGCAATGTTTTGGGCGCTGTATCTGTTCGCGCGATGGGCAACCCGAACCGACCCGCAAATCCTTCGGTTCTTGCTGAACTCCACGAAGATTCGCACGCAGTACGACCCCATGAAATTCGAGCCAGTCGAAATCGTGAGGCTTGACCGTGTTTAAGCTCAACCGAATCACAAAAGAGTATCGCGAAGCAGCAGCGCTTTGCTCGCAGGTGAATCTTTTCGGATTTGTGGACGACGAGATCTTTCTCACGAAGAGTGGCGATGTTGGCATCGGTCTCGGCATCAAAGGCGTGGATTACGAATGCGTCGACACCAACACCATCCAGAACCTGACGCGACGCTTGACGGCAGCGTTCCGAGTTTTCGATGAAAAATGCCGCGTCTACGAGTATTTATTCAAACGGAATCGGGAAAGCATCCCGTTCCAGACCTACAAGAGTGCGATTGTAAATGCGGCGATTCGGAACCGGATCGCGTATCTCAAGACCAAAGCCGAGTCACTTTATTCGTTTGAGATCTGCTACGTCGTCCTGTACGAAGGCTTTCGCCATCGTTCTTCCATCCTGAGTAGTCTCGCGAAAATCCCCTCCGAACCGGCACAAGCGATTCGAGAGTTGCGAGCCCACGCCTCAACCCGGAAACAACTGCTGCTGATGGAAAATGAGCTGCACCAGTGCGTGTCCGCGCTGCGTTCCAAAGCACGCAGCTTTGTCGGACAGGTCGCGGATTTTGTGGGCACTCGAATCCTTCCCAAGGACGAAGCATTCCGCGTTTTGAAACAAATCCTGAATTTCTCACCTTTGAAGATTGAAAACGCGCATCTGCAGCGCGACACCTTCCTCGACTACTACCTTTCGGAATCCCATATCGAGTGCCATCGGGGATTCCTGTGCGTTGACGACTATTATGTGAAGGTTCTTACTCTCAAGGAGCCTTCGGCACAGAGCTTCCCCCTCATCTTCAAGCGCCTTCTGGAAGTGGAGGCGAACTACTTCCTCTGCAGTGAATGGCAGAAACAAGATCCCGCCAAAAGCCGAGCATTCATTCATTCCCGCCGGCGGCACTTCCATAACACCAAGCGTTCGCTCGCCAGCTACGTCACCACGTCCGACCAACCTCAACGCAGTGACGAGATTCTCGTAGATGAGTCCAAAGAAGCACAGATTCACGATTTGGGCGAAGCGCTCAAAGAACTCGAAATCAAAGGCAACTACTTTGGAAACTACTCCCTCACGGTCGTGGTCTACGACCAAGAGCTCCAAAAAGTGGAATCAGCGTGCGCCGATTTCTACAAAGCCTTTAACGTCCACGATGCACAACTCTACGAAGAGAAATACAACCTATTCAACGCGTATCTAGCAACCGTCCCTGGCAACTATGCCTTCAATCTCCGGTCGCTGCTGCTCCTCAACACAAACTACGGCGACTACGCGCTGCTCTTTACCCTTCATTCCGGGGACCGAGTCAATCAGCATTTGAAGCAGGAATACTTAGCAGTGCTCGAAACCAATCACCGCACGCCGTACTACCTGAACCTTCATTGCAAGGACACAGCTCACACGGTGATTCTGGGGCGGACTGGCGCCGGAAAAAGCTTTCTTCTGAATTTCCTGATAACGAACCTACAGAAATACGATCCCCATACCTTCATTTTCGACCTTGGTGGCAGCTTCGAACACCTCACGCGATTGTTTGAAGGCACTTACGTCAGAGTGGGACCGCACAATTCCGTGTTCAAAATCAATCCCTTCTGTTTGCCGAAGACAAAATCCAATCTGGATTTTCTCGCATTGTTCGTGCAAGTCCTCGCCGACCATCACGCCGGCGAGAGGCTACGGCTCGAAGATGAGGAGGAGATCTATCAGCAGATCGAGAACCTTTACAGCATTGATCCTGAGCTGCGCACGCTGGGAGTGCTCGCGAATACACTGCCTCGTCGTCTGTCATTGAAGCTGCAAAAGTGGACCGCAGACGGGCAGTTCGGGTTCCTATTTGACAATCCGGAAGACACGGTGACTTTTTCTCGGTTCCAGTGCTTCGACTTTCAGGGCATGGAGCAGTATCCGCAGATTCTGGAGCCACTGCTTTTTTACATCCTGCACCGGGCGAATCACATCATCACCAATCGCGAAATCACCCAGGTGTTTAAAGCTTTCTTTATCGATGAAGCCTGGACGTTTCTCCGCAATCCGCGCATCAAGGGCTACATCGTCGAAGCGCTGAAGACTTGGCGCAAACAGAATGCGGCAATGATTCTGTCCACGCAATCGCTCGACGAGTTGCGGAAATCCGACATTGTAGATGTCATCCTCGAAACTTGCGCCACGAAGATATTTCTCGCTAACCCGGATATGGACCGCGAGCTATACCGAAACCAGTTTCATTTGAATGAAACCGAAATCAACCTCATCGCCTCGCTCATTCCCAAGCGGCAATTTCTCCTCAAGAACCACGAAATTGCAAAAGTCGCAAACCTGGAAGTGGACGCGAGGAGCTACTGGCTCTACACCAACGACCCGTTTGATAACCGCAAACGGGCTGAGGCATTCGAGAAGTACGGATTCGATAAAGGCTTGGAAGTCCTGGCAGGAGAAAGCAGATGAAAGAGCGCCTTTATTTCACGGAGCTGATTTGCCTCCCCGGAATGGTGGTCGGGGTGCTGCTAGCGGCGGTCGCACTGTCCTTGCGAAACTCAGTGCTCCCGAACAGCTTTGAGAAGTTTGTCCCGCGTCAGACCTTGATTGTCCTCGCCATTGCCATCGCTACCGCCAGCATTCTTGGCCTTGTGAGCACGTTCCTTGCACCGCGCGACGAACGAAAATCCCACGACGATTTCTCAGGAGGAAACCATGTTCTTTAAAACGCGAGTCGCTGTCATTTTTGGAGTCCTGTTCATCGGGGCGCTGGCCGGGTCCCGGGCTGTGACTGCCGATTCTGGCGCGAGGACGGTGAAGTATGCCGAGACCGACATCATCGCCATTCACGCCAAGATTCGCTTTTCGACGCTCATCGTGTTGCCGGTGAGTGAAGAGATTCTGGACGCCACCACGGGCGACAAGGAATTTTGGATAATCAACGGCGCACACAACCTTTGCTATCTCCATCCCGCACAGCAAGGGATTCGCAGCAACCTGAATCTGATCACCTCGACCGGGCACGTCTATTCGTTTCTGCTGACGGAAATCAGCAACGAGCCGAATGCCGAACCGGATCTGAAAATCTTTGTCGAACGAAAAGAGGAATCGACGATCAACGGAGCCACCGGTGTGCCACCCCTCGCCCGTGCTTCTGAAGTCGCGGCATACAAGACGGCGGTAGACGCAGCGCGAGCGGAGTCGGCGCGGGCGATACAGGCGGCTCAGGAGAAGGCACAGAAGGAAATCGACGAGTATCGCGACCTATATCCCGGAAAGCTGCAATTCGCCTATACGTACAACGCAAAAGGCGCGCGACCTCCGTTCTCGGTAACGGCGATCTATCACGACGACAAATTCACCTACATCAAGTGCGCGGCCGAGGAAAAACCCACCATCTATGAACTCAAGGACGGCAAACCCAACCTCATCAACTTCGAGCTGGCCAACGGAGTGTATGTCATTCCGAAGATCGTGGAGCAAGGCTATCTCGCGCTAGGTAAGAAGAAACTTAGCTTTGAACGGGCGGCGCACAACCGAGCGTCTTGAAATCTCAGTCGGAGAATTCGATGCCAGACGAAAAAAGTACAGAGGCGCAAAGCAGTTCTCCGTTGCGCGCAACCGTTGAAAACAAGTCCCCGAAACCAGCCGGGCTGCTGCCGAAGAACACGCAGCAACTGGTGATTCTCGGTGTCGCCGTCGTGATGGTGCTGATCATGTGGCTGACTGGCGGCGGAAAGCGTCGCGCTACCGGCGCAACGGTTCCGCCCGCAGGCGCCGGCGTCCAACCTCCGAACGCGGCGACCGTTGAGGACTTCAAAAAGACAATCCAGCAGGAGCAAGCCGCAACACGGCAACCGATCTCGCCGAGCAACCTCGCTCGGCTTCAGGCATTAGGGCTTGCCGGTGACGTGCCCCCTGGCGGCGTTGTCACGCCACCTGAAGCAACGGTTCCAGTACCGGGGGGAGTCGTTGGCGGGGGAGCGGCTAACCAACCACCGCCGCCGCCCGATCCCGTGAAGGAGGACAAGAAGAAGCGCGAATACCTTTCCCTCTTTGCGCCGAATGTCGCTTTCACGTATCGGAAGGGCCAGGAAGCCGAGCAGCTTGTAGGAGTCCACGCCGGCAGCAGTGCTGCGGCGCAGAACGCGTCCCAATTACCGACCACCGCGGATTTGGACGCGCAGGTCCGTCAAGCGCAGGCTCAACTTGCAGCAGTTGGGCAAGCCGCTGCCCGTGAGGGCAGAGAGATTGGGCCGACCACTGGCGAGCAGCAAAAGCCCCTCATCGAGGCAGAACGAACGAATCCAGATGTCTCCCGGCCCGGCGTATTCAACGCCTTCACCGGGAAGCGACATGTCGTATTCGAAGGCACGGTCCTTGAAACCCTGCTTATCAACCGTCTCAATGGGACATTTGCCGGGCCCGTCAATTGTCTGGTGACAACGGACATCTACTCTCACGACCGTCAAAGACTTTTGGTTCCTGCAGGAACGAAAGTACTTGGCGAGGCGAAGAAAGTCGAAGCCTTTGGCCAGCAGCGGCTGGCCGTCTTCTTCCATCGTCTGATCATGCCGGACGGCTACTCCGTCAGCCTCGACCAATTCAAGGGCCTGAATCAGGCCGGTGAAACCGCCCTGCGCGACAAGGTGAACAACCACTATCTTCAAATCTTCGGAGCGTCGCTGGCGATTGGCATTCTCGGCGGCATTTCGGAGGCGGGAACCGGCAACGTTCTGACCAGTTCGCCGCTCGATCGCGCGCGCGCTGGATTCGGCTCAAATCTCGCGAACTCGTCGATAGAGATTCTCGACCGCTTCCTAAACATCCTGCCCACCGTAACGATCCGCGAGGGCAGCCGCGTCAAGGTTTATCTCTCAGGGGACTTGCTGCTGCCTGACTACACACAGCACGCGATCGAGCCCGATCTCTAGATTGGAGGGAGTTGAATGAAATATCTGGGAGCAGTAGTTCTTCTGGTGCTGGCGCTGACCGCGTGCGGCAAAAAGGAAGACAGCGAAAGCATTCCGCCAGGCTTTTGGGCCACGGAGGCGGAGTGTCAACCGATGGCGGATCGGCAAAACGCCTACCAGGAAGAGTTGCGCCAAAAGCTCATCGCGCAAGGAGTCCACGAACAGTATCTTCCGTGCGGGAAATACAAAACCAGAAAGGCACCGAATGGCTATTGGAACGTGACCCGAGACACGGCAGGGTGCCCTCCGACTGCGAGCCAGCAAGACCCGCATCCCGACCTTGGCAAAGCCAAGAAGTCAGCACATTAGAAAGGAGTCTCGATGAAATACCTCTCCAAGAAGAGTGCGGTGATCGTTGTTGTCGCAGCGCTGCTTCTCGTTCCCGCCGTATCCGAAGCGCAGTTCGGCGGGATCGTGTACGACCCAACCAACTACAGTAACGCGCTGTTGCGGTACGCCCAACTGCAGCAGCATTTGGCGCAGCTCATAAGGACGTATCAACAGGTCTGGAACCACTACCGACTCGCAGTGCGAATGTCGCAAAACCTAGAAAACATGCCGGCCCGCTATCGTGCCACGTTTTCGCAGTGGCGCAATTTCACGGCCAACGACCTCTACGGAAATACCGGCGGATGGGTGGGCGCGGTAAACGGGAGCGGGGCTCAAACGGTAAGTCCCGCCTATCAGCGAGCCACAATTCCACTCTTGGCTTACAGCCAAGCAGACCTCAATGCGATCAATGCAGCCGACGCTCGGAATCTGCAGTCTGTTTACGCTTCGCTTCAACTTTCAGATGGCGCAAACGTATCCGCATTGACAACGGTAGGAAACATCCGAGCCAACACACAGACCGTCCAGCAGCAAATCGCGAACCTCGAACAAGATTCACTTTCGCCAGACGCCGCACTGAACAGCGAGGTCGGCGTCCTGAACAAGATCAACGCCAGCAGCGTCCTCACACTCCGGACACTGCAAGATGCAAACAACCTTCGGGTTGCCGCCCTAGAACAGCAGGTGCTCCAGGCCAAACAGCAACGCGATACAGATGCCGCCAATCTGAATTTCGCCATCCAGATGCGCCAGCAAGCGACTCAGAATCTCGCTCCCTTCAACACAAACCTGACCCAAAGCCTCAGTAGTTATCGGCTGCCGTAGTGACCACGGCCCAGAACGGAGAACCCCGGAGAGACCATGAACTTCTTCGATGCAGTGCTGCAAGCAGTCAATACGCTCGTGCAGCAAAACCTTGGGATCTTCGACGGAATGGGACAAAACCTGTTCCGGGCCTTCGCCACCATCCTGGTGGTTTGGTACGGCATTAAAGCCGCGCTCGCTGCCGGTGAGCACCGCGGCGGCTTCCACTTCGCCAACTTCGTGGCGCTCATTCTGATGATCAGTTTTGGCTTCGCCATGGTGAACTACTATGACACACCAATCCCAGGGTTTGGCCGCGATTTCCACCACTTAATCACCGACGAAGCGGCGAGCCTCTCGAATCAAATCGGTCAGGCCAACGCGCAGCGCATCGCAGACGACACGGACTATGTCCTAAGCAATCTGGAAGCACCGGGAATCACCCAGCCGATTGCAACGTTCCTCTATGCTTTGTTGTGGCTGGCAGCCGTAGCAACGGAGGGGTTAGCACTGATTGTCGTGGCGTTCGGCGTGGTGGCCACGGCGGTGTGCATCCTTTTGGGACCGGTCTTTATTCCTTTCTTCATTGTCCCGCAGCTCGACTGGCTCTTCTGGGGATGGCTAAAGGCTTTCATTCAATATTCGTTCTACCAGGTCGTGGCCGCAGGCGTCCTTTATGTCGTTAGCCAGTTCACGTACGGCATCATCCACGCGCAGATCACGGGACTCATCTCGCCGACCGACCTCATCCGAATTTCGCCTGTCTTGGTCGTCATGTACCTCGCGGCAATCTACGCAATTGTCAAAGTTCCGATGCTCACGAGCCATATCTTTAGCGGCACGTCGGGCGGTTCTGCGATGGTCATCTTCGAAAAAGTCGCATCGGCACTCGGAGCAGCGGCATGAAAGACAACACGTTCAATGAAGCGAAGCAGCTCTACCTCGAACAGTATGCTTCCGCGATTGTCACAGGCGGGTATTTGAAGATTGCCGTGGCGCTGTTGTCCTTGGTGGTGCTGGGACTGGTCGTCATGGACCTCAAGATTGTTCGTACCCTCGAATCCTTCAAACCAATGGTCATTCGCATTGACGAGATCGGCCGGGCACAGGCCGTTGCCTACGAAAGCCTGGCCTACAAACCGGAGTATAAAGAGACGAAATACTTCCTTACGCGCTTCTGCCAGCTCTACTACCGTCGCAACCGCTCGACCATCAACGACGACTTCAGCCAGGCCTTGTACTTCCTCGACGGCAAGCTGTCCACCGACACCATTCAACAGTTCAAACAGAAGAACACCATCAAGAATTTTTTGACCGACAGCCTCGCGCCAGAGAGGGACATCGAGGTTCAACAGGTCGTGATCGAACCGATGGAAAAAGCGCCCTACAAAGCCACCGTCGACTTCTTTGAAATCGATTACGCCCCGGCAGACCATTCGGTAGCGAAGCGAAGGCTGTACACGGCGAGCTTTCTGTTTTCCTTCCGTGACCGCGTTCCGAACGCGGACATTCTCACCAATCCGCTTGGACTAACGATTACTTATTTCCGGGAAGACGAGGCCTTCATCAAGTGATTCGCAACTCTCTATTCGTATCGGCGACCGCGCTCATTCTGATCCTGTTCGGACTCATGAGCCGGCTCGATTTCCTGGCTGCGTCGAAGAAAGCTCTCTTTCTCCACTGTGGCGCAAGCATTGCGATTTTCATCGCCGTTTTGGGCCTGAATCTCTTCGCTGCCGCACTGGCAATCAATCGCAAGATCCTGCTGAAAGACACTGGCCGAAAGTTGTCCCACCTCGACAACCAGATGCACGCGGGAGACCAGGAAGGCCTTCCGCGCTTCCTGGCGGAGGGGCAGTAAAGCGATGGCGCGCTGGGACATTCTTGAGGCGATTAAGAGACGCGAAGCAGAGCCGGCTCCCAGCCGCGAAGAGCCGCCGACCAAATCAAACAGTACAGGTCCGTCCGTCGGGCGCGTCGGCAGCGGTGCTTCGGCAGGCGAATTCGAACGCCCGAAGCACTCTCCCGAAGTCGGGGACAGAATGCCAAAAGAGCCGCGCACGCAGTATGAGGATCGAGGCCGAACCTACTCCCTTAGGAATTCCGAAATGGAAGCAATGGCCGACATTGGCCGGTTCCGAACCGTGGATGTTCAAGACCTGGCGCGGTTCGGGTACCGAGGCGATCAGGCGCACATGAGGCAGGACCTTGAAAACCTTCGTGCGCAGGGATTGGTGGAAGAAAAGACAGTCTTCCACGCGCACAACGCGGCGCGGAAGCTGGTGACGTTGACTGCGGAAGGACACCGGACGGTTCGAAAAGCGAGTGGTCTTAAAGAGGAACAAAGGCTTTATCACGGTTTCGTTAAGCCACGGGAGCTCGACCACGACGCGGACCTATATAAGGTCTACCAAAAAGCCGTAACGGAAGTCCGGGAGAAGGGCGGTAAGCCGCTGCGGGTACGCCTCGACTTTGAGTTAAAGCAAGAAATCAATCGGGCCAAGGAAGCAGCTAGGAAGCTCTCAAGAGAAGAGCGAGCGAGGTTCCTCCGGGCCGTTGCCGAGGAAAACGGATTGCGTGCGGAAGGGAGCAGCATTCATCTGCCTGACATCCAGATTGAATACGAAACGCGCAACGGACGGAACGAAAGAGAGAATCTCGAACTGCTCTCTCACAATTATCGCGAAGACGGTATTCGGACAAAAGCCTCCGCAGGTTTCAAGATCTACGCACGAGCGGGCGAAGCCAACCGAATCCGGCGAGCCTTAAACGATACCGGTCTCGTGCGGGAGGTTCTGTCGATATGAGCATGACTCAGTTTCAACGCGAAGGGCTTCAACTTCTCGGTTACACCAAGCGCGAGAGTGAGTTTCTCTTTCTTGTCGCTACGCACTCCGGATACTTCACCATTCGTCAATTCAAGAGCTTCTTGGGAACAGAATCCGGCTCGGCATCTCACGGCTTTGTTCAAAGGCTTCTGGGACAGAAGCACGCCACGTATCGCGCTTACCGCTCTGGCGGGCGCGTCTACCATGTATTCGCCCGGAAGGTGTACCAGGCGATTGAACGAGAGAATCTACGAACACGGAAGAAGCACGAACTGGAGTATGTAAAGACACGTTTGGCGGCGCTGGATTTCGTTCTGGCACACCTCCAACAGCGCTATCTTGAAACAGAAGCGGAGAAAGTCGCGTTCTTTACCAGGGAATACAAGCTCGGCTCCGAAACGCTCCCCGTGAAGCAGTATCGTGCCAAGAAATCTGCTGATCTCACATCTCGTTATTTCGTGGATCGGTTTCCGATGTTTGTGAATTCCGTCTGCTCAGCACCAGTCGTTACGTTCAGTTACGTCGACGCGGAGAGCGTGACGCTCGGCGGTCTGGGAACCCATTTGCGGGCATACCAGAACCTCTTCCGGGCGCTTCCACAGTTTGAGTTTCTCTACCTTGCGCCGACGCCGCGCTTGTTTGAAGCCGCGCAATCGGAGTTTGTCCATGCGCTTTACGGCCGGCGTAGTGCGTCAACAGCCGTGAACGTTCTCGAGTACTTCCGCTTGCGAAAGGCCTGGGATTCGAGGGAGCGAGTCACGAGTGCTGGCGTCGTCTTGCTGAAGGAAGCGCAGGCACATTATGGCGGCACCGCGATGGAGGAACTGTTTAGAAAATGGCGGAAAGGCGACATCGAAGACAAGGAAGTGGCGCAGGCCGGAAACGGAGCAAGAGAGGTTAGCAAAGGCACGTTTCGAGCGGCCCTGTGCGGGTCGTCACTGAGGGTTTTTAGCGATCCGGTCGGAAATCACGCGGAAAGCAGGACGGAAGGAGACGTTTTCGAAAGCCTACCAGAGAATTCCGGCCAGCGTTCCACTGAGGTGTCAGGGGCATGAGGGAGCAAAGCATCATGTATTCAGCAAGTTGTACTTCGGCGTTCCTTTTCGTGGACGGCATAGATGGAGACCTCGATGGTAGCAGCCGCTCTGGACGCGGTTTTGTCTGGAATTCACGAGAGTTTTCCAGGGGCCACCCGCGGAAATCCTGTCGGAAGAAGAACATGATCGGCGACGGAGCGTTCGGAAAGGGACGGGGAGAAAACCGTTTTTGGGCGGTAGCGACCCCACTTTGAGCGGCTTGGCAGCCGCCCAACGCCTCCGGCGCCGGGGGTCGCTACCGCCCAAGTTGTCCCGCAGACTTCCTCGCTCCGTCGCCGGCAGAGTTGCAGAAAGAAAACCCAACCAGCCTGAATCAATTACAGCAGAGGAGATCAAAAGATGGCCCTGATTCCAAAGGTCGAACCCAAGCAAGAAAAGAAGGTCGTCTCGGCACGCCTCGACGAGGAAGCGCACACAATGCTTCAGCGTTATGCAACCTTCCTCGGAGGGGCGACGCACGAGTACATCATCGGCGAATCCTTGAAACGCCTTTTCCGGCGAGACAAGGAGTTCAACGAGTGGCTCGAAAAGAATCATGCAACCTCGCCTGCAAGTTCTGACAGACCCCAACCCGCAATCGCAACTCCTAGGAACACAACAAGGAACGCACCAACGGCAGCATGATTCAACGCGTCCTCAACTCGAAAAACTTTCTCGCAGTCCTATTGGCGTTGGTGACGGGGACAGCGCTGTACTTTAGGATGCCCTGGCCGATGACGACCGCCCTTGCTCCAGTCACGTGGAACGAATACTTCCTCCGTGTGATCGCTCTCCGGGACCCGTGGACGTATGCGGTGCTCAAGGCTTCCTATCATGTGATGCTGTTCACCACACCCTACATCGGCTATTCATTCTTGCTGTCCGCGCTCTACATCTTTACCTTGCGGCCAAGACGGTCACCAAAGCCGCAGCCTTTGCCACTCTATCCGGTTGTGGAATCTCGGAATCAGCTCAGCGTCGTCATAGGGGAAATTCACAATCCACGCCTTCCAGTTCCCGCGGAGAATCCCACTTGGCTCATCATCCCCGAGCGCGGATTGTTTACCGGGACAATCCTGATTGGTGCCACCGGTAGTGGAAAGACGGCTGGCGGGATGTATCCGTTCACCGACCAATTGTTGGGCTACCGGGCAACAGACGCGGACGCCAAAGCGAGCGGGCTGGTGCTTGAAGTTAAGGGCGACTTTTGCGGCAAAGTTAAAGACATCCTGCTCAAGAGAGGCCGCGCCAGCGACTACATCGAAATCGGCCTAGATTCCGAGTGGGCATACAACCCGCTTTACAACGATCTCGAAGGCTATGCGCTCGCCTACGGAATCGCATCCTTATTAAACAACTTGTTTGGCAAGGGCAAAGAACCCTTCTGGCAGCAGGCGTACACGAATCTGGTCAAGTTCATCATCATCCTGCATCAGATCGGTTTCGGCTACGTCACCCTCTTCGATGTCTATGAGTCAGCCATCTCAGCGCAAGTGCTTGAAAGAAAGATGCGCCAGGCCGAGGAAAACATCTTGGGAAAATCCTTTCTCACCGTCTCCCGCGAATCCTTCGAGTCTTACGCCCGAGAACTTGCTGAGGCTGGCTTCGAGGCAGATGAGAGTGGGCAGCTCTACCGAGTCCTGGATTCGCCCGCAGCAAGAGATGTTTCGCAGAAACTTGGAATTGAGCCGACCGTCCTACACGAAAGCGGTCCAAATGGCGTTGACCAAGATAGAAAGGAACAACTGGAATCGGTCAAGCGCTGGTATAACGACGATTGGAAAAACATCGATAAGAAATTGCAGAGCTCGGTTGTCGAAGGCATCTCGGTTTTTCTCTCGCTCTTTGACGACAATCCCCGCGTTAAACGGATGTTCTGCCCGCCTATCGAACTGTATCGACAACCTGAAACGCAGGGATCTGGACGAAAGCCCCTTCCTCAGATTGCAACCTTATTGGAGCAAGGCAAGGTCGTTGCTTTGAATTTTCCCGCCAGCATGAACCCAGGATTGGCGCGGGCCATCGGCGTGATGCTCAAGATGGATTTTCAACGGGCCGTCTTGAATCGCATCCCACATATCGCCAAGAGTCCCAGCAACGAGTGGCGTCCCATTGTGTTTATCTGCGATGAATACCAAGAGCTTGCTACGGTCGGAGTGAACGAGCCGAGTGGCGACGAAAAATTCTTTTCTCTCTCGCGCCAAGCAAAGTGCGTTCCTGTCGTGGCGACACAGAGCATCAGCTCCTTGCAATCAACCCTCCCAGGGGAAACGTGGCGAACCTTGCTGCAAACCTTCCGCACGAAAATCTTCCTGTCGCTGTCGGACGACTTTTCCGCGAAGATCGCGAGTGAACTGTGCGGTCAGGAGGAAAAGTGGCGCGTCAACTACAACATCTCGGAAAGCGGTCACGACTCCAGGGTGAGCTATCTGACCGGCAAACCTCTGGCTGACAAGGCCCACATCAGCACATCCAAGACTTACAGCCAGCAGCGAGATTACAGATTCGACATGAAGACTTTCACCGAACTAAAGAATGCGCAATCCATCACGTTGGCTTACGACGGGTTGAATCCCTTGCCGCCAATGTTTTGCTATTTGAAGCCGTACCTCAACGACGTGAATAAGTCCTATTTCCGCCAGCTTGCGGATGGACAACTGTAATGAATGGGTTCGAGCTGATTCTCCCATTTCTCCGTCCGATCCAGCATCTCATCTTGGACCCGGAAATCAGCGAGATCATGGTGAACGGGCCAGACCGGGTCTTCATTGAAAAAGCCGGATACCTTCAAGCAGTCCCCGAAGTGAAACTAACTCCTGAATCCCTCCTCGTCGCAGTCAAAAACATTGCTAGGCGACTTGGCGACGATATTTCAGAAGCAAAGCCTATCCTCGACTCCCGATTGCCGGATGGAAGCCGCGTTGCCGCGGTGCTTCCGCCGTGCAGCATCCAAGGTGTTGTTCTCACGATCCGAAAGTTTAGCTCTCACAGATTCACAATGGAAAACTTGGTCGAGGTTGGGACGGTAACGGCAGAGCTCGCAGAACGCCTGCAAGAATATGTCCTTCAGCGCAAGAACATCCTCATTTGCGGAGGCACGTCGACTGGTAAGACGACCCTTGCGAATGCCTTGACAGAGTTCATCCCCAACGATGAGCGCGTCGTCTTGATCGAGGACACCGCGGAGATTCAGATTCAGAAAGACAATGTCCTCCGATTCGAAGCACGGCGTGAACAGAACGGCTTGCCTGCCGTCACGATCCGCGATCTCCTGAAGGCAAGTTTGCGGCACCGCCCAGACCGAATCATCCTGGGGGAAATTCGGGGCGGTGAGGCTTTCGATCTCCTGCAGCTCCTAAACACTGGCCACAGTGGAACGATCTCGACGGTCCACGCGAATTCTGCTGCCCAGGGGATTTCGAGGTTCACAACCTGTGTGTTGCAGAGCGGCGTGGAAATGCCCTACCGCGCCATCAAGACGAACATCGCGGACTCCCTGGACATGGTTCTCCAGATAGAACGCCGATCAGGACAACGGTTCGTATCTGAGGTTCTGGCTTTACGTGGCTTCGACGCGGACAAGGATAGGTATGACTTTCAACTGGTTTACGCTCCTGCTAGTCAATCCGCGCGTCGTTTACCGTTAGCGTGCGATGGAATGCCGCTTTAGAAATCGGACTGCTCGGCTCCCTCGTCCTTCGGTTACATGTGGATAACTCATTGTATTCAAGCGGTTTAACGATAGTCAAGATTCTCATTGACGCCCTGTCAAGTAAGGTGTAAAGTGTAAAGCTGACTGTCAAGTAGGAGGGCCGCAATGGGAACAAAGATGAAAGCAGCTCCAGTGTACTTCACCATTGCCCAAGTACGGTTCAATCCAATTCTTTCGCTCGAGACGTACGCGCCTCAGATTCAAGAACGCCTTCGCAAAGAAGGTTTCCCAGACGCCCAAAAGAGCTTCTTGGCCACGATCAACCTGAATCTCAATGTTGCCCCGTCCAGTGAAGGCAGTCCAACCCAACTCCCGATGGCGCAAACGACGCGATACCTGTTTGGGAACATGGAACGCACGTCCGGTTTCATTCTCGACCAGGGCGCACTCTCATTTCAGACCACAGAATACGATGTGTTTGAGACTTTTTTGGCGGATTTTCTAAAAGGGCTTCGAGCAGTTAATGACGCGGTCAGCTTGAGCTACACAGACAGGATCGGCATCCGTTACCTCGATGCCGTGTTCCCGAAGGCGGGCGAGACTGTGCGGGATTATATATCGGCATCCATCTTAGGTCTCACGGAAAAAATCGACGACACGATTGTGCATTCATTTTCGGAGACTCTCGTCAAGAGAGAGAACGTCAACGTTCGCTCGCGAGTGATTATCCAGGAGGCTGAGATTGGATTCCCTCCTGACTTACAACCGCAGGCCTTGTCCCTTGGGAAGAGATTTCAAGGGCTTCATGGACGGCACGCGATCATCGACACGGACGGATGGAGTGAGTCCAGAGAGAGGTTTGACTTGGACCGCATCCGTGAGCAACTGGGGCTCATCCACTCGGGAATCGATAAGACGTTTCGAGCAAGCGTCACGGAAAATGCGTTGAAGGCATGGGGGTGAAATGACAAACGCTACGGCAATTTGGCCAATTGCGTCCCGGTCCGCCGCGTCGTTCGCGGCTCCCAAAGTGGAAGCTCCAATCGGGCCCCTTGGTCTTGAAGTTGGTACGGGAGGAGACGCGACGTTTGTCTATGTCAGAAGTCGCGGAAACATGGGGTACCCGTTCGCTGGTTACGAATGGTCGGGCCGGGTCGCTGACACGATTGTTGGTCCAACGGTTGTGGAAAACATCAGCCGCATCCGAGCTGTCTTAAACCCGACGGTCACAGATTTGGCGGGCATTCTCAAAGTCTCGCGCCAGGCGATCTATGACTGGCAGGCTGGAAAACCGGTCGCTGCACAGAATGCGGCCAGACTTTCGGAACTCGCGAAGGCGGCCGACCTGTTTGCCGTCGAGGGGCTACGCGGCACATCGCAAGCTTTGCGTCGACCAATCAAGAACGGAAAGAACTTCTTCGAGCTTTTGGAAGATGGAAATCCCGCGGATACGGCGGCGCGCAGCCTAATCGAGATTGTCCGCAGCGAATTCCGTCAGCGTGAAGCGCTGCGAAATCGTCTTGCCGGACGCAAACGGCCTTCGCGAGAAGCATTCGGAGAAATTGGTGCCCCGATGCTGCATGAGAAGGAATGACGAACGATGGCGGCATGGGACCGTGACACTCCGTGGCGGCAGGGCCACGTGCTGACGAACGAATCTAGTGTCGCACTTGGAGTCGTGCGAGCCGATGACGTCGGGTCCGCACTCGCAGTCGTTATTTCGCATGACTGCGACTTGGCGCAAGGTCCCGAAACGGAGCCGTCCATTGAAATCATTGTTGCAAGGCGAGTCGAGGCGGCCAACGGAAATTTCACGCACGCCAAAAATTCGCGCAGGCTACATCTGGAATGCGCTGTTGACGGCGTGACGACCTATCTCGATATACGGGCGCAAGGTAAGGCAGAAATTAAAAAAGCTGCACTTGCCGACCATGCGCCGAATGCAAGCGTTGTCGTGAAGCCGGAAGATCGCTCCGTTCTGCAGCGGTGGCTTGCGGCCCGGTATCGTCGCGCGGCCTTTCCAGATGAGTTCGAACGCCGCCTGGACGACACGGGCGTCTCGAAACGAATAGCGAAGATTCTCGAACCGTTGGGCAAACACTTGGTGGCGGTTTTTTTCGATGTGGATGCCGGGGTCGAACAGGACCGCAAAGGTCCGGAGGATTTGTACGTGCTTCGGATCGATCTTCTTTACAGCACAGAAGATGACCCGGCCGCCGCACTCGAAGCGGCGGAGAAGGCTGCAGCGTCAATCGCAGCCGCATTCCGGGAGCGATGCTTTGATGCTGCCACCGGATGGAAATGGATCGAGCTGGTGGGATGCGAGCCGATTTCGGACGAAGCGATGACGTATGCGATGTCCACGCAGCTGAAGAGATGGAACATGGACTATCTGAGCCTACGCGCAGATCCGCCGGCTGAGCCGATGCAGGAGTAACTCGCAACCAGCGGAGCGAGCCGCAGATCGGTTCACCAAGCAGCACTACGGGAGATCAGTTCCACAATGAAACTTACCGACACACAAGTTGAATACTTCGTCTCAAAAGCCTTGAAGCTTCCTCAGGGAAAACGCAAGGAGTATCTCGACCAAGTGGACTTCTTGATTGGAAGGCTCGAATCGAAAATTGAGCAAGATGGCTCTTTCCGGGTCACGGGCTTCAAGAAGACGGGCTCCCTCGTAAAAGGCACTAGCCTTCGGCCAAGAGGTGACGACGGCATAGACGCCGATGTGGCCGTCTACCTCGACCTATCTGAAGCGGACAAGAGTGACATCCAACTTCTCCACCAAATTATTCTGACGCTCGTGCGCGCTGTGTATCCTCAAAAAAGCCAACAGGACTTTCAAATCCAGCCGCGGACCCTCGGTATTCATTTCCGCGACTCAGGTCTCGACGTTGACCTTGTCCCTGTAGTCCCAATTCCTAAACAACCTGGATACGGTTGGCAGCCTTCCGCCCAACAAAGCGAACCTGTCAAGACGAGTGTGCAAGGCCAGTTGGACTTCATCCGGAAGAGGAGTGACTCTGATTCCTCCTACCGCACGCTTGTGCGTCTCGTCAAGAAATGGAGGAATGTGCAGGAGCTCGACTCATTTCGATCGTTCCTCATCGAACTCGTGCTCGCACACATTCAAGACGCCCAAGGACCATCTCCCAATCTCGAAGATGGACTACAGCGCTTTTTCCTCTACATTACACAATCCAAACTCCTGGAGCGAATCGCGTTCCCCGAAAACGGCCTTGTGAAAACTTTTCCAAAGGACAATGTCGTGATTCTTGATCCTGTAAATCCAGAAAATAACGTCGGGAAGCGCTTGACGGATGCGGAACGGAAAGAGATTACGAACAATGCGGAAACTGCTTGGGAAAAACTATCTACAGCGAGTTTTACCACAGGCAAAGGAGAGACGATTGAGCTCTGGAAATCCGTATTCGGACGCTCATTCACAATAGAGGACTAGATGACCACGGGAACCCAAACAACGACATTCACAATCGCTGATGTTCGCAAAGTCGTGAACAATTTCGGCGCCGATTACTTCATGATCGCGCAGTCAACTGGCCTGCGGTCACGCACCGAGGTCGAGGAAACCATCGCCGATCTGACCCTCTTCGCCGACGAAGGATATCTTCTAGCCGTCGTAATTATCCTTTGGGACGCCCAGGGTAACAAGATCAGGGCCCGCCGCTATGTGGTTTCAAGGACCGCTGTTGGTTGGAGGTCTGACGACCCAGGAGGTAACAACTGGCCCCGCACTCCAAATGGCCGACTGCAAATCATAGCTACGCTATCTGATGCTTGGTGGGAACTCGATGAAAACCAACAACAATCGGTGAAGCAGCGCGTCGGGATCATCGGAGGATGGTCTCACACGTCAACAGATACGTCTTTCCGAGACATGAATGGCACGCAAGACCGACAATTTGCCAGCAACGGTTTTGGCATGCAGCGCTGGACTTACCAATAGAATGACTGAGAGACATTAAATGAGCGCTGAGCACGTCGCAGTTTTCGAACTCGAAATCGAATTACCCGACTTGCATCTCACCGCCGTTGCAAAGCGACTCGTTGGCTTTGAGGCTCGGTACACACAGATCAAAAAGGATTTGCAGTTGCTGATCGACAAGGATGCCTTGGATGCCTGGAGCCAAAAATATTATGGAAAACGAATTGCCCTTCTTGAACCAATCTCCGACCGTTATCCGCTCACCGTGTTCCATGGTGACGTAGGCACGGGGAAGACTGCGACGGCTGAGTGCATCGCAAATAACCTCGCGCGGGACATGAAGCGCGCGGCCACGCTCTTCAAACTGAGCACACGCGTTCGCGGCACCGGGAACGTCGGTGAAATGAGTATGCTCATTAATCGCGCCTTCGAAGTTGTTACCCGCGAAGCTGGAAAGGCAAAACTCTCATTCCTAATCATTGACGAAGCCGACTCTTTGGCAGCGAGTAGGAACACCCAGCAAAGCCATCACGAGGACAAGGTCGGAGTAAATACCTTGATTCAGAAAATCGATGATGTTCGGCGTCTTCACGGACGAACTCTCGTTTTTCTTTGTACAAATCGTCTCGACGCCCTTGACCCCGCGATTCTGAGGCGTGTCGGCCATCTTGAGGAGTTTCGTAGGCCGAACGAAACGGAGCGAGAAGAACTCCTTCGCCTCGATTGCGCCGGTCTCGGTTTCCCTTCCGAGGTCTTTCAAGAACTCGTAAGTCTTACTGGACCGCGACCGCCACATACTCCAGGTTTCACCTTTTCCGATATTCGGACTCGACTATTACCTAGCGCGCTGGGGAAGGCCTTCCCTGACCGTAAATTGACAAAGGAAGACCTCATTCAATCAGCCCAATCCATCGCACCGACTCCCTCTATCTCCGAGGTAACCTCGTGAAACTCGAAGGAAGAAGAATCCTAATCGCTGGAAGCGCTGACCCTGAGTCCCCCAAAGTCAATCTCACTTACGCACACACCCTCGTCTCAGAACTCGCCAACGCCCTTGCCGTCAAAGGTGCCAATTTCATCGTCTCATTTGGTAACGATCCCAAGCTCAAGGGTCGAGCAGATGGACCGTCCATAATCTTTGATTGGACGGTGGCCGAGGTTTTGCGGAAAGCCCTCGATGCTGGCCAGGCCCGACCGTCGGGAATTCCAGGACGACTGATCGTGGCTGTAGGTACGCAGAAAACCTTTGAAAAAATCCCACAGCAATGCTTGGAGATTTATACTGCCCTGCGCAGCGCGAAGTCCATGACCGTTCAATTCATTGAACCCGGCTGGGGATCAGGCGCGGTACGACGCGCAAGGCAAGCACAATTCGGCGACATACTCATAGGAATCAGCGGCGGCGAAGGGGTCGAGCATCTGGCGCAGGAGTTTGCCAACCGAGGAAAGCATGTTATTCCCCTCGATCTCGATCTCGGAGCAAGCTGCAGCGATGGCTCTGGCGGGGCATCTCGACTTTTCGGCGAGGCACTCAGCAATCCAAACTTGTTTTTCAGGGTTGTACCCGGCCAATCTAGTGCAGAGCTCCTGGACCGCACCCGCACACAGAATGGCACAGTCCCACCCAAACAGGTGTGCGATGCAATGATTCACTTGCTTGAGCAATTGGTACCCCCGCGCGTGTTTTATGTGCGCCTCCTGAACAAGGACCTCCCGGATTACTCGCTCGTGGAAAACTTCTTCCGCAACATCATAGACCCTACAGTCATTGACCTCGGCTTTGAGCCCTTGCAGATGGGCATCGGACCAAACGAATATGCCTGGATGAATCAGGCAATCTTCGACAGCCTTCACCACAGCGAAGTTGTCCTAGTCGATCTTACGGGTGTTCGACCGAACTGTTTCATGGAGCTCGGATACGCGCTCGGCAACACGCAGCGCGTAATCGTCACGGCAAGAAAAGGGACTCAGGTCCCCTTCGATCCCAGTTGTTTGGAAACATATCTATGGGACCCAACTGAAACCACCGCGAAGAGCCGCCAGGAATTCAGAGAGCACTGGACCCGCAACATAAATATGCCGGCTCTTGTCCGTCCGAGAGGACTCGGATGAAACATCTCGAAATCTATTTCTCCGTTGACATAGAAGCATCGGGCCCAATTCCCGGAGAGTACAGCATGCTTTCCTTAGGAGCATGCCGTGTCGACTCACCCGACCAGCGTTTCTATGCAGAGCTTCAGCCGATCTCCGAACGCTTTGTTCCAGAGGCTTTGAAGGTTTCGCGTTTCAATCTTCAGGAGTTGGCCCGAACAGGCCAAGAACCGCGGCAGGCCATGCGTTCGTTCGCCGATTGGTTGACCGCTACGGCTGATAAGGGCACTCCCGTATTCGTAGCATTCAACGCCAGCTTCGATTGGTCTTTTGTGAATTGGTATTTCCACAAATTCCTCGGTAGCAACCCTTTCGGATTTGACGCCTTGGACATCAAGGCCTACTACATGGGCCTAGCGGGCTGTCAATGGGAGCAGACAAAATCAAGTAAATTGCCTCGCCTACTCAAAACCAAAGGTCCTGAAGAGAACCGGCACAACGCATTAGCCGATGCAATTAATCAGGCGGAGATATTTCGAAAAATGATGGATTTGCGACCTCGTTTACTGCGACTAAAATAGACCCGGAACGTCGATTGGAAGAAACCCATCGGAGAAGAGCTACAGCAGTCTCACCAACTAATGAAGGAACCGAACCAGAAATTCCCTGTAACCAGGGTTTAATGTCGCATAACGCCAGACGACTAGGTCAACGACGCAGAGTCGATCACCCACGGCGTTTGAAATCATCTGACAAAAGTCTGAGGGATTCGCGTATCCCGCTAGCGCAGAAACTCGCACCATGTGCCGATCAGCCTTCACGACATTCAAACCAATGTTCTTCGCTAGGTGATAAGAAGTCACCGGGCCGATGAACGGAAGAGATTGAAGGAATTCAACTCCATCGGCACAGATCTTCCTCTTGAAAGCGTCGAACCCGCAGTCCTGAATTGTACTAGCAATGCCGATGATCGAATTGATTTTCCTCGGGTGAGCAAAAACGCGGCCCGCCGTCCTCCGGCAGTGTTGAGCATTCTTGGTTATCGCACTAGCGTTAACCCAATTGAAGAAGGCCGCAGAAAATGCCGAGAACTTGCTACGAACCACGGATTCCCGCATTCCTGCAGACAAGACAACCCAAGCTGCTTCGCGAAGAAATAAGCTCTCGCCAACACTTGAGAAGTCAATGTTCTCTTGCCATTTAATCTCTTCGGCAAAACCTTCGGCCACTACAACCCTTTTAGCAAGTATGTAGAAATCCAGAAGATTCTGGATCCTCTCCCCATCCACATGACCCGATCGGACGCCGCACCTCATGCCCTTCCGCTCAGGACGTCGCCCAGAATCCGGTGCAAGCTCAAATTGCCCCCATGTCAACTGAATGTCAGCAGTTCCAAGGTAGCAAAGGCGGTGTTTGGGACCGAGGGTAGTTCTGTCCCTGAGTCCTATCTGAAAACCACCTATGCTTCGATTATTTCCTTCCAGCGGTCGACTGTGGACGCCGCGTTCAACCGTCTGGCTATTCCGGCCACCGCGTTTGAAAGTTTTACTCGCTCGTCGCTATTTCTTTTCCCGAGATACGCGTCTACGTGACGAGACTGATTCGTGATATCCGCGATGGGGTACAGTACACGTCGCGACGCACCTGTCAAGGCATGAAGCAACAGAGACTTCAAGGTCTTCGGCCCGCGATACCCCTTTGTCGCATCCAGGCCAAGGGATTCCACATGGTACCCGGTCGGCCTAACATCGTCGGGAAGGCTAGAAAGAATTGACTTCATGACTTTGATCGTCGGGATCAGCGTACGGTTTAGTCGCTCGTTTGCCTTGGTCAATTCACGCTGAAATACCTTTGGATTGATTACCTTCCACGCGCTTCCATCCTCATTGGAAATGGAAATCTCCCTTCCATGACGCTTAGCAGGGAGCAGCTGAATCTCCGTACCGTCTCTGTAAGTCACTGTAACTGCCAAGTTGCCTTTGTCCAAAGTTACCACATGGTCGTGGGTTAGGCCGTCGTGCAGCGAATCGAAGAAACTCTTGAGCACCTCTCTAGGATTTTTCCCTTCAAGATCAGCTCTTTTCAAAACGACCAGCGCGTCGATGTCGCTCAGGCCGTCAACGAAAGTGTGCTTTGCCACTGAACCCCCAAAAAGAAATCTTTCAATTTCATGTTCCTCCCCGAGAACCCCCAGAATGTCATCCACATATTTCTGAACCTTCTCGGAGTCTCTTTCATTTAGACTGACTAGTAGGTTTTGGAGGTAGTCGTTGATGCTGCTCTCCAATCTCTTTTGCTCAGTATCCTCTCCGGATTGTCGTATCAGGTCCTGTAGTGGACCGGGTTTCGTCGGAAAATAGCTCGCTCTGCCGCCACCGCTCATTATCGACCTCCTTCAATTTCGGGTACTTCGGCTACCAAAGCGCGATACGCCTTTTCTAATGCAGCGGCGCGACTTCCAAACATGTCAAACGTCGTTCCCTTATGGATTACAAAATCTCGGAAGCTCGTGGCGAGTCTTCGCAGGAATCCGAGATTGTCAATTAGCACGAGCGCTCTCGCCCGGTCTAACGGATTCTCGATCCCTCCGACAAGGACATTGTACGAGTCACGGTATACAGCGACCCCGTCGATGTAGGCGTACCTCAGCCAGGAAATTCCGTCAAAGATTTCAGCTCCAGCAAAGAAATACAGAGGCGTGAGGACAGGATCGAGCCCGCCCCAAACGTGTATCGGAATTTTGACACTCTCCCTGTCCATCGCAAGCCGCAGCTTCGCAACGGTTTTCAGTCGCTCCATTAAGTCCCGGCCGAGTTCTTTTTCCGTTATTCCAAGAATATCGAACGCCAAGAATTTCTTGACATGCCGAACAACCTCATCCACCTCTATGTACCGGTGATTCCCAACCGGCTTAACAATAAAATTCTTCAAGAAATGCGGAAATCTACCGAATAGCTTCTGAGCAAGAAGTATCTGCTTCATGAGCGGTTTTCCTCGCGCCCCCCAGTCGTAGTTGCTTACCACAAATGGCAAGCTTCCGGGGAGGCCAGTGAGTACCTCCAGATAGTTGTCACGCGAGAATGCCTTCTTAGGCGTGCCCCAGTGCACGGGCTCCGTCTGATCAAAACCCGGCGAGAGTTCGTATCCTCCGCTATCCAGAAAGACCAATTCCTTCTCCCGAAAAAAACGTTCCGGCGTTCGCAGATGACCGTGATGAATGTCGTAGGCGCTTAGCAGAATGGACTCCTTTATGAAGGGTCCGACTAGCTCCAGCGCGACTGTAGTCTCAGAGATTTTGCATTGGTTCACTGGCTCTATTCTTCCTGCAGATTTTGGTCGATATTTTCTGCCTGCCTTGCTCTTCGACTTCGTCTTGCCTCCTTTTAGGAAAGGGAACCCTTTGCTCGAAAATGCCGGGACCAACCTCGGCAGATCAATTAGGGCACCAAGAGGATGTTCAATCTTCGTGATTCGCGCCAGCATTCAATGCCTCCACGTCCCTACAGGAATCGCAAGAGCCGCAGGGTTGAGCCAAGCCGCGTTCGCAGCTGTAGGTTAGCGCGAGCGGAACCTTCTTGGTCTTGGCATACGTCCACACGTCTCCCTTGCCCCACTTCAGAAACGGAGCGCTGATCTGCACCTTGCCACCAGTGCAGACATCGATGACCGCTTGCATCTTCCGCACGAAAACTGGAGAACAATCGCGGTAGTTCGTACCCGAGTGAATCCCAATCGCGATGAGCCCGGCCCTAACCCCAAACTCCAGCGCGGCCGTCAAAAGAAGGAATGCATTCCGTCCAACAATCAAGCCCGGCCCTTTCTTGCGCATGCCGGTCACTTTCAAAATTGTTAGTGGAACTCGGAAATGGCGAGCAATTAGCCTTGCGGCACGAACCTCCCTGGGCGCGCCAAACTGGCCATAATCAACAAAGAGCGCATCAACTTTGAATCGTTCACCCAAGTAGTATGCCAAACAAGTAGCCGAATCGATTCCTCCGCTCAGCAGTATCGTAGCTGGTGGACGAGTGAATTTGGCTCGCTCATTCTGGTGGCGCATAAGACGACCAATTGTAAAGTGCGATTGGCGTTGAAGATTAATCGTCCTTGCTCATGCTATAGCGGCAATGACCGCAGAGCGCACTGCCATTCGCATCTTCCACGCCGGCCTTAAGCAGCAGTTCCTGGATCTTCTCGTAAGCCTCTTCTGCCTTCTTGCCTCTCAGCCGAAAGTGCTTGACGAACCTTTCTGAGAGTGTATCCACCTCCACCAAATGGGTCCCACAGAACTCGCAGGTCCGGCCTGCGTCGAAATATTCTGCCCATTGGTAGGCGTCCCACTCCGCGTCTCCATCATCCTCCGCTGCCACGAGGCTCCGCCGCATTTCGCCCAAATCTCCGGGAATCGACGACGAGAGCTCGCTTTTATACTGTCTATCAACGTCCTTCCAATCTGCCTTTCCTTCCCGAGCAGCTTCCTTTGACCCTGCGGCGACGCCACTTATGGACGCTATTACCGCCCAACGAAACAGTTGCTCTGGTCCTGGTCCCCAGCGCGTCTGACCAGCGTATGCATCGTGAAGTCTGCCAAGAAGCTCTTTGTCTTGGAGCGTCTGATCCAGTCCATCTGCTCTAAGCGAAGCACTCCCGAATTCTCTAAGGATGGATTCAACCAAGTAGTCAGGAGCATACTCGCCGAAAGCACGGTGATAAAGGAAGGCGATCGAAGATCTATTAAGCGCGGCTCCGACAGTGGGCTTACGTCCTTTCCTTGGTCTAACTACCTCCCTTCGAATTTCCTCTGCGATCCTGTCTGCTCTCGATAGAATCTCCGAGAGCCTTCTTGTTTTTTGTACTAACCTCCCGGATGCATCTCCTTTATATATATCTTCATGGGACAAATGACCCCACACGTCCTGTGCAAGCGTGCGAATCTGAATCTCGCACCCGATGGTCATTGCATCCGACCCAATTTTCATCTCGCTCCCGAGCAGAAGGTGGATAGCCCGGTAGCCGGAACTCTTCGGTGCTGCGATGTAATCCCTACGTTTTACCTTGACTTTCGCACCTTCAAGAGCCTCTGTGACAAGCTCGGCTGCGCGATACACATCCTGCAGGTTATTGCATACAATTCGAAGTCCTAGGAAGTCCTCTGCGCGTTCAACGGCCTGCTCTGGCGACCATCCCTTCGCCTTTGCTTTCCGCTGCAAGCTGGATTCGCTCTTGATGCGAGTACTGACAAGCCGTGCCCGTACAAGGTATGGATCACCTAGGTCCCGGAAGCTACGGTTGACACGCTCCTCAAGATCGTTTTGCAACGCTTTCGCTAGCCGAAGTGCCCGCGAGTAAGTACCTTCACCCATGCGTCGAACCCAAGCAGTTTCAGACCGCCAGCGCGGCCAGTTCACTAGAGTTTACACGCGCCATTACATCTTTATTCCGCACTGCTTTCAGATAAACCATCGTCGAAGCCAGGTCCTTGTGTCCCATCCAGTTCTGCAGTGTCTTAATGTCGCAGACGTGCTCCTGCAAATTCCGCGTTGCAAACGTGTGCCGAAACTTATGGAGAAAAAACTTTGAGCAGTAGGGCCCGTCCGAACACTTGTTCCCGTGTTTCGAAAAGCATTGCCCGCAATTCAGTTTCGCGTGGAAGGCGATGCGCTTCAGTTTGAATTCGTGCCGTTTATCCGGCCGACCCGACTCGTTCGGAAAGACTAGGCCGTCCGCACTCGGCTTCTTTGACCCCTTATATCTCTTGAGCGCGGCGATCAACGACGCCGGCACCGGAACTTCACGCTCTTCTTTGTTTTTGGGTTTGAACCCATAGAGAGGTTTTCTGGTCACGCGTACCACATGGGTACGGAAGTCTATGTCCCGCCAAGTCAAATGACGCATTTCCTTGTCCCGAAGCCCGGTCAGAAGATAGCAAAGATAGAGAGCGCGCTGATCTGCATCGCACGCTTTGAGCAGCGCCTGAATTTCCTCTTCCTCGTAGATCGGACGGATCGGTTCCACATATTCCGGCCAGTCCCGGTTGCGAAGTAGTTTGGTGATCCCGTTTGCTTTTAGGAGCTGCGAAATAATCACCGCCCGGTTGTAGGCGGTGCGTGGGCCGCATCCGAGTTCATAGAGCTTGCGAATGAATGCCAGCACATCCTCGCGTTTCACATCCTGGATAAACTTCTTCGCGCAGTTATTTGTGAAGACCTCCAAGCAATGCTTATACGCCTGGTAGGTTCTCGGCTCGCGCTGAGGCGGCTCCATGTCCTTGAGGTAGGAGGCGACGGCCTCGTTAACGGTGTGCCCTTTGCCGTTCCCATTTTCCTGAACGGTCTCTATGCCCGCGCGATTCGCTTCCAGTTCGAGGGCTTTGCGACGCGCCCGGTCTACGACTTCGGCCCGATCCTTGATTTGCTCGCGTTTTCTTCCGTCCTGCCACCACTCGATGTAGTAGTATCCCTCGGCATGAACCTCGAGTTTGCCGCGCACCCGGACCTTATCGCGGAGCTTACCGTTAGGCTCCACAACGGCCGGGTAGAGGTTCCAATTTTTCCCGACTTTCACCTTTTTGAGAATATTGACGCGAGTTTCGCTGCCGTAGCCGTTGCCTCGTTTGGACATGTCTCTAAGCCTCTTTTCCGCCGATAGTTGGCCGGAAACTAGTGCAAAGCAGACACCATGATAGACACCAAGGCTTGTAAATACAAGAAAATAAAGGAAGTGGCGGAGAGGGTGGGATTCGAACCCACGGTA
>Ga0075030_100000462_pt1 | contig 35255 bp, 38 predicted proteins | sample LitLauG_LLR_2012_FD_71393 | JGI IMG/M metagenome (GOLD analysis project Ga0075030, IMG submission 71393) | Freshwater sediment microbial communities from Pennsylvania, USA - Little Laurel Run_MetaG_LLR_2012 | ecosystem: Environmental > Aquatic > Freshwater > Creek > Sediment | place: USA...
CAGGACATGGAGCGCCGCGTCGCGCTCGATCTGTGGTACATCGACAACTGGTCGCTGACCCTCGATCTGCGCATCCTGTGGCGAACCTGCTTCGAACTCACCCGCCTCACCGCATATTGAACACCCGGCGCTCCATCGCGGGATATCACCCAGGCTTGCCGCCCCTCAAGGCGGTCGAGGAAATGGGCGAGCGAGGTCCATGCATGAACAAGAAGGCAGGCGGCCGCAGCAATGCAAGGCGGGCGGCTTCGTGCTCAGACAGGCGATAGCGCGATAAGGCGGCGCCCGCGCGACTGGTGATGGAGCGCAGCGTCGATCCCGGACGATCGACGACCGCGATCGGAACCAGAGAGGCAATATCCCGCCAGTGCCGCCATTGATGGAATTGCGCCAGATTGTCGGCGCCCATGATCCAGACAAAACGCACTCCAGGCGCGCGCTGCACCAACCAGGCGATCGTGTCGTAGGTGAAGCGAGCGTCGATCTCCGCCTCGAGGCCAGTAACGGCAATGCGCGGATCCCGGACAAGGGCGCGGGCCGCCGCCACGCGCTCGGCGAGTTCAGGCAATCCGCTGTTTTCCTTGAGCGGATTGCCTGGCGTGACAAGCCACCAAAGTCGGTCTAGCCGCAGGCGCTGAATCGCCAGATGCGATATCAGCAAGTGGCCCTCGTGCGGCGGGTTGAACGAGCCGCCAAGCAAGCCGATTCTTTGACCGGCGGCCCAGCGCGGCAGTCTTACGACCATGCTCGCTCCAGCAATGGCTGCGTTTCCAGGCGGGTCGCGGACAAGTGAGGCAAGACCCAAAGGGGGCCAGGCGCAAAAAGGCCGATCGCAGACGTGGCGCTGTGGCTTTTCATTCCGGGTCTCGCGCGCATTGCGGCGAGCACCTAGCGTGTTTCGCAGAGATTGGCGAGCAGGGCCACAGGCGCTTACCGGTCAGGGTGGGTTTGGACGACCCTGCGCAAATGCGACGATCTCATCTTTGCTCAGGGCGCCGTGACACTTCCCGCGCGAGGACGTCTCGCCGGCATCGAGCCGCGACCGCGAAACCCGGTTAACGGATCCGCAGTGCGCGCAGACGATCGTCGGGTTCGCTTCCATCGTTTCTCCCCAATGGCGCCCGTCATTTCACGATGGCGCCGCCCCTCGCGCGCCAATCCTTCATCCCGCCGGCGTAATGCCGGACGTCGGAGATTCCGGCCTTCAGCGTCTGGCTCAACGCCGCGGCGGACCGCATGCCCGACTGACAGTGGATCACCAGCGGCCTGCCCTTGGGCAAACGCGCCGGATCGAATTGCGACAGCGGCAGGTTCACCGCGCCGGCGATATGACCTCCTGCAAATTCATGCGGCTCGCGCACGTCGACGATGGCGCTGGCGTCGCTCTCGACGACCTGCCTCAGCTCTTCAAAGCCGATCTCGCCGGCGCGTGGGTTTGAATCGGCTTTCGCGAACAGGTTGAAGATCATGTCTCTCTCAATTCTGCGCCGGGGCGAGCTTTGTCGCCTCGAACTGGGTGAACGCTCCGAGTGCGTGGCTCGCGTACATGACGGACGGTCCAGCGCCCATGTAGATCGTCATGCCGAGCGTCTCAAGAACCTCCGCGCGCGAAGCACCCCGCTCGACCGCCGCCTTGGCGTGAAAGGCGATGCAGTCGTCGCAGCGGATGGCCACAGAGATCGCAAGCGCAATCAGCTCCTTGGTCTTGGCGTCGAGAGCGTTTGGGACCAGCGCCGCCTGAGCGATGGCGGAGAAATGCTTCATCACATCGCCAGCGCCGCTGCGCAGGTTTCGGAGCTCGGCGCTTAGCTCCTCCGCCAATTTGGGCCAGACAGTCATCGTGAAGCTCCTTTCTGCGTTGATTTATGACTGGATGCCGACCGGCGTCGCTGGGTTTGCAAGCTGTTTCCCGTCGTCCCGCAGCCATACGTAGATCGCTGGAATCACCAGCAGGGTGAGCGCGGTCGATGAGGCCAAGCCGAACACCAGAGAAATGGCGAGCCCCTGAAAGATCGGGTCGGTAAGGATGAAAGCCGAGCCGATCATCGCCGCCGCGGCGGTCAGAAAAATCGGCTTGAACCGCGTCGCGCCGGCGTCCATCAGCGCGGCTCGCAACGGCGCGCCGTCCGCCTGGCGATGACGGATGAAATCGACGAGCAGGATCGAATTGCGCACGATGATGCCAGCCAACGCGATGAAGCCGATCATCGAGGTCGCGGTGAACGCCGCCCCGAGCATCCAGTGGCCCAGCACGATGCCGATCAGCGTCAGCGGCACCGGCGTGAGGATGACCAGCGGCAGCTTGAAGGAGCCGAACTGAGCGACGACCAGCAGATAGATGCCGAGGATCGCCACCATAAACGCGGCGCCCATGTCGCGGAAGGTGACATAGGTGACCTCCCACTCGCCGTCCCACAGCAGGGTCGATTGCGCATCGTTTTCCGGTTGGCCATGATACTTGATGACCGGCGCGCCCGCTGGGCCCCAGTTCATGCCGGCAATTCTGTCCTCGATCGCCAGCATGGCATAGATCGGCGCCTCGAAACGCCCCGCGGCCTCGCCGGTCACCATTTCGGCGAAGCGGCCGTTGTGCCGGTAGATCGGATAGGACGCTGGTTCGCGCTTCAACGTGACGACATCGCCGAGTTCGACATTGGCGCCCTGACGCACGGTTCCCCCAGCGGGCAGCGGCGTCGAGAGGATCGCCTCGTCAGGCGTGCGCGAGGCGCGCGGCAGGGCCACCGAAATGTCAATCGGCTTGAGGCCGTCGCCGCGCTGGGAGAAGCCGACCTGCACGCCGCCCAACAGTGCGCCGATCGTATCGTAGACCGCCTGTTCCTCCACGCCGTGAAACTCAAGCGCCTGCTGGTCGATTGAAAAACGAAGCCTGTCGCCGGGCTTGGCGAAGCTGTCATCGACATCGACGACGAAGTCCACCGCCTCGAACGCCTTGCGCACCTGACTCGCAGTGGCGCGCCGGGTCTCAGCGTCGCGGCCGTAGATTTCCGCAAGCACAGTGGCGAGCACCGGCGGGCCGGGCGGCACCTCGACGACCTTGAGCGCCGATCCCTCCGGCAGTTTGAGTTTGGCGAGGCGTTGGCGGATGTCCAGCGCGATCGCATGGCTGGCTCTGTTGCGCTCGCCCTTGCCGATGAGATTGATCGCCAGATCCCCCTGCTCGGGATTGCCGCGCAGATAATAGTGTCGCACGAGACCGTTAAAGTTGAACGGCGCTGCCGTACCGGAATAGGCCTGGATCGACGTCAGTTCCGGTAGATCCTTGAGGCGTTCGGCGGCCGCCATCAGCGTCCGGTCGGTCTCCTCGAGACTGGTGTTCTGCGGCAGATCGATGATGACTGCGACCTCGGACTTGTTGTCGAATGGCAGCAGCTTGACCCTCACGTCCTTGGTTGCGAACAGCGCGCAAGCCGCAATCGTCGCCGCGCCCACGATCAGCAGAAAGACCTTCGAGCGAACGCGTCCTTTCAGCAGAAGGCGGGCAATTCTCGTGTAGAATCGCCCCATCGCGCCGACTTCGTCGCCATGACCCGCAGCATCGTTGGGGTTCGAGTCCTTGCGCGCAAGACGCAGCAGCAGCCATGGCGTGACCGTCACCGCCACGCCGAACGAGAAGAGCATGGCGATTGAGGCATTGGCCGGGATCGGGCTCATGTAGGGGCCCATCAAGCCGCTGACAAACATCATGGGCAGCAGCGCGGCGATGATGGTCAACGTCGCGACGATAGTGGGGTTGCCCACTTCCGCGACGGCTTCGATGGCGGTTGCAGCGAGGTCGCGCGAGCCGCGCCTCGCCCAGTGGCGCGCGATATTCTCGACCACGACGATGGCGTCATCGACCAGAATGCCGATCGAGAAGATGAGCGCGAAAAGGCTGACCCTGTTGATCGTGTAACCCATCAACCAGGAGGCGAAGAGGGTCAGAAGGATCGTCGTCGGGATGATGATCAGAACGACAATTCCCTCGCGCCATCCGATCGCGAAAGTGATCAGAACCACAATCGACAATGTGGCCAGACCCAGATGGAAGAGCAGCTCGTTGGCCTTCTCCGTCGCCGTCGCGCCATAGTTGCGCGTCACGGCGATGTCGAGCCCCTGGGGAACGATGCGCTGCTTGACGATTTCGAGCCGCCGCAAAACGTCGTCGGCGACCGTCACCGCGTTAGCGCCCTTGCGCTTGGCGACAGCGATGGTCAGCGCCGGCCTTCGCTGCAATTCGCCGTTGGCGAGGCGCGTCATCGTCCAGGCGCGATGTTCGGGTTCAGCGGCGTCGACCGCGACATTGGCGACGTCCTTGATATAGACCGGGCGCCCGTCGCGCGAGGTCAGCAGAAGGAGGCCGATATCGAGAACGCCCTGCAATGTTTGACCCGCCACCACAGGCAGCGAGCGCCCGTTTTCGCGCAGAGATCCGGCGACGAACGACCGGTTGGCGTTGGTCAGCTTGTCCACGAGCTGGCTGAGTGTAATCGAATAAAGCGCCAGCCTCTCTGGATCGGGCTCGACTCTGATCTGGTTCGGGCTTCCTCCGACGATATACGCGCTTCCGACATTGTCGACCTTGGCCAGTTCGTGCTGCAGTTCTTCGCCGACCTGGTACAGGCCGTTGTCGGTCCACGCGCCGGCGTGCGCCGGATCGGCCGAAAGAGTCAGGTTGACGATGGCGACATCGTTGATGCCGCGCCCAATGATGACCGGCTCGGGGATGCCCTTTGGCAGGCCGAGAATGTTCGCGCGGATTTTCTCGTGCACCCTGAGAACCGCCGTATCCTCGTCGGTTCCGACGAAGAAGCGGGCGGTGACGACGACGCGATCATCCTGCGTCTGCGAATAGACATGCTCGACGCCGTTGATGCCCTTGATGATGTCCTCGAGCGGCCGCGTGACGAGTTCGACCGCATCCGAGGCTTTGTAGCCGTTGGTCATCACCATGATATCGACCATCGGCACGCTGATTTGCGGCTCCTCCTCGCGCGGCAAAGAGATCAACGCGATGGCGCCGGCGATAAGCGCCGCGAGGAGCAGCAACGGCGTCAGCGGGGAATTGATGAAAGCGCGCGTTAGCGCCCCGGAGAGGCCAAGCTTCATGGCGCAACCAGCTTGTCGCCATCCACAAGCCCGGAGAGGATCTCAACATCGTCGCCGTGCGAGGCGCCGGGCTGCACGACGACGTCCATGCCGTCCGCCGATTTGACGTAGCTGACGCCCGCGCGGCGGAATACATAGAATTGCGGAACGATGATCGCGCGTCGCAGACCCGTGTTGACGTAAACACGCGTTCGCTCGCCGACAAAGTAGTCGCCGAGACCCTCGATATCGACATCGGCGATGACCCGGCCGCCCCGTATCTCGGGATAGACGACCCGCACCCGCCCCTCGCGTTTGCTCTGGTCCGAGGCGTCTGCGAGCCCACGCGCGCCGATCATCACTTTGTCTCCAGCGCGCATGAACTGGGCGTGTCGCTCCGGCAGCTGCAGACGAAGAATGTAGCGGTCCTCGGCGAGCGTCGCGATGGTCTCTCCGGGGAGGATCACCTGTCCCTCGGAGACCGGAACGCTGAGGATGCGGCCCGCGCCGGGCGCCAGTACGGCTCCCTCGCGGATTTGCTGGGCGATGACGCCGCGGTCGCTGCGCATGGCCTCAAGCGTGCGATTGGCGACATCGAGCGCAGTCTTTGCGGCGTCGACCTGCACCTGAGTGTTGACGCCGCGCCGCTGCAGTTCCTCCGCGCGATCGAAATCGCTCTTGGCCTTGTCGGCCTGCGACTGCTGCGACTGAATGCGCGAATCGAGCGCCTGCATCTGCAGCAGCGTTTTCTGGTCCGCGACGCTCGCCAGCTCGGACCCGGCGGGCGCACTGTCGCCTTCGCGCGCCTTGAGGGTAATGATTGTGCCGCCGATGCGCGCGCGGGCGACAAGCTGGTGGATCGGCTCGACCGTCGCGATGACCGACTTCTGATCCGCGATCTCCATCGCGTGAACCGTCAGCGCGTCCCCGGCAAGCGCGCATCGAGGCGCCAACAGAAACACGACCGCGAGGCTGATGAAGCGCATAGAACATTCCCTGAATTTCGACTTGACATATATATCAGTGTCGTCTAATTTAGCAAGTATGAATTTACAGGAGATGAAGACAAAAGCTGGCGCAGCGGAGGCGTTGCTCAAAGCGGTCGCCAACCGCAACCGGCTGATCATCCTGTGCGAGTTGCTGGGCGGGGAACTCTCGGTGAGTCGGTTGCAGGAGGCGAATCAGCTGAGCCAGTCGGCGCTGTCGCAGCATCTGGCCCGGTTGCGCGCGGACAAGCTGGTTTCGACGCGGCGGGCGTCACAGACGATCTATTATTCGCTGGCCAGCGTTGAAGTGAAGGAACTGATCGAGTTGCTCTACCGGCTGTACTGCGCTCCGGCGCGCACGACGCCGCAGACCGCGAAACCACGGAGGAAATAATCATGACAATTGACCGCGCCGTCATGGCGTTTGCCGGGTTCATGATCCTCGGCAGCCTCGCCCTCGCGCATTTCTTCAGCGCGTATTGGCTGCTGCTGACGGCGTTCGTCGGGCTCAACCTGATTCAGGCGTCATTCTCCGGATTCTGTCCCGCCGCGCTGGTCTTCAAGACGCTGGGTTGCCGGCCGGGCGCGGCGTTTTTCGTGAATCGCGGCGAACCAATGTCTCCAAGCTATGAAAAGGAAATGACATGACCAGAAATATGGGTTCGCTTGACCGGATCTTGCGGATCATCATCGGCGTCGTTCTGATCGCTTATGCGATCCCGCTCGGGTTTCCCCATACGGGTTGGAACTGGACCGGCTGGATCGGCGTCGTGCCGCTGCTGACGGCGCTCGTCGGCTCCTGTCCGCTCTACAGCATGCTGGGCGTCTCGACGTGCTCGCGCGCCTGAGCCGCGCGCGTCTCAAGAGACGGGAAGGCTCGATAGGACGACGACGGCGGCGTTCGCCGTAACGGGAGAGGTTCGCATGGCGAAGATTGTCGTATTGGGCGCGGGCATCGGCGGCGTGCCGATGGCCTTCGAGCTGCGCGAACGGTTGGGGCGCTCGGCGGAGATTGAAGTGGTCACCGATTCCGAGTGGTTCCAGTTCGTCCCGTCAAATCCCTGGGTCGCCGTCAACTGGCGCAAGCCCCAGGACATCAAGGTGCATCTTCCTGAAGTGTTCGGCAGGCTCGGAATCGGATTCACTCCAGTCGGCGCGAAACAGGTTCTGCCCAAGAGCAACGAAGTCGTCCTCAATGACGGGCGCAGGATTTCCTATGACTATCTCGTCATCGCGACAGGGCCAAAGCTAGCCTTCGACGAAATCGAAGGACTTGGTCCGCAAGCCAACACGCGTTCGATCTGCCACGTCGACGACGCCGCACTGACCTCCACAAAATGGGAGGAGTTCTGCAAGAACCCCGGACCCATCGTTGTGGGCGCCGTGCAGGGCGCCTCGTGCTTTGGCCCGGCCTATGAGTTTGCGCTCACGATGGTGACCGATCTGCGCAAGCGAAAGATACGCGACCGCGCGCCGATGACCTTCGTCACTTCCGAACCCTATATCGGGCACCTCGGACTCGGCGGCGTCGGCGATACGAAAGGCATGCTCGAATCGATCTTGCGCGATCACGATGTCAAATGGATCACGAACGCCAAAATTGATCGGGTGACGCCTGATGGAGTCGAGGCCACCGAGGTCAACGAGGATGGCTCGGTCAAAAAGACCCACAAGCTCGCCTCGAAGTTCTCGATGTTCATTCCCGCCTTTCGCGGCGTCGACTGCTTTCGCGACGACGACGGCAAGTGGATTGCGGGCCTGACCAACCCGCGCGGGTTTATCCTCATCGACCAGCACCAGCGCAATCCGCAATTTCCCAATGTCTTCGCGGTGGGCGTCTGCACAGCCATCCCGCCCTATGAGGCGACGCCAGTTCCCGTCGGCGTGCCGAAAACCGGCTATATGATCGAGTCGATGGTGACGGCGACCGCGCACAATATCGCCGGGCTTGTTGAGGGAAAACCGCCGTCGCACCGGGCGACCTGGAATGCGGTGTGTCTGGCGGATTTTGGCGATAACGGCGTTGCCTTCGTGGCGCTGCCGCAGATACCGCCGCGCAACGTCAACTGGTCGAGCCAGGGATATTGGGTGCATCTGGCAAAGGTCGGGTTCGAGAAATATTTCCTGCGCAAGGTGCGAAAGGGCTCAAGCGAACCGGGCTATGAGCGCGTCGTGATGAAGATGCTCGGGGTCAACCGCTTGAAAGCCTCCTGACGCCGCGCGGCCACGTCTCGCCTCAATGGGATTGGCCGACCGGACACCTGACTGAGCGCTCTCGTTTGGCCGCTTCGACCCGTTTCTCGAGCCACGCATGAAATCTCGCCTCGAGCGGCCGCGCGAGCGCATCGGGCAAAAACCACCAGACGCCATTGGCGTTGACCTCGAGAATGACCAGACGATCCGCCACCGGCAGCGCGTCGATCACTGCATAGTCGAGGCCCAGCGCGCGCGCCGCCGCGAGCATCATGGCGTTCCAGCGCGGCTCTGGCGCGACGAAGCTGGCGCGGGGGCGCCCGTCATTGGTTGTGCGCACATCGATGATGGCGGCGTCGCGCTCGAGTCTGACGAACACTGCCTCTTCGCCGAAGACATAACAGCGGATTTCGAAATCGGCGTCGATCGGCTGTTGCCAGATGGCTGGCAGGTCGTCGCCAGCCTCGTTGCGAGTCGTCTTGCGCGCCGGGCTGAACACGCCGTCGGCCTTCCAACCGCTCTCCGAAAGATTCTTGCGAATGAGGGACGGAGCGTTCGCCAACGCGCCGTCGCGGGGCCAGTGCGTCGAGACGGCGAGCGGCGGAATTTCCAGACCGGCAGCGCGCAGCGCCTCCCATTGCAGCAGCTTGTTGTTGGCGCGCCGCGCCGCGCGCGGGTTGTTGATGCAGGGAGCGAGCAAGGGTAATCGCTCTTCGAGATATTCGGTGATCGGGCGCCATTGCCAATGCGCGAAGGTCGGCCAGCGCTCGTCGGCCGGCGTCGGGGCGAGATCGGTCTCCTCGACATCGAACGACACCGGCATGTAGAGCACGAGCGCTGGCGAAGCGAGCGTGATCGGCGGCGCGCCTTGCTGCTCGATTCGCAACGCATCCGCATCGAGATGAAAGCTGGTCGGGCGCGCGTTCAGTTCGATGATGCGCACGGCGAAATCGCAGCGCCGCGCCGCGAGCCCGCGCAGATTGAAGTGATCGCCGATCGGACCCAGTCCGCTGGCGAAACTCGGCCGCGTGACAAACGCGAGAATATCGATATTTCTAGCCAACGCGTTTCCCCCGTCCTGCACGCGGACAATCGCAACGCGCGGGCGGTCGGTCAAAGAGAATAGTTAGTCCCGGCATGAACGTTCACGAGGCAGGCTGGCGGCGCTTCAAGATCGGCGATTTCACCGCGACTATCGTGTCGGATGGCGCGATCGTGTTCGAGAGCGTCGCCTCGGAATTTCCCGCTCAACAGGCGAGCGAAGTGAACGCGCTGCTCGATCCCTCCAGCTCCGGCTCGTCGCCGCTCAACTGCCTCCTGCTCGACACCGGACGCCGGCTGATCCTGATCGACGCTGGCATGGGCTCAAGCACGCTGCTTGGTGACGGCGCCGGGCGCCTCGTCAGCAATCTCGCCGCCGCCGGCATCTCGCCTGATGAACTCGACGCGGTGTTGCTGACGCACCTGCATTGCGACCATCTCTGGGGATTGATCGACGCGCGTGGCGCGCCGGTGTTTGCGAACGCCGAGGTGTTTCTGCCGAAGGCCGAGTTCGCGTTCTGGACGGGCGAGCCGAACGTCGACCGGAGCGCGCTGATTGCGGCGGATGACATTGCGATGACGCGCCGCTGTCTCGCCGCGTATCAGGCGCGGCTGTCCTTGTTCGAGGGCGAAGCGGAACTCGTTCCGGGCATCCGCGCAATCGCCACGCCGGGCCACACGCTCGCGCACACCTCCTACCTCATCGCCTCGGCGGGCGAGCGCGTTCTCAACATCGGCGACATCTGCCATCACGGCGCCGTGCAGTTCGCCCGGCCGGACTGGCTGTTTCGTTGGGACGACGACGCGGAACTCGCGGCGCTGTCGAGGCGTCGCATGTTCGACATGGCGGCGGACGAGCACATCCCGATTGTCGGTTTCCATCTGCCGATTCCGGGCGTGGGCTGGGTGGAGCGGGAGGGGGCGGGTTTTCGCTTTCGTGCTGCCGCGCGCGGCGCGGAGGGCGACGGTTCGTTTTTTGTTGTGGAATAACAGAAATTATGCTATCGTTTATATTCTGATTTTTAAGTAGTTAGGAGGGCACCCGTGTCTGCTGAATCACCGTTACGCGGCTTCGTTTCGCAAGGTGCGGCAGGCGCGCTCGCGCCGGATCAAACGGCTGGTCCGAGTGGCAGGGCTCCATCGCGTGCAAAAATTCGTCGCGTCTCAGGCGGCCGGAACCGCCGCGCGCTTCACCGGCCTCAGCTTCCCTCGACGCGGCGGAAAAATGAAGCGCAACCCATTGAAAACGCCTGATCGCGCCGGAAATGGGCGCCCCCCAGCGCGAGCCTCTGCGGGAGCGGTCAGCGAGGCCTATTCCGCCGCTTTGGGCTGCGGCGCGGGCGCGTCGATGGTAATCACCGGCTCCATCGCCAGCAGCGTCTCGCGCGGCAGGTGGCAGGCGATGACGTGATCGGGCGCGAATTCCTGCAGCGGCGGCAAGACGACATCGCACGTGCCCTTGATCATGTATGGGCAGCGCGTCTGGAACGGACAGCCGGGCGGCGGATTCGAGGGCGAGGGAATTTCGCCGGTTATGACGATCTTGCGCTTGTGCACGCTGGTGTCGGCGATCGGGACGGCCGAGAGCAGCGCTTCCGTGTAGGGGTGATAGGGCGGCGAAAAAATCTCTTCCGTCGTGCCGCGCTCCATGATGCGGCCGAGGTACATGACGATGATGCGGTCGGCGAGATAGCGCACGACCGACAGATCGTGGCTGATGAAAAGCAATGTCGTGCGGTGATCGCGCTGAATGTCCATCAGCAAGCCGGTCACCGCCGCCTGGACCGACACGTCGAGGGCGGAGACCGGCTCATCGGCGATCACCATTTTCGGATTGCCGGCGAAGGCGCGGGCAATGCCGACGCGTTGCTTCTGGCCGCCCGACAGCTGGCGCGGGCGGCGGGTGGCGAAGTCGCGCGGCAGCTTGACGATGTCGAGCAATTGATAGACGCGTTCCTGCACTTTTTGCGGATCGCTTTCGACGCCAAATTTGCGGATGACGCGCGCGATCTGCGAGCCGACGGTGTGGCTGGGATTGAGCGTGTCGAACGGGTTCTGGAAAATCATCTGCAGCCCAGCGATGGTGGCGTGCGAGCGCCTCTGCACCGAAAGATTGGCGAGCTGGATTTCGCCGAGTTGCACCGTCCCGGTCGTCGCCGGCTCAAGCCCCATCAGCACTTTGGCGAAGGTCGACTTGCCGCAACCCGACTCGCCGACGATCGCCACCGTCTCTGCCTCATGGGCGCGGAAGGTGAGCTTCTCGTTGGCCTTCACCGTCTTCTTCGCGCCGATCAGCGCCGCGGCGCCCGATTCGATAACGTAGTGCTTGGTCAGTTCATCGACCTGCAGCGTTACGCCGCCGCGAACGACGGGCGCGCGCTGGTCAGGCTTGATGCGCGCCGCGGCGCGCCAATCGATCTCATCGAAGCGCACGCAGCGAACGCCGTGACTGGAGCCGGGCGTCGCCTCACGCATCGGCAGCGGCCGCTGGTCGCAACGCCCCGGCGCGAAATAGTCACAGCGCGGTCCGAAATAGCAGCCGTGCGGGCGCGCGTATGGCAGCGGCAGCTGGCCGCGGATGGCGGTGAGCGGGCGCGCGTTCTTATCCGCGCCGGGCACCGGAATCGAGCCGAACAGGCCGCGCGTATAGGGATGGCGCATCTCGTTGAAGACGTCGCGGATCGCCCCGGTTTCCACCGCCTCGCCGGAATACATGACTGTCAGCCGGTTGCAGGTCTCGAGGATGAGGCCGAGGTTGTGCGAGATATAGATCAGCGACGTGCCGAACTTGACCGCGATCTCTTTGATGAGCTCGACGATGCCCGCTTCGACAGTGACGTCGAGCGCCGTTGTCGGCTCATCGAGCAAGAGCAGCCTGGGATTGGACAGAAGCGCCATGGCGATGACGACGCGTTGCTGCTGGCCGCCAGAGATCTGATGCGGAAACGAGTTCATGATGCGCTTGGGGTCGGGCAGACGCACCAGGCCAAGCATCTTCTCGGCGCGCGCCAGCGCTTCCGCCTGCGAAACGCCTTCATGATATTGCGGAACCTCGGCGAGCTGTTCGGCGATCTTCATCGACGGATTCAGCGACGCCATCGGCTCCTGATAGACCATCGCGATTTTTGCGCCGCGCAGCTTGCGCAGTTCTTCGCTCGACATCGTGCGCATGTCGCGGCCTTCAAACAGGATTTGTCCGCTGACGATTGCCCCGTTGCGGCCCATATAATTCATGATCGCCAGCGCAACGGTCGACTTGCCGCAACCAGACTCGCCGACGATCCCGTGCGCTTCGCCCGGCATCAGCTTGAGATTGAAGTCGACCACCGCCGGCACTTCGCCAGCGCGCGTATAATAGGAGATGCAGAGATTGCGACACTCCAGGACAGGCGTTGGTTCGGTCACGGGGCAGACCCTTTTGTCAGCACGCAGGCAAGCGGCTCAGTCTCTCAGGCTCATCTCGCGCAGACCATCGGCGAGCAGATTGAAGCCGAGAATGAGACTCGAAACCGAAAGCGCCGGGATCAACAGCATATGGGAGAACTTGAAAACCATCGCGACCTTGGTCGACTCCTTGATCATCAGGCCCCAGTCCGGATCGGGCGGCTGCAGCCCGAGTCCGAGGAACGTCAGCGTAGTAATGGCGACGGTCGTATAACCCAGCCGCAGGCATGCATCGACGATGATCGGCCCCCGTGCGTTGGGAAGCAGCTCGTAGATCATGATGCGCAGGGGATGCTCGCCCCGCGTCTGCGCGGCGAAAATATAGTCCCGGCTCTTGGTGTCGAGCGTCAGCCCGCGCACAATCCGCATGATCGCCGGCGCCGATGCGAACGTGACCGCGATGACAATATTGAAGCCGCTCGGCCCGAGATAATTGAGGATGAGAATGAACAGCACCATCACCGGGAACGACAGGAAGATATTGCAGATGAGCGAAATCATCTGGTCCCACCAGCCGCCGAGATAGCCGGCGATGAGGCCGAAGAACGCGCCCACCGCATAGGCGAACAGCGTTGCCGAAACGCCCCAGACGAGAACGCGCTGGCAGCCCCAGAGATCGCGCGAAAGCATATCGCGGCCTTTGAAATCCGCGCCCAGAAGAAACAGATGATCCTTCTTGAACTCGCCAATGCCGGCGAACGGGGCGATAGGTCTGTTCGGATCGATCAGCGGCAGATAGGGCGCGGTGACAGCGACGAACAGCCAGAAGAACACCAGCGTCGCGCCGATGACTGCGATCGGCGATTCTTTCCAGCTGGTCACGGCGATGTAATAGAGCGCGAGCGTGGCGGGGATCGACGGCAGAAGCAGGGTGTTCTTTACCGCCTCCGGCAAATAGGGTCCTCCCATCACGTAGATCGTCAGCGGGATCCACATGATCAGAATCAGCGCGATCAGCGATCGGGGCTGGCGCATACGGAGGTTGAACGAAAGTGGCGCGCGGTCGAGAACGATATTGGCGGCTGTCACGGGCGCGCTCCCTTAGCTGAAGCGGATGCGGGGATTGAGGAAGGTGTAGCCGACGTCGGAAACGATCTGCGAGAGAACCGCGACGAACACCGCCACCAGCGTCGCCGCCTGGATCACGTAGATGTCGCCATACAGCGCGGCATCGAGCAGCAGCTTGCCAAAACCCGCATACTGGAAGAACACCTCGACGACGACGACGCCCGACAGCAGCCAGTTGAGCTGCAAAACAATGATCGTAAACGGCGCTATCAACGCGTTACGCAGGGCATGGCGCAGAATCACGCGGCGGTAGGGAATCCCTTTCAGCACCGCGGTCCGGATGTACTGCGAGCTCATCACCTCGGCCATCGACGCTCGCGTCATCCGGGCGACGTAGCCGAAATCATACAGCACCAGCGTCAGCACGGGCAGGACCAGGGCGTGCCAGTCCCAGCCATTGACCATCGCCGCGTTGGCGGGGAACCAGCGCAGACCCAACGCGAATATGACAGTCAGGATGATCGCGGTAGCGATCTCGGGCAGCGATGTTGTAAAGACGGAAATGAACGACGTCAGACGATCCTGCGCCGACCCCTCTTTCATTCCGGCGATCACCCCGAAAGTCAGCGAGAGCGGAATCATCAGCGCGAAGACCCAAAAGGCGAGAATGCCCGTGTTGGCCAGCCGCGTCGCGACGAGGCCGAGCACGGGCTCGTTCTTTTCAAAGCTCTTGCCGAGATCGCCTGTCGCGACGCCGCCCGCCCAGTTCAGGTAGCGTTGAAAGAAGGGGACGTTGAGGCCCTTCTTCTCCAGCCAGGAATGATAGTCCTGATCCGACAGGGCGGAGACGGCGAAGCCGCCAAGCTCGGCGACGGCGATCTGCTTCTTGAACTTGTCGCTGTCGAAGATGGCGAACAGGATGAGCGATATGACGCCCATGATGAAGACCATTTGAACCAGACGGCTGCCGATCAGTTTGAGCATTGCGGGCCTCCGTCGGCGAGACGGTTGCGCGTGGGCGCCGCCCCGCTAGAGCGGTCGCAGCCCGGCAATATCGCCGGGCGGCGACCTTCGTCAACTTGGCTCGCTCCCGCATTCAGGTCAGCCAGACCTTGTTGAACTGATGATATTCCGTCGGATGCGCGACGTAACCCTGGACCTTCTTCGACGTGATGGTGAACACGGGACGGAAGATCGGCATTACCATCACACAGTCGTCCTGCAGGAGCTTCTCAGCGACGCCCAGCTTCTTCTTGCGCTCTGCGACATCGAGCGTCGCCTCGGCCGCATCGAGCGCCTTGTCGAACGCGGGGTTGGCATAGTGCGATTCGTTCCACGGCACGCCGGTGCGGTAGCCCAGCGACATCACCATCGTGCCGAGCGGGCGATGTGTCCAGGCGGTGCAGCCGAACGCGGTCTTATCCCAGATTTCCCAAAATTTGGCGGCGGGCATCACGTTGACCTTCAGATTGATGCCCGCCTCTTTCAACTGGTCGCGCATCGCCTCGCATGCGGTCTGGTGCCACGGTCCGTCGGTGTTGCCGACATCGATCGTCACTTCGAGGCCCTTCTCAAAGCCGGCGTCCTTCAGTAACTTCTTGGCGCCTTCGACATCGCGCTTTAGCGGCGGCAATGCGAAATAGTCGGGATGCACCGGCGCAACGTGATGGTTCTCGCCAACGTCGCCGCCTTCGGGGTAGATGAGGTTCTTGATTTTAGCATTGTCGACAGACATACAAATGGCCTGCCGCACGCGCTTGTCGCTAAAGGGCTTCTGATCGACCTGCATGCGGCAGCAGATGTTCTGCGCCGTGCGCGCGATGTGAACGTCGCCTGGCAGCGACTTGGCCAGATCCATCTGCTCGACGGTGAAATCGTACAGGCTATCGACGTCGCCCGAGGCGAATGCCGAGAGCTGATTGTCGCCGTCAAAATTGTAATAGGCGATCTGGTCGAGATAGACCTTACCGCCCCAATATTTGAAATCCTTGCCGTCCTTGGTCTTGGTGACGCGCGTGAGGATGCACTTGTCGCCGACCTTGAATTCACCCAGTTGGTACGGCCCGGTGCCGATCATGTTGTCGGACAGCGGCGCCTTGAAAGAAGGGTGCAGAATGGCGGTGGGATAATTGTAGAGATCCTCGGGCGCCGAGAGCACAGGCTTATTCATGTGCAGGCGCAGCGTGTATTTGTCGACGACTTCGATCGCGCCCTTGCTGAGGCCCATAATCGCGCCACCCTTGTCGTCCTTCTTGCCGGTGTCCTCTATCATGCCGGACATGACGGACAGGCCGACGTTAGACGAGGCCGTGGCAGGATCGGCCCAGCGGATCATGTTCCAGGCGACGTGGTCGGCGGTGAGTTCCTCGCCGGTGTGCCACATCACGCCCTTGCGGATATTGAACGTCCAGGTTTTCAGGTCGGGAGCTGCTGTCCAGCTCTCGGCAAGCATCGGCCGCGTAATGTTATCAGGGCCGGTAATGGCGAGATATTCAACGGTGTGGCGAGCCTGGTTGCTCATCTGCACCCACGAGAAGGTCGCTGGATCCTCGAGCTTTTGCACCTGCATGGCAATCTTGAACACGCCACCGGTCTTGGCTTTGGGGTCATCGGCGGGGAACGGCACCGTCGTGTCCGCAAAGGCAGGCGCGGGCAAACCGACGAGCGCATAGGCGGACGCGGCGGAGGCGCCGAGTAACGCCGCGATGCGGATGAACTCGCGGCGGTCGAGGCGTCCGGCCTCAGTATGCTCGAACGCGTTGAGAATGACGGGATGCTGGAATCCCGGAGGCAGAATGCGCTTCATAGTTCGTTTCTCCCACAACCAACTCTTCAACTCTTCGGCTCGTAAGGGGCCGATTTCTCTCACTGTGGCGCAGTTTGCCAAGCGTGGCAACTCAGAGAACGATCCCGACGAGTGCTTAATTTTGATGGGGTCAGCCATATTCGAGGAGAGCATGCCGCGGGTTCAGCGCGCGCCGAAACCGAAGGTCAGTCCGATCGGCGCGCCGTTGGGTGGTGGCGGAAACGGTGCGGCCCGCCCCACCGCATCGAGCGCCGAAACGTCCAGCACCGCCGAGCCGCTTGAACGCGCGATCCTCCGCTGCATGATATTGCCCAGGCCATCGATAGTGAAAATGATTGCTCCCTTTTCCCTTGGCGAAGCGCCCCGCGTCGATAGCGAACGCATGTGCCCGACGATCATCGCATAGAGGATCGACAGATAGGTTGACCTGGCCTTGCCGCCCGCGATCGGCGTGACCTTCGCCGCGCCAGCAAATTCAACGTTGGGGAGCGGCTCAAAGGGTGGGAATTGTGTCAGCTTCTTTTGCGCGGACTCCTTGGGTGCAGGCGCTGCGGGCTCGAGATTAGATTGCGCCGGAGGAACGATTTCGCCAGCAGGCTGTTCGGGCAGGAGCGGCGATCGAGCGCGGGATTCTGCATCCGCCTTCTGCCTTTCCGGGTCAGTCAGCGCTGGCGCGGTTGATGTGTCAGTAGCCTCCCGTTCGACCTTTTCTTCGTTTGCCGGGCGCGGCGCGTCGAAGGCGGGCTTGAGGTCGATCGTCGGGGGCGGCGGCGCTGTCGTGTCGGCCGGGGGAGGAGGCGGCGGTTCGATCACAATTTCGACGGGGATTTCCATCGTTGCCGGCGACGGATCGGAGCGAAACCGGTTCTCGAAAACCAACAAGGACAAGACTACCGCGTGGATGAGTGCGGCGAACACGATCGAGATTGCGCCGACCCGCGATCGGGCCCAGGCGCCCGGAAGGGCGGGGCGTCGAGCGGAAAAGGCGGCAAGACCGGTGTCGGAGGGCAGCATCAGCGAGCCAACATTCCCCGGGCGTTCGCGCCCCGCGGTTCAGTTGCAATCATCGCCCACTCCGTTTGCGTTGCAGCGTCCGTCGGCGAAGCGCCGGCGTTTTCGGGTGGCCTCGGGGCCGATCGGGTGGCAGAGTTCAGCCACGCTCAACTCAGGCGATGAAATCATGCTCGACAGACCTACCACAAGCCAAGGCGATTATGCCGCGATCAAACACGCCATCGAATTCATTTCCACCCGCTGGCGCGAGCAGCCCTCGATCGAGGCGATCGCTGGCGAAGTCGGCTTGTCCACGTCGCATCTCCACCACCTGTTCAAGCGCTGGGCCGGCTTGACGCCCAAGGCGTTCCTGCAGGCGATCACTGTCGAACACGCGCGCGAGCTGCTGCGCGACTCCGCCAGCGTTCTCGACGCGGCCTACGATGTCGGCCTTTCCGGACCGAGCCGGTTGCACGATCTGTTCGTCACCCATGACGCGATGACGCCCGGCGACTACCGACGCGACGGGCTTCGGCTTGGCTATGGCTTTCATCCCTCGCCGTTCGGCGAAGCGCTGATTGTCGCTGCGGCGCGGGGGCTGGCCGGCCTCGGCTTTGTCGATGATGGGAAACGGGCCGCCGCGCTGGCGGACATGCAAAAACGCTGGCCCCGCGCCACGCTCATCGAGGATCACGAGGGCACCGCGCCATTGGCGGAGCGCGCCTTCGAGCCGTCGCTGTGGCGCCCGGAGACCCCGCTGCGTGTCGTCATGATCGGCAGCGATTTTGAAGTTCGCGTCTGGGAGACGCTGCTGAGCGTGCCGCTGGGCTGCGCGACGACCTATTCCGATATCGCCCGCCATCTCGGCAAGCCCAAGGCGGCGCGCGCTGTCGGCGGCGCGGTCGGGCGCAACCCGATCTCGTTCGTGGTGCCCTGTCACCGGGTGCTCGGGCGCTCCGGCGCGCTGACCGGCTACCACTGGGGCCTCGTGCGAAAGCAGGCGATCATCGGCTGGGAGGCGGGCCGAAAAGCCGCCTTCGCGGGATGATGCGGCGCGGACTCCCACGGCGACGCCGGGGGGCGCCCTTTTCCGGCGCGATTGGGCGTTTTCAAGGAGTTGCGCGACAATTTTCCGCCGCGTGGCGGTATCAGGCGGTCGGCGGGCGCGCAGCGGCTCCAGCTGGACCCCGCCTCCTCCGTTTCGAGGCGCGATGGCGCTCCAGCCCCGGAAGAGCCTTGCCGCCTGTGCGCCGCCACCGACCGCGCAGAAAACCATGGATTGCCGAGCCATGCGCATCGTTCCAATAAATTGACTATCAGAAACTATACCATGACACTATTTCTACTATTCCGCAACAATAAAGCTGCATGTCTCTGATAAGGATAAACAAATTGGAGCCAGCGACGCCCTGCGGCTCTAGGTATCTTGGCCGACCTCCCGAGCTGCCCGAAAGCGCTGCCGAGGCAGCTCAGCGTCGCGATAAGCCCGTCAGCGTCGCCTTTGCGAGCGTGTGGAAGTGGAGATTGAAGCCGATAACTGCAGCCGAGGTATTCTCATCGGCGTCAATCTTCTCGATATCCACCGCGAAGACAGTGAATTGATAGCGATGTGGCTTGTCGCCCTTGGGCGGGCAGGGGCCACCGTAGCCGGGAACGCCGAAGTCGGTTCGGCTCTGGACCGCGTCCTTCGGCGCGGCGGCGCTCTTTGGGTCGCCCGCGCCTTTAGGCAGGCTCGTGACTGTGGCGGGAATATTGAAGATGACCCAGTGCCAGAAGCCGCTTCCGGTTGGCGCGTCGGGATCGTAAACGGACAAAGCAAAACTCTTGGCGCCCGCTGGCGCGCCTGACCAAGTCAGTGCGGGCGAAATGTTCTTGCCAGAGCAGCCGAAGCTATTGAACACCTGTTCATCGGCGATGGTCCCACCCGGCTTGATGTCAGGGCTGGTCAACGAGAGCGCCTGTGCTGCGGTGATGTTCGCCAACAGCGCTGTGGCCGCGGCCGTCAATGCTATCTTGAACATGATTTTCTCTCCCCATTTTGCTTTTTGGTGCGCCGGCGTTTGCCCGTGTCCTCCACGGACGCGCCGCCTTCACGGCTATAGACGTGTCGGAATCGATGATCCATCTCATGGCGGCTTCAATCAACTCGTTGCGAAGGCACCGTAGAACCTGTTTATTGCGCGGATGGAGGACAAGCCATCAGATCGCATCATCGATCAGCGAATCCGTAATAGGATTATGGAGGCCTTGCTGGCCTTGCTGGCCTTGGCGGACGGCGACGACGGGGTGCGTCGGGAGTGGCCTGCCGAGTATTTTGAGAGCTTCTACGACTGGACCCCCCATCGCGGCGACGGAGAAATGCGCCCAAACAGCGCTATTACAGCAGACGAACGGGCCTCGCTTTTGGAAGTGAGCTGGATCCTCGATGATGCGTGTGACGCCACGCTAGGTAAGCTAGGTAACATGACCGCTGATGAGCTCATCGTAACCGGCTGGCCGAGACGAATACAGCCTGTTGCGCAGAAAGCACTGGCCCTGATGAGCCAGAGAGGCAGGTTCAGTGAGGACCTTGAAGAGGACGCGCCCTCGTCTGACGAACCCTGACCATAGCACGTCAGCCGCCAAGCCATCAGACCATTCTCAAACGGACTCTAACGATTTTAGGCAGCGTGAAGAGAACCAGCAAGCGGCCCGACCGAATGCAGCTTTCGGGCAGAGGGCGAAATATCGCTGTTACCCCTATGTCTGAAAACACTTCGCGACCTGACCGGTAATCAGAGAATACCACGTAGACCATTTAGAATTTCCGCCGCCTCCTGACGCCGCGCACTGGCGGCGCATCGGGGGTATGGCGTAAGAACATCGCATGAACTCCGCGATGATTCGCATCCTCGGCATCGACCCCGGCCTGCGCAACACCGGTTGGGGGCTGATCGACGTCTCGGGCTCGCGTCTCATCTATGTCGGGTGCGGCTCGATCAAGACCGACGCCGCGACATCCCTGGCGGTCCGGCTCGCCCACATCCACCGCTGCCTGACTGCCCTGATCGAGGCCGAGCGCCCCGACGAAGCGGCGGTGGAGGAAACCTTCGTCAATCGCGACCCGCAATCGACGCTGAAACTCGGCCAGGCGCGCGGCGTGGCGTTGGCGGCGCCCGCGCTGCTCAGCCTGCTGGTCGCTGAATATTCCGCCAATCTCATCAAGAAGACCGTGGTCGGCGTCGGCCACGCGGAAAAGGCGCAGGTGGCGATGATGGTCAGGATGCTGCTGCCCTCCTGCCAGATAGGCTCGCCCGACGCCGCCGATGCGCTGGCGGTCGCCATCACCCATGCCCAGCACCGCGCCGCGCGGGCGAGGGGCGCCGCGTGATCGGCAAGCTGAAGGGGCTGATCGACAGCGTCGACGAAGACAGTCTCGTCGTCGATGTCAACGGCGTCGGCTATGTCGTCGCCGCTTCGGCCCGCACGTTGCGCAACCTGCCGCGCATCGCCGAAGCCGTCACCCTGTACATCGAAACCCAGGTGCGCGAGGATTCGATCCGGCTGTTCGGCTTTCTTGCGGTTCAGGAGCGCGACTGGTTCCGCCTGCTGCAGACGGTTCAGGGCGTCGGCGCAAAGGTGGCGCTGGCCATTCTGGGCGTGTTGTCGTCCGCCGACCTCGCCAGCGCGATCGCCCGGCAGGACAAGGCGATGGTGGCGCGCGCGCCCGGCGTCGGCCCGAAGCTCGCGGCCAGACTGGTGCTTGAGTTGAAGGACAAGGCGCCGCTGCTCGGCGTGTCGGACCTCGGCGGGGACATCGCGGGCGCGCCCGCAGGACTGCCGCAGCCAGCGCAGGATGCGGTGCTGGCGCTGGTCAACCTGGGCTACGCGCGCCCGCAGGCTTCGCTGGCGGTCGCCAAAGGCGTGGCGGCTTTGGGCGCCGAAGCGCAGACCGCGGCGCTGATCCGCCTCGGGCTGAAGGAACTCGCGCAGTGAGGGCGCCATGACCGAGCCGGCGCGCCGCCTGATCTCGCCGGAAAAGCGCGTCGAGGACGATGTCGCGCTGCGCCCGCAGGTGCTTGCCGATTTCACCGGCCAGGAGGCGGTGCGCAAGAATCTGAAGGTGTTCATCGAATCGGCGGTGACGCGCGGCGAGGCGCTCGATCATGTGCTGTTCGTCGGGCCTCCGGGACTTGGCAAGACGACGCTGGCGCAGATCGTCGCGCGCGAGCTTGGCGTCAACTTCCGCTCGACCTCCGGGCCGGTGATCGCCAAGGCGGGCGATCTGGCGGCGCAACTGACCAACCTCGAGCCGCGCGACGTGCTGTTCATCGACGAGATCCACCGGCTCAATCCGGCGGTCGAGGAAATCCTTTATCCCGCGATGGAGGATTTCCAGCTCGATCTCATCATCGGCGCCGGCCCCGCCGCGCGGTCGGTAAAGATTGATCTGGCGCGGTTCACGCTGATTGGCGCGACGACGCGGGCGGGTCTTTTGACGACCCCGTTGCGCGACCGGTTTGGCATTCCGGTGCGGCTTAATTTTTACACGGTCCCGGAGCTGCAGAGCATCGTCGAGCGCGGCGCGCGGGTCATCGGGCTGGAGCTCTCGACAGACGGGGCCAATGAAATCGCCAAGCGCGCCCGCGGCACGCCGCGCATCGCCGGACGCCTGCTTCGGCGGGTGCGCGATTTCGCCGTCGTTGAAGAGGCCAAAATTGTTACCCGCGCCATCGCCGACGGAGCGCTGCAACTGCTGGACGTCGACAGGATCGGCCTTGATCAAATGGACCGGCGCTATCTCGACACGATCGCCCTCAGTTTTGGCGGCGGCCCGGTCGGGGTGGAAACCATCGCAGCGGCGCTTTCCGAGCCGCGCGACGCGATCGAGGAGATCATCGAGCCCTATCTGATCCAGCAGGGGTTCGTTCAGCGCACCCCTCGCGGCCGTCTGCTGACGACCCATGCTTTCAAACATCTTGGCCTCGCCGAGCCGGCGCGTGATAATGTTCAGCCTGGATTGTTTGAGGAGGAATAAAGGAAGGAACTGGAAAGAAGGCTGTGCGAAAAGAGAGCGCGGACTTCGAGGAAATCCTTCTGGACGCCGAGAGCGCGGCGGTCGGCGCCGCTGACCCGACGCGAACTCCTGGAGACGACCTTTGCCGAGCCTGTTTCGCTTCCTGTTGATCGTCGGCGTCATCGCCGCGTTGGTCTATGGCGGCATGCTGGCGCTGGTTTCGTTCGTCCAGGTGCAGCCGCGCGAGATCACCCAGCCCGTCCCGCTGAACAAGCCGGCGAAATAGCCATGTCTCGCAATTTGACCGAAGGCTTTCTTGACGCCATCGCTTCCGAGCGCGGCGCCAGCGCCAACACCATCGACGCCTACCGGCGCGATCTCGAAGCCTATTGCGCGTTCCTTTCCAGCAGGGGGAGCGATGCGCTCGCCGCTTCGAGCGACGACGTGCGCGCCTTCATCGCTCATCGCGGCGCTCTTGGGCTGAAGGCCTCAACGCGCGCGCGCCAACTCTCATGCGTTCGCCAGTTTCACAAGCACGTCTATCTCGAAGGCCAGCGCGGCGACGATCCGACGATGGCGATCGAAGGCCCGCGGCGGGCGCGCGCGCTGCCGAAGGTGCTGTCGATCGCCGAGGTCGATCGGCTGCTGGCGGTTGCGCGCGAGGGGCTTGAGGCGGAGGACCGGCCGGCCACTGAACGGCTGAAGGCGGTCCGTCTCTCCTGCCTGATCGAGTTGCTTTATGCTTCCGGCCTGCGCGTCTCCGAATTGCTCGCGTTGCCGAAGACCGCAGCGCGCTCACGCGAGCCGCTGATCGCGGTGCGGGGAAAGGGCGGCAAGGAGCGCCTCGCGCCAATCTCCGAGCCGGCTCGCGCGGCGATCATCGCCTATCGCGCGATGCTCGAACAGCAGGCTCCGGCAAGCGCCAGGAGCCCGTGGCTGTTCCCGGCGCTGAGCGAGAGCGGGCATCTGACGCGGCAGGCTTTTGCGCGCGAACTGAAGTCCGTCGCGGCAGCAGCGGGGATCGCGTCGGCGCGCATCAGCCCGCATGTGCTGCGTCACGCCTTCGCCAGCCATCTCCTGCAAAACGGCGCGGATCTGCGCGTCGTGCAGGACCTGCTTGGCCATGCGGATATTTCCACCACGCAGATCTACACGCATGTGCTCGACGAACGGGCGCGGGCGATGGTGCGCGACCTGCATCCGCTAGGCGATGAATGAAGCTCGCGAGCCCTGGCGCGCAGGCGCCAACGGAATCATCGTCGTCTGCCGGCTTACCCCCAAAGGCGGGCGCGATGCGCTTGAGGGCATCGCGACTCTGGGCGATGGCGCCCGCGTCATTCTCGCCCGCGTGCGCGCCGCGCCCGAGGATGGCCGCGCCAACAAGGCTTTGTGCGCCTTGCTTGCTTCGGCTCTCGGCGTCGCGCCATCGCACGTCGGGCTCGCAGCGGGCGGAAAGAGCCGCATCAAGCAGGTCGCCATATCGGGCGATGCCGCCCAGCTGATCGCGCGGCTCGCGGCGCTTTTCGCTCAGTGAATCTGCGAGGGCGCGTCGATGCCGCGGGCAAGCTCCATCTGGGTGATCGCCACCAGGATGTCAGCGCGGGTCTTGAGGTCCGCGGCCTCCAGAAGCGCTTGTTTCTCTTTGGCGCCGTAAGGACTCATCATGGCGAGGCCGTTGACCAGCGCCTCGTTCGACGCCTTCTTGATGTCGCCCCAATCGACCTTGAACTGGTTGGCCTCGGCGAACTGCTGCAAGGCGGTCAGCAGTCCGGTGCGATCGACCGCGCTCTCGCCTGCGCCTTCTTTGAAGTCGGCGGCAAAATCCGAAAAATCAACCTGCGCCTGGCGGTACGGCGTCACCGTCAACGCCTCGCTGATCAGCCGAAACCGGGCGACTCCGGTCATCGTAACGAGACAGCGGCCATCGCCGGTCTCGGCATATTGTACGATGCGGCCAGCGCAGCCGACCGGATAGAGATCCGGTTTGGCCTCGATCGCCTCCTCGCCGGCGCTGGGTTGAATCATGCCGATCAGTCGTTCAGCGCTCAGCGCATCGTCGAGCATCGCGAGATAGCGCGGCTCGAAGATCGTCAGCTGTATCGGGCGACGGGGCAACAGCAAGGCCCCCGCAAGCGGGAAGATCGGAATGACCGCCGGCAATTCGGAAGGGCCTTGATAGGCCCGATTCAGTTTCATCACTCAACATCCTCGCGGCGATCGGCCCCGCCGCACACTGGCTAGAAAATGACCGCTGACAATTTGCGTCTCGCCAGAACCGATGACGGGTCCATCAGGCCCCAGGCCTCAAAGAATTGCAGCAATTGCTTGCGCGCCGCTTCATCGTTCCATTTGCGATCGCGCTTGATAATCTCGAGCAGGCGATCGGCGGCGGCGTCACGCTCGCCCCGGGCGTTCAGCGCCAGCGCCAGATCGAAGCGCGCCTGATTGTCGGCGGGATTATCGGCCACCGCCTTTTCCAGCGGCGCGATATCGCCAAGCTCGGCCGCCTGTTCGGCGACGTGGATCGCGGCGAGCACCGCGGCGATCGCCGGGTCCGCGTCCTTGCCGGCGGGCGGGGGCGGAGCGAGCGACAGCACGCCCTTGGCCTGTTCGAGATCGCCCGCGTCGACATGCAATTTCGCCAGGCCGGCAATGGCCTTGAGGTTGGATTCATCCTCGGTCAGCACCTGCGAATAAAGTTCGGCGGCGGTGGTGGGGTCGCCGGCAGTCGCCGCCGCTTGCGCCTGCGCGATGAGGTCGTCGGCGCCCGCCGTGAGCGGCCCGACGAGACGTTCGATAAACCCGCGCACCTGGCTCTCGGGCAGCGCGCCCATAAAACCGTCGATCGGCTGGCCCTTGTCGAAGGCGATGACGGCGGGGATCGACTGGATGCCGAGCTGGCCGGCGATCTGCGGATGCTCGTCGATGTTCATCTTGACCAGCTTCACCTTGCCGCCGGAATCCGCCACCGCCTTTTCGAGCGCCGGAGCAAGTTGCTTGCAAGGACCGCACCACGGCGCCCAGAAATCGACCAGCACGGGCTGGCGCGCGGAAGCCGAAATCACGTCGGCCTTGAACGAAGCGGCGGTGACGTCTTTGACGCCCCCGTGAGACGGCGCGCTGGAGCTATCGGGCATTGAGTCCTCTTTGTGATCCCTGGAATTGCGAGCGCTGAGATAGGCGCAAGAGCCGGCAAATTCAACGTGCGTCGTCGCGTACAGGCTCCCGCACGGACCGCCGAGAGCCTCCACAATCGATCTGGCGATGTCGACGCCATTATCCGAGCAATCCCGCCCGCCGTCCATTGTTCGAAAATCTGCGTGTATAACACTTATCAGCTGTTATCATGACGATTGCGCCAGAACTTCGGTGTCGGCGAGCGGCGCAATCAGCGGCTCGTGCCCGGTGGCGCGCAGGAACTTGATGAGGTCGGCGCTGGCGAGGCCGGTCGTGCTGGTGTTGACGAGCGGATGAAAATTCAGCCGCTCATGCCTCATCATGTCCGCGTCGAGCACGACCGTCACCCGCCCCGCCGCATCGTTGATCGCGCCGAACGGCGTCACCGAACCGGGCTTGACGCCCCAGACCTCCTCCAGCAGGTCCGGCCCGCCAAACGTAACCCGCCCCTGCGCGCCAATTTTTTCATGCACCCGTTTCAGATCGATGCTCGCCTCCTCGCCGAGCACAAGCAGAAACAGCCGGCTCTTCTTGTCCTTGACGAACAGATTTTTGGTGTGCCCACCGGGAATGTCGCCGCGCAACGCCTGCGAATCCTCGACCGTGTGCAGGGCGGGGTGATCGACGGTATGCGTCGCGATGCCGAGGTTGTCGAGGAAGGCGATGAGGTCGGTGGGGGTTGCGGGCATTCGTGGTTCCGGCGGGAGGTCCGGCGGGCGTTACAGGATTTCGACGGAACTTCCAACGGCGCTGCATCGTCACGGCGCTGGCCCCGCGCCCTCTCGCGCGCTAACATCGCGAGCGGACCGCGTCCAAAAGAATCGGCGCCGCCTCGCCCTCCTGGCGAACCCGGATCACAGAAAGGACAAGTTCATGAAGCGCACAGCTGTTGCGAACTGGAGCGGATCATTGATGGAAGGGGCGGGAACGCTGGATATGCAGAGCGGCGCGTTCAAGGCGCAACCCTACACGTTCAAAGGCCGCTTCGTCGACGAGAGCGGGCGCTCCGGCACCAACCCCGAGGAACTGATCGCCGCCGCCCACGCCGGCTGCTTCGCCATGCAGTTCGCGCATTTCCTCGCCGAGAACAAGACGCCGGCGACGAGCCTCAACGTAAGCGCCGCCGTCGAACTGATCCCCGGCACAGGCATCACCGGCAGCGCGCTGACCGTCGAAGGCAAAGTCCCCGGCATCAATGCGGCGAAGTTTGCGGAACTGGCCGAAAAGGCAAAAGGCGAATGCCCGGTGTCGAAGGCGCTGGGGGCGATCAAGGTGACGCTGAGCGCGAAGTTGGGGTGAGGGGCGCCCGAAACGATCGTTAAATGCGCGCCCTCGCCTCCCTGCGGCCAGCTGGTCCAAAGTCGGCTGCAGGAAATGCTTCGGGGTCATCCATTTGGATGATGAGCAAATCGCAAATTCGGCATAGCATTTCTTACGCGCGGATACTTCCGCAGTATGCGGCAAAGATTGAGGCGGCGCTCTGGAGAAGTCGTTCGCGGCGATGCGAGCAGCAGGCCGCGGGAATCATCAAACAGCGTGTGACCCGAGCGGCGGCGGGCCAGTAGTACGACTCAAGACACGAATAGAGTGCACGCTGCGGTAGTCTGGAGGAAACTCATGAAGTCCCTTTTTCGCTCAAGCGGCGCTAACGTCTTCGGCGTCATCATCGTCGCAGGCTTCTTGTCGCCTGGCCCAGCATTCCCGCAGTCGCAAACCAAACCGCCGGTTGCCGCCCAGCCGACGGACACATTGGGGGCAATGAGCGCGGAGGAGCGGCAAAAGCGGGAGGACTGGCAAAAGTCCATGTCGCAGGTGCCCCTGCCGAAGAAGGGCTGTTTCGGCGCCGAGTATCCGCGCCTGGAATGGAAGGAGGAACCCTGCGTTGCCGGGCCGAACTATCCGATGCCGCCGCGGAACGGACCGCGACCGTTTCCGGTCGGCAATGGCAACGACGTCGCCGCCCAGGCGCCGTCGGGCTTCATCGCCTCGGCAAGCGGATCGTTCACGTCCAGCGGCGTGACCAGCGAAAGCGGGCCGATCGGCAATTCCGGGCCATCGCTCCCCGACACCTATACGCTGCAGATCAACACCAACCAGTTCCCCAGCACCACGGCGTGTGCTGGTTCGCCCAACCCGAATTGCAAGGGATGGGAGCAATTCGTCTATGAAAACAATCCCAATGCCAGTCGGGTAGGCATGCAATATTGGATCATCAAATACAATGCGCCCTGCCCGCCCGGCGGGGGATGGAACCAGTTCTCCTTCAGCGGCCAGACGGACATTTATTGCTGGAAGAACGACAGCGCCGGCTGGGTCGGCGTGGCGGCGCAGCCGGTCGCCAACCTCGGCCAGATCAATCTGACCGGAGCTGTCAACGCGAGCGGCGACAGCGCGACGTTGGTGGGCGTCAGCGCGATGAAGACGGTTCCGGGCGATAACGCTGTCGGCGCCGCATCGGGCTGGCAAGTGGCCGAGTTCAACATCTTTGGCGATGGCGGCAACAACCTTGGCGGGGGGCAGGCGAGCTTCAACGCAGGGGCGACTCTCGTCCCCAGGACGAAGATTATCTACGGCTCGGCGGACCCGCCCATCTGCGATGCTGCGGGGTTTACCGCCGAAAGCAACAATCTGACCTTCGGTCCAAACCCTCCTGTGGCAACACCGCCAGGACCGGCGCTGCTGGTCACCGAAAGCAGCGCCGGCGGATCGCCGTCGAACTGCGCCGCCGCAACCACCGTCGGCGATACCCACCTCACGACGTTCAGCGGTCTGCTTTACGACTTTCAGGCGATCGGCGATTTCCTTCTGGCCGAAACAGGTCCAGGCTTCGTCGTGCAGACGCGGCAGGTCTCGGGCTTCCCCACCTGGCCGAATGCGGCGGTCAATACAGCGGTCGCGGTCCAGGCCGGCAAGAGCCGCGTCGTCATCTGCGCGCCAGGGCGGGTCGATCTTGACGGCAAGCCAGTGCGACTCAGCAACGGCGGCCAAATCGCCCTCGCGGATGGCGGCAACCTGGTCAGGCGAGGCGCCGTTTATTTCGTCCTGGCGGCGAGCGGCGATAGCCTTCGCGCGGAGATTAACGGGGCTCACATCGATGCCTCGGTAGGGCTCGGCCAATGGCCGACCAAGGTGCGCGGCCTCCTCGCTAACGCCAACGGCGACGTCAACTTGATCGAATCCCGCGACGGCGAGGTGCTGAAGCGCCCCTTCGCCTTCGAGGTGCTTTACGGCGCCTACGCCACGAGCTGGCGCGTGCCGCCGAGCGAGTCGATGCTGCAGCCGTGCGGCGAACGGGTCGAAGTCGGCGTCCCCAAGCAGCCGTTCTTCGTCAAAGACCTCAACCAAAAATTGGCTGGCCGCAACCGCGCGATCTGCACCCGGGCGGGCGTCAAGGAGGGGCCGCTGCTCAACGCCTGCATCATCGACGTGGCGATGCTCGGCGCCTCGGCGCCCAAAGCCTTCGTCGGCAAGCCGCCGCCTGTCGCCGTCGGCGACGCGCCCTAGAGAGCGAGGCCCACCCCGTCAAAGCATGCTCGGCAGCACCCGGTCCGGCGGCCGATGCCCGTCCGCGAACGTCTTGATATTGATGATCACCTTCTCGCCCATGTCGTTGCGGCCCTCGCGCGTCGCCGAGCCCATGTGCGGCAGCAGCGTCACCTTTCCGGACTTCGCCAGCGCGATCAGCTTGTCGGACACTGCGGGCTCATGCTCGAACACGTCGAGGCCGGCGCCGGCGATTTCGTCGGCCTCCAGCATGCGGGTCAGCGCCGCCTCGTCGATGATCTCGCCGCGTGCGGTGTTGATGACGATGGCGTCGGGCCGCAGGTGTTTGAGGCGGCGCGCCGACAGCAGATGGAATGTCGCCGGCGTGTGCGGGCAGTTCACCGAGACGAAATCCATGCGCGCCAGCATCTGGTCGAGCGAATCCCAATAGGTCGCCTCCAGCGCTTCCTCGATCGGCGGCGCGACGCGCTTGCGGTTGTGGTAGTGGATCGACAAGCCGAAGGCGCGGGCGCGGCGCGCCAGAGCCTGGCCGATGCGGCCCATGCCGACGATGCCGAGCCGTTTTCCCGTGATGCGCCGCCCCAGCATCCAGGTCGGCGACCAGCCGGTCCAATGACCCTCCGGCACCAGGCGCGCGCCTTCGACGAGGCGGCGCGCGGTCGAAAGAATCAGCGCCATCGTCATGTCGGCGGTGTCTTCGGTCAGCACGCCCGGCGTGTTGGTGACGGTGATGCCGCGCCGCAGCGCGGACGTGACGTCGATATTGTCAACGCCATTGCCGAAATTGGCGATGAGGCGCATCTGCTCTCCGGCCTGCGCGATCATGCCGGCGCTGATCGTATCGGTGATGGTGGGCACCAGCACGTCGGCCTCGCGCATCGCCTCGGCGATCTCGCTCTCTGACATCGGCTTGTCCTCGACGTTGAGGCGCGCGTCGAACAATTCGCGCATCCGCGTCTCCACCTGCTCAGGCAGCCGGCGCGTCACGATCACCAGGGGTTTCTTCTTGGTCAATGCGCGCCCCCTCCCGCCGGGACGTTTGCACGGCAGACGTTTGCACGTCAGGCTTGCAAGGCCCGCACGCGGCGATTTTGTGTGACTTCGGCGGCGCCAACCTTTACGCCCCCTTAACGCCGTAAGCGGCAAAAGGGCTCAATGCAGCGTGCGCGGCGCCGGCAAGCCCGCTGCGGCCTCTCTAGCAGATGGCCAGCCAAAGACAAGAACGTACGAAATGGCGCGGGTTTTAACGGAGCGAGCATGCGGGTCTTGTGGATATTTTCGGCTTGTCTGCGCCTGCGCCGCATCACAGACGCGATCGCGTTGGTCGCGGCGCTGTGGCTGGGCGCGCCGGCGGCGTTCGCGCAGCAATTGGGAAGCGCCACCGGACTGCCAATCCCCCGCTATGTCAGCCTGAAGACCGACCGCGTCAATCTGCGCGAGGGGCCATCGAAGGACCATCCGACGAAATGGGTGTTTCAGCGCGCTGGGCTACCGGTTGAAATCACGGCGGAGTTCGAGACCTGGCGCAAGGTGCGCGACTCCGAGGGGACGGAAGGCTGGGTGCTGCATTCGTTGATTTCGGGGCGCCGCACCGTGCTGGTCGCGCCGGGTAAAAAGGGCGAGACATTCAAGCTCCTCGCCAAGCCCAACACCAGCGCCGACCTCGCCGCCACGTTACAGTCGGGCGTGCTCGGCAACGTCAAAACCTGCGACGGGGCGTGGTGTCTCATCGAAGGCGACGGCTTCAAGGGCTATATTCAGCAAGTTGCGCTTTGGGGCGTATATCCCGACGAGAAGATCGAATAGTCGCCCCGAGCATCCGCCCGGCGCGGCGGAAATAGTCTGCAATGGCTTATCGTCCGTAATGACTTGGAGCAATCACGACGATTTTGGCCGTCAGGCGCGCCGGCTGCGCGTCGGCACGCTCAACGGCCTGCGCTGGATGGCGGTCATCGGCCAGACTGCCGCCGTGCTGGGGACGCATTTCGGCCTCCGGCTCGAGCTCCCGCTCGCCGCCTGCCTCGCCTGCGTCGCGTCTTCCGCCCTGCTCAATATCGGGTTGCGCTGGCGCTTTCCCGTCAGCCTGCGGCTCGACGATTCCTGGGCGACAATCATCCTCGGCTTTGACATCGTTCAGCTCGCCGCATTGCTCTATCTCACCGGCGGGCTGGTCAATCCATTCTCGATCCTGATGCTCGCCCCGGTGATGATCTCGGCGGCCTCGCTGCCGCCGGCGCGCATGATCGCTCTGCTCGGCCTGGCTCTGGCGGCGAGTACGGCGCTGACCTTCGTGCATCGGCCGCTGCCCTGGATTAGCGGCCAGACCCTGCAATTGCCGGCGCTTTACAGTCTTGGCGCCTGGGCCGCGCTCGCCATCGGCGCGGTGTTCATCACCATTTACGCCTACCGCGTCGCCGAGGAGGCGCGACAGCTCGCCCGCGCGCTGACCGCGACCGAACTGGTCCTGGCGCGCGAGCAGCATCTGACCCAGCTCGACGGCCTTGCCGCCGCCGCCGCGCATGAGCTGGGCACGCCGCTCGCCACCATCGCCACGGCGATTACCGAAATGACTCGGCTGGGGCCGCCCGCCGGCGCTTTCGCCGCGGATCTCAAGCTGGTGGCGGGAGAGATCGACCGCTGCCGCACCATACTGGGCAAGCTGACCTCGCTCGACGAGGCGGGAGTCGGGCCGCTGGGCGAACTCGGCCTCAGCCATCTGATCGAGGAAGTCGTCGCCCCCCACCGCAATTTTGGCGTGCGGCTCGAAACGGCGTTGCACGGCGAGGCGCCCGAGCCGGTCTGCCGCCGCAACCCGGGGATGATTTACGGGCTCGGCAACCTGCTCGACAACGCGCTGGATTTCGCCCGCCATCGCGTCGTCATTTCCGCTGCCTGGGACGCGGCGGTCGTGACGATTGTGATTGCCGACGACGGGCCCGGACTCGCCGCAAACGTGATCGGCCGGATCGGCGAGCCCTATGTGACGACGCGCAGCCGAAAGCCGGAGAGCGAGTCCTCGGCGATCGGCCTCGGCCTTGGACTGTTTATCGCCAAGACCTTGCTCGAGCGGTCGGGCGGAACCTTGTCGCTGGTCAATGCCGCCCTGCCTGAGATGGGCGCGCGGGCGTCGATTGTCTGGCCTCGCGAGGCGTTTGAAGGCGTGCGCGCCAAGGTGATATGACGCGGGCCAAGCGAACGTGTAAAACGGAACACATGGACATCCCCGCGAACACGCCAGCGGACAAGCCCGCCGCCGACCGAACGCTGTTGATCGTCGACGACGACAAGGCGTTCAGCGAGCGCCTGGCGCGGGCGATGGCGGCGCGCGGCTTTGTCGCGGAGGTCGTCAACAGCGTCGCGGCGGGTCTGGCGACGATCGAATCGCGCCCGCCGGCCTATGGCGTCATCGATCTCAGGCTCGGCGATGGCAGCGGTCTCGATGTGATCCGCGCGCTGAAGGCGCGGCGGCCCGACGCGCGCGCAATCATCCTGACCGGATATGGCGCGATCGCCACGGCCGTCACCGCGGTCAAACTCGGCGCATTCGACTATCTGGCGAAACCGGTCGACGCCGACGACATCACCACCGCGCTGACCGCCGAGCGCGTCGACCGCCCGGCGATTGTCGAGCAGCCGATGTCCGCCGATCGGGTGCGCTGGGAGCATATCCAGCGGGTTTACGAGAGCTGCGAGCGCAACGTGTCGCAGACCGCGCGCCAGCTCAACATGCACCGGCGCACCTTGCAGCGCATTCTGGGCAAACACGCGCCGCGCTGAATTAGGGGAGCCTGCGCGGGATATGGCGATCCTCGTCGTCGCGCATTTCGAATGGGCGCGCGACGTCGCCGACGATTACTCGGTGATGGATCGCGGCGCCGTCGTGCTGGCGGGGGAGCGCAAGGACATGGTCGAGGCGGACGTGCGGCGGCGGCTGTCGGTATAGCGCCCAGGTCGCCGACAAGGGCGTCGAGCGCCGGAAATCACCGACTACTCGTTCACCACATGCCAGACGCCGCCGATGCCGTCGCCTTTGACTTCTCCCTTCTTCTTGTCGCCCGAATAGAAATAAAGCGGCTTGCCGTCATAGGTCCATTGCGCCGCTCCATCCTTGCGTTTGGAGGTCGCCCATCCCTCGCCTTTCTTGGCGCCGCCTTTGGCGACATAGGGCGGCCACATTGAAGCGCAATCGGCATAGCAGGCCGAGGCGCCGCCGGCATCCTTGTCGAAAACATAGACCGTCATGCCGTTTTCGGCGCTCAGAACGGCGGCGCGTGCCGGCAAAGCCGAGGTCGCCGCGCCGATGGCGACAATGGCGAGAATTGCGTGCCTGTTCATTGCTGTCTCCGTTGCTAAAGTTCGCCTACGCGGCGGGCCCGTCCGCAAGAGAAACACTTAGATTTGCAATAATATTCGACGCCGGGTCCATTTCGTTCTGGCGCATGACCGAGAACTCCCGCCGGACCTGGGGTTACGGGGCGTGACGAGGATATGACGGGTTAGGAGACATCGATACGCATTGCGCTATCTCTGTGCCTTCCGTCCCCCCGCCTTATTTCTATCGATGAGGTGAAGGTGGTACGACGGGACGAAAAGCGCGCCAAAAAGGGCTAAGAGCGCCATGTCGCACTGGATGGACGTTTCAATTGGACTCTTGGTGGGCATTGTGGTCGTCGCCGGCGCGACCTTCTTCGCTATTAGGCCATACGTGCGGGCTAGACCGCCTACGCCGCTTATGCCGGACCCATCCGACAACAAGGATGACATGAAAGCTTGGGCCGGTTGGCAGAGCCTGGTGAGCAATGATCCGCCTTCCCCAGGGGGCGACGGAGCGGTCTGAATCAAACTGCAGGTTTAGTCCGTCGAGTATAGTATCATCCGCGCTTCCCGGTGGATTGTTTCGTCGCTCCGCTCGGCGTAGGACGGGGCGGAGCCAGCCCCTTGATGCGTCGCCGCCGCCGTCGAGCAAGAAACACGCGTTGCAAAATAATGCTTTCGGAAAACTCAAAAGTAGGCTATGTTAGGAGTCACGGCGCTGGCCCGGCGCGCCGCCCAAACGGACCGGGCGTTACGGACAAAAATTTGGAAAATGGCCAGATTCTCTTTTTTCCTTTTTTCGCCCGATAAGCTATTGAAATAACACAAAACCGCCAAAGGAATGTTTGGAAATCCTTGGCAAAATGTTTGGAGAAATTTGGCGCCCGGCTTGGAAATGCTTGGCAAAAGGCTTGGAAAAATTTGGATCGGCTTGGCGAACTTGCGTCGCCTTAGGGAGTACGAGAGCCCATGCCCGTTATCGCAGCGTTTGGTGATTCCAACACCTGGGGCTACGACCCGGCCAAAGCCGAACGGTTTGCCGCGAACGTCCGGTGGACCGGCGTCATGGCGCATGCGCTGGGCGATCGCTTTCGCGTCATCGAAGAGGGGCTGAACGGCCGCACGACCGTTCATGACGACCCGTTTGAGCCGCATCGCAACGGGCTAAAGTATCTCGAGCCCTGCTTGATGAGCCACGCGCCGCTTGACCTCCTCATTATTGCGCTCGGATGCAACGATCTCAAACATCGGTTTGGCCTGTCGCCTGAGGACATTGCGCGCGGCGCCGAGCGTCTCGTATTGACCGCGAAGACGTATCCCTCGGGGCCGAACGGCAAGCCGGCGGACATCATTCTGGTCGCCCCGCCGCCGCTGGCAAAGCTTACCGCCTTCGCGGAAATGTTCGATGGCGGGGCGGAAAAGTCGCGGCTGCTCGCCAAGCATTATCGCGCGGCGGCGCAACTGCATGGCGTCGGGTTTGTCGACGCGGGCGAGCATATCCAATGTTCGCCGCTCGACGGCATTCATTACGAAGCCGATCAGCACGCCATTCTTGGGGCGGCGATGGCGAAGGCGGTGAGGGCGAAGCTCAATATGCGGTGAGGCGGGTGAGTTCGAAGCAGGTTCGCCACAGGATGCGCAGATCGAGGGTCAGCGACCAGTTGTCGATGTACCACAGATCGAGCGCGACGCGGCGCTCCATGTCCTG
>Ga0075030_100000463_pt1 | contig 35242 bp, 31 predicted proteins | sample LitLauG_LLR_2012_FD_71393 | JGI IMG/M metagenome (GOLD analysis project Ga0075030, IMG submission 71393) | Freshwater sediment microbial communities from Pennsylvania, USA - Little Laurel Run_MetaG_LLR_2012 | ecosystem: Environmental > Aquatic > Freshwater > Creek > Sediment | place: USA...
GCTCTGGAACCCCCACCCGAACAGCGCACCCTCCGAGAACACGTCGAACAGCGAGGCCATGACGTCCGCCTGGATGTAGAAGTCCTCGGTCGGCGTGGCTTCGGCGGTGTTCAGGTTCCATCCGTTCACCGTCACGCCGTCGCCCGGCGTGACCAGGTTGATGGTCGGAGAGATGCAGCCGAAGCGGCCGTTCTGGTCGGGGGTCTGCGGAGCGCCAGCCGTGCGCTCGCTGTTGTCCGCATCGCCCACGCTGATCGTGTTGTGCCACAGGTTGCAGACGTTGTACGGGCCGTTCGGGCCACCGCACAGATCGTCCCAGTTGCCGAGCAGCCAATTCACGTCCACGACGTGCATGAAGTTGGCCGGAGGCTTGCCGGTCGACTTCCACGCGCTCAGCGCCGAGACCGTGGGGTCGTCGTTGAAGGTCAATGGCCCCGTGCCATCGAAGGTGCCGAGCGTGGCGGGAGCACCCGCGCCGCGCCGGAAGGTGACGTTGTCCACCTCCACCGCGCCCATGTAATTGGAGTTGTAGCTGGCCGGGCTCGACACCACGATGTTCTCGTCGTCGAAGCCGCGGTTGGTGTGGACGCGGAACACGATGCGCATGCGGCCGGTGCCGCCCGCCAGCCGCTTGACGTCCGCTGCCGACACGGTCAGCGAGGCGTGAGCATCGGCGGGCGAGCCTTGCACTCCGCCGGTCGTTCCCGCGGCCCCCATCAGCGACAGCCGGTTGTTCTTGTTGAGCACTTCGTTGAACCAGCGGTGAAGCGGATCGTAGATGCTCGCCACACCACCGGTCGAAGGATGGAAAGTGCCTTCCTCGCCCTGGCCGACGTAGACCTGGAACGAGTCGCACGGGGCGAGTGAACCCGCCGGACTACCGGCCTCGGCGCTGATGAAGTTGCCGGGCGAGAGGCCGGTGTCGAGCAGAATCGGATCGCCTTCGAACCAGCCGGTGCGCGTCTTCGTCGCACCGTCCTTGGCGGTCGACATCTCGGTCCGGTAGTCGAAATCGAAGGTCATGGACTTGGTGGTGTCCACGAGGAAGTCGCGGTACATCATCTGATCCATCTGGTTGCCATAGCCGGGGAAGTGCTTCGAGGTGCCGTTCCCCGTGACGGTGTTGCTGCCGTTCACGCCGTTGAACATCAAGCAATCCTGATTGTACGGATTGTGCGTGATGGGATCCATGGCGGTCACGTCACCGTGAGCGCGCAGACCCATCCACGCCGCGTTGCCATCGGCGCCGCTGTGGAACGGCCCCCACGCCGGAGCGTGCGGGTTCGTGCCAGGCGTCGTCGTCATGGCGGCGGAATTACCGGGATCGCTGTGCCACACGCCGACCACACCGCTCGTGCGATCGCCCGGCTTGGTGCCGTAGGTCGAGCCCCAGACGCCATGCGCTTCGTTGAGCACATAGTCTGCCTGGTTGCCGATCTCGCACGCCCACCAGGGGCGGCTCACATCCGGAAGCGTGGCCCCCGAGATGTTGGTGTGCGGCATGCGCACCGGCCACCAACCCTGCAGCGAGTCGCCGTGCACCGGAATATCGAACGTCCAAAGGCCGTTCGTACCGATCTGCGTCGACGTGTTGGGACCCGGACGGGGCTTACCGCCCGCAGAACCGGGCTGGACGGCCGGGCCCTTGGCGGCGCCGATCGACCAGTAGTTGTTGACGCCAGGACCGGTGCTGTAGCCCACCCAAATGGTGTCGTTCGCGCTCGCCGAAAGTTGCAGCGACGCGGCTCCCGCGCGCGTCCGGCCTCCGAAACCGATGGAAGTGGCCGCGCGGCGCGCCGGGAGACCCTGATCCACCGACTCGGCGAAGGCGGCGCCCCATGAAGGGGAGAGGCTGGCGATGCTGAGCAGGGCGATGAGAATTCGTTTCATGGGACGGTCTCCTTCGATGGTCGCGCGGCGGTCTGCTGACGACTACCGAAGGCTGGACCTGAGCCACAAGAGCGACAATGGGCCGGAAGGGGAAGCGCGGCGCGCCATTGGCACCACCTCGCACCTGTGCTAACGTCCAGTCTGTTGTAGTCCCGTAACCCCCCGCAATGTGGGGAGTTCGGGCGCCGCGTTCCCGCACTCGACGATCCTCCGCTGCCCTCATTCGAGGGCCGGTTGCCAATAGCTTGAGGTTCCTCCGATGCCGACGGCGATCGCCGATCGCATCCAGCACCAGTTGTTGCCGCGGGTATCGAAGCCCAATCGATACCTGAGCAACGGCCTTCACGTGCGCAGGAAGCCGCTCGATCAGGCCCTGGTGCGCGTCCTGCTCGCCTTCCCGGACGCCTACGAGATCGGACTTTCGAACTCCGGGATCCGCATCATTCACCACGTCCTGAATCAGCGTTCGGACACCGCCGCCGAGCTGACGTTCGCGCCCTGGCCGGACGCCGAGAAGGTGATGCGCGAGCTCGAGCTCCCGCTCTTCTCGCTCGACTCGCACGCGCCGGCCGACTGCTTCGACGTGATCGGTTTCTCGCTCCAGTACGAGCTCCAGTACACCAACGTGCTCAACATGCTGGATCTCTCCGGCCTGCCGATCCGCACGGTCGATCGCGACGAGCGCCATCCGCTCGTGATCGCGGGCGGCGCGCAGGCGTTCAGCCCCGAGCCGATGGCGGAGTTCATCGACGCGTTCGTGATCGGCGATGGCGAGGAGGCGATTCACGAGGTCGTGAACCTGGTGGGCGAGGCAAAGCGCGCCGGCTGGCGCCGCTCGCGATTGCTGCGCCGGCTCGCCCACGTGACCGGTATCTACGTGCCCTCGGGCTACGACACGCACATGAGCCGCGAGGGCTGGCTCGTGCCGGTGGCGCGGGCGGGATTCCCGACGCGCGTGAATTCGGTGTGGGTGAAGGAGCTGAAGAGCGAGTACTACCCGACCGCGCCGCTCATGCCCGTCGGCGAGATCACTCACGACCGGCTGTCGGTCGAGATCATGCGCGGCTGCACGCGCGGCTGCCGGTTCTGTCAGGCGGGCATGATCAACCGCCCGGTGCGCGAAAAGCCGGCGCAGCAGGTGGTCGAGGAAGTGCTACGCGGTCTTCAGGCCACCGGCCTCGAAGAGGTCTCGCTGATCTCGCTCAGCTCCACCGATCACACGCAGATCGTCGAGCAGGTGCGGGCGCTGACGGACGAGCTGTGTCCGACACGGGTTCAGCTCTCGCTGCCATCGACGCGGCCCGACAACGTGCCGGTCGAGGTGGCGCGGCGCATGGCGGCCCAGAAGCGGGGCTCGATCACGCTCGCGCCCGAGGCGGGCAGCCAGCGCATGCGCGACGTGATCAACAAGAATCACACCGAAGAAGAGCTGTTGAACTCGGTGGGCACCGCGGCGCGCGAGGGCTACACCGGCGCCAAGCTCTATTTCATGTGCGGGTTGCCGGGCGAGAACGACGACGACCTGCGCGCCATCCTCGATCTGTCCGTGAAGGCGCATCAGCGCGCGCGCGCCGAGGGCAACCAGAACTTCCGCGTCACGGTGAGCGTCTCGCCGCACGTGCCGAAGCCGCACACGCCGTTTGCGTGGGCGGAGCAGGTGAGCACGGCCGAGCTCAATCGCCGGCTCGCGGTGCTGCGCGAGGCGGCGCGCGGCAAGCCGGTGACACTCAAGTATCGCGACGCGGAGACTTCGCTGCTCGAGGGTGTGTTCACGCGCGGCGACCGCCGGCTCGGCCAGGCGGTCGAGATGGCGTGGCGCCGCGGCTGCCGATTCGACGCCTGGAGCGAGCACCTGCGCTTCGCGACCTGGCTCGAGGTGTTCGGCGATCTCGGCATGGATGCCGAACGCCAGCTGATCGAGCGCGATCCGGCGATCGATCAGCCGTGGGAAGTGGTGCAGTCTCCGGTCACCAAGAAGTTCCTGGTGCGCGACAAGGTGCGCGCCGATCAGGCCGGCATCCTGGACGACTGCCGGCTCGAAGACGTGTGTTTCTCCTGCGGCGTTCCCGAGTGTCCGCAGCGTCCGTGGGTCAAGCAGCCGCACGTGCCGCTCGATCTCGAGCGTGCGCGCGCATCCGTTCCACCGCCCAGTTACGGCCGGCGCAGCCGCCGTGGCCATGGCGCCGCGAGCATGGCGTCGGGTGTCGATACCGCTACGCGTTTCCGAATCCTGTTCGAAAAGGGAATCGAGATGCGCTTCACGTCGCACCTCGATCTCATGCGCACCTGGGAGCGCACGTTGCGGCGCTCCGGGCTGCCGCTCAGCTTCACCCAGGGGCATCATCCACATCTCAAGATGTCGTTCGGACCGCCTTTGCCGCTGGGATACCGTTCCCGGGCCGAAGCCTTCGACCTGGAGCTCACCAAGCCGCCCGCCGTGGACCTCGCCGAGAGGCTCAATGCGGTGTTGCCCGAGGGGCTCCGGGTGATCGCTTGCCGGCCCATCCTGTTCAAGTCGCCATCGCTGATGAGTCAGCTCGAAGGCGCCTCCTACCGGGTCAGATTCCCGGACGCGTTCCTCGAGGAGGCCGGCTTCTCGCCGGTCCGATTCCACGAGGTGCTGGAGGCGCGCGTGGCCGATTTGCTGGCGCGTGATGCCGTGATCGTGCGCCGCAGCGGCGATGGCCAGACCCGCGAATTCAACGCCCGTCCCTCGATCGCGATGCTCGAGGTGGGCGCGCCGGAAGGCGGCGAAGTCCTGGACGCGCACTTGAGATTCACCCTGCGCGCGCAGGCACGCCCCGATGACGTGGTGGCGCAGCTGTTCCCAGAGGGCGATGCCCGCACGACCGACGTCGAGCGGCTCGCACTGTGGACCGAATCTGGTGGCCGCCGCCTCGATCCGCTGGCGCTGCTCAACCTCGGCACCTGATCGAACCGGCGTCTTCGCGGGCCCGAGGGCCCTGTGAAGCAGAAAATCATCATCAACGCCGATTCATACGAAACCCGCATCGCCATCCTCGAGGAAGAAGAGCTCGCCGAGCTGTTCGTCGAGCGCGCCGAGCAGCGCCGCCACGTCGGCGACATCTACAAGGGCCGCGTGAACGCGGTGCTGCCGGGCATGCAGGCCGCGTTCGTGGATCTGGGGCTCGCGAAGACCGGATTCCTGCACGCCTCCGATCTCGCCGAGTCGCTCGAGGAGCTGGACGACATCTCCGATCTCGACGAGGCCGGTGACAAGCATCGCCGCCACCGCGCCCCGGTGCCCAAGATCGAAGACGTCTTGAAGAAGGGCCAGGAAGTGCTGGTGCAGATCACCAAGGAGTCGATCGGCACCAAGGGCCCGCGCGTCACCGCCCAGATCAGCCTGCCGGGACGCTTCTGCGTCCTGATGCCGGGCGTGGATCACGTCGGCGTCTCACGCCGCATCGAAGAGCGCGCCGAGCGCCAGCGGATCAAGGCCATCATCACCGACCAGCGCCCCAAGGGAGTCGGCCTCATCGCGCGCACCGCGGGCGACGGCAAGGAGGACGCCGACTTCGCCGCCGACATCAAGCACCTGCACAAGCTGTGGCTCAAGATCGAGCGCAAGGCTTCCTCCGTGCGCGCCCCCGCGCTGGTGCACCGCGAGCTCGAGATGACCGCGAGCCTGATCCGCGACCTCTTCACCGAGGAGGTCGAAGAGGTCTACATCGACGACAAGGAATCGCACGCCGAGATCCAGGCGTACTTGAAGGCGGTGTCACCCGAGCTGCGCGACCGCGTGATCCTCTACAAGGGCCGCGAGCCGATCTTCGACGCCTTCAACATCGAGTCGCAGATCGAGAAGACGTTCGAGCGCAAGGTGTGGTTCAAGAAGGGCGGCTACATCTGCATTGATCACGCCGAGGCTCTGGTGGCAATCGACGTCAACACCGGCCGCTTCACCGGCAAGAAGAATCAGGAAGAGACCATCTTCCGCACCAACATGGAGGCCGCGAAGGAGGTGCCGCGGCAGCTGCGGCTGCGCGACATCGGCGGCATCATCGTGGTGGACTTCATCGACATGGAGATCGAGGCCAACAAGAAGGCCGTGATCGAGGAGCTGCGCAAGGAATTGCGCAAGGATCGCGCGCGCACCAAGGCGTTCGCGGTGAGCGAGCTGGGGCTGGTCGAGATGACGCGCCAGCGCGAGCGCTCGAGCCTGCTCCATTACTACACCGAGGATTGCCCGCACTGCGATGGCCTCGGCAAGGTGCCGAGCCCCGAGACCATGCTGGTCAAGCTCGAGCGCGCGATGCGGCGCGTCTCGGCGATGGGCTCGGAGAAGCGCATTACGGTGCGCGTCGCGCCCGAGGTGGCGCTGTTCTTCGTCGAGCAGGAGGGGCGGCGCTTCGCGGAGCTCGAGAAGCGCTTCAAGCTGCGCGTCGACCTCAAGGACGATCCGCAGCTCAAGCGCGGGCAGATGCGCGTCTTCTCGGACGGCAAGCACGAGCTGACGAAGCAGGTCGTGGGGGCCGTGCCGGGGACTTAGTCCATCGCGGTGACGAAGCTCATCGGGCGCTGCAGGCGCTCGAAGCCGGAGCGGGTCGGGTTCGGCATGCGCACCACCACGCGCTCGAGCGATCACAGGGTGTTGAGCCCTTCGAGCTGGATGGGATCGAGCGGCGGCCCGTCCACCACCACGACCAGGCGCACGTGTCCACGCGCGTAGTTCCACGCGTCGAGCGCGCTCCGGTCCGGGGGATAGCCAGGCACGATCACGATCGCGTCGGCCTCGGGCGGCAGCACCGAGAAGCGCGAGAGGTCCGCGTTGACCTGCGGCCAGCCCGGCAGCATCACGACCACGTGCCGCAGCGCGAACAGGCCGGCGGCCGCCTCCAGCTCCGCCGTGCCGGGCAGATGATTGAACTCCGCGGTGGTGCCGAGCGCGAGATCGGTGCGATCGAGGATCAGCGGCGCCACGATTCCCGACGAGTCGGCGCCGCCCGCGCCCTGATCGCCCTGATAACGCGGCGCTGAAGTGTCCGCGACCGGCGGCGGCGACGCGGCCATGCAGCCGGCGAGCGCGCCGATCGTGAGCAGCATGCAGATCTCGAGCCTTCTCATGAAACGCTCCTGGTTGGTGTGGGCCTCGCGCCGCATCGCGGCCCGGCAAGGCCGGTTCATCATTGCACCGCGCGCCGCGCGCGCCTAGCCTTCACGCATGATGAAGACGGCCGACGTCGTGATCGCGGGCGGGGGCGTCATGGGCTGCTCGATCGCGCTCCACCTGCGTGAGGCGGGCGCCTCGCGCGTGATCGTGATCGAGCGCGATCCATCTTATGCGCACGCCTCGTCGAATCTGGCGATGGGCGGCATCCGCCAGCAGTTCGGATCGGCCCTGAACGTGCGACTCGTGCAGCTCAGCCTGCCGTTCTGGAAGTCGTTCGACGAGCGCATGTCGCGCTCCGGCCTCGCGGTGCGCGCGAACTTCCGCCAGCGCGGTTATCTCTTTCTCGTCCATCCGGATCAGGCGCCGGCCTTCGAGCGGCGCCTCGAGCTGATGAGAAGCTGCGGCGCGGCGGTCGAGAAGCTGGAGCGCTCCGAGATCGCGAAACGCCTGCCGGATGCGCACCTCGACGACATCTCGTTCGGTGTCTTCGGCCGCGACGATGGCTACGCCAGCCCACGCGAGGTGCTGAAGGGGATGCGCGCCGGAGCGCAGGCCGCGGGGGCCGAGTTCGTGGCCGGCGAGGTCGTGGCGATCGAGCGTGCCGCGGGGCGCGCCAGCGGCGTCTCGCTCGCGAGCGGCGAGCGGATCTCGGCGCCGGCGATCGTCAACGCGGCCGGCGCGTGGGCCGGCGTGCTCGCCGCGCGGGCGGGGCTCGAGCTGCCGATCCGGCCGCAGCGCCAGCATTTGTTCCGCTGCGCGCTGCCGGATTTCTGGCCCTACCGCTTCCCGATGGTGGTGGATCCCACCGGAGTTCACTGGCGGCACGACGATCCCGATCACGTCAGTGACTTGGACCGCATCGTGGTGGCGCGCACGTTCGCGGACGAGCCCTTCGGCGAGAACTTCGAGTGCGACGAGAAGCGCTGGGTGCGCGATTTCCTGCCGCCGCTCGCGCGGCGCATGCCGAAGCTCGCGAACGTGCGCATGATCGAGGGCTGGTGCGGGCTCTACGAGGTGACGCCCGATCACAATCCGGTGCTGGGCGAGATCGCCGAGCTGCCGGGATTCCACGTCGCGGCGGGCTTCAGCGGGCACGGGCTCATGATGTCGCCCGCGATCGGCCGCGTGATGTCGGAGATCATCCGCACCGGGCAGGCCACCAGCGCCGACGTCACGCCGCTCGCCGTCGATCGCTTCGCCCGCGGCGAGGTATTCCAGGACGGGGCGATGATTTAGGGCGCCTTGACGCCCGCTCCGGCTCCATGTTAAAAACATGCGTTCCGCGCCCATGGTTTGGCCCGCACGGCGCCCCTATCCGGGTTGCGTGATCCACTCGAGCAGTGCCGCAACCCCTGACGCACCAAGGAGAAGTCCCGATGTACGCGATCGTGAACATCAACGGCATCCAGATCAAGGTGACGCCGGATGAAGAGCTGAATGTCGCGCGCTTGAAGGGCGAGCCGGGCGCCAAGCTCACGTTCGACCAGGTCCTGATGCTCTCGGACGGCGACAAGATCACCGTTGGCCAGCCGTACGTGAAGGGCGCGAGCCTCACGGCCGAGGTCGTGGACCACCACCGCGGCGAGAAGCTGCGCATCTTCAAGTTCAAGCGCCGGCGCGAATATCGCCGCCGCCGCGGCTACCGCGACGAGCTCACGCGCATCCGCGTGACCGGCATCAAGGCGTAAGGAGCACAACGTGGCGCACAAAAAGGGCCAGTCCTCATCCAAGAACAACCGCGAGTCGAACGCGCAACGCCTCGGCGTCAAGCGCTTCGGAGGGCAGCACGTCCTGGCGGGCAACATCCTGGTGCGGCAGCGCGGCACGGTGATCTTCCCGGGCATCAACGTCGGCCAGGGCAAGGACGATACGTTGTTCGCGCTCGTCAGCGGCGACGTCAAGTTCACGCGGTACAAGGGCACCCGCAGGAAGGTGCACGTGGTGCCGGCGGCGGCGGCCGACAACTAGACTTCCTTCGCTTTCCACGGCGCCACGCCCGGTGAGCTTCATGCTTCGGGGCGTGGCGCTTCGGTTTTTCGACGCGATTTGAACTCGAGACTCGTTCCAGGAGGACTTCGGTGAAGAACAAAGTCGCCGTGATCGGCGGCGGCAACGTGGGCTCGAGCGCGGCGCTCTACATCGCCGAGCGCGGGCTCGCCGACGTCACGCTGATCGACATCGTGGTGGGGATGCCGCAGGGGAAGTCGCTCGACATGCAGCAGGCCGCGCCGCTCTGGCACAAGGGCGGATCGCACCGCGGCTCGAACGATCTGGCCGACGTGAAGGGCGCGGACGTGGTGGTGATGACGGCGGGTTTCCCACGCAAGCCCGGCATGTCGCGCTCGGATCTCCTCAAGGCGAACGCCGACATCATTCGCCCGGCGGCGCAGGCGGTGAAGCAGCACGCGCCGAACGCCTACGTCGTCGTGGTGACGAATCCCCTCGACGTGATGGCGCACCTGTTCTGGAAGACCACCGGATTTCCGAAGCATCGCGTGATGGGCATGGCCGGCATTCTCGACTCCGCGCGCATGCGCGCGTTCATTTCGATGGAACTCGGAGTCTCCGGCGCCGACGTGCACGCGATGGTGCTGGGCGGCCACGGCGATTCCATGGTGCCGCTGCCGCGCTTCACGACCGTGGGCGGCATCGGCATCACCGAGCTGTTGCCCAAGGATCGCATCGATGAGATCTCGCAGCGCACCCGCGAGGGCGGCGCCGAGATCGTGAAGCTCTTGAAGACCGGCTCGGCTTATTACGCGCCGGCCATGTCGGCGGTCGAGATGGTGGAGGCGATCCTCAGCGATCAGCGCCGCATCGTGCCGTGCTCGGTGTTGCTCGAAGGGGAATATGGCTTGAAGGGCCTGTTCATCGGCGTGCCGATCCTTTTGGGCGGCAGGGGCGTCGAGAAGATCATCGAACTGAAGCTCTCGGCCGACGAGCTGGCGGCGCTGCAGAAAAGCGCCAAGGACGTGGCCGACATGATCGCGGAGCTGGCGGGGTAAGCCGTGCTGATCTCCAACGTTTCCGACACCGCGCGCTGGGTCGCGATGTATCGGGCCCTGGAGAGTGAGCGCCCGGACGCGCTGTTCAAGGACGCCTGGGCGCGCAGGCTCGCGGGGGAGCGCGGCCAGGCGATCCTCGATGGGATGCCGCGCGGGCGCGAGTGGGGTTGGCCGATGGTCGTGCGCACCGCGGTCATGGACGAGATCATCCTGAAGGAGGTGGCGGCCGGCGCCGACCTCGTCGTCAATCTCGCCGCGGGGCTCGACATGCGGCCCTATCGTCTCTCGCTCCCCTCGAGCTTGCGTTGGGCCGAAGCGGATCTGCCCGAGATCCTGGATGAGAAGACGGCGATGGTGGCGGGCGAGAAGCCGGCGTGCCGGCTGGAGCGTATTCCTGCCGATCTGGCCGATGCGAGCGCCCGACGCTCCGTGCTCGCGCGTGTCTCGGCGGGCAGGCGTCGCGCGCTGATCATCACGGAAGGGCTATTGATCTATCTCGAGAGTGCACAAGTCGAGGCGCTCGCGAAGGATCTCGCCGCGTCACCCGCGGCGCAGCGCTGGCTGATCGACATCGCGTCGCCGCGGCTGATCGAAATGATGCGCGGCAGCTGGGGCAAGGTCACCGCGGCCGGTGGCGCGCCGTTCAAGTTCGCTCCTCCCGAGCACACGAAGTTCTTCGAGCCGTTCGGCTGGCGGGAATTCGAGTTCCGCTCGACGTTCGCCGAAGCGTTGCGCCTCCATCGCGCGCCGGGCATGGCGTGGTTCTGGCGCCTGATGATGGCGTTCGCCCCGCCGAAGGGTCGCGAGATGTGGAGCCGCTTCTCGGGCGTGGCATTGCTCGAACGCATCTGATCGGCGCGCCTGCGGCGCCCTCGACGACTGTGCTAGCTTCCGTTCCGTGCCGAACACGCATGGAAGCCATTCCGCCGGCGTCCTCGGCGTCATCCCCGCGCGCTTGGCGGCGCAGCGCTTCCCCGGCAAACCGCTCGCCATGCTGTGGGGCAAGCCGATGCTGCGCCACGTATGGGAGCGGGCGCGCGCCGCGCGCGGCATCGACGAGCTGGTGATCGCGACCGACGATGAGCGCATCGCGAAGGCGGCGCGTAGCTGGGGTGCGCGCGTCGAGATGACCTCGTCGACTTGCGCCAGCGGCACCGACCGAGTGGCCGAGGTGGCGCGCAAGCGCAATCCATTTCAGATCGTGCTGAACCTGCAGGGCGATGAGCCCGAGCTCGAGACCGCCGCGGTCGCGCGACTCGTCGAGGTCATGAACGCGGATCGCTCGATCCAGATGGGCACGATCGCGCATCACGAACCCGACGCGGCGGTGCTCGCGAAGCCGGAGGTCGTGAAGGTCGTGCTCGATCGTGACGACTTTGCGCTCTACTTCAGCCGCGCCGATATTGCGAACGCCTCGGGCGGAGGGCCCGCGCTGCGCCACGCTGGCGTGTACGCGTTTCGCCGCGAGCTGCTGATGGAGTTCGCCTCGTGGCCCCCGGGCAAGCTCGAGCAGGCCGAGCGGCTCGAGCAATTGCGCGCGCTCGAGCGCGGCGTCCGCATCAAGGTCGTGCTGGGGCAGGCGGCGTTCTCGGGCGTGGACACGCCCGAGCAGATGGCGGCGCTCGAGGCGCGCGGGCCGCGAGGCTAGCGGCCCGGCGCTCCTAGACAATCGCGCGGCGCACGCGCCAGATCGTCAGGACGGTTCCGGCGGCCCCGAAGACCAATGCACGAATCATGTCGCCGTTGGAAAATGCACTCCAGGTCATGTAGATCCAGAAACACGCGAGCACGATGGCTAAGATCATGCGGAAATTGAAATTCATGACAGCCAACCTCCGGTTGCGGCGGACGCTTCACGGTTCCGAAGCGGGGGACCGACCGCGGATAAGCACGATCGATGCCGCGGAAGGGGTGGGCCGGCCCTGCGGCGTGGCGCGATCGGCGGGCGCCCGGTTCGCCTTTCCGACCACCCTGTGCTAGCCTGCAAGTCCATGCCGACCATGCATGGCTCGATGCGCGCTGCCGCGAGGGTCCGCGAAACGCTCCCGGTGGCGCGTCTTCTTTTTGCTCCTCGCGGAAGCGCCTGACGGGCCATCGCATCCATTTGAGAACCAGAAGGAACCGCCCCGTGGGCGAGGGCCCGCGGGAGCCAGGGACGGACATTTCGACCGGGAGGTAGGGCCGTGGCGAAAATCGTGGTGGTGACCGGGGGCGTCGTCTCCTCGCTCGGCAAGGGCATCGCGGCCGCATCGCTCGGCCTGCTGCTCAAGGCGCGCGGTCTGCGAGTGACCCTGCAGAAGCTCGATCCCTACCTCAACATCGATCCCGGCACGATGTCGCCGTTTCAGCACGGCGAGGTCTACGTCACCGACGACGGCGCCGAGACCGACCTCGATCTCGGCCACTACGAGCGCTTCACCGGCGTCTCGGTGACGCGCAGCCACAACGTCACCGCCGGCCAGGTGTACGATTCGATCCTTTCCAAGGAGCGTCGGGGCGACTACCTCGGGCGCACCGTGCAGGTGATCCCGCACGTCACCGACGAGATCAAGCGCCGCATCCTGGGGCTCGGCCTCGCCACCCAGGCCGACGTGCACATCGTCGAGATCGGCGGCACGGTGGGCGACATCGAGTCGCTGCCATTCCTCGAGGCCGCGCGTCAGCTCAAGCTCGAGCATCGCCGCGACGTGCTGTTCGTCCACGTCACGCTGGTGCCGTTCATCCGCGCCGCGGGCGAGATGAAGACCAAGCCCACTCAGCACTCGGTCAAGGAGCTGCGCGAGATCGGAATTCAGCCCGACATCCTGCTGTGCCGGAGCGAAGCGCCGCTCGAGAGCGACGTGCGCGAGAAGATCGCCCTCTTCTGCAACGTCCCGACCGAGGCGGTGATCGGCGCCACCGATGTGGACTCGATCTACGAGGTGCCGCAGGTGTTCCACGCCGGCGGGCTCGACTCGCTGGTGGTGAGAGAGCTCGTGCTCGAGGCCGGCGATCCCGACCTCAAGGCCTGGAACGACTACGTCTCGCGCGTCAAGAATCCCGAGAAGACCTGCATCATCGGCGTGGTCGGCAAGTACACGCACGTGCGCGACGCCTACAAGAGCATCATCGAGGCGTTCGTGCATGCCGGCGCCGCGAATCGGGCGCAGGTCGAGCTGCGCTGGATCGAGGGCGAAGATCTCGAGCAGTCGGGCAGCGCCGAGATCCTGGCCGACGTGGATGGCGTGGTCGTGCCGGGCGGATTCGGCGAGCGCGGCATCGAGGGCAAGGTGCTGGCGGCGCGCTATGCGCGCGAGCACAGCATTCCGTACCTGGGCTTGTGCCTCGGCATGCAGGTCGCGACGATCGAGTTCGCGCGCCACGTGGCGGGCTTGAACGAGGCGAACTCGAGTGAGTTCGACGCATCCGCGGCCCACAAGGTGATCGATCTCATGCCGGATCAGTCCGGCATCACCGAGAAGGGCGGCACCATGCGGCTCGGCGCCTACAAGTGCACCCTGCGGGAGGGCAGCCTCGCGGCGCGCGCCTACGGCCGTACCGAGATCGAAGAGCGCCATCGCCACCGCTACGAGTTCAACAATAAGTACGCCGCCGCCATGCAATCGCGCGGGCTCGTGCTCTCGGGCAAATGCGTGGGTCGCGAATTGGTCGAGATCATCGAGCTGCCGGATCATCCGTGGTTCCTCGCCGTCCAGTTCCACCCCGAGCTGAAGTCGCGGCCGCACGATCCGCATCCGCTGTTCCGCGACTTCGTGCGGGCGGCGCTCGAGCGCCGTCGGGCTCGCGTGGGCGACGATCGCCATCAGGGGCGGAGCGAGGCTGGGGTGGAGCGCCCGGCCGGGCGTTCGGCGGCGGACGCCGCGCGCTCTCGCTCGGGCTCCGCTTGATCGCCGCGCGAGCCGCGCTCGCCGGGATTCGGGCATGAAGCGCTTCACCATCGGCGCGGCGGAGATCGGCGGCCGGCGGCTGTTCGCGCTCGCCGGCCCGTGCGTGGTCGAGAGCGCCGATCTGTGCCTGCGTGTCGCCGAAAAGCTCAAAGCCGCGTGCGCTGCGCGCGAGCTGCCGTTCGTCTTCAAGGCCTCGTACCGGAAGGCGAACCGCTCGAGCGCGAAATCGTTCGAGGGCCTCGGCGCCGACGAGGCCCTGGCGGCCCTCGCACGCGTCAAGCGCGAGATCGGCGTGCCGATCCTGACCGACGTGCACGAGACCACCGAGGTGAAGGCGGCCGCGGAGGTCGCCGACTGTCTTCAGGTGCCGGCGTTCCTCGCGCGCCAGAGCGCGCTGCTGCGCGCGTGCGCGGCGAGCGGCCGGGCGGTGAACGTCAAGAAGGGCCAGTTCATGGCGCCCGGCGACATGGAGCGCGTGATCGAAAAGGTGACGGCCGCGGGCGGCGAGCGCCTGATGCTGACCGAGCGCGGCACCACGTTCGGCTATGGCGATCTCGTGGTGGACATGCGCGGGCTCGTCATCATGCGCGAGCTGGGCTGGCCGGTGGTGTTCGACGCCACGCACAGCCTGCAGCAGCCGGGCGGCGAGGTCACCGGGGGCTTGCGCGAGTTCACGTTCCCCCTCATGCGCGCCGCGGTGGCGTGTGGGGTGAACGGACTCTTCTTCGAGGCCCATCCCGATCCCGATCACGCCCTGAGCGACGCCGCGACGCAGCTGCCGCTCGATCGCGTGCCGGCCTTCCTCGACGAGGCGCTGCGCGTCCACGAGGCGGTCCGAGAGGCGCTCCATGCCTGAGAAGCGCGGCCGCTCGCGCCGTGCCGCGCGGCCGCCGCTCGCGCCGCGCGCGGGAGGGAAGCGGGCGCCGATCTCGGGGCCGGTGCGCATCCTCTTTCTCGATGTGGACGGCACGCTGACCGATGGCATCATCGGCTTCACGCGCGACAGCGATGTTCGCCACTTCTGGGTGCGCGACGGCCTCGCGCTCGAGTGGGCGCGCGATCTCGGCGTGCTCACCGTGGTGATCTCGGGCCGCGCGTCCGAGGCGGTGGCGGCCCGCATGGCCGACCTCAAGCTCGAGCATTATCTGGGCGTCAAGGACAAGGTCGCCGTGGCCGAGCGCGTGCTCGCCCGCGAGCGCGTGACGTGGGAGCAGTGCGTGATGGTGGGCGACGATCTGCCCGACGTGCCGCTCATGAAGAGGGTCGGCTGGCCGATCGCGGTCGCCGACGCGTCGCCGCACGTGCTGCCCTTCGCGAAGACGGTGACGCGCGCCCACGCCGGATTCGGAGCCGTGCGCGAGGTGGCGGAGATGCTGCTGGTCCACAACGGGGTGTGGAAGCGCGTGCTGGAACGCTACGAGGCCACATGAGACCGGACGCGCTCGAGCGCGCGCGCGAGGTGGTGCGCATCGAAGCCGCGGCCGTGACCGCGCTCGAGGGGCGCCTCGGCCCCTCGTTCCTCGAGGCCGTCGATTTGCTGGCCGCCTGCGCCGGCAAGGTGGTGGTTTCGGGCGTCGGCAAATCCGGACTGCTCGCCCACAAGCTGGCCGGCACGCTCACCGGCACCGGCACACCCTCGGTGTTCCTCCATCCGGCGGACGCTCTGCACGGCGACGCCGGGCTGTTCGGGCGCGGCGACGCGGCGCTCTTCATCTCGAAGAGCGGCGCAAGCGATGAGCTGATCGCGCTCCTGCCGTATCTCTCGCGCCACGGCGTGCCCCTCGTGTGCATCACGGCGACCGAGGACTCGGTGCTCGCCAGGCGCGCCAACGCCGTGCTGCACACCGGGCCGGTGCGCGAGGCATGCCCGATGGACCTGACGCCCACCACCAGCATCACGCTGGCCCAGGTGATGGGCGACTGCCTCGCGGTCGCGCTGCTCGAGCGCCGCGGCTTCGCGGCCGAGGACTTCCGGTTCCTTCATCCCGGCGGCCTGCTGGGCCGCTCGGCCTCGCGCCGGGTGGACGAGCTCATGCACGGGGGCGCCGAGCTTCCGCGCGTCGCGCTCGAGGCTCCGCTGCGCGAGGTGATGCTCGAGATCATGAACAAGCGCCTCGGCATCACCGCGGTCGTGGACGGCGCGGGCGGCCTCGCCGGCGTCATCAGCGACGGCGACTTCAAGCGCATCCTCGTCAAGCACGCCGATCCCTGGGGCCTCAAGGCCCGGGACGTCATGACAACGCAGCCGAGCCTGATCGCTCCCGAGGCGCTGGTCGCGGCCGCGGTGCGCCAGATGGAGGAGAGGGCCGCGGGACCGATCACCGCCCTGGTGGTCGTGGACGCAGCGCACCGTCCGGTGGGGATCCTGCATCTCCATGATTGCCTGAGGTCGGGCTAGGCCGTCTCGAGCCGTCCAATCGTCCCCGGCGGCGTCACTCGCGCGTCAAGATTCGGCGCCCGTCGCCCGATAACTCTATGGCGTGACGGATGGCGGGCTGCTGGCACAGGCTGTGCTTGCGGCCCCTCTCACCCTTTGCTAGCGTGACCCTACGAACTGTGAAGGGGACTCACGACCCGGGAGTGGATCATGAGACGCGGCAGCGTGGCAGGGGCTGGCTTGGCGGCGATGCTGGCCCTGGCGGCGCTCGTCCAGGCCGGCTGCGGGGACCGGCGCGCCATGAGCCCGGCCAGCAATTCCGGCGCCTTGCCCGATCAAGAGGTGAGCGATTTCGTGCTGACCGAGACCGATCGGGCGGTCCCCCAGTGGACCCTGAACGCCCAATATGCCGCCATCTACACGGCGCGCAACACCATCACCGCGCGCGGCATCCGCGTCGACTTCTTCAACGACAAGGGTCTCAAGAATTCGACGCTGACGGCGCGCGAGGGTGACATCAACCAGTTGTCCCACGACATGACCGCGACCGGCGACGTGATCCTGCAGAGCGAAGACGGCACGCGCATGTCCACCCAGCACCTCCAGTTCCTCAATCACGAGCAGCGGATCCGCACCGACGACTTCGTGCGCGTCGAGCGCGCCGGCGACGTGCTGACGGGCGTCGGCTTCGACAGCGACCCGCAGCTCAAGCACTTCGAGTTCCGCTCCAAGGTGAACGCGACGGTGCACTCCAGCTCGGACGGCCTGGTGCCGGAGGGCGGCAAGAAGTGAGCGCGAATCCCCCCGTGGCCGAAGCGGGCGCGAGCGGCGCGCGGCAGCCGGTGGATTTTTCGGACCGGCCGGGCCTCTCGGCCGAAGGGCTCGAGCGTTACTACGGCAAATGGCGCGTGGTGAGCGGCGTCAGCATGAACGTGCGCCGCGGCGAGGTGGTCGGGCTGCTGGGGCCCAACGGCGCGGGCAAGACCACGTGCTTCTACATGATGGTGGGGCTGCTGCGGCCGGCGGCCGGCCGGGTCATGCTGGAGGGGCGCGACATTTCGTCGGAGCCGGTTTATCGGCGCGCGCGCATGGGGCTCGGATACCTGCCGCAGGAGACCAGCATCTTCCGCCGTCTGACCGTGCGCGAGAACGTGCTGGCCGTGCTCGAGACCATGAAGCTGACGCGCAGCGAGCGTCTGGCTCGACTTCAGCAGCTGCTCGAGGACCTCAACCTGTCGCACCTCGCCGACCGGCAGGCCACCAAGCTGTCGGGCGGGGAGCGGCGCCGCGTCGAGATCACGCGCGCGCTGGCGCGCCAGCCCTCGTACATGCTGCTGGATGAGCCCTTCGTCGGCATCGATCCGATCGCGGTCTCCGAAATTCAGGACATCGTCGCCCGGCTGCGCGATCGCGGGCTGGGCGTGTTGATCACCGACCACAACGTGCGCGAGACGCTGCGCATCACGGACCGCGCCTACATCATGTACGAAGGACGCATCCTGCTTCAGGGCACCGCGAGCGAGCTGGCGAACGACGCCAAGGCCCGCGAGATCTACCTGGGCGAGCGATTCAGCCTGTGAGGACTTTCTCGCGATGGAAATGAAACCCTCGCTGAATCTCAGCATGCGGCCGGCGCTCATCATGACGCCGCGCCTGCAGCAGGCGCTCAAGCTGCTCCAGGTTCCGACGCTCGAGCTGCAGCAGATCCTCAAGCTGGAGATCATGCAGAACCCGTTGCTCGAGGAGGTGGACGAGCTCACCGACAACGAGGATCTCGCGAAGGAGGACTCGCCGGAGGAGAAGGCCAACGAGGAAGCCGAGGATCCGGCCGAGGAGGATCCGATCGACTGGAGCGAGTTCATGCAGGACGGCGCGCTCGACCGGCCCTACGTGCCGCAGAGCGAGACCTCGGTGGAATTCCTAGAGAAGGTGCCGGTGACGCGTACCACGCTCGCCGAATCGCTGCTCGAGCAGCTGCACTTCTTGAACCTTCCCAAGCCGACCCTCGATCTCGCCGAGTTCCTGGTGTGCTCCCTCGACGATCGCGGCTGGCTGGCGACGCCGCTCAGCGACATCATCGAGCAGACCGGCCGGCCCGCCGAGGAGTGCGAGGCGGTGCTGCGCGTGATCCAGGCGCTCGAGCCGGTGGGCGTCGGCGCGCGCGACCTGCGCGAGTGCCTGCTGATCCAGCTCGATGCCAAGGGCATGAAGGATTCGCTGCCGTGGAAGATCATTCACGACCACTTCGATCACCTCGTCAACCGGCGCTTCCCGGAGATCGCACGGCTCCTCAAGGTGACGCCCGAGGCGGTGCAGGAGGCCGCCGACGCCATCGCGACGCTCAATCCCAAGCCGGGCCTCACGGTCTCGGCCGAGGATCCCAAGTACGTGGTGCCCGACCTGATCGTCGAGCGCGTGGACGAAGAGTACGTGGTGCTGCTCAACGACCGCCACCTGCCGCGGCTCAGGATCTCATCGGCCTACGAGAGCGTGCTGCGCGAGAAGAAGAAGTCGGAGTGCACCGATGGCGAGGCCAAGACGCGCGAGTACATCCAGGGCAAGCTCAACTCGGCGCGCTGGCTGATCCAGACCATCGAGCAGCGGCGCCGCACCATGATCAAGGTGATGAACTGCATCATCCGCGAGCAACGCGAATTCTTCGACAAGGGCATCGCGTTCCTGCGCCCGCTCACGCTCCAACAGGTGGCGCGCCAGATCGACATGCACGAGTCCACTGTCAGCCGCGTGTGCAGCGGCAAGTACGTTCAGACGCCGCGCGGCGTGTTCGAGCTCAAGTTCTTCTTCTCGAGCGGGCTCGAGACCGAGGACGGCGAGGACGTTTCGGCGCGCACCGCCAAGGACATCATCCGCACCCTCATCGAGGAGGAGAGCAAGCAGGAGCCGCTCTCCGACCAGCACATCGCCGAGCTGCTGCACGAGCGCGGACTCAAGATCGCGCGGCGCACCGTGGCGAAATACCGGGAGCAACTGAACATCCTGCCGGCGCGCTTCCGCCGGCGGGTGGCGTGACCACGACCCGAGGACTCGAACCCGTGCAAACCCTGAGCGCGGCCCGGCTGTTCGAGGACCAGCAGCAGGAATTGCAGCTCGAGCAGCTCACCGAGTCGCTGGCTTCCGCGAAGGAGATCACGGTCAGCGACATCCATCGGCCCGGCATGGCGCTGATGGGGTTCGTCGAGAACTTCCTGCCCGAGCGCATCCAGATCCTGGCGCAAACCGAGATGACCTACCTCGCGACGCTCTCGCCCGAGGCCGTGCGCGCCGCGATCGACCGGCTGTTTCAGTTCGAGATGCCGCTGATCGTGGTCTGCAAGGGGCTCGAGGTGCCGCCGTATCTTCTGAAGCGCGCCGAGGAGCGCCAGGTGCCGGTGCTCCGGACGCCGCTGAGCACGACGCCGTTCATCCACTCGCTCACCGCCTACCTCGATTTCAAGTTCGCGCCGCAGGCCACCGTGCACGGCTCGCTGGTGGACGTCTACGGTTGCGGACTCCTGTTCACCGGACGAAGCGCGATCGGCAAGTCCGAGACCGCGCTCGATCTCGTGGAGCGCGGTCACCGGCTGGTGGCGGACGACGTGGTGACGATTACGCGGCGCCACGGCGATGTGCTGATCGGCTCGGGAAATCAGCTGCTGCGGCACCACATGGAGATTCGTGGCCTCGGCATCATCGACGTGCAGGCGATCTTCGGCATCCGCTCGATCCGCCTGCAAAAGCGCGTCGAGGTCGAGGTCAATCTGCGCGAGTGGTCGGCGGAGGAGGAGTACGAGCGCGTCGGCCTCGACGACCGCAAGACCTCGATTCTCGGCATCGAGATCCCGCTGGTGCAGGTTCCGATCACGCCCGGCAAGAACATCACCGTGATCGCCGAGGTGATCGCGCTCAACTATCTGATCAAGGTCACCGGCGGCTATTCGCCGGCCGAGAGGCTCAATCAGCACCTCATCGAGATCATGAAGCGCAAGAGCGCGGCGCGCGCCTGGGTGCGCGAGGACACCGAATGAGCCCGGGCACCGAGGCCGACGCCGCAACATCCAAAGGGGTGATGACCACGCGCGTTCCCGCATTGCTCGTCATGCACGCCGACCTGGCGTCCGCCCTGCTCCGCGCCGCCGAGCGGGTGACCGGACCGTTCGACGATGTCACGGTGCTCTCCAACGACGGCCTCTCGGGCCCCGAGTTGGAGCGGCGCATCGAGGAGGCGGTCGCGGGCTGGGCCCACGGGGGCCTCGTGCTCACCGACTTCTGGGGCGGCTCGTGCCACATCTGCGGCAGCGCCGCCCTGCGTGGACACGGCGAGATCGCCCTGCTCACCGGCATCAACCTGCCGGTGCTGATCGATTACCTGCACAACCGCGATCGCTACGGGGTCGACGAGCTGGCGGAGCGCCTGAGCCGCAAAGGCCAGGAGAGCATCCGGGTTCAGCACGGCCGCGCGCAATGAGCTGGATGACCCAGCGCGTCGACGACCGCCTGATCCATGGGCAGGTGGTGATCGCGTGGGGCGAGCGCCTGCGGCCCGATCGCATCGTGATCGCGGATGACGCCGCCGCCTCCAACGACTGGGAGCGCGACCTGCTCACTTCCGCCGCTCCCGGCGTGAACGTGCGAGTGCTCACCGTGACCGAGGCGGCAGCCGAGCACGGCGCGGAGGCGCAGCGGGCGGGCGGCGCGTTCCTCCTGATGCGTGACCTCGAGACGGCGTTGACCCTCGTCGAGCTCGGAGCGCGCATTCCGGTGCTCACGCTCGGCGGTCTTCACTATGCGCCGGGCAAGGACAAGATCAGCGACTATGTCTACCTCGATGAGGCCGATCGTCGCGCCGCCCGTTCCCTGATCGCCCGCGGGGTGCGGCTCGAGGTGCAGGACGTCCCGGCCTCGCGCCCTCAGCCGCTGGAATCTCTCGATCCCGCGCTGCGCACCGCCTGATTGATTCCCTACGGCATGGCGTCCATCACGCTGTCCCTGATCGTCCATGATCACCAGCCGGTCGGTAACTTTGACGGGGTGATCCGGACGGCGTGCGATGACGCCTACGATCCGTTTCTCGATTTCCTCGAGCGCCATCCGCGCTTTCGTCTCGCGATGCACGTGAGCGGGCCGCTGCTCGAGTGGCTGGCCGCGCACCACCCCGATCATCTGTCGCGCTTGAAGGCGCTGATCGCGCGCGGCCAGGTCGAGCCGTGGGGCGGCGCGTTCTACGAGCCGGTGCTGCCCGGCATTCCCGAAATCGATCGCCAGGGTCAGATCCGTCGCATGAGCGACTGGATCGGGGAGGAGCTGGGCGTGCGCCCGCGCGGGCTGTGGCTCGCCGAGCGCGTCTGGGAGCCGGCGCTGGCGGCGACGCTCGCGCGCGCCGGGATCGAGTACACCGCGGTGGACGATGCGCACTTTCTCGCCGCGGGCCTCGCACAGGACGCGCTGTGGGGCGCCTACCTCACCGAGGACGAGGGCGAGCGCGTGCGCGTGCTCCCGATCCGGCGCGAGCTGCGCTACCTCGTGCCGTTTCAGGCGCCCGAGCGCACCATCGAATGGCTCAAGCGCGCGGCATCGTCGGCGCCCGGCCGCCTCGCCGTGCTGGGCGATGACGGTGAGAAATTCGGCCTCTGGCCGGGCACGAAGCGTCTGTGCTGGGACGAGCATTGGCTCGAGCGCTTCGCCTCGGCGCTCGAGGCCGAGAGCGCGATTGAGATGGTTCCTCCGGGCGAGGCGCTCGATGCGCGGCCCGCGCTCGGGCTCGCGTACCTGCCGAGCGCGTCTTATCACGAGATGCAGGAATGGTCGCTGCCGCCCGCTGCGCAGCGGCGCCTGCGCACCGCGGTGCGTGATCTGGAGGCCGTGCACGGCGAGGCCGCTCGCGATCTCTTGCGCGGCGGACATTGGCGCGGCTTCGCGATGCGCTACCCGGAGGCGAATCGGCTCCACAAGCGCATGCTGCGCGCCTCACGGCGCCTTCACGCGGTGCCGTCCGAGCGTCAGCCTGAGTGGAGGGAGGCGCAGCTCCACCTTTGGCGCTCGCAGTGCAACTGCCCCTACTGGCACGGCGTCTTTGGCGGGCTCTACCTGCCGCACCTGCGTGAGGCGGTCTATCGCGAGCTGATCGCGGTCGAGCGCTATCTGTGCACGGCCCCGCCGCACCTGGAGCGCGGCGACTTCGATCTCGATGGCTTCGACGACGCGCTGCTCGAGACGCGCGAGTGGGCGGCGTGGGTGAGCGCGCGCGGCGGCGCGCTGTGGGCGCTCGACGATCGCCAGCGCGGCCGCAACTGGGGCGACACCCTGGCGCGGCGCGACGAGCCCTACCACGATGAGCTCGCGAGCGGCCCGGTGGGGGGCGGCGAGGGCGCGAGCATTCACGACGCGATCCGCGCCACCGAGGCCGGCCTCGATGCGCTGGCGCGCCGTCACGATTCCGGCCCGCGCGACTCGTTCATCGAGAGCTGGAAGGAGGCGGGGCGCACGCACGACTGGAGCGCGGCGCGCTTCGAATTCCTCGCGGCGGCGCCCGCGCACGAGATCGCGTTGGTCGCGCCCGATCCCGCCGCCCGGGGGCGGGCGGCCGAAGGGTCGCAAGGCGGCGCCGCGCCGCCGCGGCTCGAGAAGCGCTATCGCGCCTCGCGTGAGGGCGCGCTCGAGGCCGAGCTGGCCCTGATCTCCGCGCGCGGGCAAAGCGGGGTGCTCGAGGTCGCGCTTCACCTCGGCGTTCACGTGCCCGAGGCGAGCGATCGCTGGATCGAGGTGAACGGCGCGCGCGCGCGCTGCCCGGCATTCGCGGCGCGAGCGAAGCACGAGAGCGTTCGTTCGCTGTCGCTGATCGACCGGTGGGAGCGGACGCGGCTCGACATCGCGTGCGATCGGCCCGCGAGCGTCGCGCGCGAGCCGATCGAGACCGTCTCGCTCTCCGAGCGCGGCGCCGAGAAGGTCTTTCAGGGCCTCGCCGCGTACTTCTCGTTCGACGTGAACCTGGCGCCGGATGTCCCTTGGGTGGTGCGATTTGCGCTGTCGCCGCGTGGTGAGGAAGCGGCGTGAGCGCACCCGCTGGAGCCTGGGAGGCGCGCCTGCTCGGGACGCTCGCGATCGGGGGCATCGCAGCCCTCGACGCCACGCCGATCGCCCAGACGCTGATCTCCCAGCCGCTCGTCACCGCCACGGCGCTCGGCGCGCTGTGGGGCGACTGGGTCACCGCGTTCGAGGTCGGGCTCGTGCTCCAGATCCTCGCCGCGAGCACGCTGCCGCTCGGCGCGCGCACGGCGGAAGATTACTCGACCGGCGGGGTGATCGGCGTCGCGCTCGCGCTGATTGCGGCGCAGCGCGTCCCCTTCGAAATGTATCGCCAGAGCTGCGCGATGTTGGGCGTGATCGCGGGGCTGCTGGCGGCCACGCTCGGCGTGCCGCTCCTCAAATGGCAGCGGCGCCGGCACGAGGGACTCGCGCGCTGGTGTGAGGCCGCGGTGCGCGCCGGACATCCGGGCGCTCTCGCCGCGGCGCAGCGCGCCGCCATCACGCTCGCGTTCGCGGTCGCGGTGGCGTACGTCGCGGTGTGGATGGCGGCGCTGCCGCTGGTCTCCGGCTTCGCGGAGCGCGAGTCGCTGCGGCTTTCGCGCGCCTGGACGCTCGCGCAACCGCTCTGGCTCGGGCTCGGGCTCGCTCAGCTCATGCACGCGTTCCTGCAGCGCCGCCTCGCGCGCGCCGCGCTCTACGGCGTCTCGCTCGTGGTGGCGTGGCTGGTGTTCATCCTCGGGACGCCGTGACATGGCCCGCATCCGCTCGTTCGATCTCTTCCGCATGGCGATGCGCGCGCTCCTGCTCCAGTCCACCTGGAACTACGAGCGCCAGCAGGGCGTGGGCTGGGCCTACAGCCTCGAGCCCGCACTCGAGCGAGTGATTCCCGATGAGCGCGCACGCTGCGAGCGGCTCGCGGAGCACACCGCGTACTTCAACACCCAGCCCACGCTGGCCTCGATCGCACTCGGTGTCGCGGCCGCGCTCGAGGAGCGCCGCGCGGCGGGTGCGCCGATCGACGAGGCGGGCATGACGCGGGTCAAGAACGCGCTCGGATCCTCGCTGGCCGCCACCGGCGACCGCTTGTTCTGGCTCACGTTGCGGCCGCTCGCCGCCTGCGTGGGCGCGATGCTGGCCTTCGGCGGCCTCGCGCGCGGTGCGATCGCGTTCTGGTTGTGCTACAACAGTTTTCATCTCACCATCCGCTTCCTCGGCGTGGGCTGGGGTTATCGCGGCGGCCCGGAGGCGGTGGCGACCCGGATCAAGGGTCGTCTCGAGCGGTTGACGGAATGGACGGGACTGGCGGGCTGCGTGGTGCTTGGAATCTTCAACGCACAACTGATCGCATCGGGCGGGACGCCGCGGCCGCTGATCTTCCAGCTCGTGCTGCTGGCCGGCATCGGCGTCGGCTTCGTGATGGCGCAGCGCCCGCGGCCGTCAGCCACCGAGTGGGCGCTCGGCGCGGCGGTGCTGTGCCTCGTCGCGGGCTGGACGCGCGGCGCATGACACCCCGGGAGGGAGCCTTGGCTGAAGCCGAGCTCGTCATTCGCAACCAGCTCGGACTGCACGCCCGCGCGTGCGCGATGTTCGTAAAGACGGCCGCGAAGTTCGAATCCCAGGTGTTCGTGTCGCGCGACGAATTGGAAGTGAATGGCAAGAGCATCATGGGCGTGATGATGCTGGCCGCCGAGGAGGGCGCCACCATTCGCGTGCGCGCCGAGGGCCTGGACGCGGAGGCGGCGATTCAGGCCTTGAGGCAGCTGGTGGAGGGCAAGTTCGGGGGCGAGCCATGAGATTCGAGGGCATTGCGGCCTCCCCGGGCATCGGGATCGGGCCGATCGTGCGCTACGAGCCGGAGCCGCTCGAGCCGCGCGAGCAGACGCTCGAGCCCGGCAAGGTCGAAGCGGAGATCGCGCGCTTCCACGCCGCGCTCGCCGCCTCGCGCCGCGATCTGCAGACCATCCGCGACGGCATCGCCGCCGAGCTGAGCGAGAAGGAGGCGCTGATCTACGAAGCGCACCTCATGATGCTCGACGACCCCGATCTCAAGCGCGACGTCGAGGGGCACATCCGGAAAGCTCTCAAGTCGGCGGGCTATTCGATCCGGGCGTACATGTCGCGGCTCGTGACGCGTCTCGACAAGGTCGAGGACGAATACCTGCGCGAGCGGCGCGCCGACGTGCTGGACGTCGAGCGGCGGCTGCTGCGCCACCTGCTGGGCGCCGGCCCGCGGCTGCTCGAGACGTTGTCGGAGCCTTCCGTGATCGTGGCGCACGACATTCCGCCCAGCGAGGTCGCGCTCCTCGATCGCGCACGTGTGCTGGGCTTCGTCACCGAGGTGGGCTCCCGCACCTCGCACTGCGCGATCGTGGCGCGCGGCCGCGGCATTCCCGCGGTCGTGAGCGCGCGCGGCCTGATGCAGAAGGTGAGCGCCGGGGATCTCGGCGCGGTGGACGGCTTCCTCGGGGTGTTCGACGTGAATCCCGCGGCGCGCGAGCGGCAGGAGATTCAGCGGCGCCAGGACCAGAGCGAGCGCCAGCGCCAGGCGCTGGACGCGCTGCTGGATCTGCCGGCCGTCACCACCGACGGACGGAGGATCGAACTGGGCGTCAACATCGAGCTACCCGACGAGTCCGGGGGCGTCGCGGGGAGCGGCGCCGACGGGATCGGGCTCTTCCGCACCGAGTTCTTCTACCTGAACCGCCTCGAGCTGCCGACCGAGGAGGAACAGTACGCCGCGTATCGCGGCGTCGCCGAGCGCGTCGCGCCACGCACCGTGATCTTCCGCACCATGGATCTCGGCGGCGACAAGGTGGCCTCGTACCTCGGCATGACGCACGAGACCAATCCGTTCCTCGGCTGGCGCGGCATCCGCTTCGCGCTCCAGCATCCCGAGGTGTTCCGCACCCAGCTGCGCGCGCTCTATCGCGCGAGCGCCCACGGCCGCGCGCGCGTCATGTTTCCCATGGTCTCGAGCGAGGGCGAGCTGCTGCACGCGCTCGAGCTGTGCGCCCAGGCGAGGGCCGAGCTCGATCGTGCCGGACAGGACTACGACCACGAGCTGCCGCTCGGCATCATGATCGAGACGCCCAGCGCGGTGTGGATGTCGGACGTCCTCGCGCGCCACGCCGCGTTCTTCTCGATCGGAACCAACGATCTCACCCAGTACACGCTCGCGATGGACCGTGACAACGAGCGCCTCGCGCACCTCTACGAGCCGCTCGAGCCGGCCGTGCTGCGCAGCATCCGGCACAGCGTCGTCGAGGCGCAGCGCGCCTCGCGCTGGGTGGGCGTGTGCGGCGAGATGGCGGGCGATCCGCACAATGCCGTCCTCCTGCTCGGCATCGGCGTGGACGAGCTGAGCATGTCGAGCTTCGATCTGCCGCGCGTCAAGGCCGCGTTGCGCGCGGTGAGCTTCGCGGACGCCAAGCGGCTGGCCGAGGAGGCGCTCGCGCTCCCGACGGCGGCGGCGGTCAAGGAGCTGCTGCGCGGGCGGCTGGAAGGGCGTCTGCCGGAGGCGGCCGCGGCCGAGGCGGCCGCGGTGGGCGCGGGCGGCGGAAAGTCCGGCGCCTCGCGCCGCGCGGCGGGCAAGGCGCGGTCGCGATGACGGAGTCGCTCGAGCCGCCGTTCACGAGGTTGGATCCCTCCGGCATGCTCGCGCGCATCGCGGCGCAGGGCGCGCACATCGAGGAGGCGCTGGCGCGCGGCGCGGCGTCCGCGTGGGGCGCCCCTTCCGCCGAGCCCCGTCGCCTCGCGATCGGCGCGATGGGCGGCTCGGCGATCGCCGGCGATCTGACCGCCGATCTTTATTCCGACCGCCTGCCTCATCCGCTCGTGGTCGTGCGTGATTATCAGTGGCCCGCCTGGGCCGCCCGCGAGACGCTCGCGGTGCTGTCGTCCTACTCCGGCAACACCGAGGAGACGCTCGCGCTCTACGAAGGGGCGCACTCCGCGAATCTCGCGCGCGCCGCGATCACCTCCGGCGGCACGCTCGCCGAGTGGTGCCGGCGCGACCGCGTCCCGATCGCCACGCTTCCGGGCGGCTCGCCGCCGCGCGCCGCGCTGTTCGGATCGTGGGTCGCGCTCACCGGCCTGCTCTTCGCGCTCGGCTGGATCGAGGATCCGGCGCCCGCCTGGCGCGCCGCAGCGCGCGGGCTGGCCGAGGGCGCAAAGCGCTGGGGCGGCCCGGCGGGGGAGTCCGGCAACGCGGCGAAGCAGCTCGCGCGCGCGCTCCACGGCCGCCGTGCCTACATCTACGCGGGCTCGGCGCGCCTCGGCGCGGCCGCCACGCGCTTCAGGAATCAGCTCAACGAAAATGCTAAACTGCTCGGCCACTCGGCGCTGGTTCCCGAGCTCAATCACAACGAAATCGTCGGCTGGGAGCTGCCGGGCGACGCGCTGCGCGATTCCGCGGTGGTGATCCTCAGGGACGCCGAAGACTCCGCGGCGGTCGCGCGGCGGTGCGATCTGACCGCGGAGTACCTGGCGTCGCGGGGCGCGGCGGTGCACGAGCTGCGCGGCGCCGGCGCCAGCCGCCTCGAGCGGCTGACGTCGCTGGTTCAGCTGGGCGATTTCGTGAGCGTTTATCTGGCGCTGCTCTCGGGCGTGGATCCGACGCCGGTGCGCGGCATCGACGAGTTCAAGCGGCGCCTCGCGGCGTCCTGAAGGAGCGGTGTGGATCGAAGCACCCTGGCCGTGATTCCGGTCGCCGGCGTCGGCACGCGCCTGCGGCCTCATACCTTCACGCTCCCCAAGGTGCTGCTCAACGTGGCCGGCAAGCCGATCCTCGCTCACATCCTCGATCAGCTTCCGGCGCTGGGCATCCGGCGCGTCGTGCTGATCGTCGGGCACATGGGCGATCTCGTGCGCGGATACGTCGGCAAGCACTACCCGGGACTCGAGGTCACGTACGCCGAGCAGCCCGAACGGCTCGGGCTCGGCCACGCGGTTTCGCTGGCGGCGCCGTTCGTGGACGCGCGGCCGGTGCTCGTGATCCTCGGCGACACCATCTTCGATGTGGATCTCAAGGGAGTGCTCGCAGGCGGCATGAGCCGCATCGGCGTGCGCGAGGTCGATGATCCTCACCGCTTCGGGATCGTCGAGACCAACGGCGATGGGCTGGTGACGCGCATGGTCGAGAAGCCCGAGCATCCGGCCTCGCGGCTCGCGATCACCGGCATCTATTTCTTCACCGACGCGCGGCCGGTGATGGAGGCCCTTCAAGAATTGCAGCGCAAGAACATTCGCACGCGCGGGGAATTCCAGCTCACCGACGGCATGCAGCTGTGGGTCGAGCGGGGCGGTAAACTCGGCACGTTTCCGGTCGCGGGCTGGTACGATTGCGGCAAGACCGAGACGCTGCTCGAGACGAATCGTGTGCTGCTCGACCGGCGCGGCGGCGCGCCGCAAGTGCCGGGCTCGGTGCTGCTCCCTCCGGTGGTGGTGGGCGAGGGGGCGGTGATCGAGAACAGCATCGTCGGGCCGCACGTTTCGGTGGCTTCCGGCGCGCGCCTCAGCAATGCGGTGGTGCGCGATTCGATCATCAACGAAGACGCCCGGGTCGAGGACATCCTGATCGAGGGCTCGGTGGTGGGAAGCGGCGCGCGCGTGCGCGGCGGCTTCCGCCGGGTCAACGTCGGCGATTCGAGCGAGACGAGCGTTCCTTAAAAAGCGGCGACCGCTCGGGCCGCGGGATCCGTCCCGCGTCCCGGCGAACTTCCGAAGGAGCAGGCATGGCATCGCGTCATCTCTTCACCTCCGAATCCGTGACCGAGGGTCACCCGGACAAGATCGCTGATCAGATCTCGGACGCCGTCCTCGACGCGTTGATCGCCCAGGACCCGATGAGCCGCGTGGCGTGCGAGGTGCTGGTCACGACCGGCCTCGCGATCGTCGCGGGCGAGATCTCGAGCCGCGGCTACGTGGAGATTCCCGAGCTGGTCCGCAGGGTGATCGGCCGCATCGGCTACGACAGCGCCGAGTATGGCTTCGACAGCCACACCTGCGCCGTGATGACCACCATCGACAACCAGTCGCCCGACATCGCGCTCGGGGTCAACACCGGCGGCGCCGGGGACCAGGGCCTGATGTTCGGCTTCGCGTGCCGCGAGACGCCGCAGCTCATGCCGCTGCCGATCATGCTCGCGCACGGCCTCACGCGCCGGCTGGCCTTCGCGCGGCGCAAGGGGCTCGTTCCCTATCTGCGGCCGGATGGAAAGGCGCAGGTGACGGTCGAGTACGAGGACGGCATGCCGACCAAGGTCAGCACCGTCGTGGTCTCGAGCCAGCACGCCGACGGCATTCCGCACGCCCGCATCCGGCGCGACATCATCAAGCACGTCGTGGATCCGGTGATTCCGAAGCGGCTGCGCCGCGGGCGCACCACCATGCACATCAATCCCACCGGCTCGTTCGTGAAGGGCGGGCCGATGGCGGACACCGGCCTCACCGGGCGCAAGATCATCGTGGACACCTACGGCGGCGTCGGGAGCCACGGGGGCGGCGCGTTCTCGGGCAAGGATCCGACGAAGGTGGACCGCTCGGCGAGCTACGGCGCGCGTTACGTCGCGAAGAACCTGGTGGCGGCCGGGCTGTGCGATCGCGTCGAGGTGCAGCTCGCCTACGCGATCGGCGTGGCCGAGCCGGTCAGCATCATGGTGGACTCGAACGGAACCGGAAGGGTGAGCGACAAGAAGCTCACCGATCTCGTGCGCAAGCACTTCGATCTGACGCCCAAGGGATTGATCCGCCAGTTCCGCCTGCGCCGTCCGATCTATCAGGCCACCGCCGCGTACGGCCACTTCGGCCGCACCGAGCCCACGTTCACGTGGGAGCGGACCGACAAGGCGCGGCTGCTGGCGGCGGGAAGGTGATGAGCCCCCGCCATCGCGCGCGCGCGGCCGCGTTCGCCGGCATCGCTCTCATTGCGCTCGCCGCGGCCCCGCCGGCGCGCGCGGCGGCGAAGTCGGCGGCGCCAGCCGTTTCGAGCACGGGGCTCGAGAACCTCGAGCGCCAGGTGCGCGACTTCACGCTCGCGAACGGGCTCAAGTTCATCGTGGTCGAGCGCCATCAGGCGCCGGTGTTCAGCTTCGAGACCGTGGTCGGGGCGGGCTCGGCGAACGATCAGATCGGCACCACCGGGCTCGCGCACATGATGGAGCACATGGCGTTCAAGGGCACCGACGTCGTCGGCACCACGAACTACGCCGCCGAAAAGCCGCTGCTCGCGGACGAGGAGAAGGCGTGGAGCGCTCTGCTCGATGAGCGGCGCAAGGGCGCGAAGGCCGATTCGAGCAAGCTGGCCGCGCTTTCGCAGGCGTTCGCCGACGCGCAGGCGAAGTCGCTGAAGTACGTGGACTCGAACGCCTACAGCCGCATTCTGGAGTCCGCCGGGGCGCAGAACCTCAATGCCTACACGGCCGACGACCTCACCGCCTACTTCTATTCCATACCGTCCAACCGTCTCGAGCTGTGGGCGCTCATGACCGCGGGCACGTTCACGCGCCCGGTGTTCCGCGAGTTCTACAAGGAGCGCGATGTCGTGTACGAGGAGCGGCGCATGCGCACCGAGTCCTCGCCAATCGGGCGCCTGGTCGACGAGTTCACGCACGCCGCCTACGCCGCGCACCCCTACGGGTTCGGCGGCATCGGCTACCCGTCCGACCTGAAGAGCTTCAGCCGCACACAGGGCGAGGAATACTTCCGCTCGCACTACGTGGCCAAGAACATGGTCACCGCGGTCGTGGGGGATGTCGCGGTGGACGACGTACGCCGGGTCGCGGAGAAGTATTTCAGCGGCATCTCGAGCGCCCCCAAGCCGCCGCCGATCGACACCGCCGAGCCGCCGCAGCACGCCGAGCGCCGCGTGATCATGGAGGACAGCGCACAGCCGGTCATCATCGTCGGCTGGCACATTCCCGCCTCGACCGATCCGCAGGGCCCCGCTTGCAAGGCGCTCGCCGACCTCATTGCCGGCGGCGACTACGCGCGGCTCAACAAGGCGCTCGTCAAGGAGCGCAAGATCGCGACCGACATCAACGCGTCGACGGGATTTCCGGGCGAGCGGTATCCGAACCTGATGGTGCTGTTCATCGTCCCGGCCGCGGGAGCGGACCCCGAGGTCGTGGAGCGCGCCGTGTACGGCGTGCTCGATTCGATCTCCGCGCACCCGTTCACGAGCGAGGAGCTCGCCGGATACAAGGTGCGCGTGCGAGCGAAGAAGATCGAGGCCGCCGAGGACAACGGCTCGCTCGCCGAGGAGCTGGCCCAGGCGCAGGATCTCTACGGCGACTGGCACGAGTTCTTCCGCGAGGCCGAGCGCGTGCAGGCGCTCACCTCGGAAGACCTGATGAACGTGCTCCAGAGCGACCTGGTGCGCTCCAATCGGACGGTGGGGATGATCGTGAATCCCCCGCCATCCGCGGGGGCCGCCAAGCCCTCATCGGAAGGAGGCGCCCGGTGAGCCGCCACCCCGGTTCGTTCGCGGCCACCTTCGTCCTCGCGGCGATGGCGCTGGCCTCGCCGACGCATGCGCAAAGCGGCGCGCTGTTCGATCCCACGAAGCTCGTCACGCCCGCGCTGCGGCCGATTCCGCCGGTCCATCCCGAGCGCTACACGCTCCCCAATGGCGCCGTCATCTACCTGCTCGAGGATCACGATCTGCCCATCGTGCGCGGCACCGCGTACTTCCCGGCGAGCCCGACGTGGGTGGGCGCCGATCGCGCCGGACTCGGCGATCTCGTGGGCGAGGCGATGCGAAGCGGCGGCAGCCCGAAGCACGGCGGCGACTGGCTCGACGACCGGCTCGCGGCGATCGGCGCCGAGATCACGACCGACGTCGGGCACGACATGGCGAGCGGTTCCTTCCATTGCCTGAGCGAGAACACCGACGAGGTGCTGAAGCTGATGGCCGAGGTGCTGCGCGAGCCAGCGTTCCCGGCCGACAAGATCGAGCTCGCCAAGGTGGACCTCAGGCGCCAGATCGCGAGCCGCAACGACGAGATGTTGCAGGTGCTGATCCGCGAGGGCCGCGCCGCGGTGGATGGCAAGGACAGCCCGTACTCACGCAAGCCCGAGTACGCCACGATCGAGCCGATCCAGAAGTCGGATTGCGTCGGGCTCACGCGGCAGGTGTTCGTCCCGAACCGGATGATCCTCGCCGTGTTCGGCGACTTCCACACCGCGGACATGAAAGCGCTCATCGAGTCGGCCTTCGGCGACTGGCCGAAGAGCGATACGCCGGGGCCGCCGCCGCCGCCCGCGCCGCCCGCGACCACGCCGCACATCGTGTTTGCGCCCAAGGAGGACGTCACCCAGACCGGCATCGTGCTCACGCACGTCGGATTCCTGCTCAAGGATCCCGATGCGGCGGCAATGGACGTGGTCGAAACTGCGCTCGGCGGCGGATTTCAATCCCGGCTCGTGAATCACATCCGCACGCAGCGCGGGCTCGCGTACGCGACCGGCGCGTTTGCCGGCGGCGACTACCTGCGGCCGGCGGCCTTCGTCGCCTACTCGCTCACGAAGAGCGAGTCCACGATCGTGGCGCTCGATCTGGTGCGCCAGGAGGTGACGCGCGTCACGCAGGCGCCGTTCTCGGACGCCGAGCTCTCGACCGCCAAGCAGTCGGTCGAGAACTCGCTGGTGTTCCGCTTCGAACGGCCCGAGCGCGTGTTGTTCCGCGCCGCCTACTACGAGCTGGTCGGCTATCCGTCGGACTACCTGCAGACCTATCAGAGCGCACTCCACGCGGTGACCGCGGCGTCGGCGTTCGAGGCGGCGAAGCGCAAGATCCATCCCGATCAGCTGGTGACGGTGATCGTCGGCAAGGAGCAGGATTTCGATCGGCCGCTCGATTCGCTGGGGCAGCCGGTCGAGCGCGTCGACCTCACGATTCCGCCGCCGCCCTCGCAGATGAAGACCGCGGCCGCGACGCCGGCGTCCCTCGCGCGCGGCCACGAATGGCTGGCGAAGGCCGCGCAGCTCGCGGGCGGGAGCGCGGCGTGGGCGAAGGTGAAGACGGTCACGATCGAGTCCAAGAACACGGTGACGATGGAGGGCCAGACCGTGCACCTCGACACCTCCCTCAAGTGGGCGCTGCCCGATCGCTGGCTGATGACGCGCAAGCTGCCGTTCGGCGAGGTTCAGCAGGGCTTCGATGGCAAGAGCGGATGGATGTCAGGCATGGGTCAGGTGCAGGATCAGCCGAAGCTGGCGGACGAGCTGGCGCGCCAGTACGAGCGCTCGCTGTTCCACGTCTTCGGCGACGCCGTGAAGCTCAAGGTGCAGGCGCTCGACGATCCCATCGAGGTCGATGGCACGAAGTACCGCGCGGCGTACGTGGCGAGCGAGCGGGTTCACGAGTGGGTGCTGCTGTTCGGCGCAAACGGCGCGCTCGCCGGGATGGCGTATCAGGACGAGGGCCCGCAGGGTCCGGCGCGCAGCCTCGAGCTGCTGTCGGACTGGCGGGCGGCGGGAGGGATTTCCTACCCACACCACCGCGTCGTGACGATGGACGGCAGGCCGTTCCTCGAGGCGACGCTCGGCTCGATCGCGCTCAATTCGGCGCTCGGCGATCCCGTGTTCAAGCGCCCGGCGGCGCCCGCCAAGCCATGAGCCGACCTCGGGCCGCGCCCGCTTGGACACGCTGACCCTCCTTCGCATCGATCAGGCGCTCTACTACGCCTGGCCGATTTCCGAGATCGTGCTCGGCCAGGTTCGTCGCGCGCGCGCCTCCTCGGCCGACGTGCGCGATCGGGGCTCGATGGTGCTGCTCTGGATCGTGATCGGCGCGAGCATCGCGCTCGCCCTGTTCGCGAGGCACTTGAGCCCGCACAGTCTGCGCCTGACGCCCCTGGCGCGCGGGCTTGGCGCGCTCGCGCTGTTCGCGGTGGGAATCGGGCTGCGCGTTTGGTCGATCGTGACGCTGGGGAGGTTCTTCACCGTCAACGTCGCGGTCCATGCGGATCATCGCGTGGTGCGAAGCGGGCCGTACCGCTGGCTGCGCCATCCGTCCTACACCGGCGCGATGATCGCGTTCAGCGGACTCGGCGTCTTGACCGGCAGCGCGCTCAGCCTCGCGATTCTCGTCCTGGGAATCGGCGCCGCGTTCCTCTATCGGATCGCGATCGAGGAGGCCGCACTGCGCGCGGGGCTGGGCGAGGCGTACGCCGGGTACGCGCGGGTCACGAAGCGCCTGATCCCGTTCGTGTATTGAGTCGCGATCGAGCGTCGCTTGATGCGGCGCGCGGGAGGCCCACATGGACATCCTGATCCTCGGCGGCACGCGATTTCTGGGCCGCGCGGTCGCGGAGGCGGCGCTGGCGCGTGGCGACCGCGTGACGTTGTTCCACCGCGGCGCGACCGGCGCGAATCTGCTGCCGCAGGCCGAGCACGTGCTGGGCGATCGCGAGCGCGATCTCGGGCGGCTGCCCAGCCGGCGCTGGGACGCGGTGTTCGACACCTGCGGCTTCTTCCCGCGGTCCGTAACGGCGTCCGCCCGCGCCCTCGCTGGACGGATCGGCCACTACACGTTCGTCTCCAGCATCTCGGTGTATGCGGAGCCGGTCAAGCCTCGCGCCGACGAATCGGCGCCGCTCGGCACGCTGGCGGATCCCGCCACCGATCGAATCACCGCCGAGAGCTACGGTCCCTTGAAGGCGTTGTGCGAGCGCGCCGCCGAGGAGGTGTTGCCGGGTCGGGTCTTGAGCGCGCGCGCCGGGCTGCTGGTGGGACCGCACGATTACACCGACCGCTTTCCCTACTGGGTGGCGCGGCTGCATCAAGGCGGGGAGGTGCTCGCGCCCGATGCCTGGGATCAGCCGCTTCAGCTGATCGACGTGCGCGATGCCGCCGCGTGGCTGCTCGCCGCCGCGGAGCGCCGGCTCTCGGGTCCGTTTCACCTCACCGGGCCCGCGCAGCCGCTCAC
>Ga0075030_100000464_pt1 | contig 35233 bp, 35 predicted proteins | sample LitLauG_LLR_2012_FD_71393 | JGI IMG/M metagenome (GOLD analysis project Ga0075030, IMG submission 71393) | Freshwater sediment microbial communities from Pennsylvania, USA - Little Laurel Run_MetaG_LLR_2012 | ecosystem: Environmental > Aquatic > Freshwater > Creek > Sediment | place: USA...
GCAAAGTACTTGGCCACGTCGTTCGCCACCGAAAAGGTCGTCAGCGCGCCGCGCGTCATCAGCATCTGTTTGCCGATCTCGACGATCTCGATCAGCTTGGTCGGATTGCTGTCCAGGTCGACCAGGTTGCCGGCCTCCTTGGCGGCCTGCGTTCCCGAGTTCATGGCAACCGCCACGTCGGCCTGTGCCAGCGCCGGCGCGTCGTTGGTGCCGTCTCCGGTCATCGCCACCATCCTGGCCTGGGCCTGGTGCTCTCGGATCAGCTTCAGCTTCATCTCGGGTGTCGCTTCGGCCAGGAAATCGTCCACCCCGGCTTCGGCTGCGATCGCGGCCGCGGTCAGGCGGTTGTCCCCCGTGATCATCACGGTGCGGATGCCCATCCGGCGCAGCTCGGCGAACCGTTCCTTGATGCCTCCCTTCACGATGTCTTTCAGCTCGATCACGCCCAGCACCCGGGCCGAGCCGCCCCGCTTCTCGGCCACCGCCAACGGGGTCGAGCCGCGCCGGGCGATGTCGTCGGCCATCCGGCCCGCCGCCTCGTGGAAGCGCCCGCCGTTGGCTTCCACGTAGATACGCACCGCATCGACCGCGCCCTTGCGCAGCTCGCGCCCCGGCGAATCGACCCCGCTCATCCGGGTCTGCGCCGAAAACGGAACGAACACCGCCTGTAACGCCTTGATGTCGTGTTCGCGCAGGTTCAGGCGCTGCTTGGCCAGCACGACGATGCTGCGGCCCTCGGGCGTCTCGTCGGCCAGCGAGGCCAGCTGGGCCGCCTGCCCGAGCTCCAGCTCGGTAATGCCGGGAACGGGGCTCATCGCAGTGGCCTGCCGGTTGCCCAGCGTGATGGTGCCGGTCTTGTCCAGCAGCAGCACGTCGACGTCCCCCGCCGCCTCGACCGCGCGTCCCGAGGTGGCGATCACATTGGCCTGCAGCATCCGCCCCATTCCGGCCACGCCGATGGCGGAAAGCAACCCGCCGATCGTGGTCGGAATCAGGCACACCAGCAGCGCGATCAGCACCGTGATCGTGACGGCCGTTCCGGCGCCGGTCGCCTGCACGCTGAAGACCGACATCGGATACAGCGTGACGCATACGAGCAGGAACACCAGCGTCAGCGCCACCAGCAGGATGGTCAGGGCGATCTCGTTGGGCGTCTTGCGCCGCTTCGCGCTTTCGACCATCGAAATCATCCGGTCCAGGAAGGTGTCGCCCGGATCCGCGGTCACGCGCACGACCAGCCAGTCCGACAGCACGCGGGTGCCTCCGGTCACCGCGCAGAAGTCCGAGCCGGCCGCGCGGATCACCGGAGCCGATTCGCCGGTGATCGCGCTTTCATCGACCGACGCAACCCCCGCGATCACCTCGCCGTCGGCCGCCACGATCTGGCCGGCGTCGACTCGGTACAGATCACCCTTGCGCAGCGCCGTCGCCGGCACCTCGTCGAACGGACCTTCCTGACCGGCCCCGCGCAGCCGACGCGCCGGCGTGGCCGTCTTCAGCCCGCGCAGCGAGGCGGCCTGGGCCTTGCTTCGGCCTTCGGCCAGCGCCTCGGCGAAGTTGGCGAACACGACCGTGAACCACAACCAGGCGCTGATCGCCAGAATGAAGGCGGCCGCCGCCTCGCCCTGGCCCAGCACCGCCTGCAGCCACAGCAGCAGCGTCAGGATGCTGCCGACGTAGCACACGAACATCACCGGATTGCGCCACTGCACGCGCGGATCCAGCTTGAGCAACGACTCGATCAGCGCCGGGCGCACCAGCCTGGGATCGAACAGGGGAAGACGTGCGTGGGTCATCGTGCGGATCCCGCGAAAAGTTGCAGATGCTCGGCCGCCGGTCCCAGCGCGAGCGCCGGAACATAGGTGAGCGCGCCTACCAGGAACACGGTGCCGATCAGCAGGCCGACGAACAGCGGGCCGTGCGTGGGCATCTTGCCGGCCACGGCGTCCGAGCGCTTCTTCCCGGCCATGTTGCCGGCCAGCGCCAGCACCGGAACGATGGTGCCGAAGCGTCCGAGCCACATTGCGACGGCCAGCCCGAGGTTGTAAAAGCGCGTGTTGGCGTTCAGTCCGGCGAACGCGCTGCCGTTGTTGTTGGTGCTCGAGCCCCACGCGTACAGGATCTGCGACAGGCCATGCGGGCCCGGGTTGCTGATGCCCGCCCGCCCGGCCTCCAGCGCGACACTGATGGCGGCGCCCGATAGCACCACGATCGGCGTCAGCAGGATCGCGATCGAGACCATCTTCATGTCGTAGCTCTCGATGCGCTTTCCGAGGTATTCGGGCGTGCGGCCGATCATCAGCCCCGCGATGAAGACCGCCGTCAACGCGTAGATCAGCATCGTGTACAGGCCCGTGCCGACGCCGCCGAAAATCACCTCTCCCAGCAGGATCAGGCTCAGCGGAACCGCGCCGCCCAGCGGCATGAACGAGTCGTGCATCGAATTGACCGCGCCGCACGATGTGGCGGTCGTGATCGCGGCGAACATCGTCGAGGCGACCGTCCCGAACCGCGTCTCCTTGCCCTCGAGGTTGCCCAGATCGGTCGCGACCCCGGCCGTGGTGAGGCGCGGATTCGGGGTCAGTTCGGCGTAGAACCCCACGGCCATGAACGCGACCAGCACGATCGCCATCGCGGCCAGCAGCGTCCAGCCCTGCCGCGTGTCGCCGACCATGCGCCCGAAAGCCAGCACGATCGCTGTCGGCAGCAGCAGGATCGCCAGCATCTCGACGAAATTGGTCAGGGCGGTCGGATCTTCGAACGGGTGCGCCGAGTTGGCATTGAAGAAACCGCCCCCGTTGGTTCCCAGTTCCTTGATCGCTTCCTGCGATGCGACCGGCCCGCCCGGGATCTGCTGCGTGTGGGTCGTGAGGTGTTCCATCACCGGTTTACCCTGCGCATCGAGCACCGGCTGCCCGGCCGCGTCGGTCTTCGGGGCGTCGTAGGCGGTCGAATCGAGCGTCGTCACCTCGGTGAAGCCCTTCAGGTTCTGGATCGATCCCTGACCGGCCAGCACCAGCGCAACCACAATCGCCATGGGAAGCAGCACCCAGGTCGTGATCCGGACCAGGTCGACCCAGAAGTTGCCGATCACGGCGGCCTGCGCGCCGGCGGCCGGCGTGTCCTGACCGCGCCGCGCAAGGCCCCGCGTCAGCGCGAACGCCACCGCCAGCCCGGTGGCCGCCGACGCGAAGTTCTGCACCGTCAGCGCAAGCATCTGCGTCAGGTGGGCCATCGTCTGTTCGCCGGAGTAGCTCTGCCAGTTCGTGTTGGTGACGAAGCTCACGGCGGTGTTGAACGCGCTTCCTTGTTCCACCGCGCCGAACCCGGCCGGGTTCAGCGGCAGGCCCGCCTGGACCCGCTGCAGCAGGTAGACCGCCAGCACCCCGAGCGCGTTGAACACCAGCAGTGCCAGCGTGTACTGCGGCCAGCGCTGCCCGTTCGCCGGGTCGATGCCCGCCAGACGCCACAGCGGCCGTTCCACCGCCTGCACGAAGCGCGAGCCCTGTCCGAATTGAGGCGACGCGACGCGAACAAACCAGGCGCTCAACGGCCAGGCCAGCGCCACCAGCACCCCTGCGAAGACCAGCAGAGTGACCCAGAATCGGACTTGCATGACGGGGCCCCGCTCAGAAATTCTCGGCGTCGAACATCGCGACGCACAGGTAGATCAGCAATCCGATCGCAGCGATCATTCCGACCCAGAGCATCACGGCCTCCCTCGGCTCGACAGGCGCTCGCAGAACATGGCCAGGCCCCAGCCCACCAGGAACAGCACGCCGATCAGCGCCAACATCAACACGTCGTCCATGCGGAGCTCCTTCGCAAACGCCGGAAGACTAGACCTGGGCGAATCGAAGCGGCACAAATGGATGGGGGTCCGGGCGTAAAGAATGCGAAAAAAGCGACGGCACCCGCCACTTTTACGGTTCTTTTCTGTCCCTTCCGGCAATCTTTCGAGCAACTGGACGGTCATCTGCCTAGTATCTCCGTACCGCCACACCGCGATGGAGCAGACCAGTGAAACGCGTCCTACTTCCAGGGATCGGCCGGTTCTCCGCCGTGACGTTCGGCCCTCGCGCCGCCGGTTCACCGCTTCCGGTCGCGGGCGTGTCCTCCGACCGGAAGCGCATCGCCGATCTGCTCCTGGCGGAAGACGTCCTGCTCGACCTGGGCGTGTCAAACAAGAGCCAGCTCATCGACCAGATCGGCCGCCATATGGAGCGGATGCACGCGATGGACCGGGAGTGCGTTGTTCTGAGCCTGTCGCACCGGGAACAGATCGGCTCGACCGGCCTGGGCCAGGGCGTGGCCATCCCCCACGCCCGCGTGAAGCAGCTTGACCGCGTGCAGGTTGCCTACATCCGCCCGGCGTCGCCGATCCCTTTCGACTCACCGGACGGACAGCCGGTGTCCGACGTTCTCGCCCTGCTGGTGCCCAGGCAGGCGACCGAGGAACATCTGGCGATTCTGGCCGAAGCCGCGCAGCTGCTTTCGGACCGGCGCTTTCGCGACCGGCTGCACCAGTGCAGGCATCCGCTGGAGGTCAAGCGGCTGTTCGAAGCGTGGCCGGAACGCCGACGGGACCAGTGACCGCTGGAGGCGTGGTCCCGCTCCATAAGAGCCTTGTCTGTCCGTAGCGACGTCCTGTACGCTCGCGGTCCGTCACGACCCGACGCCGGAGGAGCCGATGAAGCCGATTCGATGGGAGCACGTCGTCATCGCGGCCTGCGCGATCCTGGCCGGATGCTCGAGCGTCTCCCTGGCTCCCGGAGCGGACCAGATCAAGGCCACCTCCAACGCCGCCGACGTGGCGGCCTGCGCGTCGCTCGGAGCACTGGACCCTCCGCCGCCGATGATGACCGACCCCGACGTGGAACGCCTGTTGAGAAACGAGACCCTCGCCATCGGGGGCAACGTGCTGCTTTTCAGCTCGCCCGTGCGCAGGTCCGGCAGCGCCTATCGCTGCGGCGATGCCGGCGCGCCCGTCGGCCTGGCTGCGCCCGCGCCGGCGGCCAAGCCCGTGCCGGCGCCGATCGAGATCGTTCAGGCCCAGGTCGATGCCTACAACCGGCACGACCTCGAGGGCTTCCTGGCCTTCTATACCGACGACGCGCAGATTCTCGACTATCCCGATCGGGTCTTGATGTCGGGCAAGGACGCGATGCGCGAACGCTATCGAATGACTCTCGAGCCGGCGCAACTGCACGCCTCGATCCTGCATCGAATCGTGTTCGATCGGTTCGTGATCGACCAGGAAAGGATCACCGGGCGCGCCGACGGCGAGGTGGTGGAGGCCGTCGTGATCTACGAGATCCGGGACGGCCGCATCGTCAAGGTCACGCTGCTTCGCCGCTGATGCGTCGTCACTGGCCCCTATCCGGAAACGGCCAGGATCGTTGCCGCCCGCCGCGCGCAACCCGCGCGCACAGTCCGCCGAGGCAGTTCGGTCAACAGCCGTATCCGGTGCACGGCGGCGGCGAACTGCTCGTGACCACGTCGATGCGACCGAAGACGCCGTCCGTCTGATTGTTCGGCCCGGCCGTATAGAACAGGGCGCTGGCCGGCTGATTGGAGGCGCCGTTTCCGAAAGACAGGGCCCACAGACCGGGAACGACCAGCTCCTTTCCACTGGAGAGCATGACGGAGCCCATGGAGTTCCCAGTGGCGGGATCGAAGCTGTTGATGACCCCGTCCCCGAAGTTGCCGATCAGCACCCTCCCGGCCACCGATCCGAATCCGGCCGGCGCAACTGTAATGCCCCATGGAGCGTTCAGAACGCCCGCCGACGCAAAGCGCTTCAACAGCGTGCCGCTGGCGTCGAAGACGTTCACGTACCCGAGACCGGTGCCCAGCACCTCATCGTGCGCCGTCGCGTCCTGTTTGGCGTACGTGACATAGAGCTGGTTGTTGATCGCCTGGATCCCGAACGGCGCGAAGCCGGCCGGAATCGTCGGGTCCGCGAAGGAGCCCGCGGCCGCCACCTTGTGGAAATGGGTGTCGAATACGTCGACCTTGGCGTTGTGCAGATCGGTCGCGTACAGCTGATTGGCCGTGCCGGTGTTGGCCAGCGCCAGCCCCTTGTACACGGCAGCGCCGGCACCGTCGTCGTACGCGACGGTCGCGGTCGCGCCGCTCACGCTTTGTGCCCAGCCCGTGATGGTTCCGCCCTCGCCCGAGAAGATGAACTGCGCCGGCGCGGAACCGGCGGGCGTCGTGATCACGAAGTCGGCCGTGCCGTTGTAGATCTGACCGGTCGGATTGGCCGGCCCGTTGGTGCCGGCCGGAATGCTGACGGTCGGCGACAGCGGCGTGCCCGTGCCGTCGTACACGGTCGCCTTGTTGCTGTTGTTGTCGGCGATCCAGAAGGGGCCTCCCGGCGCGGCCGCCACGCCCCAGGCGTTCTGCAGATTGCCGTCGGTGTGACTGGCGGCGATGACACCATCCGACACCAGGGCCGCGTCGGTCAATCCGGTGTGCTGGACCATCGGACTTGCGCTTCCGCTTCCGCCGCTACCACCGCCGCAGGCAACGACCGATAGCGCGCAAGCGACGCCCACGGCGCCGCTTGCGATCGCGTGATTCAGTTTCATGGACAGGCTCCTTTTGAAGTCGGGCGGTAAGTGCTGCGCCAAAGTGGAATGGTTCATTGCGTCGAAAAATTGCCCGGTTGCTGAACCATCTGTCGGGTGCTGCCGGCCGAGCAAGGGAATAAATCCCGCCCTTGACCGGTATTGCCTCCTGATGCCACTCCCGCCGACACCCGTAAGGAATCTCAAATGACCGCACGCGACCGCAACCCTTCTAATCCCGCCCACCGACCTGCCCGCCGCCAGGCCTTGAGCTGCCTGGCCGCCTGGACCGGCGCCGGCGTGGTCTGGACCGTCGCCGGTGGTGTGCCGCGTGCGCTCGGCGCGACCGGCGACGGCTCCCCCATGGCGGCCGCCAGGGATGCACTGAGCTTCGTGCAGATCAGCGATACGCACATCGGCTTCCACAAGGAAGCCAATCCCGACGTCGTCGGTAGCCTGCGCCGCGCGATCGCCGACATACACGCGCTGCCGCAGACGCCGGCCTTCGTGGTGCACACCGGCGATGTCAGCCATCTGTCCAAGCCGGAGGAATTCGCTCAGGCGCGCGATCTTCTGCGGGAAATCCGTGTCGATCGCGTGCACACGATTCCGGGTGAACACGACACCATCGACGAAGGCGTCACGGGCTACCTGAAGTTTTTCGACCACGACGGCAAAGGCAGGTCCTGGTACAGCTTTGACCAGGGCGGCGTGCACTTCATCGGCTTGAACAACGTGCTCAACTTCAAGATGGGGACTCTGGCCGCACTTGGCGACGAGCAGATCGGCTGGCTGAGGGGTGATCTCGCGTCCGTTTCGCACTCCACGCCGATCGTCGTGCTCGGGCACATTCCGTTGTGGACGGTCTGGGAACCGTGGGGCTGGGGCACCGCCGACTCCGCGCAGGCGATGGCGCTGTTCCGTCCGTTCGGATCGGTCACGGTGCTCAACGGACACATCCACCAGGTGCTGCAGAAGGTCGAGGGCAATGTCGCGTTGCACACCGCCAGGTCGCTCGCCTACCCGCTGCCCACGCCGGGACAGGCCGGCATCGGGGAGCCCGGTCCGGTCAAGGTGCCGGCCGGCGAACTGGGCAAGCTCCTGGGCACGCGCCAGCTCAGCATCGTGCCCGGACGGCACGACCTGGCGTTGATCGACAAGCCGCTCGATGCCTGAGTGGATGACACTGCGATGAGTTCCACGGTCCCTCGCAACAGCCTCCGATCACTGGTTGCCGGCGCCGGCCCCGCGCTCGCGTTGTGCGCGGCCATCGTCGCGTCCGCGAGCTGCGCGGCGGCGACCCTGCCCGCGACGGCAGTCGAAATCAGGAAGTTCGCGTTCGCCCCGCAGGAAATCACCGTCGCACCCGGCACCAAAGTCATCTGGACCAATCGAGACGAAACGCCGCACAGCGTGGCCGCCGCCGACAAGAGTTTCGCCTCGAAGGGACTGGATACCGACGACCGGTTCGAACATACGTTTGCGAGCGAAGGCGACTTCAGTTACTCCTGCACCCTGCATCCGTTCATGACGGGTATCGTTCACGTTCGCAGGCAGTAGACGGTTCCCGTCGGGGCCATAGGCTCCAGCCTTCGCGTTTTCGGGTCGCATGCGGTCAGGGGGCTCAATGTGCGCGATGTTGCAGGAACAGTTCGCGGCGAACCGCGCCAACTGGGACGAGGCGGTGGGTATCCACCTGGCCGCCAAGAGCTACGACCTGACGGCCTTGAGGTCAGGCCGCGGCCAACTGCACCCGATCGAGGAAGCGGAGGTCGGGCCGGTCGGAGGCAAGCGCGTGCTGCACCTGCAATGCCATTTCGGGCGCGACACGCTCATTTTGGCGCAGCGGGGTGCCGAAGTGGTGGGGCTGGATTTCTCGGAAGCGGCGATCGTCGCGGCCCGCCGCCTGGCCGAAGAGATCGGGTTGGCCGCTCGTTCGCGCTTTGTTCTGGCGAACGTCTATGAAGCGTCGAAATCGATTCCGGAACCTGCGTCGTTCGATCTGGTTTACGTCACCTGGGGGGCTCTGTGCTGGCTTCCGGACATCGGGGCATGGGCGCGCACCGTCGCTCATTTCCTGCGCCCGGGCGGTTCGCTCTACCTCGCGGAAGGTCACCCCTCCGCGCTGGTGTTCGACGACAGGACGCGCGCGCCGGATGCCGCCCTGCCGGGATGGTTCATCTCGTACTTCGATCGCGAAGCTTTGGAATTGGACGATCCGACCGACTACGCCGATCCCCACGCCAGGATGCAGAACGAGCGAACCTTTTCATGGATGCATCCGTTGGGGGACACGATCTCGGCGCTGATCCGCGCGGGACTGTCGCTGGACTGGCTGCATGAGCACGACAGCGTGCCGTGGCGCATGTTCGAGTGTCTTGTTCAAGGCGTGGACGGTATGTACCGCTGGCCCGGCAAGCCCTGGCTGCCTCTTGCGTTTTCACTGCGCGCGTCGCGCTGACGGGCCCGTGCGCACCTGACTTGCCGTCGCGGTTCGAGCAACGATCCCCTGGCCAGACCGGCAGTTGACCCCCTGCCGCGCTGCGGCAAGCGCTCGGGCGGGGCGCGTTTCAGAACGTTTAAGGCCGGCTTCAGTCCGCTCAAGGACTGAAGGGGGTCGCCGGTCGCAAAGTGCGCTCATCGATTCGGTGCGCCGCACCGGACGAGCCCCGGAGACAGACGATGAACGCCAACAAGTACCCGGCCCGCCAGAACCGCCCGAACCAGCTGTTCGCCGCTGGCGCCGCCCTGCTGGCCTCCACGCTCGTGCTCGGCAGCGTGCTCTGGCTGTTCTCCGGCGAGGCCCCCGCCGGCGCGGCCGATGCGGCGCCCGTGGCCCAGCAGCACGCCGCCGAACGCGCGTGAGCGACCGACCCGCATCCCCCCGAATCCAGGAGCAACAAGATGATCACCGACAACGCAACGTGGACCATGCGCCGGCAGCGCGCGCCCATCGCGATCGCCGCCGCCCTGCTCTCGACCCTGGTGCTGAGCAGCGTGCTGTGGCTGTTTGCCGGCGGCATCCCGCCCGTCGCGGCAAATGCCGCGGCCGTGGTCCAGCAGCACGCTGCCGAGCGCGCCTGAGCAGCGTGCCCGCGTAGGCCTTTCTAGCGTAAACCAGGCCAAGCGCCCTTTTGCCTCCACCACGGCACCAATACCACCCTCACCTGTGCGGCCGGGATGATGGGTGACACTTCAGCCCGGGATGATGGGTAACAGTATTTCATGTTGTTTCTAGGATTGGGGGGTAGCGGGGGGCTGCGCCCCCCGCACCTGGTTGCCTTTTTTGTCACCTGCATGGGACCGGCTCGATGCGCCCGGTACGGGCGTTGACCAGGCCCAGCGGCACCGAGCCGAAGTACAGGCACCACAGATCTTCGGCCACTGGGTCCAGGCCCACCAGTTCGCCGATCAGTGCCTCGCAGACATAGATCGATTGCCCGCGCAGCTTGATGTCGCCGATGTATCGGACCTTGCGAACCTCATAGCTGCTTGGATACTCGGGCGGGGCGATGCGCGACGGATAGGCGCGCTCGGAGCTGCGATACACCACATCGGGAGTCCTCTGACCGAGCGCTTCGTGCGGCCGCTCATGGTTGAACTCTCGCAGGAAGCGATCGAACACCTTCTGCTGAGCCTTCAGGTCAGCCGCCGCCGGACGCGTGGCCTCCTGCTTCAGGGTCCGGTGCATGCGCTCATGCCGTCCGTTCTGCTGCGGACAGCCCGGTTCAATCCGCTCCGGCACGATCCCCAGCTTGATCCACCAGGCCGACAGCCGCGAAAGGCCCAGCACACCGTTGGAGGCAAACGGTGACCCGTTGTCAGTACGCATTGCGCTGGGCAGCCCGTATTGGCGAAACGCCCTTTCGAACCAGCCCCAGGTCTGCTCCGTGCTGGGCGACAGCACGGCGCGGCACTGCAGCAGGTACCGGCTGAAGGCATCCGACAAGGTCAGCGGATAACAGTAGCGCCCATCCTGCGTGCGGAACTGCCCCTTGAAATCGGCGCACCAGAGCAGGTTCGGCGCACTCGGCTGCACCAGCCCGACCGTGTACCGGTTGGCCCGTGGATGGCGCCGGCGTGGCCGCACCAGCCCATGACGCCGCAACATCTCGCTCACCGTGCTGGCCGCCGGCCACGGGCGCTCCGGATCGAGCCGGTCCAATCGCGCCAGCAACTTACGGGGGCCCCAGCTCGGGTGCTGGCGGCGCATCTGCAGCAAGCGATCCACCAGCTGCTGAGGCACTGAGTGCGGTGGATGAAGCGGTGCATGGGAGCGATCCTCCAAGGCCACCGGCCCGCCGCCTCGAAATCGGTTCAGCCACTTGTAGCCCGTCTTGCGGCTGATCCCGTACACATCGCACAGCTCCGCCATGCATCGCTCGCCTCTCAGCACGTCGGACACAAAATGCATCCGTTCGGTCATGGCACAGGTCTCCTTCCAACCCATAGGCAAGTCCTCCTCGCCTATGAATCATTAACCTGTCACCCATCATCCCGGTCTGAAGTGTTACCTATCATCCCGGGCTGTACCCCCCGACCCCTCTCCCGCTGCGCGGGCGAGGGGCGATCGGGCGCGGCCTCTTGCACGTTTTCACATTGGCTGGGGGGAGTGCGGGCTAGGCGCTCGCGCACCAGTCGATCGCACCTCGCCCTCGCGCCACCAGGAACTCGTTGGCCGCCGAGAAATGCGCGCAGCCGACGAAGGGCACCGGCCCGCGCCGCGCCGACAGCGGGGACGGGTGATTGGCCAGCAGGACTCGGTGGCGGTCGCCGGTGCGCGCGATCGCGGGTTGCAGCGCCTGCGCCGGCGCGCCCCACAACAGGAAGGCCTTCGGCGACGGCTCGGCCGCGAGCGTCTCGATCAGCCCGCCGGTGAATTGCTCCCAGCCGCGCCGGGCGTGACTGGCCGGCTGGTCCTGCTCGACCGTCAGCACGGTATTCAGCAGCAGCACGCCCTGGCGCGCCCAGCGTTGCAGGCACACCGGGCCCGCTTGCGCGCATCCGCAGTCGCGCGCGACTTCGCCCAGGATGTTGCGCAGGCTGGGCGGGGTCCGAACGCCGTCGGGCACCGAAAACGCCAGGCCATGCGCCTGCCCGGGGCCGTGATACGGGTCCTGGCCGACGACCACCACGCGCACCTCGGCCGGGCCGGCGCCAGCCAGCGCCGCCAGCGGCCGGGCCGGGTAAACGATCGCTCCGGAACGCAGCCGCTCGTCGACGAAGCGGCACAACGCCTCGAACGCGGGACTGCGCAGGAACGGCGCGCTGGCGGCTCGCCACGCCGGCGCCAGCGCGTCGAACTGCGCCGCCAGCGGCGCCTGCAGGCCCGGGTGCGTCACCCGAACAGGCGCGCCAGCTCGACGCCCGGGTCGTCCGCGCGCATGAACGCCTCGCCCACCAGGAACGCGTTGACGCCGGCTGCGCGCAGGCGCGCCACGTCGGCCGGCTCCCGCACGCCGCTTTCGGCGATCACGATCCGTTCCGGTCCGATCCCGGCCAGCAGGTCGAGCGTGGTGTCGAGCGATACCTCGAATGTCTTCAAATTGCGGTTGTTGATGCCGATCAGCGGCGTCGAAAGCCGCAGCGCCTGCTCCAGCTCGGCCGCATCGTGCACTTCGACCAGCACCGCCAGGCCCAGTCCCTGCGCCACCGCCTCCAGGTCGCGCAGAAGGGCCGGCTCCAGGGCGGCAACGATCAGCAGCACGCAGTCGGCGCCCCAGGCGCGCGCCTCGGCCACCTGGTACTCGTCGATGATGAAATCCTTGCGCAGCGCCGGCAGGCCGCCCGCCTTGCGTGCCTCGTGCAGGTAGGCCGGCGCGCCCTGGAAGAAGTTGCGGTCGGTCAGCACCGACAGGCAGGCGGCGCCGCCACGCGCGTAGCTCGTTCCGATCTGCACAGGATCGAAGTTCTCGCGCAGCACACCCTGCGACGGCGATGCCCGCTTGACCTCGGCGATCACGGCCGGCGCGCCCCGGTCGATCCGTGAGCGCAAGGCGCCGGTGAAGTCGCGCAGGTCCTTGCGCGCTTCGGCGCGCCGGCGCAGGGCCGCCAGCGTCTCGTGCTGCCTGGCTTGCGCCACTTCGGCCCGCTTGACCTGCAAAATGCGCGAAAGGATGTCCGGCATCGGTTAGTTGGCTGCACCCGGGGCAGCGCCCTCCGGCCTTTCAGGCGGCCGCCAACCGGCGCGTGGCGTCCACGAACTGATCGAGCCTGGCACGCGCGGCCCCGCTGGCGATCGCTTCGCGCGCCCGCGCGATGCCGTCCCCGATCGAGGCGGCAACGCCAGCCACGTACAGCGCCACCCCCGCGTTCAGCGTCACGATCTCGCGCGGCGTGCCGGCCGTGCCGTCCAACGCCTCCAGCACCATCGCGCGCGACTCGCCCGCATTGCCCACCTTGATGCCGCGATTGGACACCATCGCCAGTCCGAAGTCCTCCGGGTGGATCTCGTACTCCCGTATCTGGCCGTCTTTCAGCTCACCGACCAGCGTGGCCGCCCCCAGCGACACCTCGTCCATGCCGTCCTTGCCGTACACGACCAGCGCGTGGCGGCTGTCGAGCTGCTGCAGCACGCGCACCTGGATCCCGACCAGGTCCGGGTGGAACACGCCCATCAACTGGTTGGGGGCCGAGGCCGGGTTGGTCAGGGGCCCGAGGATGTTGAAGATGGTCCGTACGCCCAACTCGCCGCGAACCGGCGCGGCATGCTTCATCGCCGCGTGGTGGTTGGGAGCGAACATGAATCCGATTCCGGTCTCCTGCAGGCAGGCCGCCACCTGGTCGGGCGACAGCACGATGCGCGCGCCCAGTGCCTCCAGCACGTCGGCGCTGCCGCACGACGACGAGACGCTGCGGTTGCCGTGCTTGGCCACGCGCGCCCCGGCCGCTGCGGCCACGAACATGGCGGCGGTCGAGATGTTGAAGGTGCGGGAGCCGTCGCCGCCGGTGCCTACGATATCCACCAGATGCGCGTGATCGGGCACGGTGACCTTGGTCGCGAATTCGCGCATCACGCGAGCGGCGGCGGCAATCTCCCCGACCGTCTCCTTCTTGACGCGCAGGCCGATCAGCAGCGCGGCCGTCTGCACCGGCGACAGCTCCCCGTTCATCAGCCGCCGCCACAGCGACAGCATCTCGTCGTGGAAGATTTCGCGGTGCTCGATGCAGCGGGTCAGTGCCTCGGTGGGCGAGATCGGCACGGCGGGCCCTTTCGCGACTCGGTGGACGGCAGGCCCACGGCGGGACGGCTCAGTGACGGGTCAGGAAGTTGCGCAGCAGATCGTGCCCGTGCTCGGTTGCGATCGACTCCGGATGAAACTGCACGCCCTCGATCGGCAGCGACCGGTGGCGCAACCCCATGATCTCGCCGTCCGCGGTCCAGGCGCTGACCTCCAGGCAGTCGGGCACGCTCTCGCGCCGCACCGCCAGCGAGTGGTAACGGGTGGCGGTGAACGGGCTCGGCAGCCCGGCGAATACGCCGACGCCGGTGTGCTCGATCGCGGAGGTCTTTCCGTGCATCAACGCCTTGGCGCGGATCACCTGGCCGCCGAACGCCTGCCCGATCGCCTGGTGTCCCAGGCACACGCCCAGGATCGGGATCGAGCCGGCGAAGCGCTCGATCAGCGCCAGCGTCACCCCGGCTTCGTTCGGCGTGCACGGACCCGGCGAGATGCAGATGCGCTCGGGCGCGAGCTCGGCGACCGCGTCCACTCCGATCTCGTCGTTGCGGTACACCCGCACATCTTCACCGAGCTCGCCGAAGTACTGCACGAGGTTGTAGGTGAAGCTGTCGTAGTTGTCGATCATTAACAGCATGAAGCGGATAACCTATTGATTTATATAAGTCTCAGAAGGTTCGATGGCCTAGTACCCACAACCGTACCCGCTTCTTGCCGGTGCCTTCCACCCGTTGTCCCGGGCCCCTTGATGAAGACGAACGAAGGCGCGCTTACTTAGCCGGAAGGCTTCTCGGGTCGCCCCCGCTTGTAAAGCGGTCGCCGCCTCGGATTGTAAGGTCCTTGGCGCCTTCGACCTTTCTCCGTGGAAGCGGCGCGCCATCCTCTGCCGGCACCCTTATCGGAAGATCGAGCCAAGTCAGTCCGATGTCACGAAACATGTGCCTGTACGCATCGGGGTGTTCCGCCGCTCCCTTTGGACGTTCAGCCGCAGATTCCAGGCCATCATAAAAAATTGCCAACCGTCCATCTACCCGCAATACCGAAGGAAGCCCGATAACTGTCTTCGACCATGATGAGTTTGAAGCGTCGAGAACGATCGCCTTATTCTTCGGATTCCAGTGTTCGAGATCTTGACTCCAGTAAACCCATATCGCATCCGTAAATTCCTGATGATCATATAAGGCCACGTGATTCGTGAACATGAACCAAGTTCGGGTTGATTCTTGAAAGTAGAACGACGAATTTTCAATCTGTTCAGCGATGGGAAGGATAGGACTTCTATCAATGACCCACGGACCATCGAGTTCCCTTGCACGGGCAATGCCAATCGTTCGGGCGACTCCAAACTGATTTCTCATGCCGGCACTGAAGAATTGCAGATACTCATCGCCTTTTTTTATGATGAAGCCGGGGCTGACCGCGAGATCGTAGTATGTCCCTGCCTTAGGAGTAAGCACAACGCCGCGTTGTTTGACCCAGGGGCCGTCCGGATTCTCGGATTTGGCCTTCAAAATGTAATACGGCCCCATTGGAACCAAGCTAGGTGCAGGCGAAACTGTTTGAGTACCCAGATAGAACATCCTCCAAATCTTGCCGTCGAAATACGTGGTTCCATAGCTGGCGCTCGCTGAATCCAATGCCCCCGGCTGTCCAAGCCGGAGAAGCGGGCCTTTCTTGCTAAACGAAACGAGATCTCTGGAAGTCGCCAGTGCCGTCAGCCAACCTTCCGAGCTCGCCGCGTCGTAATGCAGGAAATAGGTGCCTCCATGTTTGAAGACCCAAACATCGCGTGCACCATTGACATCCCATCGTTCGCCGCCACCACCGTGCCGAAGAATCACCCCTTGATCGTGAGCCTCTAACCGATAGCGTGCTGGAGGGCGGTTATCTTCGTAGGTGGCGGTGTTGGAGATCGGAACGATCGAGCTTCCAGCTGTTTCCTTGGAGAATGCAGTTTCGGGACAATATGCGGTAACGAGAAAGGCGACAACAACAGCAATGCCTTGGAAGGCCATCAGTCGCGTGACGCCGGAAGTCTTGCGCGAATCACTTGCGAATGTTTGCAGAATTGGATTCATCTCGCAGGTCGAGTCCGTTGAACTTTTCGACAGTTGAACTCGCGCAATCAGTCGCTGTCGCTTCAAACCCGCAAACTGCCGCCATGTGCGCCAAACTCCTGGAGTCATGCAGCCAGCGATGTCCGGTAAAGGGCATCCCATACTTAAAATTGTCGCCGCCAGTCGCTACGCCGTAAATCGGATGCAAGAATGCTTCACCCGGAGCAGGTTCGAATGTCACACGGTTGCTCTCCCGCTGCGCGGGAGAGGCGCGACCAGGAGTTCTTCTACTGGGTCCCGCTGGTGGAGGTACCGCGTGCCGGGTGGGCGACGACGAAGCGGTTCGGGTCGATCGATGTCGTTGGCGCATGACGCGCCACTAGAACGGCCGGGTGCTCGCCCTCCGACAGCGGCCGCTGCAGGCTCCAGGAGAGCCGTGCCGGGTGCAGGTAGAAGTTGGAAGCCGGGTCGGGGTGCACGCCCCGGCGCGCAACCAGCACGGCCGGGTGGTCTCCCAGGGGGACGGCCGGGGAGCTAGAGGCATCGTCGGCGAACGCCGCAGGCGCCGACAATGCCAGGGCAACTACCGACAGAAACAGGTGCTGGGTCGGTTTCATTGAAGCTCCTTCCTTGACTGGAATGGTAGGAATTATCGCATGTTGCGACGCAATATTGAATAGTTAAGTGTCTAAAATATGTGACAATATTATCGCCATTATTCAGCATGTTATGAATAATTTCGCATATTTTTGCAACGCAAAATTACAACTGAAAATCAGCGATCACTTGAATTAGTGGGTATTCACACCGCACATTCACGGGACAAACAATCCCGCGCGAGTGTCGATGCCCACTGCCACGGGTAAGCTGCCAGCGCGGTATCGATGGAGCGGGTGCGGCATGTCAGGCAATCGTTCACGGCTCGGCACGGTTTGCGGCCTGCTTCTGGCAGGCGCGCTGCCGGCCTGCTCGGTGGTCTCGGCGGCCGGCACCGCGGTGGGCACCGCAGCCTCCGTGGCGGGCGCCGCCGTGAGCACTTCGGCATCGGTGGCCGGCACCGTGGCCAGCACCACGGCGTCGGCGGTCGGGTCGGCAGTCAGAACCGCGGCCGATGCGGGCGGCGGCTCGGCCAAGGCCGATCCGGCTGCGGCGGCAGTCAAGCCCTGAGGGTGCGTTCCGATGCTGCGCGGCGTTGCCAAAAGGTGCCGTCCCGCGTTCAAATACCGTTGAAAATCAATCCGCTGGCTTCGAGGGGAGCCGATGGGACAGATCACGGAGCTGCTCAGCCGTGTCAATGACGGCGACAAGGGTGCTCGTGATGCCCTGTTTGCGCTGGCATACGGAGAACTGAAGAAGCTGGCGCACGTCCGGCTGTACCAGGGGGGCCGTAACAACCTGCTGGATACGACCGCGCTGGTGGCCGAGGCCTACATCCGGTTCATCCAGTCGGCACAGCTGCGCTCGGAAGACCGGCGGTCGTTCTTCGCGTTCGCCTCGCAGGTGATGCGCAACGTGATCGTCGACACCGCGCGGGCGCGGATGGCGCAACGCCGCGGCGGGGGCGCCACCGAGCTGACGTTATCGACCCAGCTGCTGGACCACCTGTCCAGCGGCGAAGAGGCAATCCTGGACGTGCACGAAGCGCTGCTGATCCTCGAGCAGGCCGAGCCCAGGCTGGCCCAGCTGGTCGAGATGCGTTACTACGGCGGCTACTCGGAAGCCGAGATCGCCGAGACGCTGGGGGTCACGGAACGCACGGTCCAGCGCGACTGGTGCAAGGCCCGCCTGCTGCTGAAGGCCGCCCTGCAACGCCCCTAGCCCCACCGCGTGTTGCCGGACCAACCATCCGTCATCCCCAGAACGCGCTGTCGGCTTGATGCACCAGTTTGCGTCGGTACTGTGTAACCAGAGCGTTGACGCAGATGGCTGTCGGTCCAGCGGAACTTCGAACCATCAGCCGTCTGTTGGACGAGGCGCTCGCGCTCGCCCCCCACGAGCGCGAGCGCTGGTTGTCCGGCCTCAATGGATCCGATGCGGGGCACCGCACCACGCTCGCGCTGCTGCTGGCGGACGCCGATTCGCCCGACGAGCAGTTCCTGACCCGACCCCGGATGCGCCCTTCGGGCAGCTTCGCGCCCGCCCAGCCGCTCGAGCAGGCCGGCCTGCGGGTCGGACCCTACCGGCTGGAGCGGCAGATCGGCTCCGGCGGCATGGGGTCGGTATGGCTGGCGCAGCGCGTCGACGGCACTTTGGAGCGCATGGTCGCGTTGAAGCTGCCGCACGTAACCTGGGTGCCCGGCCTGAACGCGCGGCTGGCGCGCGAGCGCGACATCCTGGCGCGGCTGACTCATCCGAACATCGCGCGCCTGTACGACGCCGGCCTGGACGAACAGGGCCGGCCGTACCTGGCGCTGGAGTACGTCGAAGGCCTGCCGATCGACGAATACCTGAAGCAGCATCCGCTCGACCCGCGCGAGCGGCTGGTGCTGTTCAAGCAGGTCGCCGGCGCGGTCGCTTACGCGCATCGGTGCCTGGTCGTGCACCGGGACCTGAAGCCGTCCAACGTGCTGGTCAGCGCCGACGGCAGCGCCCACCTGCTCGACTTCGGCATCGCCAAGCTGCTGAGCGACGACACGCAAGGTCCGACGCAGCTCACCGGCGCCGCCGGCCGGATGCTCACGCCCGGCTACGCCTCGCCCGAACAGGTCCGCGGCGAGCCGGTCACGGTGGCATCCGACGTGTACTCGCTGGGCGTGCTGCTGTTCGAGATGCTCACCGGGACCCGCCCGTTTCATGTCACGGGCGCCTCCCTGACCGAGCTGGAGGCAGCGGCCGCGGCGGAACTGGTTCCGCTGGCCAGCAGCCGGGTCGTCAATCGGCCGACCCAGCGGGCGCTGCGCGGCGATCTGGACACGATCCTGGCCAAGGCGCTGTGCCGCGAGCCGGATTCCCGCTACCGTACCGTCGACGCCCTGGTCGACGACCTGGACCGCCACCTGAACGGCGAACCGGTGCTGGCACGCCCCCACAGCGGCTGGTACCGCGCCAGCCGGTTCGTGCGGCGTCACCGGGACTTCGTGACGCTCGGCGCGGCCGCGCTGGTGACCGTCTTCGTCGGTCTGGCCGTCGCGATCGTCCAGGCACGCCGCGCCGAAGCTCAAGCCGAGCGCGCCGAGGCCGTGCGCGATTTCGTGATCGGGCTGTTCGATCTGAACCACGGCGACGACCCGAACAAGCCCTATCTGCGGCAGCTTCCGGCTGAAGCCCTGGTGGAACGCGGGGCGCGCCGCATCGCGGTCCGGTACGAAGGCAAGCCGGCGCTGCGGGCCGAGATGCTGGGGCTGGTGGGGACGATTTTCGCGGACATCGGCGACAGCAAGCATGCGACCGAGGTGATCAATGACCAGCTCGCCGCGCTGAGCGCAGCACCCGGCAATGAACGCCAGCGGGTCGAGGCGCTGCGGGTGCTCTCGCGCGCCCAGGTGCAGGAGATGCACAACGACCGGGCCGAGGAAACACTGCAGCAGGCAATCCGTATCGCCGGTTCGCTGCCGCCGCAGGAGCGAGCCGATCTGCTCGTCGCGCTGGCGCGCGTGCAGGTGGCCAGGGGCGAATACGCGGCCGTCAACGACACGCTCACCCGGGCCGAATCGCTTCTCGCGACCGAGGCGCGGCGGCACTCGATGATCTACTCGGATCTGCTGCTCAACCGCGCGATGCTGCTGCTGTGGGATCGCAAGGATCCAGTAGCCGCCCGATCGGCGTTCGATGCCGCAATCCGCTTGACGCGCGAACTGACCGGCCCGCTGTCCGCCGAAGCGATCGCGCAGCGGCAGTTTTACGCACACAACCTGGTCCAGTACGGCGAAGTCGATGCGGGTCGCGCCGTGCTGGATGACCTGCTCGCCGACATCCGGCGGGCGTCGGGGCCCGACGATCTGGAGGCGTCGGAGCTGGAACTGGCGATGATCGAGCGCCTGAACGACGTCGGCGCGTTGCGCGATCTGGGATTGCACCGAATCGAGCAGATCGCCGGGACGCTGGCCCGCAAGGATTCGAACGCACCGGCGCCGCTGAAGGCCTACGCGGACCTGGTCGCAGGCTCGGCCTACTGGCAGCACGGCGAAATCGAGCGGGCGGCGCCGCTGATGCGGCGCGCGCTGCCGGTGCTGATCGAGGGGGTCGACGATCGCAGCAAGAAGTGGCCCGTGTTTTCGGTGAAATTCCGCGCGATGTACTCGTATGCCGAGTGGGCCGACGACCGTGGCGAGCACGAGGAGGCGACCCGGCTGTGGGACGAAATCTACCGGGCGCGCCATGGCGCCCTGCATGCGGATGGGGTGCGGACCGACACGGTGCTGGATCCCGAGATGTACGCGATTCAGTCGCGCATCATGGCGGGCGACCTGCAATCGGCCGCGAAACGCCTGGCCGACGTGAAGAACCAGATCGCTTCGGGCCAGCCGTCGCTGCTGAGCTCCCGCTGGGATCCGCGCTGGGAAGCGCTCGCGCTGGAGACGTTGATCAGGATCGAAGCGGGCAAGTTCGCCGAGGCCGACCGACTGCTGCATGAGTGGACCTCCGCGGTTCCGGAGGCGCGCCGCAAGGAGCTGATCATCATCACGTTTCCGCCCAGCGGGTTCGCCGGGCTGCAGGCCGTGGTCGAGTGCAACACCGGCCGGCCGAAGGACGGCCTGGCCCGGATGACCGCATCGGTGAATGAACTGAAGGACCAGTTTGCCCCGGTCAGCCCGGGCATCGCCGCTCTCAGGGCCCGCGCCGGGCTGTGTGCGCTGCAGGCCGGAGAATTGCCCGTTGCGCTGGAAATGGGGGATGCGGCCCGCCGCGCGTTCAGCGAGCAGCCGGACGTCAGCGCCTTCTACAAGAAGCCATGGCAGGAACTGGAGCGCCAGCTGAGCCGGCGCCAGCTGGCCGGGCACTAGTTCGCCGCATCAGTCTTTCGGCTCGACCAGGGGCATCGCGCTGCCGTCTGCCCGCTTCAGATCTGCGGCCAGCAGGGCCACGCCGAGCGCGCCGCGGTACAACTCGCCGTCCGGCAAATGCCGCGAGCCGGCGCCCGCGGCGCGCCGTGCGGCCGTTCCGGCCCGCTTCAGCCAGACATCGTCGCCGCTCAGACGATGCAAGGCCAGCAGCGCGAAGCCGATGCCCGCTTGACCACAGCACAAGGAGCCGTCCCGGGTCGGACTCGACCATGCGCTCAGTGCGGCGCTTTCGGCCACACGACCCAGTTCCGGCTGCTCCAGCACGCCGCAGGCCAGCGCGAACAGCATCGCGTACCCGGCGCTGCCGTTGCACCAGCCATCCATGAACGAGGCTCCCATGGCTTGAACCGGCCAGCGCCGGCCGGCCCCGCTGGGCTCACCCAACGCCGCCAGCTCCAGCAAACGCTCCGCGATCACCGGCGGCGGATCGCGATCGATCGCCCGCGACCAGCGCAGCAGGCTGAACAGCAGCCCACCCCAGCCATGCGCCATTCCCAGCGTCGTCATTTCGGACCGCTCGATCGGGCCGGAGCCAACCTGCGCAAGAACCTCGCCGGCGATCTGCTCGCCCCGGGCGCGCACGGCCCCCAGCTCGAAGACCGGCAGGCTCGGGATCGACTCGATCAGTTCCGCGCAGCCGAGCAGCAGGCCCGCCTTCCCCAACGCCAGATCGATGTGCGCAAACGGCTGCTCGCATCCGCACGGCCGCCTGGTGTGTTCCACGAAGGCGCCCAGGGCTGCGTTCGCGCCGACCGCATCGCCCTGGGCCGCCGACACGAGGGCCCGCACGCAGTGCAGCCCGGAGGCCGAGTGAAACAGCGAAATCTCTCCGACCGTTGCCGCTTCGATCCCCCGCTCGGCGCTGCAAAACGCGCCGTCGCGCCCGGACAGCGCGTAGCTCTTCTGTGCCCACAGGTCGGCCGATGCGAGCAGGCGCGGGTCGCCCCGGTGCTGGGCGATTCGCAGCAGCGCGTAGGCGATCCCCGCGGTTCCGCAGTCGATCGATGCAAGCCCTGACTCGGCCGAGGCTGGTCGTCTCAGCGTGAAGCGGTCCAGCACCCGATCGAGCAGCTCGGCCTCCGCAGGCGCCGGCGCGGTGGTCGACGCGCGCTGTCGATCGCGCTCCTGCGCGTGCGGCAGCAGCTCCCGCAGCGCAGCGGCCAGCATGGCGACGTTCGGAAAGCGCTGCCGCGGAGTCTTGTGAAGCGCCCGCCGCAGGACCTGCTCCAGCGCCGGCCAGGGCGGCACCCGGCACGCTTCGAAGGTCTGCGGATCGTCTTCGACGATCTGGCGCAGCATCTGGTCCCGCTCCAGGCTGCAGTCCAGGTAGTGGACGCCGGTCCACAGCTGGTACAACAGCGCACCCACCGCGTACTGTTCCCCCGCCACGCTGGGGGGAAGCGTTCGTCCCTGGCGCAAGGCATCAGCGAACTCGGGCTCGTAGTAGAACGGCACGCCGCCCCGGACATCGTCCGCGCGCACCCTGCCGACATCGCGCGCCATCCCGAAGTCGATCAACCGCACCGACCCGCGGGCCTCGACCAGCACATTGCCCGGATGCACGTCGCCATGCACAACCCCCTGTCCGTGCAGCTGCGCAAACGCGGCGGTGACTTCGATGCACAGCGACAGCAGAGCGTGCTCGTCGCGTTCCGAGTCCATGCCCTGCAGCGGCGCGGCCGCCTCCTGCGCCTCGACGCCGCAGATCCATTCGACCGCAAGCCCGAAACCGGAGCCGGCGCGCGACAGACCGAATACCGCGGGGACCCGGCCGCCGGCGATCCGGCGCAACAGGCGCGCCTCGCGCACGAGACCGCGCGCCACGCGCGCGTTCGCGTTGCGGTAGAACTTCACCGCCGCGTGCCGTCCGTCGCCGCCGCGCGCCAGATACACCTCGTTGTCGTCCATTTCCCGGACGCGGCGCAGCAGGCGCAACCCCGCGAAGGTGTCGCCCACCTGCAGGCCGGCCTCGATCGGTTCGTTCCCTTCACCGAAAGCCGGCACCAGCACCCGCATCCGGTACAGGCGTCTGAGCACTGGGTAGGCTGCGTCCAGCGTGGAATGTGGATCGCGGCCGCGCCGGCGCGCGAACTCGATGACGGCATCGACGATGCGCGCCGGCCTGCGGAAGCTTGCCAGCAGTTCGGCGCTGTCCGCATTCACGATGCTGGTCGGCATGCGGGAGCGCGCGCGGGTGATCGTGCAGTCCTGGTCGGCCGCCTCGATGTGCGCGCGCACGCCGGCGTCGAGCTCGCGCACCGGAACGACCCGGACGTCCGCGGGCAGCAGCAGCAGGCCGTCGAAGCTCATGGGACCCCCGGTCCGGTTGGGGACGGGCTGCGCCAGATGGCGAGGCTCGGAGTCCAGTTCGCCGGATCCACGCCGTCCAGGCCGATGCGCTGCCGCACGAACGTCTGCACGTCATCGCCGGAGTGCCGGGCTGCGACCACGTAAGCGGCAATTCGCTCCGACAGCCACTGGCGCCAGCTCGGTACTGCGTGATCCCCCGGCATCAGCGCCAGTGGCGGCGGATCCATGCCCCACGACAGCAATCCGGCCTTATCGATCGGTGCCGAGAACGGCACGCCCTGGCAGACCGCACCGCGGGTGCCGTGCTCGATCAGCGCGGCCGCCCGTTGCAACCGGTCCAAGCTCGGGAAGTAGGCGACCAGTTTGTCGGGGCGCAGTACGCCGTAGGCGCCCCGGCCGAGTTTGAAGCAGGAACAGTCGGCCTGTGCGAAAGCGTGAACCGCAGCCCCGAATACCCTGGGCAGGTCGTCCAGCACCGGGCTCACATACAGCTTGTAGGCGGCCGCCGCAGCGGTCGGAGCGGACCATGCCAGCCAGCTGTCCTCGACCGATTGTCCGCGCCACTTCGACCGCAGCCAGCGCTCGGCATCGGTGCCCGCATATAAGAACGATCGAAGCCGGTCGTCCGATGCGAAGCGCCGCTGCAGCGCCGGGGTACTCGGAGCGGCGTTGAAAAGATACAGATGCGCGGCCACTTCGCGTGCTGTCAGCGATTCCAGGGCCCGGGCGTAGTCGATCGCTTCCGACGACAGCTGCGCCACGCGCGAGTCGCTTTGCCCATCCGGTTCGTGGCCCAGCAGCCTCAGCGCCGCCGGGCCGGATACGAATTCGCCGTCCTGCTCCACCTCGAAAACCTGGTCCAGAACGAGCTGGCGCAGCCGCGCGTGCGCTCCGGCCCCGAGCAGGTTGCTCAGCAGGTTCGGCAGGCAGGCCGGCTCCGCCAGCACCAGGAACAGCAGCGCGGCATCGCGCGACACCGACTTGGCGGGGAGACCGGACTGAGTCGCAGGCTCCAGGATCCCGAAAAAGTCGCGATCCCCGCTCAGCGATCCCAGCAGGTCGCGCTGCGACGGGGGCAAACGGTCATACGGAACCAGCCGCAGGCGCGGGTTCGAACGAAGCCGCACCGAGCAAAGGTCCAGCACGACCGGCTCTTGTGCGGTCAGCTGCCTGGGCCTCATTCATCCCTGATGTCGTCCGCGGCGGCGGAGAGCCTGTCCGCCAGCGTCTCGCGTTCCTCGGATGTGGCCGGTGGACCTTCCTTGGCTCCGTGTTTCAGCTCGTCTTCACGCTTCTCGAGCGCCTCCAGCGCCTGGGTGAGCTGCACCTTCAAGTCCAGGACGCTGTCCTCGCTCGCGAAGTTGATGCATATGGGCATCTTGCTCGCCTTGCACAGGAACAGCCTGGTCGGAGGAATCGCCTTGCTCGCCTTGCAAAGCTCGGAGTCGAGCGAAACCATCAGATCGCGAATCTCGAACATCGCCATGTCCCAGCCCTCCCGTCGGCGCACTGTTGCAGGTGGTAGCGACTGCCCAGACGATTATGGAGGACGGAACGCGACAGGCGAGTCGCACCCGACCCTAAACAGGTGACGGGCTTCCGATTCGCCGCAATACGGTACGGCGCGCGAACCGGGCGGCGCGTCTACTCGGACTCGAACCCGTCCTCGACCTGCTCGGCGGCGCGCAGCACGGCGCGCGCCTTGGCCTCGGTTTCCTGCCACTCCTTTTCGGGCACCGAATCGGCCACGACGCCGGCGGCGGCCTGCACGTACAGCACGTTGCCCTTCACGATGCCGGTACGGATCGCGATGGCCAGGTCCATGTCGCCGGCGAAACTCAGGTAGCCGACCGCGCCGCCGTAGATCCCGCGCTTGACCGGCTCCAGCTCGTCGATGATCTCCATCGCGCGCACCTTGGGCGTTCCCGAGAGCGTGCCGGCCGGAAAGGTGGCGCGCAGCACGTCGAAGTTGCCCATTCCCGGCCGTAGCACCCCCTCGACGTGGCTGACCAGGTGCATCACGTGCGAATAGCGCTCGATCACCATCTGCTCGGTCACCTTCACGGTGCCGGTGCGCGCGATGCGTCCGATGTCGTTGCGCGCCAGATCGATCAGCATCAGGTGCTCGGCGCGCTCCTTCGGGTCGGCCAGCAGCTCCGCGGCCAGCTCGGCGTCCTGCTCGACCGTGCCGCCGCGCGGCCGCGTGCCGGCCAGCGGCCGGATCGCGACCACGCGCTCGCCCTGGCGCTGCTCGGCGCGCACCAGGATCTCGGGGGAGGCGCCCACCACGTGTGCGTCGCCCAGGTCGTAGTAGTACATATACGGGGACGGATTCAGGGTGCGCAGCGCACGGTACAGCGACAGCGGTGCATCGGCGAACTGCTTGCTGATGCGCTGGCCGATCTGCACCTGGAACACGTCGCCGGCTTCGATGTACTGCTTGGCGCGCCGCACCGCGGCCAGGTATTTCTCGCGCCCGAAGTCGCGCTGCTCGGGGCGGCGCATGCTGGCGCGCGTGTGCGGCGGCTCCACGTGCCGCGCCAGCCGCGCGCGCAGGTCGCGCAGTCGCTCGCGCGCGCGCGAATAGCCCTCCGGCTGCGAGGCATCGGCGTACACGATCAGGTAGGCGCGCCCGGTCAGGTTGTCGATGACCGCCAGCTCCTCGCTCAGGATCAGGTGGATGTCCGGCAGGTCCAGGTCGTCGGGCTTGACGTGCGCCAGCGTCTTTTCGATCAGGCGCACGGTGTCGTAGCCGAAGTAGCCCGCCAGGCCGCCGCAAAAGCGCGGCAATCCAGGCCGCAGCGCGACCTTGAAGCGGGCGGCATAGCGCTCGATGAACGCCAGCGGGTCCCCGTGATCCTCCTCGACGACCCGGCCGTCGGTGACGACCTCGGTGCGATGGCGGCCGGCATCGCCGATCGTCGCCCGCAGCACGGTGCGCGCCGGCAGCCCGATGAACGAGTAGCGGCCGAAGCGCTCGCCGCCAACCACCGACTCGAGCAGGAACGAGTTGGCGCTGGAACCGTGGCTGCGCACCAGCTTCAGGTACAGAGACAGCGGGGTGTCCAGATCCGCGAAGCTTTCGGCGATCAGCGGGATCCGGTTGTAGCCCTCCTTGGCGAGGGCGCGGAATTCGAGTTCGGTCATGATCGCTGGCCCGATCAGGCCGTTGCGTGATCCAGCCAGAGGACCGCGTCGATCAGGCCGCGCACTATAGCATCGACGCCCGGCTCGCTCGAGAGCGAGGACACCGATTCGCCTTCGTTGTAGCCGCTTTCGACCAGCACCACGCGCACGCCGGCGGCGCGCGCCGCCAGCACGTCGTTGAGCGAATCGCCGATCATCACCGCCTGCGCCGGCGCCACGCCCAGGCGGCTGCAGGCCAGCAGAACGATCTCCGGGTGCGGCTTCTTGTGCCGCACCTCGTCGCCGCAGACGACCGCATCCAGCAGCGCGTCCAGCCGCGCCCGTTGCAGCAGCGGCTGCGTGAATTCGCGCGGCTTGTTGGTGACACAGGCCAGGTGCCAGCCGCGCTCGCGCAGCCGCGCCAGGGCCTGCGGGACGCCCTGGTACACGAGCGAGGCCTGGCCGTTCACGTCGTGGTAGTGGCGCATGAACGCGGCCCGCGCCGGCGCGAAGCGCTCGGGCGCCAGTTCGCCGTCCATGCGCCCGGTCAGGCTGCGGTGCACCAGCACATCGGCGCCCTTGCCGACGTACTGGGCGATGGTCGAAACCGGCAGCGGCGGCAGGCCGAAATCGGCGCGCATCCGGTTGGCGGCCTCGGCCAGGTCGGGCGCCGTGTCCATCAGCGTGCCGTCCAGGTCGATCAGGACGGCGCGCAGGCCCTCTCGCGGAAGCATCGCGCGGTGCCGCCTCAGACGCTGTGCCGGCGCATCGCGTTGCGGCGCGACTCGGCGATCGCGTTGCGCATCGCGCCGATCGTGGCCTTGTAGTCCGAGGAGCCGAAGATCGCCGAGCCGGCCACGAACGTGTCGGCGCCGGCGGCCGCGATGGCACCGATGTTGTCGACCTTCACGCCACCGTCGATCTCCAGCAGGATGGTGCGGCCGGTGGCCTGGCTCCAGGCGTCGATGCGCGAACGCGCCTCGGCCAGCTTGTTTAGGGCCTCCGTGATGAACGACTGCCCGCCGAAGCCCGGATTCACCGACATCAGCAGCACGACGTCCAGCTTTTCCATCACGTGATCCATCCACTCCAGCGGGGTGGCTGGATTGAACACCAGCCCGGCCTTGCAGCCCTGGTCGCGAATCAGCGCCAGCGTGCGATCCACGTGGTTCGAGGCTTCCGGGTGGAACGTGATGATGTCGGCGCCGGCCTTGGCGAACATCGGCACCAGGGCGTCCACCGGCTGCACCATCAGGTGCACGTCGATCGGCACCTGCACGTGGGGCCGGATCGCCTCGCAAACCACCGGGCCGATCGTCAGGTTCGGCACGTAGTGGTTGTCCATCACGTCGAAGTGAATCCAGTCGGCCCCGGCCTCGACCACGTCGCGAACCTGCTCTCCCAGCCGGGCGAAATCGGCCGACAGGATCGAAGGCGCGATTCGGAAGCTAGAATCCATGGTCATATCCTCCAGATTTCCGCTGCGATTCTATTGGCGCCGCGTACGATCGCAACCGATGGCCAAATACGAGTTCACCGTGACCGTCTCGCCGCGCTTCCTGCCCGAGCAATCGGACCCGGAAAGCGCGCGCTACCTGTTCGCCTACACGATCCGGATCGTCAACAGCGGCGAGGTCCCCGCACAGCTGATGTCGCGCCACTGGATCATCACCGATGCCAACCAGCACGTCGAGGAGGTTCGCGGCCCCGGCGTGGTCGGGGAGCAGCCGCGACTGGCCCCGGGCGAGTCCTTCGAATACACCAGCGGCTGCCCGCTGGCCACCCCGTTCGGATCGATGCGCGGCAGCTACCAGTGCCTCGCCGAGGACGGAACGCCGTTCGATGTTCCGATCCCCGAGTTCCTGCTGTCGGTGCCGCGTACGCTGCACTGAGTCCTCAGCCGAGCGACAGTTCCATGAAAAGACTCAGCGGATCCTCGACGTAGGTGTCGAACGGCCCGCGTCGCCGGAACCCGGCGCGTTCGTACAGCGCCAGCGCCTCGGGTTGCGCGATCCCGGTCTCCAGCCGCAGGCACGGCAACCCGCGCGAGCGCGCCTGCGCGACGAGCGCGTCCAGGATCGCCCAACCCGCGCCCAGGCGCCGGCAGGACGGCCGCACGTACATGCGCTTGAGTTCCCCGTAGCGCCCCGCCCGATCGACCAGCGCCCCGCAACCGACCGCCTCGCTGCTTCGCCGCGCGAGCAGGAAGACGACGTCGGCCCCACGCAGCGCCTCGATCGGCACCAGGTGATTGCTGGGGGGCGGATAAAGCGCCTGCAGGTAGGCATCGAGCTCCGCGATCAGCGCGCGCGCTTCCGCGCCGGCCGGGTCGCCGGGCCTGATCTGCAGGGAGAGGCGATCGCGGGTCAGTTGTGCTGCGCCTGCGGATGCGCGGCCGCGTTCATCATCTGCTCGACCCGGTCCAGCGGAATCATGCCCGGGGCCCTGCGCCCGTCGGCGAACACGAGGGTGGGAGTCCCATTCACGCTGAGCTTATGGCCCAGCGCCAGCACGTCGTCGATCGGCGTCTTGCAGCTTTCGGCCGCTTTGTCGGGCAGCTGCCCATCGAGCATCAGCCGGGACCAGGCCGCGGCCGGATCCTTCGCGCACCAGACCTGGGTCGATTTGTTGACCGAGTCGTCCGACAGGATCGGGTACAGGAACACGTAGATCGTCGTGTTGTTCAGCGTGCGGATCTCGCGCTCCAGCCGCTTGCAGTAGGGGCAGTTCGGGTCCTCGAAAATCGCAACCGGGCGGGAACCGTCGCCGCGGACGATCTTGAACGCCAGCTGCAGGGGCAGCGACCCGAAATCGACCCGCAGCACATCTTCGCTGCGCTTGGCCGTCAGGTCCTCCTGGGTGCGGGTGTCATACACGTGCCCGGTGATCAGGTAGTTCGCGTTTTCGTCGACGTACACGATTTCACTGTCGATCACCACCTCGAACAGGCCGAACGGCATCTTGCGCACCGCCGAGACCTTGCCCGGAATCTTCTTGGTCACCCGCTCTCGCACCACGTCTTCGATCGATTTCGGCGCGACAGCGGCGGGGGCGGGTTGTGCCGCCGGCGCCGGCGGTGCCGCGGCGGCGTCCTCATCGGCCCAGCCCAGGCGGGCGGACAGCAGCAGCACGGCCAGCGCGGCAATCCGGATCGACTTCGACTTCATGTTGGGTTCCAAATGGCCCGGGGGACCGATGCACAACGCAGTCTAACCGCGTCCGCCTGCGCCAGCCGTACCGAGGAATCCGCTTAACCCGTGGGAAATCAACCCATTGCCCGCCGGATCAGAAGGTTCTTCAGCCGCGGCATCGCCTGCACCCAGTCCAGCCCCTGGTTGCGTGCCCATCGCACCGCCGGATCATGCGCGCCGAACAGGCGGGACAGGCCATTCACGGTCAGCCTCATCAGCCCGACCGACTCGGCGCGGGCACGCTCGTGCCTTCGCAGCAGAACCAGGTCGCCCGGATCGCGCCAGGATTCGCGCGCCGCCAGCACGCTCAGCAACTGCGCTACGTCCTGCAGCCCCAGATTCAAGCCCTGGCCGGCCAGCGGATGAACGACGTGGGCCGCATCGCCCAGCAGGGCCAGGCGCTCCGTCACGACCCGATCGACCCGCAAGTCAGACAGCGGGAACGCATGCGCCTCGGCCAGGCGCGCGAGCGCACCGAGCCGGTTCCCGGTGCGCGCGCTCACGCGCGCGGCCAAATCGGCCGCCGGCAGCACAACCAGCTCGGCCGCCAGTTCCTGCGGAGCCGACCACACCAGCGACACGTGCGGGCCCGGCAGCGGAAGCAGGGCGACCACGCCCTGATCGGTGAACCATTGATGCGCCACGCCGCGATGCGGTTCGGTGCATCGAAAATTGGCGACCACCGCGGTCTGGCCGTGCGGTCTTTCGGTCGCATTCAGCCCCGCGGCCGCGCGCACCGTCGAATTCCTGCCGTCGGCACCCAGCACCAGCCGGGCTTCGATCGAGTGGCCTGCGGTCAGGCGCAAGCTCCCGCTGCCGGCGTGCAGATCGAGCGCCTCGAACGAACCGGACCGATGCGACAGCGCGGGCGCGGCGCCGCACGCCAGCCACAGCACCCGCAGCAGCTCGCTCTCCTCGACGATGGTCGCCAGGCGCTCGACCGCCGCACCGTAGGCGTCGAAGCTCAACGATCCGCCGGCGTCGCCCTCGATCTGCATCCGCACCACCGGCTGCACGCGCGCCGTATCGACGTGGACCCAGGCGCCCAGGTCTTCCAGCAGCTGGATCGATGCGCCGGCCAGCGCGTAGATGCGCGGATCGAACGGCGCTTCGGATGTCGGCACCCGCAGGCGCGGGACCGGGCCGATCAGGACGACGCGCAGCCCCTGGCGCGCGCAGCCGAGCGCCGCCGCCAAGCCGACCACTCCGGTGCCGACCACTGCCACATCGAATGAGCCGTTATCGGTCATGGCTGATTATATGAATACGCCCTCACCCCCGACCCCTCTCCCGCCGCGCGGGCGAGGGGCGATCGGGCGACCGCGCCGCGGGAGAGGGGTCGGGGGTGAGGGCGTGACGCGGCTAGAGCGAGGGATGCCGGCTGCCGGAGTAGGTTTTCTCGTGCACGTCCTGGCACCGCTCGCACCGCCTGGAGGTCGGATACGCGCTCAGGCGCGCGTATTCGATGTCGTCCTTGCAGTCGAGGCAGCGGCCATAACTGCCGTCCGTGATCCGGGCCAATGCGCCTTCGATCTCGCGCACGTCGCCCACGTAGTGACCGATCAGCGCGTTGTCGATGGCGGCGATTTCGGACCCGACGGCCTCGTCGCCCAGGTCGGTCACCTCGCCGGCCAGATCCCGGTAGTGCTCGTTCGCCTCGCTCGCGAGCTCGTCGCCGATCTGCTGGCGCAGGGACGACAGCTGCCGCACCAGGCTGGCCCGCAGCGTTTGAAGCTCCTCGCTCGTCAACATGCCAGTCCTTGATCCCTTTCGGCCCATGCCGGTTAGCGGCTCCAGTGCACCCTCAACATGTTTTCATCCTTGTTGTAGTGGTACTCGAGCGTGCCTTTGTAGGCCGCGTGCACGGCTTCCCCGATGTTGCGCGCCAGGTGCGTGTCGGTGGTCGTGATCAGCACGCCTTCCTTCACGTCCTCGACCCCCATGATCCGCTCCAACGGATGCTCGGCCTTCTCGTGCGCTTCGCGATGGCGCGCGAGGCGGAGCACCTCGTCGCGGTGCGCGGTCAGGAACTCGCCGGCCAACGTCACGTATCCGGCCGGAAAGTGATCGCGTATCCGCTGGCAGGCGGGACAGAGCGCCTCGTGGGCGCCGGCTTCCGTGATCCCCCACTGCCAGCGCCCGCTGCGGTACACGGCACCGCACTCGGGACAGCGGGTCGGCTCGTGAAGCTTGCGCTGGGACTTGTAACTGTCGTGAACGAGCTCGTCGCGCAGCTCTTCGCGCTGCAGCGGACGCCAGCCTTCGCGCCCCGTCTTCATGGTGCTTCTCCTTACGGCAAATCGGCCTAAACATAGCTCCCCAGCCGGCGCGCCCGCTGATCTTCATCAAGGGAAGCGCGCCGGTCCCGTCGGGGCCCAGGTGCTAACGTTGCCCCATCCCGGCCCCGGTTTGCCTTTCAAGTCAACGACATGCATTGCCTGTTCGAACCCCGTCTGGTCAACGACGCGTTCGGCGACCCGGGCCTGTCTGTGGACTTCCGCGACGAGCGCCGCGCGCTGCTGTTGGACCTGGGCGATATCACGTCGCTGCCGCCTCGCAAGCTGATGCGGCTGTCGCACGTATTCGTCACCCATAACCACATGGACCACTTTGCGGGCTTCGACCACCTGCTGCGCGTGGTGCTAGGCCGCAAGATGGCGGTCGCGCTGCTCGGCGGGCCCGGTTTCATCGACAGCGTCGACCATAAGCTGCGCGCGTATTCGTGGAATGTCGTGCACCGGTATGAAGTCGAGCTGATCCTGGACGTGCGCGAGATCAGCCCGGACGGCACGGCTCGTTCGGCGCGCTTTTCGAGCCGGACCGCGTTCGCGCGCGAGGCGTGCGCGCCGCGGGTGCCGCAGGGCGACGTGCTGCACGAGGAAGCGACGTTCCGCCTGCGCGGACGCTTCGTCGACCACGACATACCGTGCCTGGCCTTCGCGGTCGAGGAAAAGGCCCGCCTGAGAGTCGACAAGGCGCGTCTGACCGAGCTTGGATTGGGAACGGGTGCGTGGCTGCGCGAACTGAAGCACGCGGTGCTGACCGGCGCGCCGGACACGGCGCAGATCCCGGTGCAGTGGCGCGATGCCTCAGGCAGCCACGCGGTCACGCGGCGTGTGTCGGAGCTGCGCGATGTGATTCTGGACGTCGTTCCCGGCCAGCGCGTCGGCTACGTGACCGACCTGCGTTACACGGAAGCGAACGTCCGGGCGCTGTCGCTGCTGCTGGCGGACGTCGACCTGCTGTTCATCGAAAGCGTGTTCCTGGACCAGGACCGGGCCCACGCGGAGCGCAAGAACCACCTGACCGCACGCCAGGCCGGCCAGATCGCCCGCCGGGTCGGCGCCCGGGCGGTCGTGCCGTTTCACTTCTCGCCCCGTTACGAGGGGCGGGCCGCCGACCTGGTCGCGGAAGTGCAGGCGGCCTGGACCGGGCCGGAAGCGGCGTCAGGCCAGGCGGCAGATCGCGCGCAGCAGGGCCCGGGTCAAAGCGCGACCAGGCCTTCCCGCACCGCGTAGCGCGTGAGCTCGGCCACCGTGCGCAAATTGAGCTTGCGCATGATGTTGCGCCGATGCACTTCGACCGTCCCCACGGAGATCTGCAGCCGCTCGCCGATCGCCGGCGAACGCACGCCTTCGGCGATCAGCCTCAGCACTTCGCGTTCCCTGGGGCTGATGCGGGGCGAGTGCTCCTGTCGTTCCTCGCCGCTGCGCACCGCCGACACCAGTGCGCCCGCCACTTCAGGGCAGACATAGTTCTGACCGGCCGCGACCGAACGGATCGCGCGCACGAGTTCCGTAGCGGCGGACGACTTCGTCACGTAGGCGGACGCACCCGCGCGCAGCATCTCGGTCACGAAGCGCCGGTCGGCGTAGGCGGATAGCGCGATGATTTTCGAATCGACGCCGCTGCACTCCTTCATCCTGGCGGCCGCTTCGATGCCGTTCATGTCAGGCAAGCCGATGTCGAGTATGACCATGTCCGGCGCCAGCCTGCGCGCGCACGCGAACGCCGCTGCGGCGTCGCCGGCCTCGCCGACCACTTCGATGTCAGGCTCCTTGGCGAGCGTATCCCGCAGCGCTTCGCGCACCAGACGGTGATCGTCAACCAGCAATACGGAAACGGTCACGCAAGCTCCACGCCGGTTAATCCGGCCCTTCTAAACAGAGTTCATGTTGCCACGACTCTGCTCGGTAAGGGGCGTACCAAATCAACGTCCTCGCGCGGGCAGATATCTGATATATCTCAAGCGGCATTTACGTTCCCTGACACATCCGTGGGTCATATGGCTTCCGCGCGACGCGTCACCGTGAGAAGTTCCTGCACGCAATGCCATTTCGCGACATGGGAAACAGTAGATCGAGGCAGCACCAAGGAGAACCTGTGATCCCTTCCACTCAGCGCGTCCTGATGCTGCGCAAGCTCGGCGGACCAGACGGGTTCGCCGTCGTCGAACGGCCCGTGCCCGAGCCCGGCGCCGGCGAAGTGCTGGTGAAGGTGCTCGCGGCAAGTGTTCAATTCACGGATGTCCTGCTCCGCAAGGGCCGATATCCCGACCTCAAGGACAAACCCCCGCTCGTTCTCGGCTACGATCTGGTCGGCGAAGTTGTGAAAGTCGGTCCGGACGTGGCCTCGCCATCCATCGGACAGCGTGTTGCCGACCTGACGGTGACCGGGTCGTACGCGCAATACCGCACGCTCAAGGCCGACCGTGTCGTGATCGTCGACGGCGCGCTCGATCCCACGGAGGCGACCACGCTCGTGCTGAGCTGGATGACGGCCTACCAGCTGCTGCACCGCGACGCGCGCGTTCAAAAGGGTCAGAAGCTCCTGGTCATCGGCGCAGCCGGTGCCGTCGGTCAGGCGCTCGTCGTGCTGGGCAAGCTGGCTGGCTGCGAACTGTGGGGCGCCGCCCGTGCGCGACACGCCGACTTAGTTCGGTCACTGGGCGCGACGCATCTGGACAGCGAGCGGGCCGACTATGAGAGAGTGCTTACGGGTGGATTTGACGCGGCATTCGACGGAATCGGCGAGCAGGGCTTCTCCCGGACGTGGCGTGCCGTCGGACCGCACGGTCACCTGTCGGCGTTCGGGGTTTCCGCGGGGATCCAGCGCAACGTCTCGATCGTTCGCCTCGGCTTCTGGCTCGCGAAGCTCTGGTGGTGGAACACGTCCTCCGGCGGACGATCGGCGAGCTTCTACTCGATCACGACGATACGCACGAAGCACCCCGACTGGTTCGTCACCGACCTTCGTCAATTGCTCGCAATGCTCGAGCGCGGTCAGATCAAGCCCCGCGTCGCCGAGCAAATAAGTCTCGACGCCGTCGCAGACGCACACGTCCGCATCGAGCGCGGCGGTCTTGAAGGAAAGATCGTGCTCGTGCCGACCCGATGACGTCGGTGACTGTCTGCGGCACGAGGCGCCGGATTGTCAGGCTGCGGGTCACCGGGCATCCGCGACGGGGCACCGCCGACGCGGCCGCATCCGCTATGATCATGGCTTTGTCGCTGCACAGGGAATGCAATGTGCAGCGGTCATGTGCAGATCGGCTGCTCCAAGTGGTCGATTTCGCGACGGCCAAGTAGCTCAGTTGGTAGAGCAGAGGACTGAAAATCCTTGTGTCGGCGGTTCAATTCCGTCCTTGGCCACCACTACCCTATGGTCTGTTCTGGAGAGATAGGTAACAGATCATTCCGGAGACATGGGTGACACTCTAGCGTTGAAGGGGTTGTCGGCGCTAGTGATCCTGTCAGCCTCGTTGTCGAAGAATCCCAGGTCGTAGTGCATGAA